>Ga0153922_1000214_pt1 | contig 23747 bp, 19 predicted proteins | sample TSNJ006MetaG_FD_104723 | JGI IMG/M metagenome (GOLD analysis project Ga0153922, IMG submission 104723) | Attine ant fungus gardens microbial communities from New Jersey, USA - TSNJ006 MetaG | ecosystem: Host-associated > Fungi > Mycelium > Unclassified | place: USA: New Jersey, Brendon T. Byrne... | reverse complement strand
GGCCGGAATGTGAACAATAATTTCGTCCGGACTTACAGATGACAATTCGGTACGCAAGCTCATTTTCTCAAGTAATGCCGAGGCCTCTGGTGCATTAAGATTGAGCTTGGTGCAAGAGTTGATGTAAGAGGCATGTGCTACGGTTTGACGTTCGGAAATGTTGGGTGTGATGCACACTTTGCCATCAGGGGACACGACCTTGATGGGTTCAATTCTTAAGTATCTATGAGTGCGACGGGAGCGGTCAAAGTCCTTCGTGATTCTTACGTGAATGGGTCATCGCAATATTCGGAAAACATTGTAGCGACTATGTTGACGACAATATCGAGTTTGGTCTGATCAATAGCGGTGACATCGATGAAAACGTTATGCGTGTTTAAGGTGATCTTGCTATGTTCAGAGTTGATGATAGGGGGCATTGAAAGGACATGATCTTCAGCATCATAGATAATTGGGTACACTGGTGAATCTCGAATAATATGCAGATATCTCGCGAGATGTTTTTCGGACTGGTGTGATGATCAATCTGGTCAGCCTCAGGAAAGAAGGGACGGGGGAAAGAGGCCGTCGATCGCAGGGAAAAAAGTACATTTATATCTTACCTCATAGACAGTCATCAATTCCTCTGCAGTATAGGCTTTATCTTTGTTCAAAGGAACAAAATTAATGTCTTTTGGAGGCTTTGCCTCATATCGAAAGGGTGGGATCAGGGTATCTAGATCGTGTGTTCCGATAGAAACTAGTTGTCTCCTTCGACAGATATTCTGATGCAATTTATCTTGAAGATCAATGAAAGAGGCATATGACCTTGGGGTGAATTTGATGTTTCTGAGAATGGCACCTGCAAAGAGAGGGCGGATTTTTGCAGTCTGAGGGGGTATACATTCACATTCCAAGCACTGAAATAAGAGTCGAGTTCAAACGCACATCAGGGTGAAGATTGATCGTTAACAGATTTGATTCCCCTCCCGGAGGGTATACAAGCTTATATCGAGGGGCCGGGGCGTTGCCCAGGAAAGTATTGAGAACTCTTGAGATGCCTTCTATGCAGAGTAAATCATATCTAATCCTCTATCAAGCCTGTTCCTTTCTGTCCTACAAATGAAATAGCGCACCTATTTGCAGGAGTCTCTATTTTCAGTTGCTACCAGTGGCACAAACAACGTGAGTATGACATAAAGGGGTTAAGTATCACATCATGGTCGTACCGGACGTTCTGCAGGCAATCCTTTCTTGATAGCTTGTTCGACTTCTTCCGTGGTCTGAACCAAAATATATCAGCATGCTGTTGAGTAGCTTTATCCAGACAGAAAAAAAGTACATCTTCGTCGATTTCAAGGCCATACTCAAAGCATAACTTGTCAAAGTCCTCAGTCGCTATTGCTTCAACTTGGAATCAAGTGGGAAACATAATCTGAATGAGATGCGCACAGTACTCTTGTCCAAGTCGCTCCCAGAGATCGGCCTTGTCAACAGAAATCGTAGGCATTTTTTGACACAGATGGAAGGGCAAGGTCCAGAAATGATCGAGTCCCCTGACTCCGGATAATTATTAGATAAGATCAACCTTGATGAAATACGTCGCTCTTCTCAGTGGTGGTAAAGACAGCTGCTTCAATCTCCTACATTGTCAGAAGAATGGCCATGAACTTATTGCTGCTGCTTCTCTTGGGCCAGAAAATGGGAAAGGTCAGGTGGTCCATCTCGATTCGAATTTCATGTTTGCCGACTTCCTCCCCATCCTCCCGCTCTCCCTTGAATCTCCAGAGGAACTCGACTCGTTCTTGTACCAGACTGTTGGACAAGATGCTATACACTTGGTCGCGCGCGCTCTTGATGTCCCTCTGTATCGACGTGTAATTTCTGGGAGTGCAATTGAACAAGGCTCTGAATATGGTGCAAGAGGCAAATTCACCAAAGAGGCTTATGGTGTACCAGGGGATGAAACAGAGGACCTTTATGAATTATTGGTATCCGTAAAGGTAATTCATAGCGAGAATAACATCCAACTTTTCCTTTTGTTCACATGCCGAGAGGATTAGGCTGTTCATCCTGATATCCAGGGTGTATCTGTCGGCGCAATTCTATCAAATTATCAACGTGTTAGAGTGGAGCATGTGTGAGTCTCCTTAAATATCAATTGCATCCCCTCAGAAACACTATTCCAAGTTGTTCTCGCCTGAACTTGACACCTTTAGCCTATCTATGGCAACGTGACCAAGCAGAGTTGCTGAATGAAATGGTAGAAGCGGGGATGGAAGCTATTCTGATTAAAGTTGCAGGTATTGGGCTTACTCCTGATCATCTGGGGAAATCACTAGCTCAGATGCAATCTCATTTAATAAATCTGGTACAACTATTTCAACCATTTCCTCGGCCCCTTTTTGAATTATAATAATCCAACAGAACACACTTTACGGTTCCCACATCTGCGGCGAGGGAGGAGAATATGAATCTTTGACCCTGGATTGCCCGTTGTTCAAAAAAAGAATTCAATTGTCAGTCATTATCATGTTGCAATACGTCTCGACCCATTGACCCTTCCCCCTTCCGAAAACTGTGATCTCTTAGGAATGACACTGAGATTGTCGTCCACTCGGATAACGCATTCGCCACAGTCGCCTATCTCAGAATAACAAATGCTATTCTCATTCCAAAAGAGAATCCAAACGTACATCTCTTAACAGTTCCGCCCCTACTTGAAAACGAGTTCCTCTCTGTACAAGATAAACTTCAAGAAGAGATGGATGTAAATAAGTGGCCTGTCATTGATTCGAAAAATCTGGGTCTTTCTCCAGTTATCAACTGTTCCAGCTCTCGAGTCGGTAATTGGGTCTCCGTTTGCAATGTTCAACGTTGTTCATTGGAGCCTCAACGAGTTATGTCCCTCGAGGATGAAGTCGAGGAATGCTTCACCATCCTACAAGGTGAGTCAGTCAGTCAAGCAACCTGATTGCTTATTTCACTTATCATTCAGAACATCTTGGACGATATCAGCTCACTATCTCCAACTGTACCAATATCAATCTATTCATCTCCTCTATCGACTTATTTTCTCGCATTAATACCATCTACGGAAAATACTTTGGAACGAGTCCACCCACGCGCACTTGCGTTGCTGTCGATCTTCCTCGTCCTATACGAATCAGACTAGACTGTACCGCCTTCATTGAACCTCACCCTTCCGCAAGGCAGGCTTTACATGTTCAAGGACTCAGTTATTGGGCCCCTGCCAACATAGGGCCATATTCCCAAGCAGTAGTAGTATGGACCCTCCCCTTCCGACTCTGGACGTAATTTTAGGCTAAACCTGAAATCTCAGGCCGAGGAACGAATAACAATATCTGGTCAAATCGGATTGAACCCGAGCAACTTGACTCTACCCGTGCCGCAGTCACTAGCAACGGAATTTGTTCTGTCCTCACAGCACGTCGCTAGAGTGACCGCAGCTCTTCGCCGTGGTTGGGAAGGATTAACGCAATCAACCATCTACTTTTTAGATGACGCGAAGCATATGCACGTTATTCGTAAGGGTCATAAGCTTCTCAATGTCTGTTCAGTTTGTTTCATGTAACTTCCACCAACTGACATTGCCACCTGCTCATCCGCATCGCAGCTCCCTGATTCTCCTACATTATTCGTCGCAGTGAAAGCCTTGCCTAAAAATGCACTCATCGAAAAACAAGTGCTACTTCATACTGGTCGTCGAGAAATCGAAGATAACGAAGGCGAAATAGAGGTTCAGATAGCTCATCCTGTTTTGTGCACATGTGCGATCAGTATCACTCTTGACAAGTTCAGATCGGGCTAATGCCTCTTTTTCAGCTGAAACAGAGGGAAACAGGTCCAAAATATACAGTGAGAGTCTCAAGTTCCAAGACGGACCCTTCCTTTGTGGGGTTATATTTGGGAGAGGAATTGGTAAGCTAGGCCCTCCTGATTGCTGTTTAGACAGAAGCTAATCAATCTTCGTTCAGATGAAGCACATACGCGGTCAAGCCTATTGATGACCTTTCAATCGGAAGCTGTTCTGTCCGCACGTGTATTCTACCATCCCAAAGCTCTACCTTTTAGTAGGTATCCAGATGTCATAGAAGCAAAAGCTGTTGTTGATTTCTACAGTCACTGCCATTACCTCCAATTGCAAATTTCCTGTTGTATTGGTACCATGTCGTGCCATATCTTCAATCAGCGAGGACAATGGATGGGATTACGCATTACATGTTATGGCCATTGATAGGATGAAAGTATGATTCCGAATAGTATTCTTGGCTAGACAATTAGCAATAGTTACGAAAACGTATACATGTGTGAAAGATTTCATGATAGATACCCAGTTTGTGATACTACAAAGTTCCAGAAAATCACGAGTTGTTCACCGAACAAGTCATGGGGAAGGTTCTTCACCAAGCAATTGCATCTCGCCCAAACGCCTTCGCATGTCTCGTTCCGTAGGCGTAGGGGGCACCATACGTGCAACAAAGGCTCCGATGAAGGCACACAAGCCGCCGAACCGTAGGACCCAGCCTACCCCAGTTTTTCCATAATAAGTCTCACCACCACCCACTCCACTACTGATGGTAACCGGTCCGTCCACGATTTTGAAAATGATGCTGTTCACGATCGCAACCTGGAAAATATCTGAGGTTCAGACATCAAGACGATAACTTATAACCAGGCGTACGAGGAATTGAGGAGCAACGATTGCTAAATTGTGAATGCCTAATACAGTGCCCCCTGCAGGTGGAGCTGGAGGTGCTGCTCCCTCTCCTGACACAACACCAGACTCGTCTAATGACCAGCGTCGAAGGAGAGGTGCCCTCTCTCCGTTCTTTCGCCTAAGCCCAGATGTGGATATATGTCGAGTGCGACCAGGTGGGCAATTAGCAAGAGCCAAGTCAGTGGCAGGTTTGAGTGGTTCCTTCAACAGCTGGTGGTATTTCAGTCATAGACTGAGTGGCAGGATGACAAGTAACCTACCTCCATGATGATTGCGAATGGAGCCCACATCGCAACTGCCCAGGAGATGCCAACGAGACTAATAAAAATCGTTGCCTACGAAAACTTGAATTCTGACTAAAAAAAACGAGGGGTTTCGTAGACAGTTTACCTGAGTGACCGTCTTGATGAAAAAGGTCGAAAATGTCAGGAGAGCGTACAGAAGCATGGCACCGGACCAAATATTCCTCAGGAGAAAAGGAACTGTTGGAAGTTTCAAAGGTTTTCCTTGGCGAGCAGCGTCAACTTTCCATTGTCTAACGGTTTCACGAAGTCGGGTCATTTCTGCATCCTCATCAACGTCGGTTCTACGCCCGAGAAGTCGGCGATCGCGATTTGCAAGGTGAGGAAGAATTGTTCCAGCAATAACACCAACTGATTGAAGTCAACTCAACTGGGGATTAATCGAGGAGAGATGTATACATACCGACACTATAAATTAGCATCGCAAATTCACCTCTCCGAGTTGCAAGTTCAGAGTCTGGTTCTCGATCCAATTCATGGGCCATGACTTGACCAACGTAAGTGGTCCTAGTTGGACTAAGTAAATCATCATTGCGAAGCTAGAGTGGACATACGAATAGAACAAGAATGGAAACCTATATACTGAAGTCAGCATCTCGTGGTCTCGCAATTTTTATCACATACCATCCCATAAAAGCAAAAATTTGGACATAACAAACTCGGCGAATAGATTTGGGAAGTCGAAGAACGGCAGCTCGGATGTTGTCGAGGACTTCTCGAAAGCCGCTACTATGTATCGATGTTAAATGCAACTCCAGCCGACGAGAGGATTTAGCGAATTCATTACCTGTGACTTTGCTCCCTTTTTGGTCGTTCTTCCTCCTCATGACACACACAAGTGATGGCCACCGTTATTACTAAAATGACAATGCAAATAATACAAAACTTTCGGAACTGTGATCCCTTGATGAGCCGAATGACTGGGAGCTTAGCCAAGGGTAAGAAACCTGAGACATAAAATGAGCCAGTCATACTGCCGAAAGGTTCATTAAAGCTCACCGAAGCCATAACCGACGATATTGCCGGCATTTGTCATACGACTGTGCCAGGCGTTACCAGTATTGAGCTGGTTTGGGGGGGAAATATCCAAAAGAAGATTTCGAAGTGAGGCTTGGAGTCCATTGAGAGCGAAATCAAGAACATAGAAGGAGATGATGGCGAATACAATAGCGACGTTATTCGCCTGAGGCGCTGAGATTGAATACGGCTGGATGTGTCAAAGCGAATGCGTACCTTATCTTTCCTGGACTCATCCCAGTCACCAGAACCAACGGCGAAAATGTCGACCCAAAACTCGGCAAGAGGGACACAATATGCCAACGTAAGAGTTGAGATAACCAAAGCGACTGTTGAAAGAATAATCCAGAACCGCCTGCGATACTTCGAAGTTGATGAGTCGGAGACAGCCCCTTATCGCCCACATGGCGTAAATCACTCAACCGGCGGGTTGTATATAAAAGAACTTACCGATGACGGGTTGTGCTATCAACCCGCTGATAGGACCCGCTAACCAGACGAGTGACGTCAACTGTTCCGAAAGCCCAAGGCTCAAGAGAAATGGTGTTCCGTAACTATAGTAGAATGGCGGTGAGTCTGTGCCTCCCGGAACATGATCAGCTGTTAGCTTACCCTAGCTCCACTGTCCAGGCTATCTGAGCACCAGCCATAGATATACTGAGGGTTATTAGGTCCCTTGTCGACAGTGTACGCTTTCCAGGATTTGTTGGATCTTGGCCGCCATTTCGTGGTGTCGCACTCAACTCCAGGCTGCCGTTGGAGCCTGTGTGAGGGCGACTTGCTCCCCTGGCATGTCTAGAAGGCCAAGCAATCTGAGTGGTAGGGTCTGGGTCGCTGTCTGAGGCTGAAGGAATCATGGAGTATGGGGGGCCGTTGGGTGGCCAAGAGACATGAGGTCCGCTTTTGTAGATGCCAATTACCGGCGTCACTCATGCGCTGCAACACGCCGAATTCGGCTTCTGCCGACTTAGGAACTGGGCTAAACCAGCGACTCGGACGTTTTTAACTCAGGTTCATACAATGTCTGGATGCTGACATTTAATAGTACTCCTCCACCTGACCACGGACCTTGATCCTTCCTCTACTGTACACGCAATCTGATAAATACAATCCGTGAAGAAAACATTTGCCAAACAAAGTCCAGACGACAGATAATCATACAACGCTGATGACACAATTCTACTCGGGAGTACAGACCAGCTGCAATCCCTAGGGTCCACGCACCGCGGTAACAGATATGCCACGTCGATGATTGGACGAATGGTCCAAAGCATGTAAGGGTTTAGACAAAATTTGGAATCCCTTCCGTCGAGAAGCAGTAGGAGTACTTGACTCTTCCTGATGCGGCAGAGGAGGCTCCGGAAACTTGGCATATTGGCTTGGCGGACCAGCATAAGCATTCGAAGCTTCATCCGTTCCAGTTGTGGTAGATGATCGTAATGAATTTGATGTTGACGATGATCGAGTAAGTTGGTGTCCAACTGAAGGTGTCGGCTTCGCGCTAGGATTGGTCCCCGCTCGGATTCGATTCTTCGCAGGATTTGGGCCATCGTGAGTATGTCGTAGTTGTGCTGCAGATGCAGATGGCCGAAGCTTCCGCGGACTGATGATACCGCTTTGCGGGAAATCGTTATGCGCTTCGTCATGAACTGTTAATACATTGGAAAACGCCGCATTTGTTTGTGATTTGGCATCTGTCGACGAGGATTCACTTCTGTTTCTTCGCATGTATTTTTCTCGAGCATCTGCATCCTGCACTCGTACCCTGCTAGCAATCGGAGATAGAACAGAGGCTGGACTAATGACCGAAGCACTCGTTGGTGGTTTCGCATTGTTGGTAGAAGGTAATTGAGGATTAGGGATGGACGTTTTCGGACTATAGAAGAATGAGCCGGATCCCGTGGTGGAAGGTTGAGAGGGGGAAGAAGAGGATGTCAATGGGATCTGGCCTGGGCCGTCGATATCCCCGCTGTCAGAAGTAGCAGTCGTACGACTGGTGCCGGATCCACTCCGTATCCTCGGTGTTGCATCTCGAATACTGAGCGGAATGCTGATTGGCGTTGATAACCCATAATCAACTGGTCTACCATTTTGTACGGCAGTACGACGTGTCTTTTTGGTGATCTCGTACTGTTTTTCGGCTGTTTTTTGCATTTCCTGAGTGCTAAAGCTATGTAATTGTATTGTCAGAAGGAATGAGAAATGAGTGACATAGTGACATACGAGTAAGCATAATCAGATGCGACGAAACCTTGGTTATTGCGTAAATTGTAGTTACACCCTCGCTCAATAAGGAGTTGGACGATCTAAAACGTGTATGGCGTAGGTATCATATAGCATGTTCTCCAGATAAAACTCACCGAGACGTGCCCCCAAGCGCTCGCACTTTAGGCATCCATTAATCCAGGAGCTAGATTCACACAGCAAATCTCACTCACTAGTGCAGCGGTGAGTTCCCCTGATTGTCGGATAGGTTGATATCCGCATTAAGACCATAGAACATCTAACGAGGCGAGTCAACCAGGATTTTTTCCAAGAGAGAAGATTTGAGACGTACACGAACCAGATCCTCGCTTCCTTTCACAGCAGCCAGGTGCAACGCAGTTCTACCTTGTACATTCGACCAATCCAACAGATCCATATGGCCGGCCTGATAGCGGTCGTAATAGAGTCGAGCCATCCGCAGCGCAGCACTATTGAAGTCAAGGGTAGACACGGAGGAGTTGTGGACCTTGGGCGGTGGTACACAATCTGCTAAGATCATAAGGATAGTATTGTTTTCGGAATCCTACATGTTTTCGTGGTTTACTTTCTTACAGCTAGCGTGATGAAATAATAAAATTCATACCCGGCTTAACTCCCGATCGTCATGACCGGATGCAAGCAAGAACTCGAAGGTTTCTTCATGACCAAGAATGGCAGCCCATGCTAGAGAGGTGAACCTTCGCGGTGCCGGGTCGGCATTGCGCATATCCGTCCTTTGGACCAGCCTTCTGACGAGAAAAAGGTTGTTTTCTGTAACAATAGGTATCTAGAGCAGGCAGAAGATCAAACAGACCCACCCTTGACTGCACGGCGCAGGCGCGAAGGAGAATCCTTTGCTGCCATTACGGCTGAAAGAGAAGAGATGGCAATAAGCCGGACGGTTATAAGCGAAGACAATCAATCAGTGAACTGTGCATGCCACAGCCAAGTGTAGGGTTCGTCACGTGCTATAAATGAGGAAGTGCGTCCCAGAAACCATGCATGAGATGTTCAAGAATCCTATCTAAGAGACGACAAAGTTACACTTAAAAATGTCTGGAAACATATAATCATCAACAATTAGTATAAGAGAATTACTGAAGATGAATAAAAGGATAGTATATTTGACATAGAAAGGTCCGGCTGTAAGATCATACGGAAAAACACTGGTTCAAGCAAAACTTGAGGTACAAACACCGGAAAAGGGACTTCTCGGGTAGAAAGGGTATCAATGAGTTGTGGTAAAGAATCAAGATTCAACCACTATCATCCTCGCTAGTTACAGTCTTGATCCTCTGTGGTCTGTAACGTTCTCGAGGTCTGCAGACTACACAGTCACGCAAGACGTTAGTCAGCTTACTGCCAAATTAATCCGCATAAATTGTCCTTAGACGCCGCTAGTGGTACACATAAATCGTTGAAAGAGGGTATAACAGTCGTGCGTTCAGCATGTCTTGGAAATACCAAGTGGAGAGCCATCGACATTTTGAAAAGTAAAACAACAGTGATGACAAAGCTGGACCCTGGAAGTGGCGATGCTCCAGGTCCTCTGTTCTATAGTGGGCACCAAGGATGCCCAAAGTTGTCTCACGTTCAGCAGTCTCGTCATCGACTGACGGTGAGTTGAATGCAGTTATTGTGACTACTAGCATTACTGCTGATCACATATTCCAGCTCGGCCGACAGCGTCTTCAACAACTGCTTTACGCGTGTATTGTATGTCTACATACTTGGACTGGATGAGACAAACATGCTTATTCTGCGTTAGATTGTATATGCGGCGAGTTTATTGTATGTTCATCCCCGAAAAAAACCAGTCTCATACTGAATTGGCTTCTTGGTCTAGCTTGTTATTGACAAGGGCCTGGCATCACTGCCAAGGCGTCAGACAGATAATGCAATTATCATATGTGCACAGGAAAACGATATAGGTAAAGCTAGGATGTTTAAGCTAAATGCAACTGCCAGTGAACACCCCATTCTCCTTGAAAGGTAAGAATTTTGGTTGAACTTTGTTTTCCGAACATTGTGACTGAATGTGTGTAGGAGCAACGGACACGAGCGACAGTACCGATTTCTTTGCCCAAGATGCTCACTGCCAATCGGTTATCAGACGTTGCCTCCACCAGTTAGATCTGCCCCTTACTTCTACATCCTATCTGGTGCTCTCTCTCCACTTCAAGGACAAGTTCCATCAGATGCATTTAGCGATACATAGACTACTAGTCAATACACAGAATGAAAGTTAAATGATATGATACATATTTGCAGTCCTGTCGTCAGATGTGAGCATCCAAGCAAAATCCCAAGACTTGAGAGAAAACAGATGGCTCATCTACCGTTGTAGAAAAAGATCGCTCATAGCAAGCATGTCCTTTGGACATGTGTTCAGACAGTGTGAATAGAGTGTAATCATAGCCAGTGAAGAAAATCTACGGCTACTCACCTAGTTCGCAAGAGCGAAGTGACACAAATGTGTGTTTGGTTGGAAATAACTTTGCTTGGCATAGTATTGAGAGACAAACACGAGCAAGCAATCTTGTTGCGGTGCTGAGCCCATGGAGCCCGTGTAGGCAGATCTGTGTGAGCACGAGGTTAGTAATGCACAAAATTAAACAAATTAGTGTGTGCATGCGGATAAACGATGCAGAATTGAAAGCAGAATACCTTGAGCACCTGATACGTGGGCGCCTAAGTCTAAAAAGGAAGTCAAACACCACAGTATCTTGCTCGTAAACCACGATCATCCCGGGTTTTCTTTGCCCCGTTTCCTGGTGCGTACAATGAGCCAATCCATACAGCCTCCGACGGCGAGAGAGGCTCGCCTAGAAACTCTTCTCAGTGAACGCGATATCCAATTATCAGAACTCCATGCAAGTCCGAGTATAGTGTTTCTCTATCCGTCTCACATACTTTTTAGGATGAGGTGGCGCGACTTCAGGCCCACCTTCCTGCACAACCCAATTCATCCGACACCACTCCTTTGTCTCTCCCACCAGCAGTTTCCTCTATTCTTCTTTCTCAGTTGTCTACAGGATCAGCCTTGTCTAGCTCGAGCACTGTTGTCGCTGCACTAACTCAGCGTGCGCGGCTACTCCAAGAGGAAAACGATGAGCTATATGAAATTCTAAGATTCAGCGAAACCGGTAAACTCAGGGAAGAGGTTCGTGGCCTGCGGAGGCTTGTACAGCGGCTACAGAGCGCCTTACGCCGTACGTACTTTCCACTGATAACAGGGTTGACTGAGCTGACATCTTCACAGAGTCTCACGAGACCATGAATATGCTTTCGTGAGTCCCAAACAACATGACAACTTGAAAGAAGCGCTTAGGCTCCGCATAATAGTCGTGAGCTGGACAAGTCCTATGAACTATATCTAAGCGTAGCACAACCCGCGCCCAGCCCTCAGCTGTCACCGCAAACATATCCACCATCACCATATGTCAACTACACATCCCAAGCAAACGCCAATGCGAACCATGGCTCGAAGCTCCCTCCAACTGGCCCTCGCGCACAGAAGCGTCCTCGCCTTTCAGAAGCTAATGCCCAACCAGTTTCTAGCCCTGCAAAACAACATAATTCGGGCAGCCACAACCATTACAGCCATAATTCGGCAAAGCGCGGAGTGGATGGTCAACCAAAACGTGGAGACAAAGATCATCGTGGGGGCAATGATACCAACAAAGGAAATCGTACATCAATCGACAATGAGCATCCTATGCCTTTAGAACCTGCGCGAGGTTGGGAAAAGGATGTGGGTCGAGAATTTGACAAAGATCGCGGCAAGGAGAGGAATAAAGATCGTGAACGTGATAGAGGTCCAAAGGACTTAGATCATAGCAGCCATCATAGCAGCCGTGATCGGGACAGAGGGAACACCAGCAACATCAGGAGAGGTAACAGTGGATCCAGCCGTGCAGGTGGTCGTCGAGGTGACCGACCTAATGGCGGCGCATTCCATGGTGCCGGCAACACATCTTCAAATAACTCTTTTAGTGTGAACGGGGATCGGACGTTGGCAGAACGAATGGGTTTATGAGTTGTATGATTTCCTTTGCCCCCAGCTACTCTTTGCATTCCCTTTTTTCTCCTGTTGCTGCGTTCTCTTTGTTTGTTTCAAAGTCATGCTGTTTTTTTTCTTCCCTTTCTCTACTCTGACGGAATACTATGGGCAGACTCCCGCACACAGAACGATGTCTTTCTTCCGATGCCTCAATCCATCCTGTGTAGTACTATGTATATACATCCGGTATGACTCCATCTCGTTGATGATTTGTAGCCCTAGCTGACTTATTTTCTCACTTATGAATTTGCAGTCGTTTCTAATTCTTTCACTTACAAATTTGCAGAATGTATTCATATATTTGCCCTGTTTCGCTGTTCTCCTTGCTTTGAATTGATTTTTTGTCCACCTCTTATTCCGCACCGCATAGATGCCACCTTGATAAGACCCGGAAGATGACAATTTGCAACTTGTGACTGATGCAAAAAATTCGCCGCAAATGCGATAGTTCCTAAAGCCTGGAAACTTGAAGATTGAACACGTTACACAGCCAAGATGGCATTGTCAGCAGGGTATAAATCAGATGCTCGACAGTGCCGATGAGCTGAATGTGGATCTCGTCGCTGACCGGGTAACAACAACCCCTTTCTCCCCAAGAAGGGTTTCAATAAAAAGATTGAGTCATTAAGATAGTCTTGAGCGCTCATACGTGGTCATGGTGACCGAGTGTTGAGATACTATGGCGTAAGTAATGGTGCCAACTTTCTTTTAAGTTTGTTTATAAAATTATGACGCGGTACTGGAAAGCAGTCCTTGGTAAACTACTAACAAACTACAGTGATGCTTCCGGGGAACTTTGGTTCCATTTATCAGCGATATATTGAAGAGAGACGGGAACAAACCAACAAAGAATCAAAGACACTGAGCGCTAACAGAAAAAATAAACTATAATAGCAAAAGATCGATGGAGCTTCAGGGTAGGGGAGAAAAGCAAATGCCCTCGACCAAGGTCTTCAACCAATGAGGATATGTCTACACATTTCCACTTGCCTGTGGCCACACGGACATTATGTCATTACAGAATAGTGCCAACTTTGCCGATGCTATGTTGAGACTAGGACCGTAGAATATCTACACAAAGAGTGGATAGAACTTTGACTTCAAGTGATAAGCACTGAATGTAGCACATTCTCCCTCCTTGACCTCTTCCATATGACATTTGTCGCTCCACTACTGAAGCAACAAATGAATCCAATTGGTTGCGCGTCCCCTGTTTTATTCCGAAATCGGGATTGTTACCATTCAATTAACAATGGGTGGTGCAAGTAACACCGGTAGTCTCCCCCCGTCTTTGAAATATCTCCAGTGAGGGGGAAACGTTCGACAACCAGCAGCGACGTCGGATACTTCATTGATTTCGACGAAGTCATCGGACAATGCAGGTCGTAACTCACAAACCCAATCCATAGTTCTTGGCGTTGCTATATAAATAATACACCCGTGATGGAGGCTCTATTCTGATCGGCTCCCCTACATTCCCTCACATGAGAAAAACTGCAATGTAGGGGAAGTCCTAGCGAAGTCCGAGCCTGTGGCTACCGGAAGTTGATGAAAATTTCCCTTGGCGATGAAAAGTTTTTAATGGCCACTCGTGTTCAACAAGCAACTTGTGTGACAGGGAGGGATATTTGATCCGTGCCCAGGTCAGACATCTAGAAGCTTCCAAGCCACTGAGATTTTCCAAAAAAGAAAGGGGATCAGGGCTTACTGGCCGGTCGCCAATCATTTTTGACGAGCCTCGATGTGGGATTTTCCATGGAACATTGATGCTCTAAATTAATCTTTGATAGCGGAGAAGGCGACACGTTCTGGGATAGCAGCGGTTTTTGGACTCCAGGTGTGTTGACATGGAGAATACAAATTCAGTGCGTGCGTACGGACGACCAGACACTGACATTACTTACATACATCCGATCAACGTTCCTTAACGACACCCGTTTTCTCGTGTAATTGAACGTACTGCTAGTGTCTACTTTCCGCTACCGCTGAAAAATTCGGAGTTGTTTTGAAATTGTTTAGAAATGACTCACGTAAATGTGAATTGGTGGAAACAAGGCTTTAAGTCATCCTACTTTCCGCTGGAACACAGGTGTTACATAATTTGACATTCTACTCAATCACTGAGACCATTTGGTCTTGCTGTCATTCTCCATGAGATGAAAGAAATCACAGCTAAAAACCGAAAGGTTGACGTCATAAAATAAGGAACAGCTGAGATTGTTACCGAAAACCATCATGATGTTGCTCATGATGTTGCTCCGTGTAGAATTCATTGTCCGACATCAAAAAAAACGGCGGGACATCAATATGATCTGACAGGTGAACAACATTTCTGCGTTTAAAACATCTTGCAGGTTTCGATGAATAGAAACGTATGTCAGGATTACCCTGATTTGAGTATCACTCCACAATTACTAAAAGCTTAAAAATACCTCCAATGTTTATCACAACAATTTTAAATTGAACACACAGGATCAGTACGAACTGCAGAAGCTACAACTAGACGGGTACCGACACTCGCCTCGATGCGCTAATGGAGAAGTACAAGTTGAGACTACAAACAAAACTGGATGTCCCCAGAGTCGCTCAGGACGTACCATATACATGTCGAATGTCCTCCGTTTGAAGTGCTCCTTTGAAGATGACGTAATATTTGTGGCTCCGACTTCATCACTCGATACATTCAGTACATCGAAGAAGCGTTTTGTCCAACTCGTTTCCAGTGGTTCCCTGAATTAGGCCCATTCTCAGTCCGTTGTCAGTGAAAATGTTCTCCACGTCGCCACGTTGTCCGCTAGCCATATTTGCAATACGATAGTTACAAATAAGGCAATCTTCCTGATCATCTCTCGTCTGATCAGCTTCAATGGTCCAAGGTATCAAACCATAAAGAGACCAGGGGCAAACTCGTTTCCGCGATCTCTGGGAAATGATTCCGACTTTGAGCCGTCTATTGGATGAACAGTCATCGAAGGAATGTGTAATCAATCAATCAAGGAAGTACCTCAAATCGAAGAATAAATAGCAGCGTGCGCATCAACACCGTGACAGCTGAGACTTATACATTGTTAGGAGTTTCATATTTCTCGATATACTGATTTTGGTCCAGAATGAATATAAGGTATTTGTTTCTTAATATCAAGCACCCAATGGGGATGAACCTTGTCATTGAATACCCCTGTGGAGTCACTAACAATGTCGTCCTTCCCAGTGATCCAGACTTTTCATGTATAAATGAATGACACATGCGATAAGTGCGAGTTTAGAATTGTGTTGCCATGCAGAGTGAGGTATTTGATAATTGGTCCTTGCTTTTGGTGTCTTTCCTTTTGAGTAGGATATGCAGTTGTTATCATGCTACTAATTGAATGAGAGCACATGGATTCACTGCGGCACAACCGATTCTCAAGGAAGCGAGAGTGATACGCTCCAACAAGACATGCATTGTGGAACCGTGACTAATTCATTTACAATACACACGAGCTGGTTTCGTAATACATGGGACTGCAAGGTTGTCTCCTCGGAGGTTGATTCAGCGTCTCTTACCTGGCGTTTTCTTTGCAGGCACGGGAGCCGACTAGAAGTCCGATATCAATACTGAAATGTATTAGCAAGGAATGTCAGGTGAACACTATCCCGCGTATCTTAAGACGTTCAGCTTACAAAATCAGCCTGAACCTGGAGCATATGTTATTCCGAACAACAGGATTTTGCGGGAATGGCAATCCCCAAATGGCATTAAGAGCACCATATTGGGACGTAGATGTTCAGGTCACACAACTCGATGTCATATTAGAAGATACTTACTTTATACTAAATATACTAGTTATAGAGTATTAATGAGTATGGTACGGCGTTCGAAGCGTTCAAAGTAGAGTACAGAGGTCAGCAGAGGTGTTGATCTGTCATAATTATGGTTCAGTAATGAATGGGGCGATGGTACAAATGAAGTTGGGAGATGAGATTGAAACGTGATGGTGCGGACCCGCAATCTGTAGTGATTACGAAGTGCAAATGAATGAATGAGTTGGTGTTGGTGTGAGCAAAATGTGAAATATGCGCATTCAAGAAAAGCACAACAAGCGCTGCTGCGACCAAGAAAATCAAATGAGCCACCATGAGCATGGGTGATCGAGCCTTTTCGATCATGTGCAGTGATGAACCGAATATCATTATCGACCCTTGAGCTCCTGTGGCCGACTGCCCTTCAGCGAGTTGCGAAGGGTGAGGAATTTGAGGCAGGTCATACCTGCAGCCTTAGTCCTCCCCAGACCTTTTTTTGACGGTTTTAGTACTGAAGTTGGAAGTTCAGTTATGGATGGGATGGGCTCAATGTCCGGAAGATAGATGGTGGTGCCCAAAAGGGAGTCGGAGGAATAGGTGGACGATTTGTCCGCCTGAGTGAGGGCGCAGAGAGGAATTTGAGGAACAGGTGGCAGAGGCATCTGGGATTGAGGCGAAGGTGGTGGAGAGCTTCGTGAAGTGAGGGATACTGTACGCTGATGCGGAGGCGAGGCAAGAGGACGGATGATCGGTTCTGAAAGAGACTGAGTACGAGAAGAAGATATATGATCCATTGCTGAGCGAATACGCTTTGGTTGACGATGAAAGTCCGACCGTCGTGGAGAGAGAAGTTCACACGACCGAACAGTAAGTAGAGAGCGATCCTGTTGGAGGCCAGGAGGCAAGGTGGGTGTCGACGACAAGGAGGAAGAGGGTTTGCGGACTGCACGGGACGAGGGCGATGGGAGAGGCGTAAATGCATAAAGAGGGGGGGAGGGCGCCCGGGGAGGAGGCGACTCAGGGCGGGAACACAACATGGCTGCGAGTCTGTGCTCGGCGCGTCATTATATACCAATGCAGGATCGGCTCCTCAATCTTCATCTCAGATCTCCTGCCCGATCCAAGGCCCAGCTTTTGGTTGCATTCTCTGCCTTGACACGTGGCAAGGCCTGTGCTTGAGTCACCAGCGCGTATCTTCATTGGGTTACCCTTTTCAATTACAGTCCTTTTAAGGAGTTGTTGATCTTCCCAGTCCGCAAAGTGTGGGCCACGCAATTTCTTTTCTTTGTTTGTCCATTTTTCAATTTTCAACAATCACGATTAACCGTCCTTAAAGGGTTTTGAACCTGGTCCTGCTCAGCGCCAGGCAGTGTTGACCGCGGAGGCGCGTCAGTCCGAGACAATCACCATTTTTCAAACAATGAATATATATCACTATGCATTCGAAACGCGTCATACCTCCCGGGAACTGCATTTCATTCATTTTTTTCCATTCCTTCTTTTTTTAAAAAAATCATCAATTTATTACACGGAGCACGTTGGCAGGCCGTTTTCCATTCCTTCCACCCGGCATACATATTTCTGAAATTGAAATTGTCGACGGGTTCGTTCTCTAGTCGGCTTTAGGCAAACGGTGCCTTTATTGATCCGTTACCGCCTACTGTCGACTGGAATGTCTTCACATTCAGATGCACTCTGCATATTGGTTGCTATACCACAGCCTTCCTGCCAGTTAACTACCTCCGGTTGAGCGTATTTTTGGTGCTGTTACCTTGTCTATCACGCTGCGTACAAAATAAAAGTGTGTTTCATCTCATGATTACACCGTGTCCCAGGTCTTGCGGTTTAGGAGACTCCAGTCGCATTACGGCAGCACTCGCTGTTTGGGCGAGAATTTCTAATGTTCTTCCTGGTCACTGTTTGTATGCCCGATTTCCTGATCCTCCACTTCAAGATATATGTTTTTACATTAACTGGGCTGTATGGTCTAATCCATTTCGAGTTACTGTTGCAACACTTCAATTATGCGTTACATCCGTCAAATGCACTGTAACCAACAGTCTAGCAAACCTAGGACAGCAGGCAATACTTAGAAATTTAAAATCATCTACAAGGAAACCCCTCTAACTCAGAGATTGGACTTCAGAAGCTGTACAGTCCCACTTCCGGATGCACAACGACTCTAATGCGTCGCTCCAAGATAGAAATCAGAATGTTGGAATTCTTTTGCCACCTGACCCAGTACCGCTGGGCAATTAGACAGTTCCAGAAAGATACTTCCCTCGTCTGTCCAGGAGAAAGTCTGGGCGTATCGCCAAGATCAACAACTCCAGAAAGAAACTGATGTGATTCATGTATGAAAGCTTAGCCTTTCTATGACAACACCATCTGCAATTGCACGCTATAGTTTGATCGCGGGGTTGTCATACCATTGCGCTCATTTACAACTGATATATGGGGGTCTTCCTCGTACACGTATAAAGGTTCAACTGGCATTAGGACTTTAAAATGCTATCATGGGTATATTGGTTGGTGTCGTTACAGATTCTCCTATGTGACATGCCGTTCCTAAATCATGTTCTTTGATTCCATTTACCTGGAGGACATTGCTTAATTGCTGTCTGCCGACTGCTTCTTTCCTAGTGTCATGGTTCTCAGCTTTCAGATTCAAAGAATCTTGAACTGTCTCGTTCAGTATCTATTAAAGGCGCTGAACCGTCATTGGAGCTGACGAAGGTGGGTGCTATTCAATCATCTACAGCTTGACATTGTCAAAAGAAAAATCATGACTGATTCTTCATCGGGGGCTGTTATAAGACGTTGATTCCATCTGAGTTTCCAAAGAAGTAGAAGAAACCCGACTGCACCCAAAATGACGACGACGACAGATTTGACGTGAGACGTGACAACCTATTAAGATGTTGAGAGGAACAATAGGCAAGGGAGGAGGGAGTTGCACTCGACTTCATGAGATCAGACTCCTCCCTGTCTATTCATGAGTCGTCAAGCGACAGCTTAGATTACGGTCAAATCTTGGTACATGCTCGTCTCTTGGTTCCATCTATCCGCATCAACAGATCATAACAGACACTTCTTCGTCTACCGTTTTGCTCTAGTCGATGTCGGTACCCGGCCCAATGAGATCTGGACTGGAATCATGTTTGCTCCCCGACCTCGGTTCTGTAGTGAGTTCTTGGCCTGATCTACCATTTTCCGGTCGACTGACGGGTCTATTCTTCTCGTACGCTCATGTCCATCATCATTAAGTACACAATAGGAGGCAAAGCTAGGGGAGACCCTCCAACAAGCGAGCGCTCTAATCAACTCGGCGCTGCTATTGATGCTCACGCCTCTATACGTATATTACTCCTTGTTCGGGTCACCACTTGATCATTCTGCTTTCCATATCTGTCTGTCTCTCCATCGTTTCTTTTGTTCAATTTCTGATAAACGCATAACTCTTACAGAGCAAACATTCAACAAGTCTGCCACCCTGCAGTGCACAACAACATTAGTTTCATGATTTGACCAGGATTACGTTATTGTGGGGACATGGCATGGGCATGGTGTAAGGACGGACGTGCAATACGACAGAATTCTTTCAAGAAATCCATTCACTTCGTTTCATCACAACCTAGATGTCGCCCAAGAAGAGGAAGCCTCGGAAGCAATTGTCACTGGATGTACTTTCGGATCAAATATCTTGTTATGTCACTACTGCCAACCAGCTGCATCAAACATTGTTCGACACTTAATCAAATATACGGCGAACATGATCAATATACTAGACTCAACTTTTTCATCAACATTACAGGCCGAACTAGCGGCGAGATACCCGGAGAAAATTGAAGAAGTGAAAAGTGCTGCTCAGAGCCGAACACTGTTTTGGGAGTTAATTCATGAATGCTGCTACTTAATCTACACAAATATAGGTGACTTCGGTTAGCTACTGATGACAGAGCGAGCTCAGCAGGTTGCCGGTAGTCTTATACCATGTCTTCACGAACGAAATGTACAAGTTACAAGTACCGTGACGATGGCAGCCGTCCAAATTTTCTGATCTATATCATGTAAGTTTAATATCAGCGTTTTGAAAGGTGTAAGTGAAATAATTCTACTGAATGGACATGAATGTACGCATACATTCATGAATTTGAGTCTGTGTGACGCACGTGGCAAGATAAATTTAGATAAATTTAGCTTTCATTGTTCAACAAGTATTTATAGTATTCGTTTGCCCCTCACTGGCGAAGTTCGAACAATATATGCTTGGGAGGCTGGTGGGATGCATTGTATCAATACACATCTAAGTGAACACAAATAAAAGGGATTCTCGCAGCTCTAGTAGATCAGACAGACTGCCATGAAGCTGTGGAGGTCGTGTAAACCTTTAATAAAGACAATCACATTGCCAGCATTGAAGTATACTAAATATATCGGGTATAAATCTGTTGTAGAAAGTATCAACCCTGCTCATAGAACTGGAATGAATCGTTGAAAAATTAAAACTATATCAAAGCTGAGCTGCCAGGTAGCCATTGGAACTTGATGCATCTGTTACTACGATGAGCCTACTCTAGAAAGACGTTGCGGAGATACGCTCCCCTGGAAGAAATATAGAAGAAAGAAGGAGTGGGTCCAGAACATGGCACACTGAAGCCATTTTTATCACGTGAATCGAGTCGTCTGTCGGGTTTTACGTTCTCAAGAGAAACTACTCACAGACAACGGGGAGTAGAAGGCAAAACCATCTCGGAATAGTTTTGACTACTGGTTTATGAATTATAACTAACGACCCAGCTCAAATGCTCCATGTAGCAGTGAGGCTACTTTCCCTGGAGATAATAATCGTTACCAACAGAGATTTCTGCTCTGTGCACTCACTTGCTCTGCCTCATTTGGCATGAATCTCGTGTTAGAGCTCTGCTCAACAGAGACCATTCTCTTTCTTTCTTTTCTGCTCCGTTTCACTCGCTTGATGCTCCTCATGGCGTTCGCCTCCATCTACCTAGATTCTGTGTACTCTAGATTAGAATCGCTAAAAATGAATGTAGCCCAAGTCACTATTGGTCTCCTACCGGTAAAATCAACCGGGAGCATCTAGTCTGCTGGCAACATTACTTATGTCAGGTAAATTTAGATGCTTGAATGCTGTATGTTCAAAAGTGCAGATACAGCCATGTATGATAATGGAATTCATTGTCCCACTAGGCCTGTTTGACAGCAGTCAGAAAAAGCCACGGTATTGAATTCATTTCAACAGAGCTCAAGAAGATGTGTTGAATTACGGTAAAGCAATGCGAAATAGGGGGACAAGACCCAGACAATTTGTATAGCCGTAAACTAGACGCACCAACTCAGCATTGAATTCATATAGATAGCTCACGGACATAGGAACATCTGAATAGCTTCATTGAACTTACCTGGAATACCTCAAAAGGAACAGGCTTGGCCATCCACTTACACAAAGCCAGTATATATCCCAGATTTTGTGTATACAGAATATCAGCTTAGGATGAGAATAAAAACACTGCTTACTTGTCCAGTCCAGAATGCAGGCCAAACGTCATTGAAAACATAGCTGCGGTCAAACAGATTTATACTTACCATTCTCTTAGGAGAGTCATGCATAAAGATAAGGGATCCTGGCAGCAGGTCGAAAAAAAACAGGTCGAAGAGCAATGCATCTCAAGTAACGGCAGCACGAAATCAACCCAAAAAAGCGAGCACAAACCATAGCCAACCCAAGGCAGATAGCACTTTGCTGTAGACACTTGTGTCGAAGTTCCGAACGTTTAGCTGGATGCAGTCCTGGAATCTTCAGCAGGTGATTCAGTATGACCGAAAAAAGAAGCCTTCCCAGGATGAGGAGTGATGCATAAACCCTGTTATGATATGCATGCATAGATGAGACTATGTGGAACCATTACATCGTCCGAGCCTGAATAGGTCTATCTGTAAATTTACATAGATCCGTGTGGTAATACTTCGGCCTCAAGCGTTGAATTAATCCACGTGTGGTGATAGCAATGAACCTGCTATGCTCGAGTCGCCGCGCAAATACTTCAGTCGTCGAGATCGAAAATCTTGTCATCCTCGCCTGACACTATTTTGTATATCGGATTGGAGGAGCTTTCAGCTCGCTGATCAATGATGCCTAATGTCATCATTAAAGACACGTACCAGACGACCAGAAAAGATGGACAAACCACTTTTCAGGAGCCTCAGCTCAAGTACAGCGGTACCAAAGCCATCGCTGTTACCGAGCTCTTCAAAACCAATCAACCTTCCAAGGTTTAGTGATTTATTTTACGTGGTCGACGAGAAAGAAAAAAACCTATCGCGAGATACACCATCAATGAAGCAAATCACACATGGTAAGACTTTGATAGAGAGCTTTTCCACCAGCCAGGGTATGTTCTCGACAAAAACACGAATAAATCGCGTGTGGAAGTATTTTGGAGCAAGTTTCTGTCATTCTTCGTGAGGCGACAGAAGGTGTAGGTGGGGTGAGACACAGACTGCTAGATGTTTGTCCATGATTTCGCATCGCTTGAAGTTGGAGTGGTAAAAGTGGACGATACATCTTGGTTCTCGTCTGGTAGATGATGAGTATTTGTCAGGCAAAAGAAAGGTATGTAACTACGCAGTGATACGAATGACTTCCTTCTCGTCGGTTACTTCGGAGTATGTGCCGTGGCAATTTTCTCGTAGACTTTTCATTCTCTCCATCCTACGACATGACAAATTGAGACCTGAGCCAGCTGGGAGGTAAAGCGGTTGCCGCACTCGCGTTTGATAGTCTCCAGGCCTTGTTCCCTCATAGCAATGTTGTCATCATCTTCAATTTCGGCTTCAAGCTCGGCAAAGATGGCGTCATCGTCATCTTCAACGTCGAAATGGTGGCGATTTGGAGCCTGATTAGGTTCAACAAGCCGGGCACTCAAGGTCGCTATCTTGGAGTCACTGGCGCAGGCTCAAATCTTTGAACGAGCAAATCAAATGATATGTCACGCACCTAACCATGAGTGTAGGTTGAGAGCTTAGAAGTTTAGGTAAGGTTGGTCAGCAATTAATTTCATGAAGCTGATCAGCAGATACATTGACAAGCACGGTGCGGTAAGTCTAGTCCACCAGAGTCATTCTCGTCTGATTGTATTCTAGGGCCATGTCACACTCAGGCCAGAGGACGATGAAGATATGTGGCACTTATATAACCTGATACAGGCAGGTGATCTTGTGAGGGCGACCACAGTGCGGTACGGGCGTAGGCTGTTCCTATCAGCGTTATACTCAGGATGTCATCTTTATAGACGCATACAATCAGTGTCAAATACTGGATCAGTGGATTCAAACCGGATACGGCTTAATCTGACTTTGCAAGTCAGCCGTGTTGAATTTTCGCCAGGAGGTGGTAGCTCTGCTCAAGAATCTACTCATGCAGCTGCTAGTTCATCTCAGAATGCTAATGCGTCCCTGCATATCTCGGGGAAGGTGGTTGTTGAAAATCCTCATGTTAGACTCGGAGCCTTTCATACATTGGACATAGAAACTAATCGTGACGTCCGCATTGAGAAACTCCATGGGTGGGACAGTATTGCAGTGTCTAGAGTCGAGG
>Ga0153922_1000213_pt1 | contig 23801 bp, 30 predicted proteins | sample TSNJ006MetaG_FD_104723 | JGI IMG/M metagenome (GOLD analysis project Ga0153922, IMG submission 104723) | Attine ant fungus gardens microbial communities from New Jersey, USA - TSNJ006 MetaG | ecosystem: Host-associated > Fungi > Mycelium > Unclassified | place: USA: New Jersey, Brendon T. Byrne... | reverse complement strand
TTATTTGAAAAGAGTGTCCCCCTCCCTTTTCCCTACAAGGTCTCAAGGGGGGAGGTTGTGATTGTTGAGAGAGAGAGAAATGTTGGTGTTTTGCCCTTACCTTACTTTCCAGGCCATGTTGCATCAACATGCGGTTTTGAATTTCGAGAACGTTGTTTTGCTTGAGCGCGACGAGATAAAAACGCCCTTTTTCAGATAACAGGAGCTGTTTATTTTTTGACTCTGTTTTTATTTTATATTATTTCATTTTTTGGGTCTCACCTGAACGATTTCGAGAAAATGATTTGTGATTTGCATTCCGTCTATGCCGCCTGCCCATGCCCCTGTGATGGCTGTCGTTTTGTTATTGTTGGTCTGTTGGGCAGTGAGGGCTTCGTGTTGTCCTGTGGGTACATAAGGTGGGTTGAACAAGACCACGTCGACTTGATGTCGTAAACGCTCTAGAAGAGGCGATACAAAGGAGGCATTGATACAGTCGAGTGTAACCTTTTTTTTGTCGTCACCAAAAAAAGAAAAACGAAAAAAACACATCAGTTTTTTTTGAATCTCAAAATTAGCGTCGATTTCTTTTTTTCGGGGGGTAATTGAGGAGAGAAAGAAAAATAGTGACGAACTTTGTTTTGGGTTCCTGTACGTTTTGAGGCGCGACAGGCGTGCGGATTGATATCTGTACACAAGTAAACTAGTTTTTTTCGGATTGACAGCCACCGGAGAGAAAGAGATTTTGAGTCGGTGAGATTTGAGGGTTGACATAAAAAAAGAGGCTCATTTGTGAAAGAAACAGAGGAGGAGGGAAAAGAAATCGTACGGACGAAGGGGCCCAAGATTTGAGCTATGAAGGAAGATACACAACCTGATCCTGAGCTAGAACAGGAAGAGGGAGAGAGGTGTGAAGAATGATCATAATGAGCTTTCTTTCGGAATGATTGATTTTTTTGGGTGAAAAATCTTACCCAATTTCCAAACAGATGAGAGCCCTTGACTCTTTCAGATCATTGGCGTCGGATTCGAGAGCGTCAAGAAAGAGAAATGTGTCTTCTGTAAACAAAGATTAAAGAGGAGAAATAATTACGGAGAAGTACGTTTTTTGCTTTTTTTTTCCAGGAGGTTCCTGACACATACCTGCTGGCTCGTATACCACATCGTAGTCTTCACTCGTCAAGTGCGGGAGATCAGGGGTAGGAATCATTGATGAGATAATCTTATCTGCACAAAGGATGACTCGGAAAAAAAAGCAAACCCTCTTTTTTGTTCTTCCCCCTCAAAAAAAAGACTCGTGCGATCGCAATCGTGATCGGGGCTTTTGCAGAGATGTACAATGCGTTTTACAGCCGTGTATCTCCGTTTATGTGAATCTTTGACTGAAGCGGTAAGAACAATATTGGATGCGCTTCGCTACTCTTCACATTGAAAAAATATGCTATTGATGCCGGAGCCCATTTCAAGCAATCTGAAATACCAGTAGACAAGGCCTTGCCTCTTAAGGTGATCCTGATCGACAAAGAGATCCTGCGCATTACAAGAAGGAGAAGAGGATCACTGGTCCTGTTCAACGTGGCCAATTATAAATAAAATCATCTCTTCCTATCGTATGAAAAGACTCATGAGTAGCTTTATCTAATGATCTATATGCATCACCTCTGAAGCTAAAGACATGTCTTTTGGTCATCTTCGGAGAGAGCAGGTGTTTGAAGGCATAGTCTAGAAAACATGCACGTCATGCGCGACCGCTCTTCCTGTCCGAGGTTGAAGTAACACTCATAATCTTAACCTCGAAGTGGAAATGAGGACAGTGATATTACACGCAGCAAGTCGCGAGCAGGTCTCTGAGTGAAAGCTCTCAAGTGTCGACAAAGCTTCCGCAGAGCTCTCAAGACATCCAATTCTGACTCCTGCTCTTTATGTGATTCTAACTGAGAGAAGGGCTAGTATTAAGATTACTTGATCTTAACTTTTTCAGGGTTCCCATGTTTAGGCTTTGAGGAGTTCCTGAGTTTTTGCCGCAGGCATCCAATTCTGGAGGTGGTGCCATCCGAATCTATACATTTCACAGTAGATCATAATTGCTGGCACCTCTTTCAATTGAGTACCTTCCAGTTGATGCCAGAACCATTGCCATACTTCGCCTCTAGCCACTCATTAGCCTTGCTGAAATGCTTGTTGCCAAGAAAACCTTTGTGAGCCGACAAAGGGGAAGGATGTGCCGATTTCAATATGAGATGCTTCTTCTGCAGTAAGGCCGATCTATCAATTTTCATTCGTCTTCAAAAGAGAAAGAAAACTGACCGTACCCACACCTATAGCATCACACGTCCTCTGAGCAGGAAGGCCCCACGCCATGATAACAATGCCAGGGTGATCTTGTCGAGCCAGAATCTTGCGCAGAACCTCCGCAGTGAATATCTCCCAGCCCTTTTTGAAATGGGAGCCTGGCCTGTGGGCCCGAACAGTCAAGCTCGTGTTCAACCAGAGAACACCAAGCTCAGCCACACGACTCAGATCGCTGTGAGGCAGATGTTACTTTGTCATAATGCAAACGACAATCAACCCACCTTGAACTTGGTGGTTTGAAACCAGGTATATCTTGGGAAAGTTGCTTGTAGATATTTATAAGCGAGCCCGGTGGTTTGGACAGAAAATGAAAGCCCTGGAAGACCGTCAAACAATGACGGTCAAAATGGTTGCATCATCCCCAATGAAACTTACCATGCGCTTGACCAACGTTATGGTAAGGATCGTATAAAAAATCAATGAGTCTCCTTGTGATGATTGAGCTGGGCCACCGACCTGACCCAGAATCACCGTCTTTACTTGGTCAAAGGGGGTGAGCCTGGACCAAGAGTAGATCTGTTCCACTTAAATTAAAACGCTGTCAATCGGAAGAGGCCTAGATGACGGTGTGAGGTACTCACTAGGAGGGTATATTGTGTTCGATTCACTTTCTTCCAGTAGAAACTGCTTCAACTGAAGTACGCAAATTGAGCAAGATCTGACGTTCATTCCAGAACTCCGGAAGGTACCCTTGTAAAATAAGGCTTTGAAATTTCCGCCTCAAGGACATGTCGCCAGGATTCGTGCATAGTCTCCTCTTCGAGCGAGTCAAGTATCGCCTGGATCGTTTCGCGGCTTTTCTTAACATTGGTAGTGCTTTGACTAATCGCAACATTATGTTTAATGGCCTGCATTTTTAAATTGCCGCGGGCAGCGACTAATCTGTCGACATTCGAACAGTAGTCTTGGAAGCTTGGACCAGCGAAAGCATTCCACCTTCAATACTTGCAATGGATATTTTTTGAGACGCCTTAGGCATATGTATGTTGCATGATCGTGCTATGTACAGTTGTTTACGACTACTAGCACGCTGGACAGGATAAGTCAGGCAGATGGTGGGATCGGGGACGGAATAGATCGAAGCCCCTACAATCCTTACAATTCTCCACGATGCAGGCATCGATTACAGATGGATAGGCTACTACTGAATGAAGCAATCAAAATTATTGTTGGCGGTAAAGCTTCCGGTTCTGAAACTTACCATTTACAGTAGAGATGTTAATCGAGGTTCACCATCCCAAGTCATTGCGAAGCATTGACTGGTATTCGATGAATCATCTTGATTTCTGGGCTGGTTCAGCATAGTGGTCAGCTATGTCCTTGTGACGATGCCACCTCCTGCCACGGTCTCTACGTATAATTACACTATATTGGCAAAGGAGATAATGTCTGGATAATAAATGAATACAGCAGATGGTCAACTATGGCAGATGAGTCGGAAAGCTCTCAATCTCCTGTCAGCCTCCTGACGGCACGATTGCTCTGTGTATTTGCGACCTTCTTCTCTACTTCCCAGGTGACTTTTTCGATATTGTCTATTGTCATGACAGGTTTTTTACCCAGTTGTCTTGAGGAGTCGATAATGTCAGTGAGTGAGCCCATAGGTATTTAGTGAACTCGCCTTTTCTTCTTTACCACTGGTAATGACGGCACTTCATCCCCATCTTGTTTCTCTTCACTGTCAGAGTGAATTATGATCTTCTTTTTGTTCTTGGATTTACCTGTACCACCAAAGGTTTTGCCTTCGATGGACAGTTGCTTCAAGTCTCGCTCTAGTTTTGATATTCGAGGTTGCTTCGATGTCTCTGATTTTCCAGCGGCGAGATCCCTAGTTCTCGTGACGGTTGTCCTAGGGTTCGTGGTATCCTGCCATTTCTCCTCTTCCTCCTCGTCATCAACATATTCATCATCATCTTCATTGTCCGCCTCCACTGCTTTCAAATCAAGTAGCCTATCTTCTTCCTCTATCAAATCCTTAATCTTATCAGTTCGCTCCGTTGAAAAACCGCTGATGACCGTTTCCATCTGGTTGATTCTCTCTATTACTGGAACTGCGTTAGGCTCATGAGTGAACTTATTGACAAGAGGGAATGAGATGGATAATTCTTCATCAGCTTCATCACCAGGATCCAACTACAGAAGGTTGGGATCAATGAGGTAGACCGATGCTGAGATACCACGAGCGCACCAGATTCATTTCAACATCTGCAGCTTCTTCCTCTTCCTCGTCCGACAATATTTGTCTCTGTGTTTTCATGGGACTTCCGAATAGACCGGCTCTGTGGAGCATATCGATTTTTGCGTCAGTTTTAAGTTCATTTTGCTCCAACTGTAAGGCCTCATATAATCAACAAGATTGCACAGAGCCGTGGAAGCTCACCTCGCTCATGAGACGACGTGAATACTTTTCCTCCATGATTCTCATGCGCTCTTCCATCTCTCGCATTACTTCTTCTCGTGTTTCTACTTCAGTGAGTGCACATCTCATTTCCGCCTCAAACAGCTACGCGGCAGAAACTGTCCATAAGATGATTACTATGATGAAAAATAAGCCTGACCTTGAGCCTCAGATCTTCAACCTCATCAAACAAGGCATCGATCAGAGGATTTGACGGTTCTTCGTCGTAGTCATCTATATCATCTGCAGGCTCATCTTCTACATAACTTTTCAGCTGTACTCCAGAAAAAAAAAACAGAAATAGACCTACCTTCAACTACTTCTAGGATAGCTTCACTTCTCTTTCCCATTGTAATGGTAACCCTTCTCCTGAAGGGATTGGGATTAATATCGGGATCATTCATGGTCATGGGACTAATGTCCTTGAACTTCTGGCCTCTCAATTTACCTGGACCAATTGATGGGGCTTTCTGTACGGGGGCAGGAGCATTTGTCGTGTAAACGGCTTTGGCTAGTGCAGAGAACTTCATGACGTGCAAGTTCTCATCATAGCCTGTGTCGTATGGATTGACATTTACAATCATGGCCTGTATGTCAAAGATATGAGGTCTTGCCAATCGAGGGTTACAAAGTACCTCACCACTCGTCCTTCGCCTGTGAAATAGTCCATTAGACACTCTGTGAGCTTGCTGTGGCGGAAGGGAATGACAGAAAGTGTCTTGCGAATGTCTCGGGTATCCATCCGACCATCCTTTCCCAAACCCTCTTGCGCAAGACTGGAAGCAAGTTTCTTCTGGTTCGAGCGCAAGACTTCCATGCATTGACCAAGGACCATGAGGGATTTATTGATATTACCAGCCTCCTTCAGACGGTCTCCAGTGGTATGAGTGTGCTTGGTGCGTTCAGAGCCAGCAAGGTCAACCAACGTAAGTCGGGATACTTGCAAAGAAGTCGGGTCCTTGATTTTAGATATCAATCGACTGTTGTGGAAGAGACAAGTATAAACCTACATCTTTTTCGCCCCGATGTCCTCTAACGATTTTGATGATGACCATCCCGTGACTACGGCTACTTTGATGATTGGCCAGAGTCTCAAACACTCGACGATGGAGTTGTCCAAGTTTGACAAGAGATTTAGCTTGAGCGGCACTGGTAATACGGAGTTGTCGAAGACCAGCGATGTACTTCCCGTTGTTTTCCGCGCCTGCATTATCGCAGGCTGGCGACGGGCGCACCGGGAGGGCTTTCCTCATCAAAAGAAGCTTTGGATCCGTTGTAGCCTTAGGTGTGGGCAGTCGACTAAATGATTCATCCTTTACTGAATCCAATAGGTCGTAAACCTTCTCGTTGTAGACTTCAATGTAGGAAAGCCAGATGTTGTACTCGTAATTGCGGTCAACTTTAATGGTCGTTAGATCTACATCCGAGTCGATCTCGGAGTTGGAATCGAGTTGCCCAAGTACCTCTACTAGACTCGGTTCAGTGGATATTCGAGGAAGATCACTATCGTTGTCGTCCGACGGCTCGATACCATAAAGACGTACAGGTCGATACTGGGGTAATCTTTTTTAGATCTACAGGATACCATAGATACAAGCTACTCACTTTTCCGTCGCCTTGCAGGCCTTCGATACTGTTGAAGATCACATCAAGGGTCCTAGGTAAGATTCCGACAGAGCCTCTTGCATGTCCACCTTGCACGGTGTAGGTTTTTCCAGAGTTGGTCACTCCGTATGTAAAGAGTAGACCATTCTGTCCTTGTAAGACATCCTGGACAAGAGGAAGAGTGGTCTTGGAGAAGAAATCAGACTGGGTCGTCTCTGGCAGAAAAATGCGGGAGAAAGTATAAATTGAAGAGCCTGTGATGGTGGAAGTCCGGAATCGAGTTTTGTTCACTCCATGGCATTGTGGTTCTGTCATTCGAACAGAAGTGTCGGAGAGGGGAGTCAGGTAGGGTGCAGAAGTCGGTTCCTCATCCCCAATTCGAGGGCGAAGTCGTAGATAAGCCTAAGATCTTGTCCATCGATATTTCTTGTCACTAATATGAGAATCTCCTCACCGTGATAGGTTCACGATCCTCGCCCTGAGCACTAGGGGTTTTGGTATCTTCATATGTTGGTGGATTCCTTGACTTTGTTTTGGAGGAGCCATCAGATACAAAGCTCGAGTTGGATCTACTGCTTAGAGGTTTCCTTGGGATTGGAGCGCGTTTCACACCCGTAGGTGCAGGTTTTGTAAGACCTGTGGACTTGGCCATCACTTTCGTTTTTGTTGTTCTGGAGGCCACTGGTGCTGGAACATTTGCAGAAACTGCCTTATTGCGGGCAGAGCTCCTCGTATCCATGTCCGTATTAAAATCTCAGTCTCGGGATGATCTTTAAAGCCTGCATGATCATTCGATCATTCATTGATGAACATGGACTCACGTGATTGACGCGTCGCTATAATTACGCTCGAGTATTGAGGTATCCTGTAGCATTGCAAAGTTCTGAGATATTATACATGGGAAACACAAGGCCTAGCGAGCTCGTATCCCGGGTTGACCATTGGAGCACAACCGTAAGATGTCAATGCACGCACAGTCACATGACTGACATTGGAACGCGTTTAGCGGGAACAACTATCTTGGTTATTTACATCTTCCGGCCAGTGGCCGACATTATCTATTTCCATCTTCTCCCTCCATGGTTGCCCTCAAAGAGGACTCTTCCAAACGTCGCCGCTCTATTGCTGTATTAAACCAAGCCAAGAAAGTTCCAAACGGAAGGCGGCGAGCATATAGCATCGCTCCTGGGGAACGTCTAAATGACCTAGACAAATCACGTCGGCCGTCATTCGTAAGTTTTCCATGAATTCCAGTAACTGAAATGTTTTGAAGCTTTTGGGTCTCCTTTCAGGCGCCGAGAAAGAGTATCTTGAAATCATCTGTACTAGTTAACACAGACGACGCTTTAGAACAGCTTTCACAACCATCGAATTCGCAATCTCTACAATTGGATGATGAAAATATAACTCAATCAATGGATCTCACTCTCGACTATCGTGCAAAGCTCCATGACAATACGTCTCGCAAGTCCTTGGGTCGGCGGGTCAGCTTCGCGGAACATGCCCATGTGCGACTCTTCCAGATACCCAATCAGGACAACACAAATAGTACTGGCTCCCCACAATCGTCCCCGCTCCCATCATCATCTCCCGAGGCAAACCTGCAACCTACACTTTCCAATGAAAATGACTATCCCGCATCGTTCTCTCGGAACAAACGAGGCTCCGTTCGTCCTTCTTTTGCAGGAAGTGAAGATATGGACCTCACTACGGCCAGTCCAGGTATTATTATAAATGATGAGGACTCTGTCTTGATGAATGAAGAAATGGACTTGGATGAAAACGTCGAAATGGAGGTTACTGAAGTCCTACAGGGAGGACTGCTTCGTAGACACTCATCGGCAGTTCGCCAGCCCTTTGCGCCGGTTCGACCAAGGGACTCAATCATATTCCCCTCCGATGACGCAGTCCCATCTGATGATAACCAGAATAACGAAAACTCACAGATGTCCTCGATGCTGCAGGATGATAACTCACAAGTGCACTCAGTTGAAAACAGTCAGGAGGGTATGGAGTTCACTATCCCCATGGGACAGTCCCTTCGACCGCCTGCCACCGAAGACCCTGTCTGGCTTGCACTCCGTCGAATGACACATTCTGGTGATACTCCACATGAGCCAGAGGCCTTCTCAGAGGACGATATCCAGGTTGACAGAACTCAGCAAGGCATGGACCTCAATGACGCTATGGCCCGCCTTATACGTGTTAGGGACTCCCTGGGTGGTGTAGATACTGCAAATATATCAGGGGATATGGACGTCGCAAATTTTGCGATGCATGAAGACTCCCTCAGCACAGATGTCAGCATTGATGACGATATGGTAGATGGCAATGAGACGTTGAACGTCAGTAAAATAGTTGGGCGCATGAGCCTCGGATATCAGGATTCAACAATGGACGAGTCTGGAATCTATGGTTCACTTCAACCCCTTTCTTTCTCAACGCCTCAACAATCCCTTGCTACATTGTCTCAGGAGTCCACACTTGAAACCCAAGCATTAGATGAAGTCGAAACGATGTCGGGGCAAGCAATGCTCAACCCACTGCCCGAGGAAATAACGATGCCTTTCACGTCCACAGCAGTGCAAGAACAAACCCAGATCACCCCTGCTTTCTCATTTGGTCTCCCCATCACAGCTCCTACCATCTCAAGAACACTCACAAAACCCGCGTCACCAGTTAAACCCAAACCTACATTTTCGGCTGCTTTCGCCCCTCCTGTAGCAAGGCCTTCACCCAGAAGATTTGAGTCACCATCCACACCCGTACATGACACACTCAACAAACGATCTTTCTCAGTCATGCAAGATGGTGTTCATGATTCCGGGCGTCCGAGTCCTACTAAACGTCCAGCATTTGACCAAGGGCCTCTTGAGCGTCCATCATCAGATACCTCACATGGATCATCTACCGCACTGCAGGCTAGAATGTCACCGTCTCCGAGCAAAAAAACTGGACCAAGAAACTTGTCTGTTGTTCCAAAGCGGCCATCGGGTTATTTTGCGCGCAGGAAGAGTCTTGGGAATGCCTTCGTTGCGTTTCAGAATGAACAGAGAAGTGGAAACTCGACAAGCAGCCTAGTATCTCCGGCAAAGCAGACAAGCAATGGTCGTATGAGTCTAGGTTCCGTTCCTTCCGCGGCTTGGGTACGATCTGACAAGATTGTGCCTCACCAACCTACTATCGTGCCACCAGTTGAAAACACCCAGGCACTACAGGAGCAGGTACACACATCTCCACTCATTTCTGATCCTCCCAGAGCATCGCCCTCCCCGGTTGTCACTGAGGCGGTTCCCGATGAGATTCCAGAGCAAGTCAATGGTGAACAAGTCAATGTAGAGTACGCGTATCCGGGCGGAGACCAAGTTGATGATGACAGGACGCAAGAGCATTCGCCACCCCAAGAAGAAATCCAGCCAGATGATATTGTGAGTTATACAGTTCAGATTTCTCGATATGTCTTCTAATAAATTGAATCCAGCTATCAATCTCGATAGAGAAGTTTTTCGCCCTGACAGGTATCAGATTCATGGATGAACTTACAGCCCCAAGACGCTCAATGCATCCTGGTTTTGGTAATCGCCAGGCCCGAAGTCCAGCAGATATACCGCTTACAGAGTACTACATTGCAATGGGAATTGATGTACCTCAACTGGGGTTGTATACGCGAGTCTCGAAGGATTTGGAAGGTTGGATAACGAGGAGCAAGGCAGAGTTTGTACAGGCCGAGGAGGAAGCAGCCAAGATCACCCCTGAGTTATTCATTGAGTTCACGCGGGCAGATGAAGAGGGACAGGCCGAGCTTTTGGTAAGCTCCATTTTTTCCTAAATGCGTGGGCTAACTATCACAAAAGCACCATCTAAATCTCATCCGATCAAATGCTCGAGGACAAGCCAAGTCGGATTGGTATGATTGGAAGCTACGATGGGTAGAAGGATTGCAATTGACCGCCGAACAAGTCTTCAATGACCTTCAGGCAGTATGTCCTCTTGTTCGATGTATAAATAATGGCTCGGCTCATTATCTATTTTAGGATGCCAAAATGCTGGAACCCATCAAAAAGTCAACTGAGGAACTGTTGCCGACGTTGGAGAAAGAGTATATTGACATCCTCAAGGAACTGGAACACGAACAGGAAGAAGTTAGGCAAATTGAGGCCAGTGACCAGGGATACCTTAACGACCTCAAGGTTTCCATCGCAGAACAAAAGTACGCTCATGTTCTGATATTTGAAAATCTTTTAAATGTTTTTTAGTATCGAAGTTGAAACACAACGTGCAGAATTATACGAACAGACAGAGCAGCTCAATCATCTTGAAGGACGATTGCAAGAATTAGCAACTGAAAAGAAAGTAGCGATGGATGTGATTAGCAAAGCACGGCCACAACACGTCTTGCTGACGGAGGTTTTCAAGCTTCGTGGTGCGTATATATTCTTCTCCGAGGTCACCATCCAACGTTTTTGTTGTTAGATGAACTCGATACCTTGGAAGATCTTCATCGCTTTCGTGTCATCAAAGTTGACGAAAGCATGATTGAATACATATACGCCTCTTGTTTTAGGGTCTCCATTCCCTGCGATCATCATCTTCCTATTGCATCAGGCGTAGAGATTGCTCCAGTCAACGGCCTAGCATTGAGGACCAAGGACGATCTCCCTAAACTCAGCAAACTATTTCTGCAAGCTGCAAAGACGTTTATTCATCGTACACAACCTGTTTCTTGTGCAGAGGTTTGTTATAACTCTAATCCGATCTGATCTCTAGTTCTAATACAATATTCAGATCATTTCTTACTTATCAGACTATTGGTCCTCATGCTCACAGTTACGCGCGCAAATCCTATTACTCGCTGTCAGATATCCCGTTGATATATCATTAATCGACTGTGATGGACTACCAGGATTCAAAGCACGGACCAAAGTCATGATACCATCCAAAAAGGCTAAATTTTCGGCAACATTTAACTTTACTCCAGATATATTTTCTTGCTGGCCGCTATCAGTAAGTTCGCTGACTTGCGACGTTGAAGTTGCATACGGCCCTGTTAGGTATCCAATCCATGACCCGCTTCGACTCCTACTGACAATTAATCTTAGTCAATCAGAAATCTCGCAAGCTCTGTCAGAGCGTTTTAGTCAAGCTACCCCATCTGACAATTATGCCTGCCTACTAGACGCGTGCATCGAGGCTCAGGAAGTTTATAATCAGGAGCGTCCATGATCTACTGGAGACACCTATCTACAATTATACTTTCCTTCACTTTTCAACCTTTGGAACTTGATTTCTCTCATTTGTGGTACTTTTTTGTTTGGTAGCTGCTTGTTCCAACAATTTAGCAATAGTGTTTTAATATTGATTTCAATTAGGGAAGGTAAGATATGATGTGATGGTCGTCAAGATCGTATCGGAATCATGAACTAGTACAGTAAATCAAAGGAGTGTCTATCTATACGCCCGGGGAGAGGATACACATCATCTATAGGAAATCATTGAATTCAATTGAATCTGTATAGTCTGTCCTCGAACGTTGGAAAAAGAATCGCTGAATGCCTGGAAGATGGGTTATCAGTCAGATAAGGAAGCTAGTTCAAAGGACAGCACTTACAATGATGTGGCTCACGTACGGAGCACCCGAGTCATCTGGTCCAATTCGATCAAGAGGACAGATAAGACCGCCTGATCGCCTTTCAACAGGTCAAGTTCAATCTCTGCTAGATCCTTTACACTCGCCCATTCCGATAGGGCTAATTTAGCAGCACAGCCAATCTGAACAATATCCTTCTCCTTCCTCTCTGCGTTCAGACTTTGCCTCACACTGTCCTCACACCTTCTCTGAGTATCTCTTACAGCCTTTTCGCGTAACATTTCCGCACATTTGAGTTTCTCCTCCAAAGACGAGGCATATACTCTTGCATCTTCTCCCTTCCGCTCATTGGCTTCCAGATAGGTTATATGTCGAACGGTGTCCTGCATCTGTCGAGCGTGCGTTTCTTTGAGTGAAAAAATTTCATGTTCCATCGCTTGCACTTGCATCAGGCGTTCTTGCACCATGTTCTCCGCTTTTGCAAGCTGTAGACGGAGCAAATTGACAACAGGCGAATCGACCTGGCCCAAATCAGAGTTCGCAAGATTATATCGTTGAGAGACGTGCACTGCTGGAGATGGTGTGACATCAGGAAGTAGTACCTGCGAGATTGAACCATAACCTGCGGGCGAGTCGAGTGTGCTCAAACACGGACTAGATGGTAAATCAAGCGCACTTGAGGCAGGTGAAGTCGTTTCTGAATGGAATGGAGCCGGAATATCATTCAGCAGATTATTTAACTCATCTCTTCCAAGAGTATGAGCTGCTTCGGAAGCAAACTGTTCCCAGGATAGGATGGAACCTCGGCCGAACTCCTGAGCATTGCTTGCCGCTTGATATTGTGGAGACTCAAAGTGTGGTGCATCCTCACCAGAAGTGTTTACCCTTATGGGTAGCTGCCGTCCCAAAGACCGGCTAGGGGTCTTAGGCGGAAGTGCTGGAGGCTTCTGGGGCCGGTATTTCTGGATCCGGGGCATCGCAGGTGTAGGTGCACTTGGATTCGCAACAGGAGCAAGGAGAAGCTCCACATCCGCTAATTCTTCTTCGTCTTCATCTATGCACTCGGAGATGTGTGACATATTACCTACACCTTGGCTGTTAACCCTTGGACGCTGGCGTACATTGCGTGTAGAAGGGGATGGACTCTCCGAACAATGACTTGTAGAGGGTAGAGGCCGATTGTTATTATCCTGAGTCACACTGCGACGACGAGTGGACTTGACAGCAGATGCCTGCGGAGTAGAAGAAAGAGTAGGGCTGGAGGAAGATTGGGGACCCAGGCTAACGGATCCCGATGATAAGGATGAGGAACGGAGGACTGCAGACATAGAAGAAGCACTTTTATGAGCCTTCGTGGGGCGTGCGGGGGAAGATTGAGCACCGGCAGTTGGTGTTGGGGGTGTAGGACTAGTATTCATAGTCTGAAAGACAGCACGCTGCGGCAAAGGATTTCCTACAGACGAAGCTGAAGGGGTTACAGATTTCTGCCTTTCCTCCTTTCCACTGTCATCTGAGCTGCTGAGACGACGCCTTGTCCCGGCACGAACGGGCTTAGGTGATGGAGGTTTGGATTGCTCAGATGTAACCATTTTCGGACGATATTTAGGCAATGAAGAGGCGGTTATGCTCTGTTTCTTCGATCGGAGAGACGCGGCTCGGGTCAAGATACCAGACCTTGGCGTGCTATTACCAGACTCAGATTTGTGTTGAGGCTGTTCTTCGGAAGGGGATCTGGCCGTAGAAATGGAAACTCGCCGACGAGTGTTGCTTTTGTATTCAGGAGTGGCCGTCCTCATAGTAGCCTGAGATGGAGACCTGGAGTCGCCCAAAGATGTACAGGGACGAGAAGGTTTTGCTTGAATGCTGAGCCTTCGAGAATCCCTAATTTTTTTTGAGGATTTTCCTGCATCCTTACTACCATCCTTGTCTGGTTTGTTCATGACATCCGCAAAAGCCTTGCTCATTGTGGTCAGATTGAGCGACTGCCTGATGGATGTCCTCCTCGTAACCGGTCTGTGGGCAGTCTGCTCTTGATTGATCATGTTGATAGATTGTATACAGTCGTTATGTGTCGTTGCTGACAGCGATGTTTCCTGCAAATGCTGTGGCTCGGCGTTCAAACTAATAGGCAACTTCAACATGTCGCGTCTGTATCCGTTACCAATCATGTGACTCCCATCATCTAGTCTTGTGACCTGGTCCTAGAGATCCAGACACCTCATGACTATAACTAGCTACCACATAAATCGTATATCGCCTCTTGGGTGATACAGAAATATACCCATCGTTACCACATTAATAAGGGCGTACCAGATACCCTCCAGAGCCAAACCTGACACTGGCACGTCAGGCACTTGCGCCCGTAGTAGTATATACGGAATCAAAAAATAGCGTGGTTCAAGGAGTGGTGTGGGCAGCAGGGTTAATAGCCCCATAACTGGTAAGAGAAGCGTCTGAAGAAGCGATTGATTCCGACCTAAAAGTCGATCAGCTCAATCTATGAATATCTAGGTTTTGAAGTCGAGAAGCGCACCAACACGCAGGTACCATGCCCACCCGCAGGCCAGGTAAATTGGTACGAGTAGATATGGAACTAAAGGATGAAACAGGTATACTCTCCTCCATACATAGAACGTATAGTGTCGGTTATCCGCTAGTAAAAACGGATGGTGAATCCTGAACGGAGCATAGCGTCAAGTTTCTCAATAAGAGGAATAAAACCGGCTAACGTAAAAAGTCTAACAGTGACGGCCATGGTCACTGAGATGACAAACGTCATCAATGTACGTCTGTTTTAATACTAATCTGAGCATAAAACATCCGAGAAAGAACGATCTACCGACATTTTCCCTCCGAACATGCGTTTCCGCACGTCGTGAATTAGGTTGAGAACTCCTCGAGGCTCACTAGCAAGCGCAGGCCATCCAAAAAAGGTGGCAGCTGTAATAAAGTAATACAACTGGGGAATGTGGATTGCTGGGATATGATTCGACTTGTCACCTTGATAATCATTATTCATTGTCCACTGATATATTTAACACACGCACCGAGGACTATACCTCCGTTCCAGATGGCAAATGCACCAAACGCAATCAAGACGAGCAGATAAGGTAAAAAGAATGACATTATGTCCGGAATGACCCCTGGAAAGCTCCGGACTGCCCAAAACAGATCGGCTGTAACGCTCCAAATAAGCCCTGCCACTAGGAGAAAACCCTTCTCAATTTGCTTACCAAGAGAAGCATTAAGAGCAGGTGGATCATGCAAAATCGCAGGAGATTTTGATGTAACGCGTCTGACACGCAGATATGTGAGCTGGCTCGACGCATACGCGTAGATCACCCAGACAATATTGTTTTGTCTCAAGGTGCAGCTGATCAGACCTAGCTGATATTCACTTCACTTCATAATACTATAATGAAAATTTCATCATGAGATACCCACCAGTGCGGCTAGCCAATGTCTATCTTCCGTTGCAGCTGCGATGGTGGCAACCACGAATAACAAACTTGGAACATCTGTATAGTAAAGGAAGCCGAAGAACCAGGTCAGAGGAAAAGCTGCAAGCACAGTCGCCTCGAGAACAGGAACCATGATCGAGGCGGGCGGTCGCTCTCGCTTGTGATAGCACAGAAGTCGTGTTAAGACAAGCGGTAAAGCCAGCAAGGAAAGCAGAGAGGTGAGTCGAAACATGGCTACATTGCACTTGAACAAGAAGACTCGTTTCAGCAGCAGGGACATGATGTAACTGATGAACAAATTGTTTCAGTACTGTGTTCCACTGCGTATATGGAAATACCTCAAAAAACAAGAAAGTTACCCTCTACATGCAGAGTGCACGCCAGAGGCAGCGACATAGGACGTCATGAAAGAACTCACAGACCGGGAGGAGTCGTAATTTTTGGATTCCAAGACAAGAATTCGCCACGACAGTACGCTTGTGCCTGGGATATGTGGAACGGCTCATCCTGGAAACAACGAATTAATGACGCGAACAAGTGTCAATTGTAATGTAACAAACCATGTATGGCTCTTTTATGACTGCATTCAGCTCCTTCAGCACAGTGACTCCTACTGCACAGAACGCAAGATAATGAACCGCCATCTTTACGTTGTCGAAGGTGATGATGGCAAGAGTATGTCGGTGCCTCCGGTGTTTTGTGGAACGCCGGCCTCTCGGAGGCCCGGAGTGTCTAAGTAGTTCTTGTGCTGTCTCCACAATAATCAGCAGTCAAATAAGAATTTTGGCCACCATTGTGGACGCATGCTTCATCGGATCTGCACTCGCACAATCAGTGTCATGCTTTCCCAAATGGATGCTGAGGAGGAGCATGTGTGTATCGTCAGATTCATTCATATCAGTCTTTCCACTCAATCTAGTTGAAGCAATTGCAGGCATGTCCTACACCACGCCGTTTCTAGTCATCCTCCTCGTATATAAAGAACCTAAGACTGCAAATTCACTTTCTTCAAGAGAGAATTTTGGCTAGAGTTCTCATCAACAACTTTTCCCTGACGTACCTGATAGTCTCTCGCGTTTCATTCCTGGATCTTGGTCCCGTTCATTTTATCCGACGTCCCTGATAGTCTCGCGCTTCATTCCTAGATCTTGGTCCCGTTCACTTTATCCGACGTCCCTGAGATTTTCGCTTATAGTTGCAACACGAACTGCCTTTCCCCCCCCAATACTCGCTATGAGCCATGAATGCTCTCAACAAACTCACTGGACATTCCTTCTCCCCTCAGAGCTCCTCTGCCAAATCTTTTACTTCTCCCTAAGCCCCTCCCCATTTAGAATCCTTTCTCGAGATAACTACGGGGATATAACCCTGTCTCTAGGACTCTCCAATATGACTACTCCATTCACCCTCGGTGCCGTTTGTCGATATTGGCGAGACATAGCCTTCCAGTATCCGCAATTGTGGAGATCCATTTACTTCGTCGCCAATCCACGCAAAGCCTCCATACAGGCAATGCTCCTTAGAGAATGGCTTTCTCGTACGGGCATGCTCCCTCTTGCCATCGAAGTCGACTGCTCCGATGACGATCATAAAAAGTGGACCTCTCAATATGCAGGCCAGGCTCTTCTCATTTTGCAAATTATTTATGAATACAGCTTCCGCTGCACGTCGTTTCACACTCGTCTACCGCCCACGTGTCTCCTGCTTCCACCAGCTGAACTCTGTATTCCCGACCCGCGCTTCGACAATCTGAAAACGCTCGAAATTGCTCCTTTTTCCTTGACCGAGGGCGTTGACGATGAAGACTCAGAGGATTTAGACATAATTTCTGTCTTCCAACATTCACGGCAGTTGCGCTATCTCGCCCTCTGGGAAATACGAATTGAGCAACTTGAACTCCCATGGAGTAGCCTTGCATTAATCACCATCTCAACAAGGACTTTAAGTCTCTACGACAACCTTGTCCTTCTCCGCAACGCTCCAAATGTCCAGGAGTACATATTCATGACTGTCGCTTATTCCGATCGATCTTCTCTTGGGACTCTCCCTGATTCCAATATACTCTTACCCCAGCTCCACACACTATCCTTCGACTTCACGGAACTTGAAAGCGGTTTTGACATCATTTTCGATTATATCATCGCTCCTAATCTTAGAAAGCTGCGATACCTTTCTCAGGAGGGTAGAGACTTCCCTACAGAAAAATTCCAGCTCTTCCAGGATCGGTCGAAATGTTCACTGGTTCATTTAGAGATTAAAGGACCTGCGATGACAGCACCTGTTATTTGGACTTGCCTGCATCCATATGCCCAATCCCTCGAGTATCTTGTAGTCGAGATCTCAACAGAGAATGACGAGGAAATCATATCAGTCCAACCCAAGTTGGATACCGTCTTTCCGAGAATGCGTGCCGCTAGAGTCTCAGCTCCTTCTTATGTCATCCAAACACTTTTCTCTTCTCCTAAGTAGACTACTATCCAAGATCTTTTTTGTTCTCGCGTTCTCTTCCCCAATTGTTACTATGTCTCCCGACTGATGAGATGATATCTCAATAGTACCTTGTTCTACCATTGTTCCACTTCCTCCTTGCTTCTTTCCTCCTTGCTTCTTTCCTTCTTTCCTTCTCTCTTGTTTATGCAGCAACGAAATATGACCATTGCGTTGACCTCGCGACCTTTCAATCCATTCAAAGATCAAACTACTACGATCTAAAACTGTGTAAAAGTGTTTGAAAATTGGAGCACTTCATTTGAAACTAAGTCTATAAATCTAAATATATGAATTTTGGCTCATGCTGGACCGGCCATTACTCATCAATATTCATTGTATAATAGTTATTGAAATGCACTAATGCATTCCAATCTCTGCGGATCCCCATCAGTGCATTCCACCCACTGCGAGCATTCCATCCACTGCGAGCATTCCATCCACTGCGAGCATTCCACTTACACAACCATCATTTTTCTATCCGAATAGCATGCATTCTTTCGGTGTCTTTATACATTATCTAGTGTCACAGTTGTAAACCTTAGTCGTCCACCACATAGGGTGACATCTGAGATTTATATTTTTCAATACTTTCCTAAGATTTGACTCGCATCAATCTGATCGAATGAATGAAATGACGTCAGTTGGGAAAGAGTCTACCAAATCAAGGAGATAGCGGCCTGTCTGCAAAGAACATTGTGGAGACTTACTTAGCATGATAGAAGGATGTTCAGCTAGCGCATTTCTATGACAACTAAAGAAATCTGTAGGACCACCAGGGGTGACCCTTGGTTGGTATCTGTGGTCACATCTACCATCAAAAGACGGGTCACACGAATCACCCAGAAATACACACGGATATCAACTGTGCACGTGATCCAACATTCTTATCCACAACAAGCAAAGCGGAGGGCTATTTATGTCTGGGACGTATCCACGGGAGAAAGGAATAGGGTGTACGTGATGGACACATTTCCCTCATAGACTGGACCCATTTTGTGTGAACAGGCCACAAATTTCTATCAGCTCATACATAGATATCACCAGTCCTGGCCACTGTGGCGAGGTTTTTTTTAAATCCGATTTCCATTCAACCATCTGCGGCTGCTAATAACTCACTCCACATATACATCACGTTTCGAAATAGAGAATGATGAGAATGTCAATATGGAGGATGCACGACAGTTGAATCCTATGTCTAGTATCACCTCATTTGTCACTACTGAAGCATCTACATCCACCACTATCATCCAGTCAGTCTGAATGCCAGTAAATGTATCCCCATCTGCACATCATCGTACTTGATGCTCGGGGCGGCGGTGGCGGCGGTAGGTATCGTCTCAAAGCAACTTACGATGCGGGAGCCTAACTTTACATCTACCCAAGACAAGGCCTGTGTCTGCATTACCTCTCAGCTTTACGACCGCCGCGGTGAGTGGCTTTTCTCAAACTAGTTTCCTTGTAAATTTTGAAGACATTTTATAACTTTAGACACGATCGCACCGTTGCCACTGTTCAACTCACTGGCTCATTCGACATATCTGACTTCAACATCACCTATATCCGAGAAATTATGAGTATGTATGGCAGTCTTTAATGTCTCGTCAAGCTTTTATAGGACTTTTGTTACTCGCCCCCGGTTCCAGAAAACCCGTCGGCAATTCATGGCCTTCTTTCACGTCCACCAAATCAACTACCCACGCTCAACCCCACTCAGTTTAATGAACATGCTGCATATCGCTTTTCCCTGGCCTTCCGGTGTGTAGCAGATATTGGTGTTAGAGGAAGCGAACAGATTTGGAGGGGAGTCGTACGGGCAGGGACACTCGGTGTGGTTGGGTGTATCATTGAGGCAAGCAAGGGTTTTTCTGTAGGACCCAGTTCAAATGCTAGTGGTGTGCTCTGGGAGATGAGAGAGCAACAACATGCGAGGAGGCTCGCTGCGTTCGAGAAGTCAGAAAGAAAATGCAATTGCGTTCAAAAGAGCATCGTAAAGTGCCATTCAATGGCCCCCTAGAAATCAACTCCAGACTAGATCACAAGACGATGAGGTTAGTACAATTGTTTATGTTGTTTTTCTCAGACACTGATTGAGGTATTAGGATAAACTAATAGATATCTCATCGAATCCTGGCCCAGATGACAGGAGTTTCTCTTTCATGGGGTCTACCCTGCTACTACAGCTAACTCTTCTTTCCTTGTCACTCTCATCCCTTACCTCGACTACATCTACCTGAATCTCGGTTTCTGCACCCGCCAGTGATACCAATGTCTCTACGACAACGACGTTTTTATCCCTTCCTGCCGATCGGGAATGCAGTAGACCGGTCATTGCACCTGTAATACTTCATCATGCCCAATTCGACCAATGCAATGATTGTAGGCCACCATGCTGGATGACCGCTGATAATTCACTGACTCATTCCCCAGATACATTGTGTCCCCTGCTCGTTCTTCGATGCCCACCACTTCCTTTCCAACCTTTGTTCCTACCACCGATCCTGCACAACAGTCCAAAAGCCCTGCTGGGATACAATCCACGACCAGTACGTCTGTCAATGCTACCACAGCCGCCAACAACACTATAAACTTAAATCTGGGACCAGAACCGGTGCGACGAATACATCATCTTGCCACAGCATCTGGTATGACACCCACTTACATATTAAAACAGTAATAAAATCTTGACATTGTACACGTGTTACTTGTTCAATATCTCTGTGATAGTAACTTTTTTTGTCCACAACAAACAAACAAACCCTTGTGTCAAGATAGATACACTGGGATCCGATGACGGACTATCTAACAAGATTGTATAGGGACTACTGTGACAATAAGAACTTTGGGCGCGAGTTGTTGTTTTCAAGTACTTCCCCTGTCAATCTCAACACAATACATTGATAGGTGACAGATTACGAGGGAATGCTGGAGTTCTGGATTGTACTTAAAATTGGCTAAAAGACGTACAATCAACGACCGACCCTTATGTGCTTATTGTCCTGCTTATTGTTCTTGTTTAATCAGGTGCTTGGCATCAGCTGTGACGTCAGCAGTCAACTTTGTCAACTTTGTTTAATTGTCTTGTAGGAACGCTTTCCTCCCAGGCTGAGGCTTCGATAGAATGGACCATAGTGCATCTTTGGCACTGGCCATTGTCATTAAAAACCACCCTGGGTTGGATGTTCATCTTTTGTAACGAGCGGCAGGAATCTAAAGTGATAACAAGACACTCAGAGTTGTGGAACGAGACTAAGTTAGGTATACTGAGTAACAACATCTAGTCCGTAATATGAAGGAGCCCCACATCAAAATCACGGAACGACGCTGAGGTGCACAAAGATAGAAGCAAACGTATGTCCAAAGGGTATATATACAATATGATCACCCCCTCATCCCAAATATCTGCTGCCGTACTTCTGCTCAGGGCGCCTCTCTGCCATGAAGGGCTCCAGAGATTCTATGTCCTCTCTAGTGGATCATGCTGTCCTTCGTTCTCGCCGTATCCCGGATGTGCCAGAAGATGTTGATTTCCTCATGGAACATCTCAATGACCCAAACATGGATCTCAGAAAACCTTCTCATATCCGATATATGATGACCAATGTTCAATATAAAGGTTATGGCCAGTCTGACTACGATGCAGAGTCCCGGTCTGACATTGACTATCCTTCGAGATCCTCGAGGTTCTCGACTACGACTGAGTTTGACGAGTAGGTGCATTTTTATTGATCATTCATATTTTGCTCACCTGTTCATAGTGAGTCTCCGTATCCCGAAGTTCGCGCTTCAGCTTCAAGTGTAGATGATCCAGACATGCCGGTGAATACGTTCAGGATGTGAGTGAATATCATCGAGCATCCACTCTTACTCATTTGCCATCAGGTGGTTCATTGGCCTAATGGCCACCATTTTAGTCTCCGGGTTAAACCAATTCTTTTCCCTGCGATGTTGGTCTCCTGTATTCATTTACAATGCAGTTTTTTCATATGAATCTCAGATCCCTCTGCCACCATAACGGGGATCGTAGTTCAGCTGGTAACTCTGCCGATTGGCAGACTTTTCGAGCGGATTCTTCCGAGTCAACGATTCAACACTTTCGGTTATGTTTGGTCCCTAAATCCTGGGCCCTTCACGATCAAAGAACATGTTTGTATCACTGTTATGGCCAATGTCGTCGCTAGCGGTGCCTACGCAACAGATGTCTTCTTAACACAACGCATCTTCTACCACCAGCAAGTCTCTTATGGATATCAGATCATGATTGCCCTCTCTTCTCAACTCATTGGATATTCCGTTGCTGGATTTCTTCGTCAGTTCGTTGTATGGCCATCGAGTATGATCTGGCCTGGCGCTTTGGCCAACTCGGCCCTCTTCAACACGTTGCACAAGAACTACGGCAAAGAGGATTCCGGACACAGAAGCCGTGAACGCTTTTTCCTCTATGCGTTATTAGGCAGCTTCATATGGTACTTCGTCCCCGGATATCTCTTCACCGCCCTGAGCGTATTTAATTGGATATGTTGGATTGCTCCGAACAAAGTTGTCGTCAACACCTTGTTTGGATCCAACACCGGTTTGGGCATGAGCATTCTGACTTTCGATTGGAGTATGATCGCTTACATTGGCAATCCACTCGTTTTTCCTGTGAATTTCAGTTTAATTGACCGTTTGAAGCCATTCTAATGGATACATGTGTATAGTGGTGGTCTGAAATGAACATTGGTCTTGGCTTCGTTGTGATGATCTGGGTCATTACACCTATTCTGTATTGTGCGTGTGTTGCGGTCTTCCTAATGTTCCTCTCAGCTAACTTCTTTTACATTCAGTCACAAACACGTTCAACACTGCTTACTTCGCGATTTCGGCCTACATGCCTTTCGACAACACCGGTGCACAATACAATTTTACTGCCATCTTGGACGAGAATCTCGTTTTTTCTCCGACAAAGTATTCGCAATACTCGCCTCTATTCATTTCAGCTGCGTATGCTATAGCCTATGGTTCCTGTTTTGCCGCTCTTTCATCTGTCTTCGTGCACACATTCCTTTGGTTCCGCAAGGATATTGTCAGGCGTTTTACAAGTGCTCTCAAAAGCGAGCGTGATGTCCATTACCGTCTCATGCAAGCATATGATGAGGTTCCGACGTGGTGGTATGGCCTCCTTGGGGGAGTTTTCTTAATCCTCATGTGCGTCGGCGTCGAGGTCTTCCACACTGGATTGCCGATTTGGGGTGCCTTAGTCGCTTTCGTTTTATCCGCTGTTCTATCCATTCCTTTGGCAATGCTCGTGGCCACCGCAAATCAGAGTTTTCCGGCTCAGGTCATGCATGAACTGATTGCTGGTTATATGTTCCCCGGGCGCCCCATTGCCAACGTTCTCTTCAAAACATTTGCCTACATCGGTACATCTCAGGCCATCGGCTTCGCCGGTGACCTCAAGCTTGGCTCCTACATGAAGATTCCTCCCCGTGTCATGTTTAGTGTGCAAGTCGTCGCTTCTATCGTGGGCTGTTTCGTTGTCGTGAGTGTTCAGGACTGGATGCTGGCCAATATCGAGGATATCTGTACTCCTGATCAAAAGAACGGATTTTCTTGCCCAACCACCACGACGTTCGCAACTGCAACCCTTATGTGGGGTGGCATTGGTCCTCAAAGAATGCTTGGATCCGGAGCATCATACAATCCTTTGCTTTGGTTTTTCCTTATCGGCGCACTCCTCCCTATTCCCTTCTATCTTCTTGCCCGTCGTTACCCTCTCTCATTCTGGCGGTATATCAACATCCCAATTTTCTTCTCCGGTTTAGGACAAGTCCCATTTGCAAATGGGGTCAATTACATGTCCTGGGTACTCGTCGGTTTCCTCTTTAACCATGTGATTAGGAAATACCGCTTCAAGTGGTGGATGAGATACAATTATGTCTTGTCTGCAGCC
>Ga0153922_1000212_pt1 | contig 23804 bp, 20 predicted proteins | sample TSNJ006MetaG_FD_104723 | JGI IMG/M metagenome (GOLD analysis project Ga0153922, IMG submission 104723) | Attine ant fungus gardens microbial communities from New Jersey, USA - TSNJ006 MetaG | ecosystem: Host-associated > Fungi > Mycelium > Unclassified | place: USA: New Jersey, Brendon T. Byrne... | reverse complement strand
CCCTGCAATGTGGATATGATGACCACTGTCTATGCCTGCGAAGCGCTGTGCATGATTGACAAAGGCGGAAGAAAATACAACAGAGCTTACCGCAAAGGAATAATTGGAAGAAAATAATAACAGGGAGGGAATTGCCATGATTGATTTTGAGACTTTGGCAGAAGCAATGGGAGATCTGGACGAAGATGTGATGGTCGAAAAACTGACACAGGTGATGGAGGAAGGGGGCACGGATGCGCCGAAAGCCCTGGATGCCTGCCAGAAAGGGATGGATATTGTCGGACAGCTGTTTGAGGATGGAGAATACTTCGTCGGAGATCTGATCTATGCAGGAGAACTGATGACAAAGGCTGTCGATATCCTGAAGGACGGTCTGGTAACAGGGGACGGTAACGGTGAGAAAAAGACGAAAATGATTCTCTGTACCGTAAAAGATGATTTACATGACATCGGAAAAAATATCGTGAGATCGATGCTGGAAGCAGCCGGATTTGATGTGCTGGATCTTGGAATTGATGTTTCTGCAGATAGAATTGTGGATACTGCAAAAAAAGAAGATATCCATATCATCGGCTTGTCAGGCGTACTGACACTGGCAATCGATTCCATGAAAAATACCATTGATGCATTTAAAGAAGCCGGAATGCGGGAACAGGTAAAAATTGTGATCGGCGGAGCACCGGTAAATGCAGAAGTTTGTGAGCAGACAGGTGCGGATGCATGGGCAAGCAGTCCTCAGACGACCATTAATTATTGCAAGGAGTGGGAAGCAGCTTTGGAATAAGCATTTTAGTATACATATGAAGGAGGATTTTATGAGTAAAGGTTTACAATCAGCTGATTCGATCAGCAAATTTACCAAATGGATGATAGTGGCGATTATCAGTTCGGGTGCCGTTGTTGTTTATCTGACCTACCTGGCAAGGTATTCTTTTTATGACCAGGTCATTGACGGTCTGAAGATTACAAATACGCAGCTGGGTGTTTTGTATGGCCTGTATGGAACGACAGCGACCATTGCATATTTTCCAGGAGGTGTTTTAGCGGATAAAATAAGAGTAAAATATCTGGCTGCGCTGGGATTTGCCCTGAGTGCCGTGCTTACCTTTTGGTATTCAACGGTTCCAAGCTACGCCGAGTTAAAGGTGATTTTCCTGTTGTTTGGTTTGTGTACAACCCTGATTTTCTGGGGGATTCGCTATAAAGCGATTCGTCTCGTCAGTACCGAGGAGAACTACTCAACGACCATTGGATTTTCTTATGGCATTGTCGGTATCGTAGGGCTTATTGTCAGCTTTGTTTCCATCGGTATCTTTGGAATGTTCGCGGATGCAACCCAGGGATTCCATATTGTATTAATGTTCTATGCAGCTATTAATGCAGTATTTGCAGTGCTTTCCTTTATCTTCATTCCGAAATTTCAGGATGAATTTGCGCAGGAGCGTAAGAAATTCAGCTTCAACGAGGTTGTTCAAGCATTTAAACATCCGGGTGTATGGCTCACAACGTTGTGTATGTTCTTTATTTATACCATTTATACATCCCTGGCATATACTGTTTCATTCCTGAGTGCGATCGGAGCAACGGCAGCGATCGCGTCTATTGTGGGAACGATCCGGACTTATGGAACAAGTCTTTTTTCATCTCCGATCATCGGAAGGGTTGCGGAAAAGAAGACGCCGTCCAAGACAATTATTAGTTGTACGATTATCACAGGAATCTGTCTCGCAGTGATGGCATTTGCACCGAAGACATCCGGATTTATTATTCCTTCCGTTATTTTAATTATTGTGATGTCGTTCTTCCTGAATGGAGCTTATGGGGTAACGTCCTCCATGATGACCGAAACAAAAGTTCCGGCAGTAATCTTTGGATCGGCATCCGGTATCCTTTCTGTCATCGGATTTATTCCGGATATGTTTGTATCACCGATTGCCGGAAAATGGCTGGATACATATGATACGGCGGGTGCGTATACGAGAATCTTTGCAGTCCTCGCGGTAAGTGCAGTCCTTGCAGTGGTCTGTGCATGGCTGCTCAGAGTATATAAAAAGAAAATAGAAGCAAAATAAGCATTAAGCATATGCAGAAATATTATGAGAAGAAAATTATTGTCAAAAATAAATTTTCACATCTACCAAAAATGTGCTGTGAGACACGCACAGAATAGAGGATAATATGGATTTAGAAAAACTTTTTTTTACTCAGGACGATGCGGACTTTGTGCATGAACAGTCCTTGAAGGTGTTGGCTGAAACGGGATGCGTCTTTGATGATGAGAAGGCGGTTGAGGTTTTCAAAAAGCACGGGGCAAAAGTGGATGGAGTTACCGTATATTTTACAAAAGAATTAGTGGACAAAGCACTGTCTGCCGTAGTAGATTCTTTCGATATTTACAGACCGGACGGAACAACTTATTCTATGGGGAAAGGAAGCAAAACGATGTGTACGGCGGGAAGTCCGCCATACATCATGGAAGATGGCAAGTTCCGCTTTTCGGTCATGGACGATTATGTGAATATCTGTAAGATGGCACAGTCCAGCGACTGCCTTGACATGACGCATTTGAATTTGTGCGATGTGTACGATATTGACCGGAATGTAAGAGTATATCATATGATGGCGACACTGTTGAAATATACCACTCTGCCGATCTCTATTACGTCTCTTATGACGGCAAAAGAAGATACCGGAACCATAGCGGGAAATCTGATTGATATGGTTTCACGGTTCAATGGGGTAAATGACGGCCATGTACTGATTGGATGTGTAAGTCCGATTTCACCGCTGGCATACATTAAAGAAGCTTTGGATGCGCTGTATGTATATTGTGAGCGCAATCAGCCAATTCAGCTGGCAACGTGTTCGCTGCCGGTATTGACAAGTCAGGCTTCGCTGGTTGGAACGGTCATTCAGAATAATGCAGAGCTGCTCGCAGCGATTACATTGATTCAGTTGATCAAACCAGGCCTTCCGGTGTTTTACGGAAATACATCCACATCGACGAATCTTAGAAAAGTGTCGATGTCCCTTGGCTCAAGTGAGACGGCATTGATCTCTCTTGCTACGGCAAAAATGGCGAAATATTACCATATGCCGTTCCGGGCTTCAGGAGCTTTGAATGATGCGGTAGATATTGATTATCAGGCGGGTTCAGAGTCTGCTTTGAATCTGATGTGCGGTGTGTTAAGCGATGTGGATTTGATCTATTTTTCAGCGGGCATGCTCAGCGGCTTTAATGTGACGTCCCTTGAAAAATATGTAGTGGACGAACAACTGATCAAGCTGGTGAAGCGGCTGTACAAAGGTATGGCAATCGATAAAACAAGAGACTATACGACAGAGATCAATAAAGTAGGACCGAGAGGAACCTTCCTGAAAGGAAGAACTCCGAAGGAGTACCGCGCGGAACATTTTATCCCGGATATTTTTGTAAAACAAGATTACAAATCCTGGGAATCAGAAGGAAGCGTCAGCATCAAAGAAAAAGCTTCTGAGGTAGTGAAACAGCGTCTTGAGGGTTATCAGGCACCTGATATTTCAGAGGAACAGCTGGCAATCATTGAAACATATCTGTAATTGAATGTAATTGAAATGGCGGCAATCCGTTCGGATTGCCGCCATTTCAAGCTTTGTATCGGTGTCCCAATAGATTATCCGGATAATCAGCCGACCCGGGTCAAAGCCCCTCTTTTTACTGACTTTAATATCGGGCAGAATACCGTCATTTCGTTGTTCAAAATGCGCCTATCTTGTTTAGACTAAGTTTTTATCCATCGCCAATCGAATCAGTCGATCAGCCTGATCTGCCATAAAGAGTGGAACGTTTAATACATCATTATCTAAACGCAAGTTATTTAGTGAAAACCGAACACGAAGTTTTATCTTATCTCCATACTTTTCTTTGAATTTTTTTAGACTTTTACTTTCGATATTATCATTAGATTTTACTTCGATCGGAATAATATCATTTTCCCACTGAACCAGAAAATCTACTTCGTATCGTGGGTTATCAACCGCCCAATAGCGAGGAGTTACTTCAAACTGATTACGTAATGCCTGCAGAACATAATTTTCTGACAATGCGCCCCTGAACTCGGTAAAGAGGCGATTTCCTTCGCCGAAAGCGGAAGGTGCCAGTAATGACAGACGGCGCAGTAAACCTACATCTACTAAATACAATTTGAATGCCGAAAGGTCATCATAAGCAGCAATAGGTAGTCCCGCAGCAGTGCTGCGATAAATCTTGTTAACCAGCTCTGCATCCACGAGCCATTGTAAGGCGTTTTCATATTCGCGCGCGCGTGCGCCCTCTTTCACAACCCGGTAGATAAACTTTTTGTTTTCTCGGCTGAGTTGGGAAGGGATGGATTTCCAGATCATTGATATTTTAGGAAAGTCTTTCGGATCAGGATGTTTGGCAAAATCCCGTTCATATGCATTCAGAATATTTGATAATGCTGTTTGCAATAATTCGATATCTCTTTCCTGAGTCCATAACTTTAGCGGCTCCGGCATTCCGCCGGTAATATAATACATTTTTAATTTCTCGCAAAGAGGATTAAAAAAGGCATCCGGGATGGGTTCTAAAGTATTAATGGAGTCTAAATACAATGCCAGGTTTTCATCTTTGTTGGCAAGTAAAAACTCCGAAAATGTCATAGGGTGAATGTGTAGAAAATCCACTTTACCAACAGGAAAAGATGAAGGTTTGGAAAGTGCGATGCCTAATAGCGAACCGGCGCATACAACGTGGTACTGGGGAGCATTTTCTTGAAAATATTTCATTGAGTTAATAACTTGCGGACAATCCTGTACTTCATCAAATATTATCAATGTATTATGAGGAGTAATTTTTTGCCCACTGGCCATCATGAGGTTTTGCAGGATTCGGTCAATGTCTTTTGTGGCTTCGAAAAATTGCCGGTGCTCCGGATTCTCGTCAAAGTTAAAATAAGCGGTATGTTCATAATACAGTCTGCCAAATTCTTTCAGAATCCATGTCTTACCGACTTGACGCACACCTTTCAATATTAGTGGTTTACGGTATTTAGCATTTTTCCATTTGATTAAATCTTTTAAAATGAATCGTTCCATAAACACTATCCCCCTTTAAATTATTATTATTATTTCGTTATCATGCCAATATATCACGTTATTATGCATTGTTTAGTGAAATTAATCACATTTTTATTATATAATATGTGTAAATAAGTGTCAATTGCTTTCTTATGTGTTTGGTACTGTCTTTGTGTATTATTCGTTACAGTTCACATGGCGACTAATATAAGCTTTCAGGGAGAGTGGACTATTTAAGGTATGGGATGTCAGGACGCCACTGTGTACTGGGAGAAGTGCGGTGCTGGTCGTAGTGAACAGGTGTGCTCCGCTATGGCGGGAGCGTCAATAAAGAACAGCAAAAACAGATAATGTGGTTCTTATAAGAGTAACTATTTATGACAGCCAAGAAAAAATAATGGGATGTCTTGTTGCATTTTGGAAAAGAATATGGTAAAGTCAGAATACAAAATCTTGCAAGCAGTACAGATCTGTGCTGTGTTATCCAATGATCATAAAAAAGAATATGGGGTTTCAAAAGCCGGCAAGTTATTCTGGTACTCCTGCAGGTGTCAGACAGAATCCGCTTTTGAAGAGTGCCCCCACGGAAAGTTCCTACGGGCTTGTTTGCGTAAAAAGAGATGGCTCGGGCGGGAGAATGGAGGAAATTATGTTTAGTAGTGTGTTATCGGCGGCTATTTATGGGGTGGAGGCGGTCCAGGTCCGGGTGGAGGCGGATGTGAGTGATGGGCTGCCTTGCTTTGCGATGGTTGGTTATGTGTCATCGCAGGTGAAGGAGGCTCAGGATCGGGTGCGGACGGCGCTTCGCAATACCAATTTGGCACTGCCGCCAAAGCGGATTACTATTAATCTGGCACCGGCGGATTTGAGAAAAGATGGTTCGTGGTTTGATTTGCCGGTTGCAGCAGCTGTTTTGGGGGCTATTGGAAAGATTCCGCGTAATAGTATGGAAAATACTATGGTGGCGGGGGAATTGGGTTTAAATGGGGCAATACAGAGCGTGTCGGGGATTTTGCCGATGGTGTTGAAAGCAAAAGAAATTGGGTGTACCAAGTGCATCATTCCAAAAGGCAATGAGAATGAAGGGAATGTGGTTGCGGGGATACAGATAATTGCAGTGGATTCTTTGAGTCAGTTTATCGCGTTTTGTAATATGAAAGAACCCCTTGCAGCGGAGGCAGAGTCCCAGACAGACATTGAAACTTCCCAAGATGATTATGATGTTGATTTTGCAGATGTGCATGGGCAGGAGGCGGTGAAGCGGGCTGCTTTGATCGCGGCGGCTGGATTTCATAATCTGCTGATGATCGGACCTCCGGGGACTGGGAAAACGATGATTGCTAAACGGATTCCAACAATATTACCGGTGATGGCTAAACAGGAACAATTGGAAGTTACCAGGATATATAGTGTTGCGGGGCTGCTTCCGGAGGGGGCGGCCCTTCTGACCAGGCGGCCCTTTCGAGCACCCCATCATACAATTTCCCCTCAGGCGCTGGCCGGAGGCGGACGGGTTCCTCAGCCTGGAGAGGTGACACTGGCGCATCGAGGGATTTTATTTTTAGATGAACTGCCGGAGATGGGCAAACGCAGTATGGAGGTTCTGCGCCAGCCCTTGGAGGAACGGGAGATTACTGTTTCGCGGTTGTACGGAACGGCAAGATTTCCCGCCACTACAATGTTGGTTGGTGCAATGAACCCTTGCGCCTGTGGGTATTATCCTGATTTGAATAAATGCTGTTGTACACCTACATCGTTAAACTCTTATGCAGGTAAGATCAGCCAGCCTCTGCTTGACCGACTGGATCTGTGTGTGGAAGTTCCTGCTATTTCCTACAAGGACCTCCAGGAAAATAAAGAATCTCCTATGGGTTCCCGGCAAATGCGTCAAGCTGTAGAAAAAGCCCTCGATATCCAAAAAGAGCGGTATCGGTCGTTAGATATTTGTTTTAATTCAGAGATCACAGGTGCCAACCTGAATGAATTTTGTGTTTTGGATGTTGGTGCGCAAAAGCTGTTGGAGCGGATTTTTGATAAAATGGGGTTAAGTGCCAGAGCTTATCACAGAATTTTAAAAACGGCCAGAACAATTGCTGATCTGGCTGGAAGTGAGGTGATTCAGGAAGAGCATCTTAGTGAGGCGGTGTGTTACCGCAGTCCGGATAAAAATTTTTGGAGGATATAATGTGAAGGAAAACGTATACTATTATAGAAGAGAAGAGGAACAGTATCCCAAACGGATGCAGCATTATAAAGGAATGCCGAAAAAGATTTATGTAAAAGGAATGCTGCCGGATGAGCAGTTGCCGACGGCAGCAATTGTGGGAGCGCGGATGTGCAGTCCGTATGGGCGGCAGCAGGCGTATACCTATGCGAAGTTGTTGGCATGGCATGGAGTGCAGGTCATCAGCGGGATGGCTTTGGGAGTTGACAGTTACGCCCATGAAGGTGTGCTGGATGGGGGTGGGAAGACCTTTGCTGTGCTGGGGTGTGGCGTGGATATTTGCTATCCGGCGCAGAATCGCAGTTTGTATGCAAGAATAGAAAAGCAAGGCGGGATTCTTTCGGAGTTTGAATTAGGAACGGCACCTTTAGCACGTCATTTTCCCATGCGTAACCGGATTATCAGTGCTTTGGCAGATTTGGTGCTGGTTATTGAAGCGAAGGAGAAGAGCGGATCCTTGATCACTGCGGATTTTGCATTGGAGCAGGGAAAGACTGTACTAGCCTTACCGGGGCGGGTGGATGATGAACTCAGCAAGGGGTGTAATCGCTTGATCGCCCAGGGAGCAGGGGTGGCATATTCGGTGGAATCGGTGCTGAATGAGCTGGATATGGAATACATTTTACAACGCGGAATCTGTAAAAAAAGCAAGATAAGTCTTGCAACTGTAAAAGATTTGGTGTATAGTTGTGTAGATTTGACTGCAAAAGATTTGCACACAATTATGGTAGAAGTGCCAACTTCTGCACAGGAAGTCAGCAAGGCACTTTTGGAGTTGCAGCTGGAGGGGAAGGTTTGGGAACCTTTTAAAAACTATTATGTAAGATCTGAAGTTGAGGATTAGAGGAGGCTATTGTGGCGAAGTATCTTGTGATTGTAGAATCACCCGCAAAAGTAAAAACAGTTAAGAAATTTCTTGGTTCTAATTATGAGGTGGCAGCATCCAACGGACATGTCAGGGATTTGCCTAAAAGTACAATGGGAATTGATATTGAACATGATTATGAACCTAAATATATAACTATTCGGGGAAAAGGAGACTTGCTTGCCGGACTGCGTAAATCAGCCAAAAAGGCAGACAAAGTATATTTGGCAACTGACCCCGACCGTGAGGGGGAAGCTATTTCGTGGCATTTGGCACATGCGCTTAGTTTAGATGACAAAAAGATGCGCAGAATCTCCTTCAATGAGATTACTAAGGGCGCGATCAAGGAATCTATTAAGCATGCCCGGGATATTGATATGGATTTGGTAGATGCCCAGCAGGCCCGAAGAGTACTGGACCGTATGGTGGGATACCGGATCAGTCCTGTTTTATGGGCTAAGATTAAAAGGGGGTTGAGTGCAGGACGTGTACAGTCTTCGACCCTTCGTATCATCGGTGACCGGGAAGATGAGATTAATGCATTTATACCGGAGGAGTATTGGACCCTGGCAGCCGAATTTGCCGTAAAAGGTGAGAACAAGCCTTTGGTTGCCAAGTTCTATGGCGGCGAAAAGAAAAAGATCAATATCCTGACGAAAGAAGAACTGGATGAGATATTGCATGGTTTGGAAGATGTGGACTATACTGTAGCAGATGTTAAAAAAGGTGAGCGGATTAAAAAGCCGCCGCTGCCTTTTACTACCAGTACATTACAGCAGGAAGCATCCAAGGCATTGAATTTTTCAACTCAGAAAACAATGCGCCTGGCACAGCAGCTATATGAAGGAATTGATATTAAAGGAAATGGAACGGTTGGTTTGATTACTTATCTGCGTACCGACTCCACCAGAATAGCTGAGGAAGCAAAAGCGGCAGCAACAGCTTATATTGAAGATCAGTATGGAACAGATTACCTGCCAAAAGATAATCAGCAGCCGCAGGAAGGGAAGCGGGGGCAAGATGCCCATGAAGCGATTCGTCCAACCGACATCACAAGACTGCCGGCAGCGATGAAGGATTCTCTTTCTCGTGATCAGTTTCGCTTATATCAGCTGATCTGGAAACGATTTGTGGCCAGCGGCATGAGTAATGCGGTGTATGAAACTACATCAGTGAAGATTAAGGGTGGTGAGTACTACTTTACAGTAGCGGCATCCCGAATTAAATTTGATGGTTTCATGTCCGTATATGTACAAAGTGATGAAGAAAAAGAAGAAAATGTAACGATGGTTAAAGGCATCGATAAAGATACAAAGATTACTTTTCGTGAATTTGACAGCCAGCAGCATTTTACCCAGCCGCCGGCACACTATACGGAGGCTTCGCTGGTTAAGGTGATGGAAGAACTGGGAATCGGACGGCCAAGTACGTATGCTCCGACGATTACCACACTGTTGGCCAGAAGATATCTGGCTAAGGAAAATAAGAATCTATATATCACTGAATTAGGTGAAGTAGTCAACAACATGATGAAGCAGGCATTTCCCAGCGTCGTTGATGTGAATTTTACAGCGAACATGGAAGGGTTACTGGACCGGGTGGAGGATGGCAGTGTAAAATGGAAAACGGTTATCCGCAATTTTTATCCGGACTTGAATGAGGCAGTTCAAGCAGCTGAAAAAGAACTGGAAGAGGTTAAGATCGAAGATGAAGTAACCGATGTGATCTGTGATGTCTGTGGTAGTAATATGGTGATCAAATATGGACCGCATGGCAGATTCCTGGCTTGTCCTGGGTTTCCGGAATGCCGTAATACCAAGCCTTATCTTGAAAAGATTGGTGTATCCTGTCCAAAATGCGGAAAAGATATTGTACTTCGGAAAACGAAAAAAGGCCGTAAGTATTATGGGTGTGAAGATAATCCGGAATGTGATTTTATGTCCTGGCAGCGGCCATCCGATCAGAAGTGTCCGGATTGTGGAGGGCATATGCTGGAAAAAGGCAGCAAATTAGTATGTGCTGATGCGCAGTGTGGGTATGTAGCGAAAAAGTAGAAGGTTTTGTAAGTATTATGTTACAGTTCAGCCGAAGGCTGAACTGTAAATTTTTGTTAGCCCTTCCCATCCTTTTCTAAAAACTCAGCGTAATTGTCAGAATATAAAAAGAAAAGAATAAAAAGAAGAGAAATATAATTGAATAGGCGGATAATGTGTGATAAAATGAAATAACGAGTAAATTGAAATGAAAGGAGAAAAAATGAGTGTACAGCTACTAGATAAAACAAGAAAGATTAATAAGCTCTTGCATAATAATAATTCAACTAAGGTTGTATTCAATGATATTTGCCAAGTGATGGTAGAGACTTCTGCCTCGAATATTCTTGTGATCAGTAAAAAAGGAAAAGTACTGGGGGTTGGCGTATGCCCGGGAGTGGAAGAGATTAAAGAGCTGATCAGTGATAAGGTGGGGGGGTATGTGGATTCGCTTTTGAATGATCGGTTTTTGAGTGTGTTGTCGACTAAGGAGAATGTTAACTTGGCAACCCTTGGTTTTGAGGGGGAAGGGATCAGCCGTTATCATGCTATTGTCAGTCCGATTGATATTGCAGGGGAGCGTCTTGGAACGGTTTTTATGTATCGATATGATTGCTTTTATGATATTGAAGATATTATCGTGAGTGAGTATGGGACGACGGTGGTTGGACTGGAGATGATGCGTTCGGTTAATGAAGAAAATGCAGAGGAAGAGAGAAAGGTGCAGGTGGTTAAGTCTGCATTTAGTACGCTTTCGTTTTCGGAGATGGAGGCGATTGTTCATATCTTTGACGAATTGAAGGGGGAAGAAGGGATATTGGTAGCAAGTAAGATTGCAGACCGGGTTGGGATTACGCGGTCGGTGATTGTGAATGCGCTGCGGAAGTTTGAGAGTGCCGGGGTGATTGAGTCTCGGTCTAGTGGGATGAAAGGGACTTATATTAAGGTGTTGAATGATGTTTTGTTTGACGAGTTGAAGGAGTTGAAGCAGACGAAGGCTTGAGTTGGTGAGGGGGGAGGACGGAAGGGGATGAGGACGGCGGTAGCAGCCGGGGGATTAGTTCATCTCCCAAAGGACAGAGCCTTTCGCTGGAATTTTCTAACACAAACAGAGTCGAAATTTGCAGAACCATCCATATGTCCTCCGTATTCTGATGAATACGAATGCCAGATGGATTTGAAATGTGTTTTGGAGAACACATTTCATCTGCAAATTTCGACTCTGTTTGCGTAAGAAAATGCACAGCTTATGCTATGTCCTTTGGGAGATGAACCAATCCCCCGGCTGCTACCGCCGTCCTCATCCCCTTCCTGGGAGGTCAAGGCGGGAATGGTAGTGTAGGATGTGAGGTGGAGTTGGTTGACAATAAGGGGAGGGATTTGTTGTAGGTTGAGAACAGGTAGTGGATAGGGAGAAATTTGAACAGAAAAATTGAAAATTGAGAAAAAAAGAGTATAATAGAGGAAAGAAGAGAAAATAAATGTATATGGTTTGAAAATTGGCGATGAATGAAGTTGCTAAATTGCGCTGGGTTAACTAATATAATTCTATCAAGTAGCACTCGAAGGAAGTGAGTGCTAATAAATAAAAAATTTATATTAAAGGAGGCAACATAAATGAAGTTAGTACCATTGGCAGACAGAGTGATTTTAAAACAGTTAGTGGCAGAAGAGACAACAGCATCTGGAATTGTTTTACCGGGGCAGGCACAGGAGAAACCGCAGATGGCGGAAGTAGTTGCGGTAGGTCCGGGGACGGAAGAGGTTAAGATGGAATTAGAGGTTAATGATAAGGTTGTCTTTTCTAAGTATGCTGGGACGGAAGTTAAGATTGATGGCGAGGAGCTGATCATCATTAAGCAGCAGGATGTTTTAGCAGTAGTTAAATAGTTTAGATATTGATACTTGAATGATGATATAAGGAGGAAATTAGGATTATGGCAAAGGCAATTAAATATGGAGCAGATGCGAGAGCAGCACTGGAGAGCGGTGTTAATCAGTTAGCGAATACTGTTAGAGTTACATTGGGACCGAAAGGTAGAAATGTTGTATTGGATAAGTCTTTTGGCAGTCCGTTGATCACCAATGATGGTGTTACGATTGCGAAAGAGATTGAGTTGGAAGATGGATTTGAGAATATGGGAGCGCAGTTGATCCGTGAAGTTGCATCTAAGACCAATGATGTGGCTGGTGATGGGACCACGACCGCTACTGTGTTGGCACAGGCTATGGTTACCGAAGGTATAAAGAACCTGGCGGCGGGAGCTAATCCGATCGTGCTGAGAAAAGGTATGAAGAAAGCAACTGATAAGGCAGTGGAAGTTCTTGCTTCTATGAGCAAGGCGGTTGATGGTAAGAAGCAGATTGCCCGGGTTGCTGCTGTTTCTTCGGATGATGAAAATGTTGGAAATCTGGTAGCGGATGCTATGGAGAAGGTTTCTAACGATGGAGTTATTACCATTGAAGAGTCTAAGACGATGCAGACGGAGTTGGATTTGGTTGAAGGTATGCAGTTTGACAGAGGTTATCTGTCTGCATATATGGCAACTGATATGGATAAGATGGAAGCAAATCTGGAAAACCCATATATCCTGATCACTGATAAGAAGATTACTAATATTCAGGATATTCTGCCGATTTTAGAGCAGATTGTAAAATCAGGTTCTAAACTGCTGATCATTGCTGAAGATATTGAAGGGGAAGCACTGACTACCCTGATTTTGAATAAGTTAAGAGGAACTTTTGCAGTTGCAGCTGTTAAGGCGCCGGGATATGGTGACAGAAGAAAGGCTATGCTTGAGGATATCGCGATTTTGACAGGCGGCCAGGTGGTTTCTGAAGAATTGGGAATGGATATTAAGGAAGTTACTTTGGATATGCTTGGCAGAGCAAAATCTGTGAAGGTTCAGAAAGAAAATACCATTATCGTTGATGGTGCCGGAGAAAAGAAGGCGATTGAATCCAGAGTTAATCAGATCAAGAATGAGATAGAGACGACAACTTCTTCTTTCGATAAAGAAAAACTGCAGGAAAGATTGGCTAAATTAGCTGGTGGTGTTGCTGTTATCCGCGTTGGTGCAGCTACTGAAACAGAGATGAAAGAAGCTAAACTGCGTATGGAAGATGCTCTGGCAGCAACTAAAGCAGCAGTTGAAGAAGGAATTATCGCAGGTGGCGGATCTGCATATGTGCATACAGCGAAGGAAGTGGCTGCTTTAGTGGATGAACTGGATGGAGATGAAAAGACGGGTGTTAGAATCATCTTAAAGGCTTTAGAAGCGCCGCTGTATTACATTGCAGAAAATGCAGGCCTGGATGGATCTGTTATTGTTAACAAAGTAAAAGAAGCTAAAGCCGGTGTGGGATTTGACGCATATAATGAGGCCTATGTTGACATGGTAAAAGAGGGAATTCTGGATCCGGTTAAGGTTACCAGAAGTGCGCTTCAGAATGCTACCAGTGTAGCAGCAACATTGCTTACAACAGAATCTGTTGTGTCTGTTATTAAAGAGGATGTGCCTCCAATGCCAGCAGGTGCCGGCGGCGGAATGGGAATGATGTAATTTTATACTGACTTTTGATCAGGGAGGAAAGAATTATCTTTCATCCCTGATTTTTATACAAAAGAATCCGCTGAGGTGGCTGGTAAAACGTCGGGATGCCAATTGACAGAGAGGGTGTTTTTTGTTACACTTGTGAACAAAACCATGAGCGAATTAAGGAACGAAGAAACGGAGGAAAGATAAATGGGAACAATAATAGGAGAAGGAATTACTTTTGATGATGTGCTCTTAGTACCGTCATATTCAGAAGTGACTCCAAACCAGATCGACCTATCAACCAATCTGACAAAAAAAGTGAGAATTAATATTCCGATGATGAGTGCTGGTATGGATACCGTTACTGAGCATAGAATGGCAATTGCGATGGCACGCCAGGGGGGAATCGGTATTATTCATAAGAACATGTCCATTGATGAACAGGCGGAAGAAGTTGACAAAGTAAAACGATCAGAAAACGGTGTAATCACAGACCCATTTTTCCTTTCACCCAATAATACATTAGAAGATGCTAACAACCTGATGTCCAAGTTTCGAATATCCGGTGTGCCGATTACCGAAGGTCGAAAACTGGTTGGTATCATTACAAACCGTGATTTGAAATTCGAAGAGGACTTTTCGAGATTGATCAAAGAAAGTATGACTTCCGAAGATTTGATCACAGCCAAAGAAGGAATTACATTAGATGAAGCAAAGCGTATTCTGGCTAAGGCTCGTAAAGAAAAGCTTCCGATCGTAGACGATGATTTTAATCTGAAAGGTTTAATTACCATCAAAGATATTGAGAAGCAGATTAAATACCCGCTTTCTGCAAAGGATGAGCAGGGAAGACTGCTTTGCGGCGCAGCGGTGGGGATTACGGGGAATATGATGGAACGCATCGATGCTTTAGTTAAGGTTCGCGTGGATGTGATCGTGATTGACTCTGCCCATGGACATTCAAAGAATATCATCGAGGCAGTTAGCGGGATTAAAGAAAAACATCCGGAATTACAGGTAATTGCCGGTAATGTTGCGACGAAAGAAGCAACCAGGGCTTTAATTGAAGCTGGCGTGGATGCGGTAAAAGTAGGAATCGGACCTGGTTCTATCTGTACAACCCGCGTGGTTGCAGGTATTGGTGTACCGCAGATTTCAGCAGTTATGGATGCCTATGAAGCTGCTAAAGAGTATAGTATTCCGATCATTGCTGATGGTGGAATCAAATATTCCGGTGATATGACAAAAGCGATTGCAGCAGGAGCCAACATCTGTATGATGGGAAGCATCTTTGCCGGCTGCGATGAAAGCCCGGGCGACTTTGAACTGTATCAGGGAAGAAAGTATAAAGTGTATCGCGGCATGGGTTCTATTGCAGCGATGGAAAACGGCAGTAAGGACCGTTACTTCCAGAATGATGCGAAGAAACTTGTTCCCGAAGGAGTGGAAGGACGTGTTGCTTATAAAGGACATGTGGAAGACACTGTATTTCAGCTGATCGGCGGGTTGCGTTCCGGTATGGGATATTGTGGAGCGCAGGACATTCCAACCTTGATCAAAACAGGAAAATTCATGAAGATATCTGCTGCATCACTGAAAGAGTCACACCCACACGATATTCATATTACAAAAGAGGCACCAAACTATAGTATTGATGAATAAATGATTAAGGGAGATGACGGTGATAGCAAAAGTTTCTGCTGTCAGTGTCATCTTTTTGCTTTATACTGAGGGGTTTTTAGGAACAAAAGAAAAGTAAAGAGGGACCATTATGGGTAAAAGAACATATCGGACGGCGACCGGGAGAAGGCGGGCGCAGCAGCAGCAAAAGAGAGCAATATGTTTAATTATCATTTCAGTTGTCGGTATTGTATTCATGATTCTTTTGTGCAGAAAATTATTTTTTCCGGCACATGGTGAGGAAGATGTAACAGTGATGAATGAATCAGGCAGTATATCAGATATGTCAGATGCACCTCCTTTGGATGTTCAGCTGCTTACCGTCAATGAATATTCCAGACCGCAGATAAAGCTCGATCAGGTCAAAGGAATTGTCATGCACTATACGGCGAACCCGGGGAGTACAGCGCAGGAAAACAGAAATTATTTTGAGAACCTGAAAGATTCTCATACGACCAAAGCCAGCAGCCATTTTGTTATTGGCCTGGATGGGGAGATCATTCAGTGTATTCCCAGCGGCGAGATATCGTACGCATCCAATGACCGCAATAGTGATGCACTTGCAATTGAATGCTGTCATCCGGATGAAAGTGGCAAGTTTACTGATGCTACCTATCAGTCAATGGTTGAACTGACGGGTTGGCTATGTAAAAAATTTGACCTGAAAAGCAGTGATGTGATCCGCCATTATGATATTACAGGAAAGGATTGTCCCAAATATTTTGTTGAGCATGAAGATGCGTGGGAACAATTTAAGAAAGATGTAGCTGCCCGAATTGAGGAATTAAAGTAATAGTATAGAGAGCCACAAAGGGGGAAGGATAGTGAATTTGTACAAACATGAAATCAATGTTGCCAAGCCGCAGACGATGGTTAAGATTACTGATTTTGTCCGGCAGGATATCAGGAAGAGTAAATTTCGGTCAGGAATAGTGGTTGTATTCTGTCCCCACACAACAGCCGGCATTACCATCAATGAAAATGCCGATCCGGATGTGCAAAGGGATCTTCTGTATGGATATGAAAAGGTATTTCCTACTCATGATGGAAATTATCGGCATTTTGAAGGCAATAGTCATGCCCACATGAAGTCATCAGCGATGGGCGCGTCGGCAACGGTTATATTTGACGAGGGTGAACTGGTATTGGGAACTTGGCAGGACTTGTATTTTTGTGAATATGACGGTCCAAGATATCGAAAGTTCTATGTAAAGGTAATGGAAGGATAATTGTAAAGGTACTGGTTACAGTTCGGTCTTCGGCTGAACTGTAACAGGTACTGACAGTCATGGGTAAGTAGTTAAATTATTTATATAGCAAAGGAGAATCACCATGGAAATGATTTCATTGGAAAAAGAACTGAAAAGCAATGCATACCCGGGAAGGGGAATTGTAATTGGCAGAAGTGCGGATGGCACAAAGGCAGTTACCGCTTATTTCATCATGGGAAGAAGTGAGAACAGCCGCAACCGTATCTTTGTTGAGGATGGAGAAGGTATCCGTACCCAGGCTTTTGACCCCTCCAAGCTGATTGACCCAAGTTTGATCATCTATGCACCGGTACGGGTATTGGGTAATCAGACAATTGTGACGAACGGAGACCAGACGGATACCATTTATGATGGCTTAAAAGATGGACTTACTTTTGAACAGGCACTTAGAAGCAGAGAGTTTGAACCGGATGGACCGAACTTTACACCGCGTATTTCAGGGGTTATGGAAGTGAAAAATGGTGAGTATGACTTTACAATGTCAATCTTAAAGAGCAGCGACGGTAATCCGGCAGCGTGTACCCGTTATACCTACTCTTATGAGAAAGCTGTAGCCGGCGAGGGACGTTTTATCCACACCTATATGTGTGATGGCAACCCACTGCCAAGCTTTGAAGGAGAACCAAAACGGGTTGCTATGTGGGATGACATGGATGCTTTTGGCGAAATGCTTTGGAGCAGCTTGAATGAGGAAAATAAAGTATCTTTATTTGTACGCTATATTGATATCACAACAGGCACTTATGAAACAAAAATTTTCAATAAAAATGTGAAGGTACTGAACAGTTACAATTAATAAAGCACAGATTCAGGAGGAATTGTAATGAAAGATTTAGAATTAAAGTATGGATGTAACCCGAATCAGAAGCCATCAAAAATCTATGTGGCAGACGGAAGAGAGCTTCCAATCAAAGTTCTTTGCGGTAAACCAGGCTATATTAACTTTATGGATGCTTTTAATGGCTGGCAGCTTGTGAAAGAGTTGAAAAAAGCTTGCGGACTTCCGGCAGCAACATCATTCAAGCACGTTTCACCGGCAGGTGCGGCAGTGGGACTTCCTCTTGACGAGACATTAAAAAAGATTTACTGGGTAGAGCAGGAAGAATTATCACCGCTTGCCTGCGCTTACTCAAGAGCCAGAGGAGCAGACAGAATGTCTTCATTTGGTGATTTTATTGCTCTTTCCGATACCTGTGATAAAGATACGGCAATGTTGATCAAAGGTGAAGTATCTGATGGTGTGATCGCACCAGGATACACTGAAGAAGCGCTTGATATCTTAAAGACAAAGAAAAAAGGCAACTATAACATCATTGGAATTGATGAGTCTTATGTACCGGCAGCATTGGAGCATAAAGAAATATACGGTATTACCTTTGAACAGGGAAGGCAGGAGCTGGCAATTGATGATGAGTTCTTATCAAATATTGTGACAGCTAATAAAACACTTTCCGAAGAAAATATCCGTGATATGAAAATTGCTTTGATTACCTTAAAGTATACCCAGTCAAACTCTGTCTGTTATGTAAAAGGTGGTCAGGCAATCGGAATTGGTGCCGGACAGCAGTCTCGTATCCACTGTACACGCCTGGCTGGACAGAAGGCAGACAACTGGTATCTGCGTCAGAATGCAAAGGTTTTGAATCTGCCATTTATTGAAAATATTGGCCGTCCGGAGCGTGATAATGCAATCGATGTTTATATCGGTGATGACTATATGGATGTACTGGCTGATGGCGCATGGCAGAAAGTGTTTACTGAAAAACCGGCAGTATTTACCAGGGAAGAAAAACGTGCCTGGTTAGATACTATGAAGGGTGTTACGCTGGGATCTGATGCCTTCTTTCCATTCAGTGACAACATTGAACGTGCCTATAGAAGTGGTGTCGAGTATATTGCTGAACCAGGTGGTTCGGTAAGAGATGACTTGGTGATTGAATGCTGTAATAAATTCAACATAGTGATGGCATTTACAGGTATTCGCCTGTTCCACCACTAAAATATAAGATGTTGCAGAGTTTTTGCTAAAAATGGCTGGTCAGCTTTGCGTAAGAGAAGAGGTATTGGAAAATATATGTGATTTGTATTTTCAATACCTTTTCTATTTTTTCTTACGTTTCAAAAAGAAAAGATAAGGTAAGGGCAAATAAGTGGAGAAAAAAGAAGAATATTTAGAAAGAGAAGGGTATATAAATCAAGGAGAACCGGGAGATTTCCAGGATGCAGCATTTGTCGAGGAGGAAGATGCTGTGCTGATAAGCAGCAGAAGTCCAAGAAAAGATTTTTCCAGAGTAGGGCTGGCATATTTGGCATTCATGATGGCATCAGTGCTGTTTCAAATTGTGGTGATGCTGATTCTTCGTGGAATAGGGATTACCGTTTTGGATTGGGCAGCGACTTTGATTAATGTGATCGCAATGTATGCAGTCGGAGCACCGGTCTGCTATCTGGTTTTTAAGAAGATACCAGTGCAGGAGCATGTGGAAAAAGAAAAATGGGGATTTGGTAAGATTCTGCTTTATTTTATGATTGCTGTGGGCATGATGTATATAGGGAATATCGTCAGCCAGGTTTTGATAAGTATCATCAGCGCGCTGGCAGGCATTGTGATGGTGAATCCAGTGGAGAATCTGGTTATGAACTCGTCGATGCTGTTTAAGCTTGCCATCATCGTAGTAATAGGTCCAATTGTGGAAGAATTGCTATTTCGGAAAATTTTAATTGATCGCATCCGCATCTATGGGCAGGGAATTGCAGTGCTGATTTCGGCACTTACTTTTGGTTTGTTTCATGGCAATTTTTATCAAGCGGGATATGCATTTCTGCTGGGATTGATTTTCGCTTATATATATGTGAAATCCAATCAGATAAAATACTGTATTGGCTTTCATATCGTCATTAATTTTATGGGTTCGGTATTATCGCTGTTAATTATGAATGGAATTGATATGGAGCTGCTTCAGTCGGGTGATATGAATACGCTAATGAGCATGATTCCGATGTTGTTGCTGGTGATGGCGTATGGGTTTTTGATTTTTGGCTGCATGGTTGCAAGTATAGTAGTAATTATATGCCTGCGTAAGCGGATTACATTTGATGTCGGAGAGATAAAGATTCCTAAAGGACAAAGATTTAAAACATTATTTTTAAATGTGGGAATGATTTTATTTTCATTGGGATGCGGTTATTTATTCTATTTAAATACATGGTGATATGTAAGGCGAATCGATTGACTAAAAACTTAGAGTGCTCTCGGAAAATCCGCATATCGGGAGTTTCCGAACCTACTCAACTTATTATATGGAGGTTAGAATGGAAAATTCAAATGTGCTGCCTAAAAGAAGTGAGGTAAGAAAAGAAGATAAATGGGCAATTGAAGACCTGTATGCAAATGACCAGATCTGGGAGAAAGACTATGATCGGCTGGTAGATATGGCAGCTGAGTTTAAGACCTTACAGGGAACGATGAAAGACAGCAGTGCTGCTCTATTGATTGTTTTAAAAGAGCAGGATAGTATCCAGATGTATTTGGAAAAGGTCTATGTATACGCTAACCAGAAATCTCATGAGGATACCGGAAACAGTGAATACCAGGCACTTTCGGGAAAAGCTTCCGCACTGATGGCACAGATTTATGATGCAACCTCCTTTGTCGAGCCGGAACTTTTAGAGATTCAGGAAGAAACACTGAAGAAATGGCTGAAAGAGAATTCCGGTCTTGCGCTTTATGAACGGTACATCATGGAACGCCTGCGGGAGAAGGAGCATATCCTGAGTCATGAGATGGAAGCAGTCATGGCTAAGGTCCATGATATAGCCAAAGGTCCGGAGAAGATTTTCTCGATGTTTAATAACGCCGATATTAATTTTGGACAAATTCCTGATGAAAAGAGCGAAATGATAGAACTGACCCAGGGGCGTTATATCACCTTTTTGGAGAGTCATAACCGTGATGTCAGAAAAGCTGCATTTATACGCTTGTATGAGACCTATGGCAGGTTTAAAAATACATTGGCGGCTACTTATCAGACAAATCTGCAGCAGAACTTATTCTTTGCCAAAATGCGTAACTATACAAGTACTTTGGAAATGGCATTGGATGGAAGCCGCATCCCAACTGAGGTATATCACCAGCTGATTGAAGCGGTTCATAATTATCTGCCGTCGATGTATCAGTATGTTGAACTGCGTAAAAAGGTATTGGCAGTGGATGAGCTGCACATGTATGATGTTCATGTTCCTATGGTAGAAAATGCAACCAAGAAAATTCCCTTTGATCAGGCCAGGGAAATAGTGAAAGAAGGACTGGCACTGCTGGGAAAAGATTATATTGACCTTCTGGACGAGGGATTTAACGGCGGCTGGATTGATATATATGAGAACCAGAACAAGCGCAGCGGAGCTTACTCCTGGGGTGCATATGGAACTCATCCTTATGTGTTGCTGAATTACAATAATAATCTAAACAATGTATTTACCCTGGCTCATGAAATGGGGCATGCACTGCATAGTTATTATTCGGATAAAAGTCAGCCCTATACTTATGCCGGATACAAGATATTTGTAGCTGAGGTAGCGTCTACCTGCAATGAAGCACTGTTGATCCATTACCTGATCGGGCATGCAAAGGACGATGAAGAAAGGGCATATTTGATCAATTATTTTCTGGATCAGTTTAAGGGAACGTTATTTCGCCAGACGATGTTTGCGGAATTCGAAAAAATCACTCATCAGATGCTGGCCGATGGAGCCAGTCTGACAGCTGAGAGTTTATCTAAAGTTTATTATCAACTGAACGAGGAATTCTTCGGTCCGGATATGTGTGTTGATCAGGAAATTGCCATGGAATGGGCGAGGATTCCGCATTTTTATACACCTTTTTATGTATATCAGTATGCCACTGGATTCTCTGCTGCGATTGCCATCAGTCAGAAGATTATTAATGGTGAACCGGGAATTGTGGAGGCATATAAGAAATTCTTAAGCGGCGGCAGTTCGATGGACTGTGTGGAGCTGTTGAAAATCTGCGGTGTTGACATGACCAGACCGGAACCGGTAGAAGATGCGTTGAAAGTTTTTGGAAAATATTTGGGAGAGCTGCAAGCTTTATTGGGGAAATAAGTGTTACAGATCAATAAAAAACTTTTCACATATATAAGAAAATGATATAATATAAGAAATTTGACGTTTTTCAATACAAATGACTCACAAAGGAAGAAAGGATATGTAAAGAGATGAGCAAAGTGCATAAGATGGAACATCCGTTGCTCCAGCATAAGATTTCAATGTTGCGTGACAAGAATACGGGGACGAATGAATTTAGGAAAATGGTAGAGGAAATCGCAGTATTAATGGGATATGAGGCCCTCCGCGATCTGCCCCTTCAGGATGTTGAGGTAGAGACGCCGCTGGAAACCTGCATGACACCGATGGTGGCAGGGAAGAAACTGGCTGTAGTACCCATTCTTCGTGCAGGTCTTGGAATGGTGAATGGAATTCTTACTTTGGTTCCAACCGCAAAGGTAGGTCATATTGGATTGTATAGAGATCATGTGACACATGAGCCCTGTGAATATTACTGCAAATTACCGGATCCAATTTCCGAAAGAACGATTCTGGTTCTGGATCCGATGCTGGCAACAGGAGGTTCTGCTGAAGCGGCGATCAACTTCATTAAAGAGCATGGCGGAAAGCACATCAAGTTCATGTGTATTATCGCCGCACCGGAGGGAGTTGAGCGTTTGTCTAAAGCTCATCCGGATGTTCAGATTTATGTAGGGCATGAAGACCGTTGCCTGAATGAAGATGCTTATATCTGCCCAGGACTTGGGGATGCCGGTGACCGGATTTTCGGTACGAGGTAGTGTATAAAATGAGAATATCTCCGGATATTCTTATTTTTTAAAATATTTGATTTGTTGAGTATTTATTTTTCACTTTATGGCTTGATTTTACGTTTTTTATAATTTTTTTATTGTTTTGTTATGGTCGGACTATGTTTAGGTAATAATTTATAAAAAAAAATAATGAACTTTATCAAAAACATCTAAATCGTTACTTGCAAATGCTGGGAATTATGTTACAATAATATTACGAAATAATTAAGGGTGATAAAATGAATATATATGAGGCAATATTTGCAAGGAAATCGGTTCGTAATTATCATATGGAATCGTTGAGCAATCAGATATTGGAAGGAATCAGAAGTTATTATCGGACAACCCAGGGGCTGTTCGGCGGCATTGAAACAGATATTTCTATTATAGACAACCGAAAAGGGCAGCATCGTACATTAGGTATATTGGGAGTCCGTGCACCTTATTATCTTGCCCTTTACTCAGAAGAAAAAGACAGAGCAGCCATGAACGCGGGATATATCATGCAGCAGGTTTCACTGTACCTATGCAGCAGAGGACTGGGGAGTTGTTTTGTAAGTATGACAGTTTTGAAAAAGACACTGCAGAAGAAGAATGGGAAAAAACTATTTGCCCTGCTGGCTTTTGGCAAGAGCAAAGGACCGCATAGCCGTAAACCGATTGAAGCAAAAAGATTGGATGTGGATGATCTGTGTGTTTATAAAGAAGTACCACGACTATGGATGAAACAGCTTTTAGAGGCGGCGAGACTGGCACCATCCAGCATGAATTCCCAGCCTTGGCGGTTTGTAGTATATGATAACCGGATCCATATCTTTTCCAAGAAGCAAAGGTCAGACCGTTTGAAGAAATGGGATGAGTTGAATTTTGGTGTGATGTTTTCGAATATGATTGTTGTAGCTGAAGAGCTATGGCTTGATGTTGACCTGATTCGCCTGGATGAGATTAGCCAGAAAAACTTCCCAAACAGTCAATATGTTTTGAGTGCAATTTTGCGGCCTTAAAAAATAAAAAACAGGTTGACAAGTAATTGCATTTTATAGTATATTATCTATTGCAGGTAATATATGCGCGAGTGGCTCAGTTGGTGGAGCGCGACCTTGCCAAGGTCGAGGCCGCGGGTTCGAGTCCCGTCTCGCGCTCTCTAAGGTACCGTAAAATCGGTACTTTTTTCGTTCTTCTTTGAGAACAATTGAGAACAATTATAGCCCCAAAAATGTTATTGCAATTTTTTGAT
>Ga0153922_1000211_pt1 | contig 23858 bp, 22 predicted proteins | sample TSNJ006MetaG_FD_104723 | JGI IMG/M metagenome (GOLD analysis project Ga0153922, IMG submission 104723) | Attine ant fungus gardens microbial communities from New Jersey, USA - TSNJ006 MetaG | ecosystem: Host-associated > Fungi > Mycelium > Unclassified | place: USA: New Jersey, Brendon T. Byrne... | reverse complement strand
GGTGAGTGGAAACATGAAGCCCGGCAACGAGATCGCGCTGCGCATCGACCAGGCACTTTTGCAGGACGTGCTGGGCACCCTGGTGATGCTGGAACTCGAGGCCATGGGCGTCGACCGCGTTCGGATCGACCCCGCGGCCCAATACATCGACCACAACCTGCTCGAAACCGACAACCTCAACGGCGACGAGCACCTGTTCTTGCGCTCGGCCTGCCGACGGTTCGGCATCTGGTACAGCCGCCCAGGCAACGGCATCAGCCACCCGGTGCACATGCAGCGGTTGGGCAAGCCCGGAGACACCCTCATCGGCTCAGACAGCCACACCGCCGCCGCGGGCAGCATGGGCATGTTCGCGTTCGGCGCCGGCGGCATCGACGTCGCCCTGGCACTGGCCGGCGAACCGGCCCACCTGCGCATGCCGGCGGTGTTCGGGGTCAAGCTGACAGGCCAGCTGCCCGCGTGGGTCAGCGCCAAGGACATCATCCTGGAAATGCTGCGACGACACGGACTCGAAGGCGGACTGGGCCGCGTCATCGAATACTACGGACCTGCTCTGGCGCAGCTGTCGGCAATGGACCGCCATGTCATCGCCAACATGGGCGCCCAACTCGGCGCGACGACCACCGTGTTTCCCTCCGATGAGCGCACTTTCGAGTTCTTACGCAGCGTGGGGCGGGACGACGAGTGGCGCCCGATCACGGCAGAATCGGGCGCCGACTACGACCTGCACGACGAGATCGACCTGTCATCGCTGGAACCGCTGATCGCCAAACCCTCCAGCCCCGGCAACGTCGTCGCCGTGCGTGAGGTCGCCGGCACCGAGATCTACCAGGCCTACATCGGATCCTCGGCCAATCCCGGGTTCCGCGATCTCGCCATTGCCGCCACCATGGTCCGGGATCGCGAGGTGCACAACCGCGTCTCCTTCGACATCAACCCCAGCTCACGCCAGACACTGCAAGCTCTCATCGCCGCAGGGCACTTCACCGATCTGATCCGTGCGGGCGCCCGCAACCACCACCCCGGCTGCAACGGGTGTATCGGCATGGGGCAGGCACCGGCGGCCGGGCGGATCTCGCTGCGAACCGTGCCGCGAAACTTCCCGGGCCGCTCCGGAACCCGCGAAGACAGCGTCTACCTCTGCAGCCCCGAAACCGCCGCCGCCTCCGCGCTGACCGGAGTGATCACCGACCCACGAGAAGCCGGCCTGACGTACCAGCCGATCACCGAGCCCACGCAACTGCCCGTCAACGAAATGATGTTCATGGCACCAGTCGACACCGACGAGGTCCGGGCGACGCGGCTGGAGAAAACACCCAACATCACCACGCTTCCCGCGTTCGACTCGTTCCCGCCGGACGTGGCCGCCACCGTGCTGCTGAAGCGCGCGGCACATCATCGCGACCGCGGCGGCAGCCACGCCATCGTCGGCAGCGTCAACTACGGCCAGGGCTCAAGCCGCGAAAACGCCGCTATCGCCCCGCGCTACCTCGGTGCCCGAGTCGTCATTGCCGAGAGCTTTGCGCGCATCCATTGGCAAAACCTCATCAACTTCGGAGTGCTGCCTCTGGCCTTCACCGACGCATCTGACTACGACCGCATTCACGCCGGCGACACCATCCGCATCGCAAACGTCGAGGCCGCGTTGACAGCAGGCAACGAGATCGTCGCGACCATCGACGGATCAAATTACTCAATTACTTCGCATCACAACCTATCTCAACGCCAAATCAAGATCCTTACGGACGGCGGGGCCATCAATTGGCATGACAACCCTTCGGCCGCAGGGATCGAACCGAAAACGCAAGGAGGAGACCAATGACGTCAATCCGAGCTGGCAAGTCAGCGTCACCCGCCGCTCATGCCGCGGCTGACAGTGCCGGCCAGCCCACTGATCCGGCTGGTCCGACGGGCCGCCTTTCATCGTGGCTTGCCAACACAACGCTTGACGACGTTCCGGCGACGGTGCGCGAACGCGCCAAGCATCTCATCCTCGACGGGATGGCCTGCGCCCTGGTCGGCGCGCAGCTGCCCGTGTCCCGAGCGGGCGTTAAGGCCGTGACCGCCCTCGACGGCGCCGGCGACGCGGCCCTGATCGGCTGGGGGACAGTCACCACCAGCCCGCCGTCGGCGGCAATGCTCAACTCCAGTTTCATCCAAGGGTTCGAGCTCGATGACTACCACCCAGTCGCACCCCTCCATAGCAATTCCCTCGTGTTGCCAGCGATGCTGAGCGCCGCCCATCAGATCAAACCCGTTTCCGGAGCACGTTTCCTACTCGGCGCGATCCTGGGCTATGAAACCGGGCCGCGAGTCGGGCAAGCGCTGGGCGGGCTGGACGTGCTCTCCCGCGGCTGGCATTCGGGGGTGGTGTTCGGCACTCTGTCGGCGGCGGCCGCTGCGGGATCGATCTATGGATTGGACGCTGCGGGTTACGAAGATGCGCTGGGGATGGCCGCCACACAATCCTGCGGGCTGATGTCAGCACAGTTCGAATCGATGGTCAAGCGCATGCAACACGGCTTCGCTGCACGCAACGGGCTCACCGCCGCCGCGTTGGCCGCCGCCGGCTACACGGGGATCAAACGGGTCTTCGAGCGCGAATATGGCGGGTATCTCGCCACCTTCGGCCAGGGCCACGACACCGACGCGACCGCCATCTACGAGGGTCTCGGCTCGACGTGGGAGACCGAGCGCATCGCCGTGAAAGCCTATGCCGCGATGGGCCTTTTGCACGCCGCTATCGACGCCGGGCTGAAGTTGCGGGCTACGGAGAAGGCTGTCGTCGACGAGATCGCGCGCATCGATATCGACATGTCTGAAGCGGCCTACAGCCACGGCGGATGGCACGCCACACGGCCGCTGACGACAATCGGCGCGCAAATGAACGTCGCTTATGCGGTCGCCGTCGCACTTCTCGACGGGTCGGTGCTCATCGACCAATTTAGCGAAAGACGCATCAATCGCGAAGATGTGTGGAGGCTCATCAACCGAACCCACACGCATCACGAGAAGTCCTACGACGCCTTGCCGGAAAGTCAGCGTCTCACCACCCGTGTCTTGATCACCTTGCATGACGGCACAACTCGTGAGCAGGTGGTCACCCAGCCTCGCGGCACCGGGGACCACCAGCTCACCAACGCCCAAATCGTAGACAAGTACCGCAGTTTGACCCACAGAGTGATCGGGCGCCGCCGCCAGGACGCGATCCAGAACACGGTGCTGAGCCTCGAGGCGCTCGACGACATCGCGATCCTGACGGGCATGCTGAACCCGCCGGTAAACTCGGCCCTCAGTTAACCGCGACCTGGGCGGTGGCCATCGACGAACTGTCTGCGCGGGCGGGGTTCCATGCCGAAGTCAAAACCCTTCGCGCCCTTTGCGATTCGATGAAGCTCCTCGACCTCGGTGATCTTGATGCTCCCGTTGTGCCGCTCGATCACTCCTGCCTCGCGAGTTTTCTCAACTCTCGGGCGACGACCTCTCGCACCGAACCGGACCTGACATGGTGGGCGTCCAGCCGACCAGACCGCGGTAGATCAACTAGCCGTCGGATGGACGAGTTCGGGCAAGCGCCAACTGCCCCGCTCGGTTGGACGTGTGATCGCCGCGGGCCGGGAGCCGTTTTCATCGCCGGGACCACCGTCGTCGCGCCGGACGCCGCGATGGGCTTGCCTCAAACGGGACGTGCGCAGGTGTTCCACGTGTCCGGCGACCTGGACCGCCGTAATGGCCCCGGCCGGCGGCCGACGTTGCAGGCGGTGCAGCTGCGCGTAGGCGCCGTCGAGCGCCAGCAACTCCTCATGGGCGCCATGTTCTGCGACCACGCCGTCTCTTATCACGACGATCTTTTCGGCATTACGCAGGGTGCTCAGGCGATGCGCGATGGTGATGACGGTGCGGCCTTCCATCAGCCGTTCGAGGGCCTCGATCACCAACGCTTCAGACTCGACGTCAAGCGCGGCGGTGGGCTCGTCGAGGATCAGGATCGGGTTGTCGCGGATCAGGGCACGCGCGATGCCGATTCGCTGGCGCTGACCGCCGGAGAGTGTCCTGCCTCGGTCACCGACCAGCGCCTCATAGCCGTCGGGCAGCCGAGTGATGAATTCATGCGCGTTGGCGAGTTTGGCCGCGGCGACGATCTGCTCGTCGGTGGCATCGGGCCGGCCGAAGGCGATGTTCTCGCGGATGGTTCCGCGAAACAGCACCGTGTCCTGCAGCACGAAGCCGATCTGGCTGCGGAGTCCTTCCAGCGTGTAGTCACGAGTGTCTACGCCGTCGATCGTGATGCGGCCGGCGGTCGCGTCGCGGAACCGCGCGATGAGGCTGACGAGGGTGGATTTGCCGCTGCCGGTAGGCCCGACGATGCCCACCATCTGACCTGGCCTGATCGTGAACGTAACATCACGCAACACCGGAGCTGCAGGGTCGTAGGCGAAGGCGACGTTCTCGAAGCTGACTTCCCCGCGAAACCGTAGGGGATTGACGGGCGCCGACCGCTCCGGAATGACCATTTCGGCCTCACAGATCTCGCGGATTCGGTCAAAGCCGACGAACACGCTGGCGAGCGTGTTCGTCATCTGGGCGAGGTCACGCACCGGCTGGAAGAACTTGGCGAGGTAAGAAACGAACACGGTAAGCGCGCCCGCAGTCATCGCGCCGGTCAGGATCAGCAATGAACCGCGCCACAGAACCACGCCCGTGCTTGCTGCCGCGGCGATTCCGACAACCGGTGAGAGCAGCGACGACACCCGCCGCGCCTTGAGCCACGCTGTCACGGTCGCCATGCTCACCGTGTGCAGCCGCTCCTTCTGGTGGTCCTCCCGGCCGAACGCCTGCACCACATCGATCGATTGCAGGCCCTCCTGCAGCGTGGCGAGGAGATCGGACTGGCGGCGACGGACCTCGGTGACGGCGGTCCTCATGGCTTTGCTGACGCGCACGACGAACAGCGCCAGCAGTGGCGTGACTGCGAGCGCGATCAGGGCGAAATCCCAACGCAGCAACACCATGACCACAACCATCCCGGCGAGGGTCAGCGTATTGGTGAGAATACTGAGTGTGGACGAGGACGCGAAGCTCTGAATCGTTTGGACGTCAGAAGTGAGCGTGCTCAGGATGGTGCCGACCCGCGCGGTGTCGTAGTAGGCGAGCGAAAGTTTCTGGAGGTGGTCGTAGAGCCGCACACGCAGGTCGTTGCCGATCTGCTGACCCAAGCTCTCGGTCAGGTAGCTGGCGGCGTACATCGCGGCGCCGGTTGTCAACGCGATGACGATGGTGACGATGCCGGCGGCCGCTGCGATGTGGGTCTTGCTCGCGCCGCCCAGCATCGGCAAAAGCCAGTCGATCCACTGCGGCGGTCGATGGTTTCCGACAACGCTGTCGAGGATGACCTTCAGCGGCCAGGGCGCGGCCAGGCTCATCGCCATCTGCACCAGCATCGCGGCCAGAATGATGGCGAGAGCCCGACGGTGCGGACGGAGCACGTCACGAAGTAGCGCCTGCATGGCGACCCCCGTCGGTTGTCGTCCGCGTGTCCATGAACCGAGGGTCCCATCCAGCCTCGTGAATGTCCTCACGGCTAGCGCGACAGGAAACCCTCCTGCCAGCCGGAATCCTTCGGTCGTGCCATCATCGGAAGGCGCAGCTGTGGCTTGGCGAGGAAAGGAGAGCGGGGACGATCAGTCGTTACCGAAATCGCCTGGGAATTCGTCGGGTTCGGAGTGGCTGTGCGCGATATCGTGCCCCTCCCCGACACTTTTACAAGTGGCGAGGCATTCCTGCATGACGATGGGCAGCGGGGCGCTGTTTCCAACGTCGGGTTCGCCGTGCTGGTGCGAGATGTCGTGACCTTCGTCCGCTCGCACGCAGGAGGCGGTGCATTCCTGCATGACGCTGGGTTCGCTGTGGCCTAGAGCCACTTTCCATCGCCACGCAGTTTGCACGGTGGTGTGATCGTCAAGCAACGCGTCTCGTTCGCCAACGTGGCAGTGCAGCGTGCGCTGCGCGCTGTCACAGGTTTCCTGCAGCAGCTCGTGCTCAGAGAGGCCCAACGGATTGCGAATCAGTCGCACTCCAAAGCGCTCCATTTTGTCATGGGTGGCCAGTCGTTCGGCGATCCCTGCCAGCACCTGCTCGTCGTGCTCGCTCAGCGGCAGCGTGTCTCCGAAATCACCGGGCGCGGCGAACTCCATGCCGACCACAGCCACACCGGTGCTGTCGGCGGCGTCGAAACGGATCGCGGTCGGGCTCAGCGCCTTGCCGAATGCCGATCGCGGCAGCGGAGCGGTCTCGGTTTTGCGGGGCGAAGTGATGGCGCGTTCGACGAAAACCTCCCCGGGAGCAGGGTCGAAATGCTTGTGCAGCAGCCAGATACCGAAGCGCTCCCACGCATCGGCGTCGGCCAGGTAGCGGCCAATCTCGTCGAGGCACGCGCGGTCGTCGTCGCCCAGCACACCAACATCGGTGGCGTCCATATCACGCAGTCCCACGTAATCAGGCACACCGTGATCCCGAATCGTCAGCATGGTTAACTCCTTGACGTAGTGGAATTTCTCCCGGAAGTCGTTAGGGATTCTGAGCGTATCGCAGGGCGGCGTCGTAGCGAAGGGTTCCTCCGACATGATGTCAGTGTCTCGGCGGGACACACCTGCGACCAGGACTCAAGTCACCGCCAAGTGCGCCTCGCCGAACGCGTCGCATCGCGGCCAACTCGTATCAAAGACCCTACCGTCGCGTCACTCGACCCAAGTCAAACCGCATTTCCGCAGGTCAACTCGCGGGTTCGAGCCGCGTTAGCTCTATAGAAGACCTCAGGCCAAGCACTATCTGAACACTATATGAATCGGAAGAATCAGCAGGCGGACCTCAAAGCCAACTTTTCACGATCACCGGTCCCGGCGTTTGGCCCTGGACGAGGTTGCCGTGGAGGGTCAGCCTTACCACTCGACGCCGGTGGAGACGCAGAACTCATTCTGCTCGGGGTCCGACATTCTGACCCATCGGGTTCCCCCGAAGCTCTGCACGCCTTCGTCGATGCGACGAGCGCCGAGTGCCTGCAGCCGGTGAACCTCTGCCTCGATGTCGTCGACCACAATGTCGAGGTGCATGCGGTTCTTGCAGGCTTTGGGTTCGGGTACCCCTTGAAGGAGAAGCGGTGAAGCGATCCCTTCTTTTGGAACGAGCACAGCCAGATTCGCGTCCGTGTAGTAGTCGCAATAGTCGAGCGCCTCACGCCAGAACTTAGACAGCGTCGTTGGGTCGTCACAGTCGAGCACGAGTTCGACAGCTGCCTTGCGTCCCATCGCCTGCCTTCCGGTCGGAATGCCACTCGGCCAGCGAAGATAAGGATAAGGGACCGGCCAGGGGGGCGGATCGCCGCGAGACGTTGCGCGGCGCATCGCGGCATCAGCCCTCGCGGAGAGCCACCAACTGTCGCATGTCGGCGAGGCCCTGTTCCTGCGCGTCGTTGAGGAAGGCCGGCAGCGGCGCTCGCACCTCGGGAAGGACCTCGTGGTCAAGGAGCCCCTGCAACTCCGCCTGCTTGCCGCTGCGGTCGGCCTGGTTGTCGATCTCTTGGGCACCCAGAGGTGTTGCGTAGTCGTACAACTCACGGTCGATCGGCCGCGATGTGTCGATGTCCATGCTGCCGGGCTTCCAATACGAGTACACAGCGAATTTCGCCTCGGGGGTTCGCACCGCCACGATGTGATTGGGCGCGGACGTCGGGATGTTCGTCGGCGGCTGCGACGTCCCGAACACCGCCTGGATGTTCGGGAACTTCAACAGTGTGGTCATCTCCTCGACCGACATGTCGTCGGTGACATGCGCAATCCATGGCCGCCCTTGCGCCGCAGCGTTTTCTGCGATCGCCGACAAGTCCGCGCGGCCCGCTAGGTAGGAGTACCGGGAATCCGCGCGCCAGCCGTTCCCGCCGTATCCGATGGTGAGAAGCAACGGGGCCAAGTCGACGCTGGAGGTCAGTTGGGTGCGGGTGTCGCCGGGTTTTGGTGTCAGGTGCCCGTGCAGGTCGCGGATGAACAGCGGCACCCGGATCGCCTCCTCGTAGGCCGCCGCGCCCTTGCCCCGCAGACCGTGCGAGCCTCCGTACTCGCCGTGATCGGAGGTGAAAACCACCACGGTGTTCCGGTCGATCTCCGGACGTGAGGCCAGTTTGTCGAGCACTCTGCCGATCTGGGCGTCCACCTGCTGTTGCAGCCAAAGGTACCTGTCGAGGCAGCGGCCCCACTGGGCTGCCACGTCAGGCCCTGCGTAGGTCAGCGTTCCGGTCAAGAGCGGTGACATGAAGTTCATGTAATCGATCTGCAATTGCGGCTTTCCGCGCCTTCGCAGGTCGTCGGGCGTCTCGAAGTTCACCGGCCCGGACCCGAACAAGTGCGGGACATCCTCGGGTAGTGAATTTTTCGGCCACCAGCAGATGTCGTGGGGATTGACCAGCGAGACAGTCGTACACCATGGCCCGCGACCAGCGTTGTCATCGAACCACCCGGCGAACTGGTCCACGATCCCTGGGTCCATCCGCAGTCCCTGGTTGGGAGCGCCGTTCGGCGACGGATAGGTACCGCCCGAAAAGCCGTGTGCGTCAAGACCTTCAGGTGTCGTGTCGCCCGATTGTCCCAGATGCCACTTGCCCCACCACCAGGTCCGGTATCCCTGCTCCCGCAGCATCGTGCCCCATGTCGGGAACCGGGGTGCCAGGCTGGACTCGCTGGGCCCGTCCCCGGTGAACAAACACCCGGTCTGATGCGAATACAAACCAGTCGTCATCACGCCACGCGACGGCGTGCACATGTTCGACGCCGTGTAGTGCGACTCGAAGGAGATGCTCGCGTGCCGCAACCGTGCGGCATTCGGCAGCAACGCATCGAGTCCCTGCGTGTCGGGAAACCACTGCGGGGCCCGCATCTGGTCAACGACGATCACCAGGATGTTGGGCTTGTCGCCACCGGCCACCGCAGACTGACTCGGACCCGGCTTTCGGAGAAACTCATATGCGCCGAATCCCACGGCGCCCGCACCGGCCGCGATCCCCGCACCTGCCAACACTGCCCGCCGATTCATCACAGCCACACCCACCATCCGCACGCTATTTGCGGCCCATCGGGCCATACCTGGCGACATACCGGCGCGGCCCGGCAGGCACGTCGGAGGGCCCGTCCACAACAGAAAACAGGAAACAACCGGGACTGTCCAGACCTATCGGCGCCGCTAACGGCCGGCAGGCAAGTCCGCGGTGGTGAGTTGGGCAAGCACTCGCAGGAACACCCTACGGTCCGCGTTCGAAAGCACCGAAAGCCAGCGTTCCTCGCCCCGCTGGATGTCCGCCTGCGCAGCGTTTTTCACGAACCGGCCGGCCTCGGTGAGTGCCAGCAGCCGTACCCGGCGGTCGTCTGGGTCGGGGCGGCGTTCGATGTAGCCACGCTGCTGAAGGTCATCAAGCGTCGGGATGATGCGGGTCTTGTCCGCGCCGATCGCTTCGGCCAGTGCGGCCTGACTGCGCACCGGCGAACGCTCTAGCGCAAGAAGTACGGTGTATGCCCACATCGACAGCCCATGCCTGTCGAGGACGGGTAGTTCGGCGGCGATCAGGTCGCGGAACAGCGGCGCCAGCATCGCCGCGAGGTCGGGACGCGTCGCCTTTGGTGCCATGGGGAGATGGTAGGGCGCAGCACGCTGGACATAACATATGCAGTCACTTATGATAGGCGAATGCATACAATCGATGATTTGCGGCCCGTCCACCGCACCGCTGTTGAGAGCTCCGTCGAGGTCGTCGCCGCGGTGGCGACCGATGACCTGCGCCGGCCGACGCCGTGCGCCGGCTGGAATCTTGCCGACCTACTGGCCCATATGACCGCGCAGCACCGCGGCTTCGCCGCCGCCGCCCGCGGAAACGGCGCCGACCTTGCGGTATGGGACCCCGCCACCGTCGCCGATCGGGTCGCCGCAGACCCCGCTTCCACCTACGCCGCGGCGGCCGCCGATGTGCTTGACGCGTTCGCCGCCGATGGTGTGCTCGAAACCGCGTTCGCGCTACCCGAACTCGGACCCGGGGCGAGCTTCCCCGGCGCGCTGGCCATCGCGTTCCACTTCGTGGACTACGTTGTCCACGGCTGGGACGTGGCACGCTCGATCGGCGCCGACTTCGAGCTGCCTGCCGGCGTGGTCACCGCGGTGCTGCCGGTAGCGCTCGCTGTTCCCGATGGCGAGTTCCGCGCGGGCGAGGGCGCGGCGTTCGGCCCGGCCATCGCAGCAGACGACGGGCTGAGCGATTTCGACCGCGTGCTTTTGCATCTGGGCCGTTCGCCGGCGTGGGCGCCGCGCTGACCCCGTCAGGTGGCGAAGTTTCGTGGCGGAAGCGCGCGTCGGGCCACTCGTGCCGTCAGCCTTGGCGCCGGGTTCCAGGGCTCGGTGTCGGTGCTGTCCCAGGCGTAGGCGGGCACACCGTGGCGGAGCAGTGCGCCGAGCTCGGGTATCGACAATTCAATTGCGGACCAGGAGTACAGCGCGTCAACTCGTGGCTGGATGACGCCGAGGTCGAGGAAGTGGCCGAAGCCGTGTTCCGAATCGGCGTATCTCTGGAGGTCTCCCCGCAGCGGGTACCGGTCGGGCAGCACCCGGGACAGAGACAGAAAGATGCCGGTGATTGCCACGCGTGGGTCACCCAGCATCGGCGCAAGCGGTGCGAGCCAGCTCAGCGCCAGACGGGGCGCGGCCACCAGCGAATGCGCGAACAACACCCGCATAAGCACCAGGTTGATGAAGAAGCGCTCGACGCGTGACTCAGCCTTGGCCAGCTCACGATTGTCGAGGTAGGCCCTCACGATGACCGCGTTGTGGGCGCGGTACCACGTTCGCACCGACGGTTGGCGGGCAAATGTCACCGCATCAGCGACGCTCGATGAGGACATCGGGCCGCCCAGTCCGAGCTCGCGGGCGCGCGCCTCGGCGGTATCGCGCAGCAGCCGATCGTTGACCGCCCGCCACCACGGACTGCCCGGCGCTTCACCGCCCACCGGGTTCAGAAGTCCGCGGCGCAGCTCCCAGCCCATGAAGGCCAGCGCCGCACGCCGGTAGGGCAGGTGCCGCTCAGGCCGGCCAGGTGGTGCCTCGTACAGGGACCGCAATAACGCCAACCGTGCCGCCGGGTTCTCGCTTACCGAGGCAACCTGCTCGGCGGCATATTCTGCGGCGGTATGCGCGGGAGGCACGCCCAAACGTACACAGCTCATCAACAGCAGTGGTGGCTAGCATCACGAAACATGACCGAACAGCTGCAGATGCGCACCCGCCGTACTCCCCGAAACGGACTCGGGATTGGGGCGCTGGTTCTCGGGATACTGGCGCTGATCACCAGCGTGTCGCTGCTTGGCCTTCTGTTCGGCAGTTTGACGGTGGGCCTCAGCCTTGCTGCGTGGGACGGGGTGGTGCGCGGTGAAGCCACGAACCGCAGGACGACGATCGTGGCAATGGTATTGGCCGTGGTCGCGATCATCATCGGGCTTGTCGCGCTTGCCTTCAGGGTCTGGCTGATTTTTTAGCGCACAGAGATCAAGTGCGTAACAGCTTCATTTCTGCCAGGCGCTGCGGCATCGCGTCGATGTAGCCGGTCAGGGCGTCACGCAACTCCGCCTCGTCGGACACCGGCTTGCCGTCGCGCTCGAACCGGATCAGGTCTTCGTGGGCGATGCCGATCAGCGCCTCCACCAGCGCATCGCGATCGCGCGTGCCGTCCAGCAGTGGCAGCAAATAACTGTCGACCGGCGACAACGGAAGTGTCTCGTGCCAAACGTTGAAGGTGGACGCCGCGCCCTCCGCTCGCGTCAGCTCCGCCATCCGCCTGTTCGGCTCGTTCAATCGCCACGGCGCGGGCGTCGGCTCCGGCAACACCGGGTCAAGTCGGAAACCCGCGTAACCCCGCAGAATCAGAACCTCTAGCAGGTCGTCGATGCGCGCTTTCAAGTCGGCGCCGGCTTCGACACCCGCGGAGGCAAGCCGCGCTTGCACCGCATCCAGCAGCTCGGGCCACGACATCGTCCATGGCCATCGGGCATTGAGGGCGTCCAGTGCCGCCTTGATGGCCGGAATGTCCGTGAACAGTGGCGCCACACCCGCCGCGCCGTATTGCTGCCGCGAGTTGTCCAGCTGGGTCTGTCCATCGGCCGGCGGCACCCATGCCGCAACGTTCAGGCGCCCGTAACGGCTGCGGTCCAGGTGGTAGCTGATCTGGCGTGCGCGGTCGGCATGCACAAGAAGCGATTGACGGAATGTTCGGTTGACGACGAAATCCAGGCATTGCTCGAGTAACACCTGGCTTTCGCCGCATTCCTTGGTCAATCGCTCGGCCACCTTGGCGCCGTAATTGCCGACGAACATGACCTGCGGTCGCGCCTCCGCGAGATACGCAAGATCATGCGTGCGGGCGCACTCGAGCATCTCGAGGAAGTAGCAGGGCGCGTTGAACGTTTCCAGTTCCTCGTGCAGCAGGTAGTAATCCCCGACACCGCCGGCAACAGCCGTGTAATCACCCAGCGCCCTGGCAAGCACGCTGTCGGCCGGGGCCACCTCCTGAAAAAAATCGATCATGCCGCGTGCGGAGCGCACCTTCTCGTCCGGGCTCCCGGTTTCGCCACCGAACAGCAGCATGGCATCGCGCACGATCTCCTTGGCCTTCCAACCCGGATAGACGTTGTAGCTGATGTAGGCAACGCCATTGGGAGCCAACAACTTGCGGAAGGCAGACAGGATCGCCTCCCGCACCGATTCAGGAACCCAGCTGTACACGCCGTGGCAGATGATGAAGTCGAACTCTCCGAGCGCCGCAAGGTCGATACGCGCGACGTCGCCAGTCAGCAACTCGAGGTTGTCGAGACCCAGCGCCTGACCGCGTCGACGCCCGTGATCTATCTGCACCCGCGACAGATCGATGCCCACGGCGCGCGCCCGGGGGTGAAACGCCGCGAATGGAATTAGGTTTCCTCCGGCGGCACAGCCGATTTCGAGCACGCGCGCGCTGGCTACCTCGGGTACGTCCAGCCCGAATAGATAGCCGATCGCGGCCAGTTGCCCTGGGGCCGACTGCGGATACGCATGCGAGTCGTACGGGGCGGCGTCATAATCGGCGCGCACCTGATCAACAGCATCATCCATAAATCAGTTCAGAACCGCGGCGAGGGAGATGGCCGCGCGCGTGCCAGCCCTAGCGAGTGCTGAGGTTAGCTGCTTCATTCCCGTGATGGCTCCCGTTCCCTCATCAGTCAGATCAATTTCAGCCAACTCGGACAAAGTTGGGACCAACACCCACGATCGCTGTGTGTTTCCCGTGAGCACCTGCCTGTTGTAAAAGGCGTCTGGCTAGGTCGTGCCCGGTGTCGACAACGCCGCCTTCGCCTGTCGCCAGCATGCATCGATGTCGAACGAGCTGGTCTGCCAGCTCACGGTTTGCGAGCCGTTGAGGCGCGGGCGGAATGCCGCCATCACGAGCCGCTGCGACGGGCTGTCGACGAATTCATCGAGTGATGTGGCGCTGGTCCAGACGCTCAGCATCCAGGCTCGGCGCAGCAGTGGCTGGAACCGCAGAGACAGCCCAAGTGCGCCCGGCACGCCGGGCCAGCGCGCCCAGAACAGCGCCGCCCGCGGCGCCGCCAGGATCGCGTCGCGATAGGTGGCGAAGGTGAAGCTCGCGGCCGACACGTGAAGAACGAGTGCGGGCGCAGGGGTCCCGGCTCGCCAGGGGAACCGGAGCTCCGGGCTCTTCATGGCTGGGGGAGCGGCCTTAGCTGTCGAACGGCGCCATCCGCACCGCGAGTGTCATCCCGCAGCGCCGGAGCAATCCGAACCGTCCACCCGGAACGGCGCGCGCCTCGGCCTTGATCGTGTCGCTGAGGCCGCTCTTGAAGCCGGACCCGCGGGGATACCGTCGCAGCACCTCTGCGATGTTGTGCGGCGCGACGTCCCACGCGCGCAGGCCGGCGCCGTCGACCATCGCCCCGTACTGGACGTGGTAGGCGATCGCGCCATCCCGCTCGACGGTCGCGCCGGGCGTCGTGTGGCAGCAGATGCCGTCGGCGATCCGGTCGGCCCGGGCTGGATCGATGCCCGCGGCCCGAGCGCACGCGAGCGCTCGTTCGGCTCCCCGGATCGGGAAGTCCTCGCCCGGAACCGGGACCGTGGCTCCCCAGTCGTGGACGAGCGCGGCGCAGTAGAACAGCTCCGGATCGAGCTGCTCGCGGTCGAGTTTCGCCAGCGTCGTGCCCCACATCCACCGAGCCGCGAGTCGGGTGGTTCGAAGTCGCGCACATCGATGCTCGCTGCGCCGTCGGGCAGCCTCCCAAGCGCCAGCTTCACGCGCCCAAAGACGTTGACCGCCTGACTCACCGCGATCGCGCCAATCAGGCGACGTCGCTCCGCCGCGGTCAGTTTGCCGCGGGTGCGTCGCGCCCACTCAAGGCCGCCGAGCCGGTTGGGGTTGGGAACCGCCATGTCGTCCTTCCTGGTCTGGTTCGTTGTCACGTTCACGCCTGCCACGCTTTCGATTCGGTTGCAAACTGGCGTAATGGACGGTCCTGCCGCGGGCGAGGAGAAGCCGGGCGACGGCGTTGCCCACCTTGCCCGTCGCGCCGGTGATCAGCACATCTGTCATCGGCGGCCTTCTTGAATCGGGTCGCTATGCAATCAGACCGACCAGTCGGTCTGAGGAAGGCGTAGCATAAAGCGACCAGGCCGGAAGTCCCCGTTACTAAGCTCGGGAGGGCAATGACCACAACGCGAGACGGACCGCAGACCCGACGCGCGCTGCTGGCCGCCGGCGCCAAGGTGGGCAGCGAGGGCGGGCTCTCGAACCTGACCGTCGGGCGGGTGATCGAGACCGCGGGCGCCAGCAAGGGATCGTTTTTCCACCACTTCGCCTCCCGCGAGCAGTTCGTCCTCGAGCTACACCGCGACTTCCACGATGTGATGTTCGCTGAGATTGCCACCGCCCGCACCGGGATTGAGCCCGGCCGCGAGCGCCTGCTCGCCGGCGCCCGGGCGTTCTGGCACGTCTGCCTGAAGCAGCGCGAGATGCGCGCGTGCCTGATCGAAGCGAGGATCGACCCGGTGATCGCCGCCGAGGCGCGTGCCCGCGAGGCCGAGATGGTCCAGGCGATGCAATCGGATCTGCAAGCGATGCGCATCGCCGACGTCGCGGCCCTGGCACCGCTGCTGCTTGCCGCGATCCGCGAGGTCGCCGTGCTGGAGCACGAGCGCAAGGCTGCGCTCCCGTCCGTGCGCCGCGCATTCGAGGCGCTGCTGGTGCGATGAGTTGGCGCACCTAATCATCATCGGCGGAAGCTATATCCTGCGCGCCGCTGATCTGGCGACGAAAAACCGTCTGATCGGTTATCGGCCACGCCGAGCAAAACCCAATCGCGCCAGGTGAATCCGGTTGCGGCTACGGGTTGTTGGCCTGTTGCTCGATGTCGAACGATTGTTGCTCGGCTTCTTGTTCTTCCTCCTGGTCTGCCTGTTCCTGCATCTCGTTGTCTTGCTCCTCCGTTTGTTCCTCTTCCTGAGCGGCCTGCGTGTTCAGATTGTTAGTTTCCTCTGTCTCTTGTGCCATCTGGTCGAGCTCTTCTGACTGCTGCAGGGCCTCCTCGTTTGCCTGTTGTTGGGCATCGTCGTCGTCGCTGTCGTCGACGGGGAGGATGCGACTTGTCGCGCGCGCCTGCGATCCACCGAATGCCGCAGTGGTTTTGGCAGAGGTGATGTCGACCGGGTTGGCAGTGGGTGGCGGCGCGAGCGTCGCAGTCGTGAACGACCGGACCGGTGCGGGGCTGTCGGCGGCGTGTGCAACCGCCGGATCAGAAGTTATGTACACCGCCAGCGCTGCGACCACTGCTCCCGCCAGCACCGCGCGTAATGCTTGGGGCCCAACCCATTCGATGGCGATCCACCGTGTCGACCCTGATTCCATCTCGACCACCTCCATATCTTTCGGACACCTCATGTAGTCGCGACGGTAGAAGCGGCGGCTGAGTGAACGCCATCAGCGCGGCCCGAGTGCACTGTGAGTTTGCGCTCGGTACCGCACGGTAGCCCGCGACACCGGGTCGCCGGCGTGACTGTGTTTCGCTTGCGGCTCTGTTAATTTCACACACTTAAGACGCGCTGGGAGGGAAGGAAGCAGGTGCTCGAGGAAACGGTGTTGGGCATATGGTAGGTCGAGGTATCGACGAAGATCAGTTCGGTTTGTTGAACATGTATCTCGCGATCTTCCACGCGCCGTCCTGGTGCCGGAAGATGAAGATCTCCCGGTTGGATTCGGCGGATTGCCGGCCGGTCGCGCGCGTCGTCTGGGTCCCGTTGCTGCGGGTCAACGCATAACCGAGGGTGTCGCTGGCCACGACAAGTTCGTCGATTGTGAAAGTGACGTCGAGATGGATCGCCTTGAAAGTCCCCGCATAGGCCGCAGTCAGCTGTGATGCGGCCGCCGTGGGCAGTGTTGTCGGCATGAACACCCCGTCGCTGGCGTAGCACGAGACGGCCAACGCGACGTCGTCGGTGTTCAGCGCCCGCTCATAGGTGGCCAACAGTTCCCGGATCTCGTCGGCTGCACTCATAGATGCCCCGTTCCTTCTCACGGACTATACATTCCATAGAAGTTAATTCCAACATAACATCGATTCGCTCGGCGTGTGAAAGCGGGGTGGTGCCACGCGTTGCGTGGCCGGCGCGCGACTCGCCCGCGGCTGACGCGCTCGCCAGCCGGCGCGATTGATACCATGAGTTAACCCGGCTAATCATCGTCGGGGGAAGTTGTATCGGTGGAAGTTGTATCCGGGTGGACCTGAAAGAACTGTTCAGCGAACTGATCCGGTTTGAGACCGAGATATGGAACGCCATCGATGCGCGGCTGCGCGCGGAGTTGGACCTTCCGCTCACTCGTTTCGAACCGATGCAGGTGATGTCCCGGCGAGACGCGTGCCGCGTTCAGGACATCGCCGACGAGTTGGTCATCACCGTCGGTGGCACCAGCAAGCTCGTTGACCGCATCGAAGAGTCCGGTCACTGCCGTCGGCGCGCCAACCCCGACGATCGGCGCTCCTCGATCGTGGAACTCACGCCGGCCGGCAAGCGGATGCTCGCCAAGGCCACCACGGTGTTCGAGGAGGAGCTGCAGACCCGGCTGGGGTGCGTCCTTCCGGAACGGTCGCTGCACCAGTTCGCCGCCACGCTGGCGCGGCTTCGCGCCGCTGGGCACACCGCTGACGTGGCGACGAAGACTGCCTGAACCGCTCCGTCCATGGCGGCAGAAACCATGTGGTCATCACATCACAAATGCCTGCCGGCAATCGGAGGGTCGGACACCGCAACGATGGAGTCAACACGGCTGCGGGACAATGCGCAGGTATGGGCGTGGTGCGCGCCAGCCGTCGGGGTAGGTGATGCGGGCTTCGTCGTCGCTGACGCTGGCGGCGATGATTACGTCCTCACCCGGTTGCCAGTTGACGGGTGTGGCGACCTTGTGGTTCGCGGTCAGCAACAACGAGTCGATGACACGCAGCACCTCGTCGAAGTTGCGCCCGGTGGTCATGGGATACACCAGGATGAGTTTGATTTTCTTGTCCGGCCCGATCACGAACACGCTGCGCACCGTCTGGTTATCGGCCGCACTGCGCTGAGCCGGGTCGCCACTTGCGTTGGCGGGCAACATGTCATACAGCGTGGCCACGCTGAAATCAGCGTCGCCGATGAGCGGATAATTCGGTGCGGTGCCCTGCGTGGCGGCGATGTCGTTGCTCCAGCCGGCGTGTTCGGCGACCGGGTCGACTGACAGGCCGATGATCTTAACGCCGCGCCGGTCGAACTCCGATTTGATCCTGGCCATATAGCTCAGTTCCGTGGTGCAGACAGGGATGTAGTTCTTGGGGTGTGAAAACAGCACCGCACAACTCTCGCCGATCCAGTCGTGGAATCGGATTGGTCCCTCGGTGGTCTCCGCGTCAAAGTCGGGCGCGACGTCACCTAAGCGCAAGGTCATAGTGCTTCTCCATTTCTCATAAGCCAGCCGGTCGATCTGACCCGCTGAGGTCACCTCATCGTCGGGGGCTGAGCTGGCCGCGATCCAGTTCACGATGTGTACTAGCCGGGGCCGCGACTTGGGCGTGTACTGGATGGGCAACGCATTCAGATCGAGGGGATACCCAATATGTCGTCCTATGGCCAATACTGTCCGCTCGCCAAGGCCATGGAAGTCCTCGATGAACGCTGGACGCTACTTGTTGTACGTGAATTACTGCACGGCAGTGAGCATTTCAATGACCTGCGCCGTGGTGTGCCGAAGATGTCGCCCGGGCTGCTTTCGAAGCGACTGCAAGCGCTGGTCCGCGCCGGCGTGGTGAAGCGATCCGAGGTCGCGGGCCGGACCTGCTACACCGTGACGCCGCGCGGGCAGGAACTCAAACCCATCATCGACGGCCTCGGCGCCTGGGGAACGCGTTGGATCGCAGACCTAGGCGACGAGGATCTCGACCCGCACCTGTTGATGTGGGACATCCATCGCAAAGCGCCCATCGACGCGTGGCCGACTAACCGAACGACGCTGGCGTTCAGGCTTTCCGGTGTTGCCCCTAAGGTGTCCTCGTGGTGGCTGGTGGGGGCTGAGGGTCGCGTCGATGTCTGCGACAACGACCCCGGCCACGACGTCACCGCGACGGTCTCGGGGAGCCTACGCATGCTGACGCAAATCTGGCGCGGGGACGTGTCGTGGTCGAGGGCGCAGGCCGACGGCTCGGTGTCCGTCGACGGTCCCTCGCACGTGCGTCGCGCGGTGCCGACCTGGATCGGGCAGTCGAACTTTGCGGCAGTCCCGCGCCTGGCACAAGCGCAGATCCAGCCGAACGCCTCGGCGGTGTGACCTACAGGACCCCTGGTGGTGCCACGCTGACCGGCGCGCGGGAGATGAGAGTCCGGCTCCAAGCCGAATCAGCTCGTGTGCACTCGCTGTGCGATCCATGGCAATGCATCGGAAAAAGCGCGCGCCCCGAACTGCCAGCTGTGATAGCCGGTGTACACGCGCCACGTGCATCCGATGTTCACTGCCATTGCCGCCGCGCACAAGTCCGGCAGCGCGCCCTTCTCCCGGAATTCCTTCTCGTCACCGTTGCCGCCGAAGCCAACGGGAGCCAGGCGCTCCTGGGTTCGGTCCGGCATGTCTTTTGTCTTGTCATCGGGTGGCTCTTGCGAGTCGTCAAAGTATCCCGCGACGCCGGTGTACGGCCCGTGTCTGGTCATGACCGTGCGGGGGTCGTAGGCATCCCACGTCGCGGCGTCGCCGGCGTAGAGGCGGTCGATCGTCTGTTGCTTGGTACCGGAATTGGGACCGCGATCGCCCCCGATGTCCTCGAACGTGGTGAACAGGTCGGGATGCATGACGACGAGGTCGATGGCGCACGTCCCTCCCGAGGACCAGCCGACCACAGCCCAGTCCGCGGGATCCGGCGACGCGCCGAATTGCGAAATGGCGTAGGGGCGGACGTCTTTCGTCAGGTGGTCGGCCGCGTTGCCACGCGGCCCGTTCACACATTCGGTGTCGGTGTTGAAGTTTCCGCTGGAGTCGACGAAGACGAACATCGGGGCGGCGCCGCCGTGCGCGGCAACGTAGTCGTCGATCACGGAGATCGCGTTGCCGGCGCGTATCCAGTTGGTGGGGTTGCTGAATTCGCCGGAAATCATCATCACCGCGGGAAGTTTGGGCGCCACGTTCCCGGCGAACCAGACCGGCGGAACGTATACGTATTCGCGTCGGTGCTTGAAACCACTGTTGTCGTCCGGGATGTCGACCGGTACCACCTTGCCGGTGGTAGGATGTGTATTGCGAAGTGCCGGAAGGTCTTTGGCGTCGATCTGATCGGGGAGCGGACCCGATGTCAGGTCTCCCCAGGCTCGCTCAAGTGTCGGGTAGTAACCCACCCACTGGTTGAGCACGATGAGGGCGCACACCAGGGTCAGCGGAATTGCGACCAGCGACAGTCCTCGTCGCCACCAACGTGCCCCGCGGAATCCCAACACCGCCACCGCCGCCGAGCCGGCACACACCGCGGTCCACACCCAAAGGACGAGCGGCGCGGGGTCGGACGCCAGCCCCTCGGAGTTCATATAGGTTCGCGCGCCAAGAGCGGCGATCACGCCGATGCCCGCGCTGATAGGTACCCACACCAGTCGCCACCGCCGGGTTCGCCAGCCGATGGCCACGATCAGGATGACGATCGTGAGGAACTCGACGGTGATCGGAAACCATCCACCCAGCAACGAGGTGCCGTGGCCAAACCTGTTGAAGTCGGGGTCCGGCAACCGCGGCATCAACGTCGGGGTGGGAACAGGCGGAGTTGTGGTTGTCGGGCCGGGCGGCACGCCGTCAGTCTGAGCGGTGTCCCTGGGAAAAACCAGGGAATCGCGTAGTCAATAGGTCAAACTCGAGTACATCAACGCGCCGGGGTCGTAGCTCTGCCGGATCGCCGTGAGCCGCGCCAGATTGCCGGCGAAATAGCGCGCGGCCGGGGCGCCCGGCTCGGGGTAGTTGGCATAGCCGCCCGCGGAGTGCGGCCGCACGGCTTCGTGTGCACTCGCCAGCCAGTTGTTCGCGGTGCCGATGGTCGCCGACGACGGCTCCGTGTACCACTGCACCAACGCCGCTTGACGCCGCCACGGAAACGCGGTGCCGCCCGGGTCGATATCGCTCACAGCTCCAGTGAGCGACTCGACGACTGTGGTCGCGGCACCCACCGCCTGCGGCCATGCCGATGCCGCGGCAACGATCGATGCCGCGGCGGCGGGCGTCATTTCTGCAATGATGTCGGAGCCGGCCACGAACGCGCGTGGCTTGGTTGCGTCGGTACCGCCGGCGAAATAGTGGACGAAATCCATGTGGCTGAGGGTCTGGCTGTCGCGGCTGATAGGAGTCACCCCGATTGCCGCGCCGAGGTCGCTGGCGGCCGCGGGTCCTTCGCCGGCGGGCGTCGCCAACACGACCGTGCACCGCACGCCGGTGTTCGAACCCGTGATGTTGACCATGCCCCAGTTCGCGCGGTCCGCGGTACTGAGCCACTGGTGCCAGCCGAGGGTCGCCTGTGCGGCTGCTCCATCAGGGAACACCTGGGTGACGACGTCTCGGTCGGCGACCGGAAACGTCTTGAAGGTGAATGAGGTGGCGACGCCGAAATGGCCGCCTCCGCCGCCCCGCAGCGCCCAATACAGGTCGCCATGGTCATCGGGTGCTGCGATGACCGTTTCCCCACTGGGCAGAACGACGGTAGCCGACACCAGGGCGTCGCATGTCAAACCCCACTGCCGCGCGTCGGCTCCCAGCCCACCGCCCAGCGTCAAACCTGCGACACCGACGGTTGGGCAGCTGCCGGTGGGTATCGATCGCCCATGCGCGGCCAGCGCCGTCTGCACCGAATCCAGATCTGCCGCAGCCGAAACGGTCGCGAGCCCGGAGCCGTCGTCGGATGTGATCCCGCCGGGCAGTTGGCGCAGATCGATGACCATTGCGCCGGTTGCCGCCGAATCACCGATATAGGAGTGCCCGCCACTGCGGGCGGTTACCTTGACGCCGTTTGTCGCGGCGAACGCCAATGCCTTCTGGACGTCGCCGGCAGAGACCACCGTGACGACCGCCGCAGGTGTCGAGTCATCGAAACGCGTGTTGAAGAGGTTCTTCGCGTTGGCGTAGTCGCCGTTGGCGGGCAGGATGACGCGGCCCCCGATCGAGCCGGCAAGTGCACTCCAGTCCCGATCTCGCGGGGCCGACGCCGTGGAGGTGGCTTGCGGGGCCAGCGGCGCCCGGGGTCGGCACGATCCCACCAGCACACCGGCGGCGAGGGCGCCGAACGCGCCGCGGAGGAAGGCTTGACGTGAGACCTCCCGCGTCATCGCATCGCTGCCGCTACTCCTGGCCCGGGTAGGCCACCGCGTCGATCACGCCGCCGCCGTTGACTGTGCCCCCCAGCACGACCGTCGTCGTGTTGGCGGTGGGGTCGTAGTCGACGAGCGACTGGCCAGCCCCGCAGGCGAGCTTGGCGTGAAGGTCAAGATGGCCCCCGTTGACACCGACGACCACGATGGTGCCTTTGGCCACGTCGGGCACCGACACTGGAGTCGTAGTCCCGTCGGCATTGAGCTTGGCGAGGTAGATCACGCCGCACGCGCCCAGGGCCTGCACAAAGGTGCCGGCCGGGAGCTGCCAGGCGTCCGTGTCGCCGTAATCGGGGCCGTTCTGCCCGTTGTTCGGCGCCGTGAGTGCGGTCGGCGTGCCCCCGTTGATGGGCACCAACCACAGCTGCGACGCAGTTCTGTCGCTGTAGCACTTCGCCAGCACGGTCGTGCCGCGGTTTCCGTCCCACCACCGCATCGGATCGCAGTCGGTCTGGCCGGGGATCGACAGGGTTGAGCCCAGCGTGCCGTCGTTGCCCATCATGACCAGGCCGGCGGCCGTGCCCAGCACGAGCCGGGTGCCATCGGGTGTGGATAGGTAATCGCCGTTGAAGGGGCTGCCGAGCTTATCCGTCGGGTACGTCAGCTGCGGGTTGCCGGCGAGGTCAACCCGCTTCAACGTTGCCGGGACACGACTGTCGCCGTGCGTCGACAGGAGGATGGCCTTGCCGGCGGGGCGCGTGAAGCGAGGGGAGCCGTTGACGGTGAGCGTGGTCTGCGTGCCGCTGTGCAGGTCGATTTCCATCACCGTCTCCGGGCCGGGCCCGGGCATCTCAAATAGAGCGAGGCTGCCGTCGCCCGACCAACCGACCAACTGGGGGTTCGAACGGTCGCCCGGCGGCGGGAAGGTGGTGATCGCGTAGCGGTTACCCGCCGGGTCGACCAGGTACAGAGTTGTGGTGGCGGTCGCATACGTCGGCGCGCCCGGGGGCGGCGCCTCGCCGGGGTGCGTGGCGGCGGCCGGGCTCCACATGGCCAGCATCCAACCCGGACCGACCTGCGACCAGGGGATGTCCCCGATCGCGGCCTCGGCACCGTGCGGCGCGGCCGGCGTAGCCGTGGTGGATGTCGGTGCTACGGGTCTACCCGCGGGCTGCGCAACCGCCGTGGATGTCGGTGTACCTGGGCTGCCCGACGGGGCGTGCACCGCGGTCGACCCGCTCGACGATGGGCACCCGGCCACCGTCACCGCCGCGAGCGAGACGACAGCACACAGGCGCGAAGTGTGGTTCACGCGGCAACGATGCGGCGGACGCCTTGGCGGATTCTTGGGGATGTCGCCTACGGGAGAAGTCCGGCGATGCGGCACTGAGTCTGAACCGCCTCGGCGTGCGTGTCATGACGGGTGGAGACCGCGCGGCACCAGTCTTGTGCGGCGGTACCACATGCGTGCTCGACTCCACCGCCCATCGAGCTGGCGATCGTCACATTCACGCACCCGTCACCGGACCGGCCATACGTCGACGAGTGATCCGTGGCGGCCCACACCGCCGCGGCTGCCGCAATGGCAGCCGCGACCACGCCCAACACGACGAACACCCTGCGGCGGTCGCGAGGACTCAGCGGATCTGTCGGCGGAGTCTTGCCCCTGTTGACCGTTGGCGGCCCCTTCGTCCGGCGAACTCGATCACCTCACGATAAACCGCCCCGCCGGCTTAGTCCGCTGCATGCTGGGGAGTCTTCTCGCTGAACGCGTCCTCCGGAGTATTCGGAATCACCGGATCGGCCGGCCGGCCGGTGATCAGCGTCTCGTCGGGGTAGGCCTCTTCGTCGTGGATGGCGATGTCGCCGGCCTGCAGATCCTCGTCGGGTGCGCGCAGCTTCATGAACAGCCCCAGGACCCGCAGGATGACGAACGTGACGAG
>Ga0153922_1000210_pt1 | contig 23922 bp, 30 predicted proteins | sample TSNJ006MetaG_FD_104723 | JGI IMG/M metagenome (GOLD analysis project Ga0153922, IMG submission 104723) | Attine ant fungus gardens microbial communities from New Jersey, USA - TSNJ006 MetaG | ecosystem: Host-associated > Fungi > Mycelium > Unclassified | place: USA: New Jersey, Brendon T. Byrne... | reverse complement strand
CTCGCGAGCCCATCCGTTGCCGGGAATGCGGCCATCGGATCATGTATAAAAAACGCACAAGACGCAGTAAGTTCATCTGCTCATGTATCTACAGACATTGTGTTCAATGAGTGTAGTGGTGCAATTTGAGGCGCGATAGATGGAAACTCATGGCAGGGGGTCTTCTGGGGTTATGACTCAGTCTTGGAGGGGATATCTAGATCTGGGGAAAAAGAGCTATTTGTCTGTTTTTTTTCTGTTATTCAGTGTTTGTACCGAAATACAGCCGGCAGGATGATTGAGTCAATCATCTCGTAAGCTCATTTGACTGACCTTCATGCTCGAATCAAAGGACGTAAGAGAGCGCAGTGTTTCTGGTGACATTGATGTAAGCTTTTTTCGTCCTTCCTACCAATCAATTGTTCGACCTCTCAGCCAAGGACTCCGACCTCGATTTCGAGTCTCATGTCGGTGATATCTTGAATCCTCCTGGAAAACCTGGCAGGAAGAAAAACCCAAAGTATTGCCCTCTCCCAACATATCTGCTTTACGCTTATCCATTCCGCAAGCTCGCAGGCTGCCCGACGTGATCAGAACCGTATAGCTCAGCGTGAGTTCCGTCTTAGAAAACAACAAAGAGTCCGTTACCACCCCTTTGACGTTAAGTCTCACATTGCTCAAATTTTGTATAAGATACGTGATCTAGAAGCCCGCGTTGAAATTCTATCTGGAGGTAAAGATGAGGCTCTTGGAGAGATGCGCAACATTCTCAAAGGCGGGTTCTTCTGTCCATCATGCTCCAAATTACTCTCATTGGCTGGGCAGACCTCATGGCCGAGAACCACACCCTTCGCGGCTTAATCCGCAGCTTGGCTGGTTTCATTGGTGAAGGAACTGGAGGCCTTATTTCCAAGCTCGGTTGGGAGCCTGCGGATTTCCACAGTTTTGTCAATAAGTCTGAGACAGATACGGCATGGGAGGGCTATCAGCGCCGTAAAAAAAGCAATGCTTCGGGTGAGGCGAGCTCTTCCACTCCTCAGCTTCAGGTTCCGAAACGCCCAGTGGAAGACGAACTTGCAACCAGTCGCAAGAAGTCCAGAAGTGATGAGCCTGAGCGCGACCTATCCAATAGTTATCCTCTCGGTTCCATGAATCACCCCATACCTACCGGTTATGCCCCTCCGACACGACCTCAGGAACATAACGGAATGTTCTCAGATCTAATGAAAGGGCACAGCGCTTCTTCTTTATACATGCAGCAGTCGCCACCTATCACCTCGTCTTCGTACAATACAGTCCCCGACGCCAATACGGAGCCTTTTAAATCGTCTTACATCTCTAACGTCAACATGACGATTGAATCACCTCTTCCTGCAGTTCCCTTTGATTCATCATCAAGATCTGGTTCTTCACAGCAGCAGCAAGTTGGCACAAATACTTCAAATGATTCTGATGAATTGGACATTGATGATGATCCAAACAAGAATGAAGCCTATAAACTCATACAGTATGTGGATATCGGTTGATGGGGAGTCCATTGTAAATTATTTCCAGGTATCATCTCGATAACTTTAAACGCAGTCCCAATTATTGTTTACCGTTGTCGTTACGCCCAACTTTGGTTCAGAAGTAAGTATCTTTTTTCGCTTGTGCTGACCAGGTTGCTGACGCGCTAATGGAGAACGGTGCCACATGGTGAGTCCCTTGTGTATGTTCAACTTCATCGCTGTACTGATCAACTTTTCTGTTAGAGAGTGTCATGGATAATATCCTCCATCCGGAATTGCGGGACCGTATGATTCTCCTGCGAGGCAAGCATGTTTTACATAAATTCCTGGATGGCATTGCTGAGCATCCACCAGCTCGTTATAGCCTTCCTGATTGCTTGATCGATTACCGGAGAAGTATCATGTTGCACGGAGACGATGTGTTGGCCCACAACAACTGGGAGATCAGTGAACCCTTCCTTCGGCAGTATAGGTGAGTCTGACGCTTCAGGGAAGCATGAGTTGTTGGTTGAGAAATCTGGCCCAGTTTTCTCATAGATCCAGCTACGCTCAACATTACCAATCGCTGGCGGAAGGAACGAGGAGAACCGGAGTTTCGTCTTAGCGAACTAACCGGAACTGATTCCGTCCCCTCGGTGCCTTGAGGCTTGTTTCTTGCGTAGTCTCTTTGTATTTAATCCTGGATCATGTCACTAACGGATTTTTGTTGGGTAGAGAGTTTGGTATTACTAAGAGGATAAATATATAATGAATTGGGCCTTGGCAGCGTTTGACATAAGATCTGACATGAAATTTTGTACCTATTCGTTGCTTGCATACCATTCAGCTCGGTCTTAAGTACGAAGATCAAGACATACCACAGATTACCAAGTGGCTTTATGTACACCAGGCAACTCTCCCTTCAATGCCTTTAGGCGAAATTGAAACTGAGCAGTAAGGTGAGTGCTTGTTAAAGGTATATATATATATTCAACACTCAACACACCCGCGAAAGACCAAACTCCCCAATGACCCCTCGTCCTCTGCCAGATTCTATGCACCGATTCTTCACATTAGTAGGGCGAGTGAACCGATCGAAAGAATTGAGTTGTAACTGTGCTTGGTGACGGGCTTGAGGAGGTAGGTTTTCATTCCTGGCAATATACAAATATGCCCGACGAATAATCTCATTGTCTGCAAACCCTCGACGAGCTTTCATATCTCGAAGAACTCGAATGTAGCCACCCATTGAATGACCGACGTTTTTTTCGTGATGAGTGATTCTGTTAGTTTATAGCAACGAGAGTAATGGGGATCAACACGACCAAATAAACTCCTACGGTGCAAATCGGGAGAGAGGTAGGTCTCTTTGGGGTCTGTATTCTGTGTCCACCATAGTTTACACTTCATTATTCACCAAGCTAGTCAGCTTGGGTCATGGATTCTGCATACAAAAGTATGTTCTTTTCTTTACCCGCTGCGTATGCCGAGGGAACCATACAAAAAAACTTATCATAAGGGGGGGGGCTCAAAAGCAGACCCCTAAAGAATGTTTTCTTTTCACCAGGTCCTTCGCCTAACTCAACGCCGTGCTTTTGTGTCTTCACTCTTCTGCCTCACGTTCATTGCTTCCATTGTTACCGTTTCCGCGTCCAGCATTCTGCCTTGTCCGGCAAGAGCTAACAAGGACAGACTCATGGACAGTGGGCAAGAAGAGCCAATGATGTCGGATGGCCCTGTGAAGATCATCAAACGGCCACGGAGGTGGATAGAGGAAAAGCATCCGTAAAACTTATAGAGTGTGTGCAAGCCTCTTTGCAGAGATAAAAAAAAAAACCTAGCGGAGAATGCTTATCGTTTTGCGGAGTCAATTTATATTTTGTCTATCCCTCGATACGACGAGCAGAACAGAGATTCCGACAACTGATTCTTCCTACATGAATTATATCATTTGAAAGGAAAAAAAGAGTATCCAATCACAAGGGGGGAAACCAGCAGGTATCAATTGACTAAAGTACATCATGTATGCAGCAAACCTCGTCCTTCTAATGACCATGACTCTCTTCATTTTCTGGAATTCTCCTCAGCGGTGCAGATCTAGAAGCCCACGATGGTAAGCGTACATAGCTCTTTTGGAAATTTGAAATACAATAGCCCAATACCCACGGAAGTGCATTTTCTTGAATTGGTAGACAAGCAAGCAAACCACAAAGGTTGATTGCTGCTTGGCAAATGAAGACGACACGTAAAGCGTCGGCATAGGAATCGATTGCTGCTTGTCGTGTCAGCGGATCCAACTTGGGTATAATTTCAGTACTATGTCTTATTGAAAGACGGGGGAGTGAGTTCTTGTCATGCCAACGCGGCAAAGAAAGAAAAAAAAGTCCTTACTGTATCATATAAATAATCTGCAAGGTCATAAAAAAGAAGTTGGCAAGGGTGAAATTTTCGCTCATAAGGGAAAAAATCATACCTTATCTGCATCAGACCCAGATATCCGGACCCTCAAACGTTGAAGGAGTACACCCTGTAGAATGGCACCACTCAAGCTAACTCCGAGCACTTGGCCAGTCGTGCGGAATAGGTAGGTAACTGGCAAAATTCAACGATACCTCAGAGAAATCTAGACGTTTGTAGACTTACTCCCGGTAGCAACGGCCATATCCTCTCGATAAACCCCAGCAATCATAGCCTGTTTACTGGTTTCCAACGTTTCTCCGAAAAATGATGATCAATACTCACGATGAGGGTGCTCGTAATAAAACTTGCCATTCCAAAACCTTGCGGAAATAGATCCAACCATAAGTGGAAGGCAGAAGTATCAGGTCCCCACAAGCACACAAGGATGCTCGCCAAAACGGTCAGTGATGATGAAACTAAAGTTAGTGTGTAAAGTTTTCCAGTGCGTCTCATCAACCTGCTCAGGCGTCAGGAACGGCCCGGGTTGAGATGTATATACTGACCATCCTGCGAAAACGCTTCCTGTAGAGATTGCGACCTAGGAACATTTGATCATTACAAAAATAGTAGTTTCAACTAAAATAGGACTTACTGAGTGGGGTAGAAGATGGAGACCTGTAAGATGGTCCATTATTAATGGCACTTTGGAATGATCTAGTATTACTCTCACCAGCTTTCGCGGCTGGTTCGAGTCTGACCGCGGAGAAATACTTGGTAGCCACAGTGAGATGGTCTTCAGCTGACTCAGAACAGATATCGACTTACTAACGGTACATTGTAGAGCTGAAAAGGACGAATAAATCAAACGCTTAAATAAAGAATACTGTTGGCACTTACCATGGAAAAGGCCGTCATGCTAGTAAGGAAGTTGGACACAGAGACTGCGAGTGGAGTCCGCTGAGTCATTAAACGAAGTGGCATTACTGGATAAGGTGCCCAGTATTTCTCAACATAAATGAATCCCGACCCGGAGATGATACTAGAGCCAAAGAGCGAAACGATGAGAGGGTGAAACCAAGCAAGCTCCTCTGTTGTTTTGAGACTGAATCCAAGTAGAAGAAACCCAACAGCTCCAACAAGAGTGACTGAACCAAGCATGTCAATCCGTTGCAATTTTTCCGACAACGACTGGTTCCGAATCCCGGAGGGTAGCCGAATGTTGACCTTGGTTATGACAAGAATAAAACTAAAAACAAAAACTGGTGCCTGCGGTCTGGCGTCAGCTTGATCGCAGGATACGATATGATAGAAATTTTTTTACCTGAATGAAAAAGGCAGTCCTCCTGCGGCGAAGTGAGCCAAAAGTTTGTTGAAGGATTGACGCACTTACCAACCAAATGTATCATGTACCCAGCCTCCCAGAGGACCTCCCAAGCCTGCACCGAGTCCAAACAATCTGTATTACGTGAGCCGCCAATCCATAATGAAGCAAAAAATCAGATTACATGTTTGCCATCCCTTGATACAGTCCCCGCTGTTTCCTGTAGGAGGAAAAAAGAATGGTCAGAGATGGTAAACTCATGGGAAGCTTCGAACTACTAACAATGGGATGAAGTCTGAAACGGTTATGCTCGAGACTGAAGCACACGCTGATCAACCTGTTGCTCATCATCGGGTTTTTAGGGTAAAAAGTACCTGTCATAACGCTGAGAAACCGAGATTGAAATTGAACACCTGAGAAATATGATCAAGTAAAGATTTACCCTCCGCCACCCATTCCGGCCAATGCCCGAGCAGATATCAAAAATTTCATGGATGGAGCGATTCCACAAAGGATAGTGCCGGAACCTACGCAATCAAGGAGAGGTCAACAGGATCCTCTCGGAAATTTGACATTAAGAAAGTTCAATCGATCGTTTGTGGGAAAGATTGCTTTGGGTGGATGAATTGCATTGTGCGAAAAAAAAAATACTCACCGAAGAGTGTTAATGCCAGCACCATCGCACCCTTCCGACCCAGTATATCTGCGAGGCGTCCTGTAGACAATGGTTGAGCTTGTGTGGTTCTTCCCTCATTTGCCTAAAAAATTACCATATAAGGGGGTGAAACAGCACACTGATAGCAAATATGAAGTCCCGATATACGATGATTGGTTTGAAGCATTAAACTCGCTTCCGATGGGCGCAAGCAACGTTGCAACGACGGTTCCTGGCAGGATTTTGAATTGTTAGAATAGAAATAAGTTGATTTACACTGACCATCGAATGCGCCTAGGAGCACCACAGACCAAAGCCCTGCCAATATCCAGCAGGTATCCCATTTTGAAAACTGGTTAAGAAGTGGGGGATCCGAGCATGCCTCTGATTCTGGGACATCATCAATGCTATGGTAGGAAGGGGGAGAGTTTTCAAAAAGGGAAGTCGTTTCCGACACAGATGACCTCCGGGACACGAACATGAAGAGGGGGCGAGGGGGAGGGGGATAGATTCGATGCCAAAGTAACTTTTATGGGTCTTGTAGAGTGAGCTAACCGGGAATTCCGACCTGGCCCTGGAAACAACGACTAGCTTCAGCAGCGCCTTTATGAGACGATGCACAAAAGGAACAAAATTACAGGGTCTAGATTTGCGAATCTCTCGCACATGTTGTCTGCGGATTTGCTTGATATCGTCGATTTGTGGTTGTCATTTTCCGTATTCATCGGTCGTCGGAATGACGCCGGCCGGGTCCGAGACTCTCGGTGAGAGTCTCAATGTGTGAGCTTCAGACTTGGAGGAATTTTTTTTCAAGAATAAGAGAGACATTGTCGACTTGAAGATAGCGCGCAGAAGAAAGAGAGGTCGTCGTTACCCGCATTTGTTTGCAAATGCGATCAGGATTTTAAGGTTGTTCAACAGCTGTCCATCGAAGTGTGGCGTGACGCCATGAGAATGTATCATTTGTATCATTGATCGAAATTCACCTTGCCATGTATTGAAATATACGCCGGGACTTGCCCTAGAAGATCCTGAGAATCTTCTCAGCTCATCTTGGGACCTGTTCATAGACTGTGGACCGGAGGTTACGGGATGGGACGTTCCGTCCGACTTGCAACGTGTACCTATGACGTTGGAATGTGATCTTGAGGAAACAACGAGATTCACTATTGACCAAAGATCGTTTGTCCACCATTGTAGGAGTTATGATGCGTTAACGTCGTATATAATGTCAACTTGGAGCGGAATTTTTGATCTCCTTAAGAGCAGCACTTAATACCTTGAGGACAGTTTGATGGACTGGTTGATTGATTGGAATAAAATCACTTGAACGTATTCGAGTACCGGGCAAATCCGGTGCACAAAAATTATCTTTCGACGACAACACTGAGTCAATCGTACTAGGGGTAATGTTGTCAGGTTTAATCAAGAGGATGATCGGGACGAGACCGATGGGAACGGGTGCCTCTGACATACAAAGACTCTACCCGAGTTCGATATCTCACTTGTGAACCCACCGAGTCCCTGGCGATAGATGCCAAAGAAGATCCAAGGACTCAAGAGGCAGCGACAGAACGCTGTTCACCATGAGGGCGGCAGCCTGGACATTGCAGCACATTGCCATGGAATTTGAGGATGGCTTATGTAACTGATAATGGCTCATCCCTGAGTTTGCCAGCTTCTCCTTGCTGGAGCTGCCTTCCATGGCTTCTCCCTCCCTCAATACCCCCTCCGACCTTGGTTTCCTTTCCTCTCCCACCACCCCACAGAAGTCCCAGAGTTCCTCTTGGAAGTCCGTCTTTCGCTTTCCAGTTGCCTCTAACAAGAGAATACCCTCCAATGCCTCTTCACTGACTTTTGATACCCTGTCGCCGCCTTCACCCGCCTCGGGACGTGGCATGAGTATTCCCGCAACTGCAATACCCACACTATCTCCTGCGTCTATATCCGACCAAAGGTCCTCCTACAACTCTTCCACGACCCAGTCTACAGACTCCAGTCCACCCGACTCGCGCAGTCGCTTTGTGTCCTCTCCCCATCGAGTCTTTGCCCCAGCTATGGCCCACCATAACCGCCCAGTTCCATCAGTAGGGACACTCTCATCGACAGGGACTCCCGCTAATGCACGACCCCATATCAAATCTGAGAAACAAAGAATCGCTCTCTCAAAGAGCACCGGCTCTCCTCGTGGTAAAGGGACACAGGCCCATCCCTTGCAGACTTCAACATCGTATATTCCCTCTCCAACCCCGCTACGCTCACGTACAGGAATACCCCTGAACCCTAAAGCAATGGCTTCGAGATTCATCCGTCGCGTTGCGTCTGCTCCGAATGCTAAGGGCATGTTCTTCACTGGCCTGCGTTCCCCAGCCACGACAAAGAATGGCTTTCTGGCTCCGGGTGACGCGATACCTCCTGTGCCTCCTCTATCACCGAGTTATGAGAAAGGAACAGACTCTCTTGAAACCTTGTCTTCGTCGTCGTCAAGAGGTGCTAATGGACTGCTGTCACCTCCCGCGACAGCATCCGTACTATCTATGAAGGATCGACCCAGCGGGGCGGAGGAGAGTTCAGGCAAAGTTGCGTTCAAAAGAACTTACTCGAGCAATTCGATTAAAGTCCGGGAGGTAAAGACCATCGTCCGTCAATTTAATGCATCAGGTTCTCAAGTGATACCCGCTAGGTCGAAGTTGGCCCTTCGGATTTCGTCAAGATCAGAATGCTTGGGAAGGGGGACGTTGGTAGGGTGTACCTTGTACGGGAAAAGAAGACCCACAAGCTTTTTGCGATGAAAGGTAAAAGCTACTTAGCTTTCATTATCTCCTGGGGTGACAGCACTAACTGAACTGGCTTTGATCCGCAGTGCTATCTAAAAGAGAGATGATCGAACGGAAAAAGATCAAGCGAGCACTAACAGAACAAGAAATATTGGCAACAGCAAATCATCCTTTTATTGTGACACTGTATCATTCTTTTCAGTCGGAAGGATATCTATACTTTTGCATGGAATATTGCTCGGGCGGAGAGTTCTTCCGTGCGCTTCAAGCTAGGCAAGGCAAGTGCTTGCCTGAGGATGGAGCGCGGTTTTACGCCGCGGAGGTGGTTGCAGCATTGGAATATCTGCACCTCATGGGATTTATTTATCGTGATCTCAAGCCTGAAAGTGGGTGGAGGAGGTTTGAATCGCGGAAGGATCCCCTCAGTTGACAATCTATTTGGACAGATATTTTACTTCACCAGTCGGGACACATAATGCTATCGGACTTTGATCTTGCGAAGCAGTCAAAGGAACCGGCAGGACTACCTGGGCTGGTGCACTCTGAGCAGAATGGAGCAAGTGGCGACGATTATGCTCAGTCGAACAGGGACTCACTGATTGATAGTTACCGCTGGTTGATACGATGAGCTGCACGGCTAATTTCCGGACGAATTCATTTGTGGGGACGGAGGGTATGTGCCGCGGTGCTTGGGCTAATTGGATGCAAGCTCATATTTTGACCAAACGCAGAGTACATTGCGCCTGAGGTTATCGCGGCTCAGGGCCATACGGCCGCGGTAGACTGGTGGACGTTGGGTATCCTCATTTATGAGATGATTGTACGTATTAACCATGGCTTTCAGATATACTGCGTGTTTCTGACGTATTTTCTACCTTTGTTGGTGTAAAGTACGCAACGACCCCTTTCAAAGGGCAAGAACGTAATGATACTTTCAACAATATCCGCAAGGCGGCAGTGCAATTCCGTGAGACGCCGAAAGTTTCACAGTGAGTTGGACGATGTTGATGCGGAGTGAATGAACGTGATTGGCTGAAATTGGCTTTGCAGGGCGGCTAAGGATTGCATCACGCGCTTGCTGGACAAGGACGAGCGAACGCGACTGGGGAGCCGAAGTGGTGCAAGCGAAGTGAAACAGCACAAGTGGTTTTCAAAGGTGAACTGGGGCCTGCTGCGAAACAGTCGACCGCCGGTGAGTTTTTTTTGTTTTTTTTTTGTTTTTTCTTCATGTGGTGCTGATGTGGCAGATTACACCCGTGACGCGATCGAGTGGAGGAGAGAGCGGGAACTTGCGACATATCAAGGAATCGAACTCTCTTCACCTCGAAGAGCAGAGCGGATCGGGGAGCAGTGGTAAAGTGGGAGGAGCTGGGACGGAGGATCTGTTTGGGGCATTCTCGAGTGTGACGCTGCATTACGACGGAGATATCTGATGGGGAGGTCGCCGTTCTCGTACGCACAGGTTCTGAATGACATAGGAAATGGGTTGAAATATTTTATTGACTAGATTGATGATTGTTTCTGCATGTACATCATTGATAACATTGGAAGACACTGGGCTGGACAGCAACTGTGCCGCGTGCGGATCCCAGAGCAGGTCGGTGGGTGGCAGGCGCCTGATAAGGAAAGAAGCTCGGGCGGAAACTGGCAAAGAGGGGGAGTGGACCGGAAGGAGCCGAGTGAGACGGTGACTCGCCTCGGCGCCTCGGGAATCTCCCCCAGGATCTGAGATGGGACCCAAGAGCTTGGCGGAGCTATAATTGGGAGTCGCGGTATCTGGCGCATTGTGTTGCGGGCCGTGGATGTGAGTTTGGCAGAGTCGACGCGCATCTCTCTTTGTGTCTGGTTTACGTACGCCGGAACTCTCCCTTTCTCCACCGTCGCTTTCCTACTTAGCCTGCTTGTCCCTCCCCCGCCTCCCAATGGCTGATCTCTACCCCCCTCCACACTCCCGCACACGCCACGACGACTACATCCTCTACAACAACATCATGCCTCCAGCAACTCCGGCTCAGACGACTCCCACAACGAGCCCAACAGCCCCCCAAAGTCTCCTCCCGACCACCAGCCTCCAAAACCGGACTCCAAGCCTCAGGCCACCTTTCTCACAAAGCTCTACGCGTACGTCCTGCTTTCTCTCGCTCAACACCCCCCTCACCCCTCCCAGCCTCCTCGAGCGCCCAGAGAACCACCACATGATTCGCTGGGACCCTGCTGGCGAGCACATCATCGTCGAGCGCCCAGAGCAGCTCGCTCTCCATGTCCTTCCAAGCATTTATCGTCAATCAAGATTCGCGAGCTTCTCCCGGCAACTAAATGTCCGTCTTCTTTCATTCACTTCCTTAATTCTCTCCCCAATCCCATGTTCTTCTTCTTTCTAGATCTATGGCTTCATGCGCAAGGTTAACTTGCGCAATGTCGATCCCGCTATAGACGACCCCGATGCAAGCACTTGGTGTAAATACCCCTCTTTTTCTTCTCTCGTCTTGCTCATCTTGTCTCCAGCCCACCCTACCCTCAACCGTCACTCTCCTCCAGAGGTCGTCGCCAATTTTAAGCGTCGCGTTCCTCCCCGTCTTCCCAAGCCTCGCAAACGTGACATTCATGACCAACAGCCTATCCCTCCTCCGCGCTCCGCTATCCCGATGGGTTCTATCTCTCTTACCAGTCCTACCGCCGCTTCCCACATCAAAATGGCCTCCCCTTCGATCCACGGTCGGGCCAGAGGTTTATCCGCCCCGGGCCCTTTCACCCCCCTCAACCACCCCGGTGCAAATAGTTGGGGGAACACTGGCTACCCCCGTTCTGCCCTTCCCCCCTTGACCGTTCCTTCAGATCCTCCCCACATATCACATCCTGCTTCCTATCATTCCTCCCATCTCAACACCCCAATAGATGAGTCACCCACCTCCGGCCCCTTCACCATGCCTTACTCTAGTGCCAGTCGCGAAATCATCGTCTCTTCGCCCCATTATTCCTATCCTGAACAAAATCACTGGGGTTCATACTCAGCCAATAGCGGAAACTCGTCTAGTCATGGTGGGAGTTTGTCTTCCCTTCTTAATCCCAGTGGCAGTGGTTACTCACGGCCTACACCCACGATCAACACTTCATATGGTTCTCCCTTCTCATCCATGCCGATGCATGACCAAAATTCCTCCGTCTCACCTGATAGTCGCCCAGCAACCGGGTACTCTATCTCGCCCATGTCTTCTATGCCATACCCGGAAGATCTCCATGATTACTCCCGGCCTAATTCTAGCCATCACCGACCCAGCTCCCCAGTCCGTCCTCAATCGTCCAAGTCGGCTTTTCCTACAGGTTCTCTCAGTGTACGCAGAGATCGGCGACATAGCCATGCAATGAGCCCCTACCCCAACCCCTACGACCACTCTGACCAGCGTCCTTCAGCCTCTCCCCAACCAACTGATGAACATCAGTCATCGGGGCTCCCTAGAGTGAGGAGTATGATGCAATTCCCTTCAGCGCCTGACACATATGGTTTTACTCCACCACAGGCCGAGTTTGCCTATTCTGCTTTACCGGGTGCTGTCAATCATGCGAACAATGTCGAGTCCATGAATGATTCTCATGGTTGGGCTCATCGCAACGTACGACCATCCACTTCTACCTCGTCGATATCTGCTGCATCCCATACCTCATCATCCCAGGCGAACACGCCTCCTGTCTCTGACAACTACAACGGTGAAACGGATATCAGTCGGTGTGAGTATTTTCTCTCACCCGTATCTTGATGCTCTTCCTTCGACGTGAGCAAGTTTGACTGAATTTACTGACTAGTTTGGAATCAGTCTCGCCCGACTTCGGGTTTGTTCCAATGAGCGAGCACCTTTCTCAACATGCTCAACACTACAACAAGGCTGCCGGAGAGATCTAGGCAAGCTATAACCCGTTTCTGAAATCTTTTGCTATCTATCTTTGTGCTTTCTCGCAAAGTTGCTGTCGGACTTTTTGCTTTGTGTGCCTCTATGATTGCCATGCTCTTGCTGGAGGATATACCCACCCTCAACCCAACAAAATTGGTGTTTCTGTGTATTATCTTGAACCGTTCGGTCGTTACCTTTTGACCCTGTATACCAATCTTTTCCTTTCCTTCTGAGAGCGGCATGAGAAAAAAAAAACCGCGCTGTGATTTACTAGTTTTTAGATATTTTTTTCTTGTGTGCTGTCAACCAAATGTGTCGGGGTAAAAAAGATGATTTTTGTGCATAGATTTGCTGCTTTCTTCGAACAAAAAAAATGCTTTCTTTTTGGTGTAGTATCCCCAATGGGTTGTGTGAGGAATGGAAAGCTCGATGGAGAAATCGTCATCAATCGTCCGGAGTTTTCAGCAATTTCCTTTTTTTGGGAGGAGGACCTTTCTGCCGCGATAATTCCGTGATTTTTTTTTCCTTGTGTGGATCATGTTGCTGATGACGTTTGATCCAATGTGTGTTTTTCTTTTTTGGAAAAAAGTCTAGGCCTTTTATGTAAAGTTGATATAGGCAAAGTCATATCCTACATAGGTTTTTTTTTGTTTCTCGTACCAGACGGAAGGGCGGGCACTTTGAGCGGGGTGAGATTTCCTTTTGTTTAGAGACGAGCTAAACCTCCTCCTGTTCGGGATCGTCCGTCCACGTGTTTGGTTTTTCGAATGATGACATTGCGTCTATTTTTAATGACATGGACTAGTTTTTTGGTTTTTCCGCTCTAAATGCGCTTTCTCGCTCTCTCTCTCTCTCTCCCATTGACCTGGGTCGGTTTTATCTATTTATTGAGGAAAATGATGTTGTGTCTGGTGTAGTTTGTTTTGGGACATGCAAGATGGGATGATCAGCCATGTATTTTGTGTGATGAACCGAACTGATTTGAAACATGATTCTATATATAACCCATACTAGATCGGGTCGATTTCCTTCCAGTTTTTCTGGGGGGAGGGAGGAGGAAAGGCCTTTTTGATAGAGATCTGATATCTGATATCTGACATGATGGTGACGAGGACCCTTCCTACCCACCCCTTTTTTTGCTTAGCTGTTGAGGTGGTTGTTGTTGAGATGTGATTTGGATTTAGATTTGATCATGTTATGGTTTTCCGGAAAGAAGTTCTGATCGAAAAGTAGTGGAGCCGAGAGAGAGGAGAGGAGAAAAGAGTAGACTCCGCCTTTCATGCGTCATTGATGGATTCCCTAATCCTTTCTCTCTCTCTCTCTTTCTCACGCACCCGCCCCCATCGGTGACTGTTTCTCGAATGCCGTAGAGAGACAAAGAGGCAGAGCGACAGGGGGCTAGGATCGAGAGAGAGGGGGAGAGGGAGAAAGGGAGAATTTAGTATACCCAACTCCGAATCTCCGAAGTACTAATTCAATCCACATCAATCAATCAATCATATAACCCAAGTCAACGGTGTTCAAGTCTATATAGCACGGTCGGTTTTTTATTTATTTCTTTTGAAACTCGGGTCTGTGTGTGTGCGTGTCTTTTTTCTTGTTTTTTTGGTCGTGAATAGATCGGAATTGAGTGTGTGTGTGTTTTTTTGAATCCCCGTCACCCCCTTTGTAATAGGGACATGAACATGACATCTTTTATTATTATAGTTTGAATGGGGGGTGAGTGATTGATGCCGATGATTAAGAGTAGTTCCATTGACATGCTCCATGTGCAACCTTTGATATATATATAGGTTAAAAAAAAAAGACTCTCAAGGGCATTCCAATCCGTCTCTCTCTCTCTCTTTCTCTCGTAGGGCTTTTGAGTCATTATCATTATCATTCATCATCGGGTGCCGAAGCCAAGTTTCTTTGTTTTCAATGGGCACACTATACCCACTCGGGCATAATTTGAAAGCTTGGAATCCGTGTGAAAATCTTTTGGCGTGTGTAAAATATAAATCATCACACGATACCACGGCGGTGATTCTCACATACAACACACAAAGACAACCTTATTATCACTTTCATTAATAGTAAACCCTCTCCTTTACCTCTCTCTCTTTTTCTCCTCCTACTAAACTCCACTCTCCCGGAGGAAATAAAAACAGAAACGAAAATGGTAAAGGCTGGAAAGCAAGATATTTAGGATTTTGTGATGGAAACCCTGAGTTTGCAAAAGAGAAGAAGCTCGGTCGGAAATGACCACGATCAGCCAACTTTTAGGAGCAGCCGAGAGCACCCTGGTTTGAAAGAGGGGGCAAGACACACACACGTGTGTGTATGTGTGTGTATGGTGATATGTTGCATGTAAGTATAGTACAGGCTTAAATAGTAATCCTAGATATCTAAGTCTATGATTGAGCTTCTGGCTCAAGCGGAATCAATGCGGGGTGATGAGAACGAAAGGGGGATTCTGCCATTGGAGGAGCATGTTCGAGGTCGTCATCGTCATTGTGTAACTGGTCGTCGACTGCTCTGCGAGCGATGACAGAGAGATATATGAGGATGGCGATGGAGAGAAGGATACCAGCAGCTGTCCATATTTTGGGAAGGGCGTGATCCTGGTGATAGTCACTGAAGGAGTGGATGGAAGCGCCGATGGTGGTGTGAATGATGACCTTGAAGAGAGAGAGAGCAGTGCAGACGGTATAGGTGTGGAGGGAGAGAGAAGGCGCAGCAGCGAGGAGGCAGTTCATGACATTGTACGGGTATGGGGCAAGGCGGATGAGAAAGAGAAGTTTTGGGCGGCATTCGATAGCACGGACGACACGCTTGATAGGGGGGTAGGCATTGAGCCAAGAAGTGATGGAGGTATGTAGGAAAGAACGAGAGAGGGTGAAGACGAGGATGGCGCCAGACAGAGCGGCGAAATAGGAGATGAGAGCGCCGACCCAGGGACCGTAGGTGTAGCCTGACAAGAGGATGAGGGTGGAGTAGAGAGGGAGGGGGGCTGTAGAGAGATGAGCAGAGGAGCGAAGACAATGAAAAGACTGACGGATGGTGGTGAGGAGGATGAGGAGGAAGAGGATGGGCTGGCCGTGGGGGTGGGCGGCGAGTGCGGCGGCGAGGCTGTCGAGGACTGTGTGGAGTGAGCAGTGAGGAGCGTAGAGGACGGGGAGACTGACGACGAAAGAGCTGGGGCCTGCAGAGGACGGCGAGGAGGAGAAAAGCGACGGTGGAGGAGCCATACACAACCAGCGGGAGCCAGGCCATGCTTTCCCACGCCTCATCATGACTCGCCATGTGCTCTGGTACGCTCAAATCCTCCCCGCCACCGTCCCCGTCCTCCTCCTCGCCTCTGCCGTCCATCTCGTACGTCCACCTCCTCCTCGCCCTCACTGTCGCTCATCTCCTGCAGGGTCTCCAGCTCGCCCAGCTCACCCTGGCTCATGAGAAATACATGGACCATGCTACTCATCGCGTCGCAGCCCTCGAGGCCCAGCTTGCCGCCCTCCGCGAATCCAAAAAATAATACTAGTTCATTATCTACTTTGTAAGCAATCTGCGGTGTCGATGGTACGCTTTCGCACAGCTGCCGTCACCGTCAGTTCCGTTTATCACCGTTGTCCACACTCGGCTCACCTCAAAACACCCGACGTTAGTCCTGTCACTGTTTGCACCGTGTCCTGACCCCGCCGGATCTTGAACACATCATACGCTGCACAGCCCAGTCAGCCATCCCTCTCTATCACCAGTTCTCTCACTCACAGACAAATATCAAATCCATCATTAGCTTCGCCTGAGTCATCCCCAGCCAGTACCCATCCTCTTCTAGCTGTTCCAATTCCTTTTCATCCTCCTTCGTCCTCGTCCCTGCCCTGCTTACACTGTCCCGGTATAATCGTTCTTCCACTATCACAATTTAGTTGGGCTCTCTCTCCCAGTCCCTGTCCTATCTTACCTTGTTCCTTTTGCCTCTGAACAACCTGCCGCTCCAGTCCATTTTTTGCCAATCCCACCCATGTAGACATAAACCAACACCAGTCCGCCACCCGTCCTGCCCACTCCCCCGTCTTCTTTCCCAGCAACCCCAGCTTTGACCACGTCCCCACGTCATCCGCAACCGCGTTCACAAACTCAAGCAGCACCGGTGGCGGCGCGTACAACACCCTCTGCAGCAATGCCTCCTTGCTCCCTTTAGTAGTGTACGGTATTCCTTCTTGTTTCATTATCTCCGTCAGGGGTTCCAGCCAATTAAACAGCAGTAACGTTTTCCTGCAGTCCACCATCAGCACCTGCACCTGTTCCATTAACAGCAAACACCAACCTCGTCATCGACAGTCCAGATGCTGTTGACCTCAACCCTTTCACCAACCCTGCAGATATCCTCCGAAAAGTAGCAACTCGCCCATGGAACAGTAGACACACACGAATAGAATACTGAATCACTTTCTACCATCCACCTTCTCAGTATTAAGTTTAACACAAACAATCCACCTACAAATGCCTTGTCACGACCATAACTCGTCAGAAATACTTCCCTCCACACATCCTCCTTCCGAACGCGTCTTTCCTCCTCGTCCATATCCATTCTTTGCACAATTTTTCTACTTTCTTGCTCACCCTTTTGGCTTGTTCTTGGTGTCCGTGGAGGGTGAGAGGAAAGCGGATTCATGGTAAATGATGCACTGGTATCAAATGCTGCAGAGTAGTGCTGCGAGTCTTCATTAATCCCCTGAAAATGATTTTCAGACGGAAAGCTGATGGGAGTCATCACGTACGAGCATGAGCATGAGCATGAACTAAAGCGCCTAAAAGTACAGCCAAACAACCAACAACACCCACTCCATCCTGCTTTCAGACATTAATTTCATGTCATCCTCCTACACCCGTTCCCCAACCGGTCTTCGTTCTCCCCTTCCTCTTCGTTCCACTGCCGCCTCCCCGAAACCAACATGCAAATTCGACTCAGAATCACTAAGAGTTTATATCAAGAAACTTCTTTTGGCCACATTTCAAGATAACACATGGCCTGACATTAAAGACCAAAACGACCGTATAAAAGGATGGAACAAGGAGATTGGAGAGCGGGTCAAGGAGCGTATGTTGGAGATTCAGCCTCATGGATAGTACGTCGTGTTCACTGTTGCTTCTCTCCTTGGTTGACGGCTTTCCACTTGTTAGCAAGTATGTTGTGATGACACAGACGACAAGGAACTTGGGTCAGGGAGGAAGGTACATCGTCCTAACTACTCACAAACAAACAATTCACGTGGCTGATTGGAGGAGGGCTCGTTTAGAATAGATATGGTCTCCCACTGGGATGAGAATGACGTCGTCGCTAAAGAGATCTTTTTCAATGTGAGTTCAAATGACCCATGACAGTCACATTTCCGCATAAGCTATTTCTATAGGACTCGCTCGTTTGCATGTGTGTTGCATTAGCCATCTCATAATGGGTCCTCCATACGCCGGTGCAAAGGTGTGTCTTGTGATACCCCTTTTTTTGGAAAGGAACACACACACACACGCCCGATTGATGGATGGTTATCATGACCTTCTGCCGCGCCGCATTGTCCCATCGTGCACCCTGAGATCTTCTTTTTTTTCCGCGTAGAGAAGAAGAGGGAAAATCAAACCTAAAAAAAAACACAAAAATGAAATCATGGTCATGAATTTGATGAACATCAAGTTTCTTCTCGATCTGGACGATCTTGACAAGGGCTACCTATCCCCAATTTACTCTAGTCTAGTTGTGTGTCAAAGTCATGGTCTCATCAGTTCAGGCTGAATCTTTTCTGGGCAGTGATCAACAGCAACAACAACTCACGCTCATGGACGTATTTTTATTTATACATGACAATCTTTTTTTTCTCACCAATGCGGTGATGATCTTGTTTCCGATCTGCACCATCTGTGACATTACAGCCCCTAACCATAGTCGTGTTGTTGGCCACTTCCTGAGATGTGAAGAAGAAGGAAGAGAAGAGCAATGATGATGATATGGCAACTTGAGAAAAATGACACCTTGGAATGTTCAAAGCTGTTTTCTCTACATTCTATTTTTTTCGTGAATGGCTTACATTTAGGGGCTTCCCCCAACAGAGATTGAGAGAAACATCCATGGCATAGGGAACATTGATTGTTACACACCATGGAGATCCAGGGCATTTCCCTGTCAGAAGTTTATGTCAGCTCTCAGACAGACTCCTCCCTCAAAATGGTTAACTACTGTAGAGCGGTGATCACACAAAAGCCTTATCCCACGGACGACTGTCAACTCCACTCGGGATGAGAACAGGATATCGAGAATTTTAAACAGATACAAATATTGAATAGGGTTAGGGTTAGAATACTCGACTGACATGAAAAAAGCCTGCTCAGCCAGAGTGGCCGAAGCAGGACAGGAAAATATTGAGACAGTGCATGAGCCGAAGCCCATACAAACCGCAGACTCCCTCTGAGGACAAAGGTCGCCGTGCTATGGAGAGCTTCCACGACCCACAAACCCATGTACCTGAAGGGGCTTGTGCCATCAAGGTAAGTATGAAGTGTTCAGATGCCGAAACAGTTGATTATATACCTCGTAATCGCGCATGGACCAGTTTGTCACGTGTAAAATTGATTGACTAGGAAATTCTTTGTTTTTTTTGGTCTACCAGAGTGTTTGGTTTGTTCTCTGACCTTTGAAACCTTTGAATGTTGCGATCGTGGCCAGGGTTATGTTCATCAGAGGTGATGGAGATACATCAATTTTTGAACACTTTTCTATTATTATAACAAAACAGATTCATAAGGAATGTTGTGAGAGAAATTGAGAGCTTTGAGATGCCTGCTTGATCTTCTTCTTTTCCACGATTCTTTATCTATTGCTGGGTGCTCGACCGCAATTCAGTTGATCCGTTGTTACAAATGCATCTCATTTCCGCTCTCCCTCTTCCAGTCCTTTTGTTTTCCTTTTGTTATATGTCCTATGAAATCCCACAAACAGTTGAACACAGTTTAGCTGCCTCTTTTTTGTCAACAGAAGCTCTATTACTTGCTCTTGCTCATATACCAGTCAGTGCCTTGGAAGTTGTGACATGTCTTCATGGTTGGTTATTAATATCATGCTGATCCTACAAACAGTGCATTTGTCATCAAAGATCGGCCACGTTCACAATTGGAATTTATTCTCACATACATCTTTTTCTTCAAAAAAAAAGAGAAACCTGATTGCGCGCCCATCAGATAAAGAGTCGAGGTATGCATCAAATCTGCTTTTCTTTGTCCAGTTGGTGTATGGTAAAAGATCTTCCGTTGTCGGTTCATCCGTCCCCCCTGGGTATTTCCCATCTAGACGCCCTACTAGCAACGAAAATCCAAAAAACTGTAGTCGACATTTTACCTACCCCCTTTTTTTTTGTCTTTCTATTGACAGCTATACGAGAGAACAGTAGAACCGATCAATTTTACATTCAAATCAAACTAACCTGAATCCAAGCCCTTTGAGATACTAATCTAAATGCCATAATATTTTTTGAAAAAATACTCGTTGAACCCGGCGGCCGAACCTTTTTCGTTCACTCACTTCTTTCTCCATTTGGAAAAACCATATTGATAACGTTGAGGTTTTTTTGATCATCATCAACGTCACCAGAACAACCCGCTTCTTCTTCTTCTTCTGCTTCTGATACATATATCCGAGTCTAACCCTCAACTATGAAATGAAGGTTTCCTATAAAAAAATGGGTCGACATATCTTATTTTTCAGGAAACCAGTTTTCCTCGTCTCGAGTTGCGTCTTTCTAATTGAAAGTCAATTGCAACGCTCATTCGGTCAAATAAAATGAAGCTTCTCTTCTAAAACGGCCGAGACAGACAGAGAGAGATACAGGGATACAGAGAGCCCTGTCCAGTTTAATGAATGAATGAACAAGAACCATCCTATGCACTATAGACAAAACTAAAACCTGGAACGCCTCTCTCCTGTGTTACTCAAATAATAAGTATATAGATACGATGTCCGAGAGAGATCTTTTTTTCCCAACTTCCCCCCCCTCTGCCAACTACACCCGAGGAGCTGGTTACCATATCATTTATCATTATCAAAAAGTCGCCACAGAGTGTTCATTCCCTTTTCTTCTTCGCCGCCCTTCCATCTATCCTGAACCTTCACGTAAAGTCAGCCTTCCTTTCCGTCCCTTACGATTGTAGTCAAAAAAAAAAGCCTTGAGAGATGAATGAATAACCTAACTGACCTGACGTTATCATTATCTTTTTTCCGATCAGGCTCTAAACGAAAAAAAGCAACCTTTCAAGTCCAGAACCTCGTTATCAAAAAATAGTCTACAATAACAAATTGACGTCATTTGGTCACAAAACGAAACCAACCCCTTCGCTGTGGTCAAAATAGCAGTTGTTTTTTTTTTGTATACTTCAAACATATTGACTCGAGTATCAATTTTCGTGTCTCTAAAAAACGCTGCACATCGCTTGACAATTGTGCGTATAAGAGGAGGTGATTTTGTGACTGATTCTCGGCCGAATGGCAAATGTGTCATCCTTTGCATGGTGTTCTAATCGAATGATTTGGCGGAAATTAACGCTTGAAGGCCTTTGGCAGTTCCATCAATGGGCGATATTTCTATCATTTTGACCAAGAAAGTCGACTTGTCTCCGCTACTGTAACACGAATATGAGCGATGTAGATATACAGACATCAACGCTACTGTCCATTGAGCGTTCTAAATGACAGGGGCGCGAAGGGCAATATAACAGTGTTGTGCATGCTAGAAATACACGACTAGTGAGAATGATAAGTAAGATCGTGAGCTCTGCAACAGCTGAAGACGTTCTTAAATGAGAGAACGTTTCAGGGCAGTGTCCAAAGAATCATACTGCACAGCAAATTGACAAATAATCACCTGAAATTGAACCAGCTAAAGCAGAATTCGAAAAAGAAGGGCAAACCGGTTTGTTGAAGGACCGCGCCCATCTAACTGTGCATCGGACTGCCGATGTATTCACTCCCGGAGGCCAATTCAGGAAGTGAATCAGGCTCTGCCTGGATATATTGAGTTGATAGCGGGCTCTTTGTCGTACTCTTCTTGTAACGCCGCCCGAGGAGCGTTGCACCTCGCATGTCGAGCTCAAATTCCTTCGTTCCCTTTATGTGGGATCTTTTGCCACCCAAAGCCAAACCAACGTCTCGTGATCCTGCACGACCTTCCTGAATGGTAGCTGAATTCGAAATTTGATCGCTCTGTTCCTCGTCTTCGTTATAAGACCCATCACCTCTCTCATCCTCTTCATTCAAATTACTCAAAAATCCACGTACACCAACTGCTCGACCATTCAACTTGCGTCTTCTAGCTCCTTCTTCTTCCATAAGATGCACGGCATGCGAAACATCGATTGCTTCTTTGAGTGCAATACCCGGACTCTTTCCCTCCTGGATACGACCTCTGGCAGCACAGAGCAACGGAGAATCCAGAGGTTCCCCTGTGAAACCGCTGTAGTTACGTGGTGTCGGCGGTGCCGGTGGTGCGGGGACTGCATTACACCAAGGGTGAGCCAAGAACTCGTCAATAGTATATCGCTGAGAAGGGTCCACGCAGAGAAGATGCCTAATCAGATCTTTGGCTGTAGAATGATCAACTCACAGCTTAAGAACCCCGCAGGCAGAACTCACCGTCAGAACTAATGTCATCCCACCAAGGACTGAGAAAAGTATAATAGCCTCTTGCCACCTTCTCAGTAAGCACATTTATACTTTCGTCGTAGAAGGGAGGGAAACCACATAATAGGGTATAAAGAACGCACCCTAGCGCCCACATGTCGACGCTCTTGCTGTATCGTTCATCCTTTACAATCTCAGGAGCTGTGTACCCAACCGTGCCACAAGGGGTCATGGTCTCCTCATTCCATACAACTTTGCTGAGCCCGAAATCAGCTATTTTGATTTTGCCAATGCCGCCTCCCCCAACTCCGGGTATAAATTCGCCTTCGTCCTCTTTACCCTCATCGTAAGGACGTACAATGGGATATTTCGAGGGGACAGTCTCAACACGTTCAAAAAGTAAGTTTTCCGGTTTGATGTCACGGTGCACGACTCCGCGTTCCTCATGGAGATACCGAATTCCATGCGCAACCTGCAGGATAACATGTCGAGCAAGGTTTTCGCTGAAGTACGTGAGTTTGACAATTTGATGGAATAGCTCTCCTCCTCCCATTACTGGAAGGCGCTTAACGAAATTCAATAAGAAAAGTCAGATCACCTACATTCCATGATTAGGAAGTAATATTCTGAGGTTTCAAAAAAATTGTACAGTTTGACAATCGAGGAATGGTTGATACCGCGCATTATCTGCACCTCTAGAAGGAACATGAGCTCTGTAAAATGCGAGCATTGGATCCAGCAGACCTTTGAGGATATTTGCACGCTAGGAAATTGTATGATGTCAGGATTCTGATAGCTGATGAGAGTCAAGGACAGAAAACAACTGCACCTCTGTTACGCGCGGCTTCTTCTTGAACAGCTGGTTCAAGTGCTTTTCACCAGCCTGGGGATGGTGTGAAGGCGCACGCAGTAGAGAATTGATCAGTTGAAATTTTGAAAGAAAAAGGATATTGAATTGACAATAAGTGAAGACACTAACCTGAGAGGCATTGAGTTCATATTTACGAACGATTTTCACTGTTGTCGATCGCAGGTAAGAAAAACGACGAGCTTTAAAACACAGACGCAAACCTGCGACGCTCTTTCCGGAAGATATTTCAACCGCTTTGTACACATTTGAGAAAGCGCCACTATGAAAAGCAATCAGGCATGATCACCGGATCATCTGTTGACAAAACTCACTCGCCCATTTTCTCTAGGAGTCTGAAGTTTTCAAGGCCCTTGTAAGTGGGCATCTTCAGTTTGCTCTCACGCTCTTCGTCCACCATAGTTTGCACAATCTCACGCGCAGGTGGAGACCTCCTGGATTGCTGGTCCTGTCGAACATTGTGTTGTGCAGCGTGTGTCGCAGTATGTGCTTGTTCCTGTTGACGTAGAGCACGTGAGTTAGCTTGCGTGAGCTGAGTGTTCTGCTCATCGCGGTTTTTGGCAGCGTCTGAACGTACGGCATGATGATGTTTGCCATGGCGAATGAGGTCTAAGAAGAATTGGCAATTAGAAATAAATGGAGGAACACGATCAGCAGTAGACACTACTCTTGAAAGCTTCAACAACGTTGGGAGGCATTTCGCAAGAGGACGCGGAGCCTGCGGAGAAAGAACTGAAGGGAAGAGAAAAGGAGGAGTAATGGAGAATGTAATAATTGTCGGCATTTGTCACGACTAACGGCAATCAGGATGACGTCATTTACGTCATCTGCTGAAATTTGCTGGGCAACCTGGAATGTCTTCATCACTTCCTAGCAGAGGGCGCTGATATATTGTGTGGCTTTCT
>Ga0153922_1000209_pt1 | contig 23928 bp, 25 predicted proteins | sample TSNJ006MetaG_FD_104723 | JGI IMG/M metagenome (GOLD analysis project Ga0153922, IMG submission 104723) | Attine ant fungus gardens microbial communities from New Jersey, USA - TSNJ006 MetaG | ecosystem: Host-associated > Fungi > Mycelium > Unclassified | place: USA: New Jersey, Brendon T. Byrne... | reverse complement strand
GTTTTTTTGTTTTTCCTTAACTCAATTATACCAAAATCGAAGGTTTCATGCTATTATATTGCCAAATAATATTGAATTTTCAAGGTGCATAGGCACTTTTACAAGTGCGAAGCTTTAGTAAATAAATAGTTAAAATTAATGGAGGACATACGCATGGATTATGCAAAAGAATCATTAAAGTTACATTATCAATGGAAAGGAAAACTAGATATTGTTTCCAAGATGCCTGTCGATAACAAAGAGGCATTGTCATTGGCCTATACCCCGGGTGTTGCCCAGCCCTGTTTAGAAATTCAAAAGGATATTGATAAAAGTTATGAATTAACAGGTCGTGGTAATATGGTTGCAGTTGTAACTGATGGAACGGCTGTCTTGGGTCTTGGTGATATCGGACCGGAAGCAGGTATGCCGGTAATGGAAGGTAAATGTGTTTTATTTAAAGAATTCGGCAATGTAGATGCCATTCCTTTATGTATACGCTCCAAAGAGGTTGATGATATTGTGAATACGGTTGCATTGCTGGCAGGAAGCTTCGGCGGTATCAATCTTGAGGATATTTCCGCACCAAGGTGCTTTGAAATAGAGAAAAGGCTTAAAGAATGCTGTGATATACCCATCTTTCATGATGATCAGCATGGAACAGCTATAGTCACCCTTGCGGCTATGATTAATGCCCTTAAAATAACCGGAAAGAAATTAGAAGACATAAGCGTTGTCACAAGTGGCGCAGGTGCTGCAGGCATTGCAATCATTAAGTTATTAATAGCAATGGGATTAAAAGATGTAGTTATGTGTGATAGAAAAGGCGCAATTTATAAAGGAAGAGAGGGGCTGAATAAAGAAAAGGAAGAAATGGCTGAAATATCTAACAAGAAAATGTTAAAAGGTTCTCTCTCAGATGCTCTTGTAGGGGCAGATGTTTTTATTGGTGTTTCCGCACCGAGCACTGTGACAACTGAAATGGTCAGAACAATGGCAAAGGATGCTATTATTTTTGCCTGTGCAAATCCGACACCGGAAATCTTCCCGAAAGATGCAAAAGCCGGTGGGGCAGCGGTGATTGCAACGGGACGCAGTGATTTCCCGAATCAGGTCAATAATGTTTTGGCTTTCCCAGGGGTCTTTAGAGGCGCGTTAGATGTACGGGCCAGCGACATCAATGACGCCATGAAAATTGCAGCGGCCTATGCCATAGCCGAAGTGATTCCTGACGATGAACTGACACCTGAATACATGATCCCTGAGGCATTCAATCCGAAAGTCAGAGATGCTGTTGCCAAAGCGGTAGCTAAGGCAGCCAGAGAAAGTGGTGTGGCACGGATACAATCCTGTGCGGAGGATTAATAAGTCCGCCGCCTACCACACGGCATAAACGCTTTTCATTGTATTTCGATTTCTCCTTTTTACTTGCTGTATTATATCCAGCAAGTAAAAAGCTGCCTTTTCCCATAAGTAGTACAATAGATAAAACTGCGAATAATATAACGACAGCCCATTCTAAGCAAGTTGACCCACTCATTCCTATCCCTCCAGTTCAACTATTATTTCATATATAGTAAGGTAAGTAACATGTCTTCGTCAAATTGCATCGTAAAAGTAATACTTCTGTTTTCATATAAAGCAACAATTTCTACCCCTGCATAGGTGCGCCCAGATACTTTCACCTCAGATGTATACTCACTGGTAAATCTCTGAAATTCCCCCCAGTCATTCCCTAACTGTTGCTTTGCCGACAACATTACTTCTGGTGTCAACGCCTCTTTTATTTCCGCAGCGGTATATTGATCCTGCAATATTTCATAATTATCTTCATTGATTAATTCAACGACTTGTTTCGAAGTACTTAGCACAACCGTTTTGTCAAATAACCCTGATGAACCCACTTCGGAAACGTTTGGTGTCTGCCGATTATAAAGCGCAATAGCCAAAATAATGACAGCAAGTATCACTACAAAGATTATTAGTATTATTTTATTTCTGCCGGTTCGTTTTGTTCCAACACCTAGATTTTCATTAAATTCTCTAGCAAGCTCAGTCGGTGTTCCCATACGCTCCCTTGCCGCTTCCCATGTTTCACCGCTCTCCAATGCTGCAGCAATATCTGCCTGTAAATCTTCACAAAAACTTTTCTTTTTTTCTTTAGAGCAGTTTAAATTTTTCATGACTCTTTTAATATATTTTTCTTGATCCATTTATTCTCCCCCTAATATTTCGGATACTTTCTGCTCAAATCCAAACCACAATTTTTTTAATTCTGATAATACTTTTCTTCCATCCTCGGTGATGAAATAATATTTCCGTGATGTTTCTTTTCCCTTAGCTTCAGTCCATTTGCTTATGACAAGCCCATCATCTTCTAAGCGATAGAGAATTGGATAAAGGGTACCTTCTTTCATAGCAAACATTCCATCACTTTTCTTTCTTAATTCGCTAATGAGCTGATAACCATATTTCTCTTCTTTTTCCAGTAATTTTAAAACTAAAATTTCAAATACACCCTTTTTCATTTGGCGTTCATATTTTTGATTCAACTCATCACCACCTACTTAGTATTACTAAGTATATTCTATAACAAATCTATGTTGTTGTCAATGGAGGATAACTATATATTGGAGAAAACAAGAGGAGTTAAATGCTATTTGGTTAGCATCTAACTCCTCTTGTTTTAATCCCCGTCAAATCTCTTTTTATACTTTGGCAATCTATAATTTGGATAATATGACATTGTTATAAAAATCTTTGACTGTTTCTGGTGCGACACTGTATATTTCCGGTTCATCATCAATTTGAACGGAGACACCATTTTGACAATTACTCAGGCAAAACACAGAACTAAGTTCAATTTTATCGCCATTAACTTCATCCTCTTCTAAAATATCCTGAAGCTTCGTTATCACACTATAAGAGCCTTTTAAATGGCAGGCACTCCCAATACATACTTTTATCTCCATAAAAACCTCCATTCTCACTCATGTGAACCATAGTGAACGTGCAGCAACTCGTGGGTACGACGCTTTAATAAACCATTGTATAAGGACATCATCAATGGATTTTCCTCACTGCGTTTAATTTGAGAAGTCTTGTCAGAAGCATAAATTCCGTCAGCACGCTGTTTCTTTTCCTGACTCCTGGCAAATGGCTGGCCGGCGCCAGAGACACAGCCGCCGGGACATGCCATGATCTCTACAAAATCAAAGTGTTCTTCGCCGTTTTCTATTTTATCAATCAGCGCTTCGGCGTTAGATAAGCCGCTGACAACGGCGATACGAATCAGATTATCACCCATGGGTAATTCACAAACCTTTATGTTTTCCATGCCTCTTAAACCAAGATATTCAATTTCCCGCAGCGCCTTTGGACTTTTATCACCAACCACGCGGCGTACGGCGGCTTCGGCGACACCGCCTGTAGCGGCAAATATAACGCCTGCACCGGAGTAAAGTGAAAATGGCATATCAGGTGCTTCCGGATCAAGTTCATCAAAGCGGATGCCGATTTCCTTAATCATTTTGATGACTTCAGTTGTCGTAAGGGCATAATCCACATCAGGAATATCATTCCTGATGAATTCGTCTCGTGACACTTCATATTTCTTGGCAGTACAGGGGGTAATAGCAACCGAAATGGTTTCAACCCCTTCATTTTGATCGCTTCCCTTAAAATGTTCTTTAATAACGGCACCGAACATTTCTATAGGAGACTTACAGGTAGATACGTAAGGAAGCAGTTCGGGATGCTTTGTTTCAGCATAACGAACCCATGCCGGACAACAGGAGGTGAAGAGAGGGTATTTTCCTTTTCCTTCTTCTAACTTTTTGATTAATTCCTTAGCCTCTTCCATAATAGTTAAATCTGCACCTACAGATGTGTCAAAAATGGCATCAAAGCCTAAGCGGCGGAGTGCCGCAACAATTTTCCCGATGGCATTTTCGCCGGGAGCGAGGCCAAATTCTTCGCCGAGAGCTACTCGGACGGCAGGGGCTATTTGAGCCACAACCCGTTTGTCTTTATTATAAATCGCCTTCCACACCGGTTTCAAGTCTGTTTTTACAGTAATTGCACCGGTTGGACATACGGCAGCACATTGCCCGCAGTTAACACAGTCTGTTTCGCTTAATGTTCTGTTAAATGCCGGTGTCACCACCATTTTTGCACCACGGTTGGCAAAGTCTATAGCACCGACATTTTGTACTTCATTACACATACGTACACAGTCACCGCAAAGAATACATTTCGCCGGATCCCTCAGGATTGATTTTGACGAATCGTCAATCGTTGTATTTTCAGCAGAATTGGGGAAACGTATATCCTTTAGACCAAAGCGGCTGGCTAATTCCTGGAGACGGCATTTGCCGTTCTTTTCGCAAACGGTACAATCTCTGCAATGGGCGGCAAGAAGCAGTTCCAAAATCATTTTGCGGTGTTTATGGAGTTTGGGTGTATTTGTTTTGATTTCCATTTTATCTCTGGGTGGTGTAGAGCAGGAGGCTATAATGGAGCCCCATTCATCTTCGACAACACACATCCGGCAGGCCCCATAGATAGATAAATCTGAGTAATAGCAGAAGGTGGGAAGGTCGATGCCGGCTTTACGTACCAGTGCAAGAATATTCTTCTCATCTGTAAATGCTACAGGGTTTCCGTCAATCATCATATATTTTGCCATTTTCTTATCCTCCCTTATGCTTGTATAATTGCATTAAATTTACAGCCATCAAGACATGTGCCGCATTTAATACATTTTGACTGGTCGATAGTAAACGGCTTTTTAATTTCGCCATGGATTGCATCAACCGGACACATGCGGGCGCACTTGCTGCAGCCTTTACATAAATCAGGATCAATGATGATAGATAGTAAGGCTTTACATTCTCCGGCCGGACATTTTTTATCCACAACGTGAGCTATATATTCATCTCTAAAATATTTTAAAGTACTGATAACCGGTGAAGCAGCTGTTTTACCAAGGCCGCAAAGGGCTGTTTCCGAAATGGTATCGGCAAGATCTTCCAGTAATTCAATATGTTCCATGGTGCCGCGGCCGGAGGTAATGTCGGTGAGAAGCTCTAACATACGCCTTGTTCCTTCGCGGCAGGGGATGCATTTGCCACAGGATTCATTTTGAGTAAAGTCCATAAAGAATCGGGCAACTTCAACCATACAGCTTTGATCATTCATGACAACAAGGCCGCCGCTGCCAATCATGGCACCAACTTTTTTCAAGGAGTCAAAATCCATCGCCAAATCCAGATGGCTTTCCTCGGCATTTAAGCATAGACATCCGCCAGAGGGTCCGCCGATTTGAACCGCTTTAAACTCACCGCCCTTAACACCACCGCCGATGTCAAAAATAACTTCTCTTAAAGTCGTTCCCATAGGAACCTCGATCAATCCTGTATTATTAACATTGCCGGTTAGGGCAAAGGCTTTTGTACCATGGTTATTTTTCGGCCCCATGGTTTTATACCACTGCGCCCCATTATTAATAATAGGTGGGACATTGCAAAAAGTTTCGACGTTGTTGAGCACGGTGGGTTTCCCGAATAGACCTTGTTCGACTGTTCTTGGCGGCTTTACTCTTGGCATACCCCGGTTTCCTTCAATAGAAGAAGTTAAGGCACTGCCTTCCCCACAGACAAATGCACCTGCGCCCTGACTGATTTTTAAATCAAAATCAAAACCAGAGCCTAATATATTTTTACCTAGCAATCCCCGTTCGGTAGCTTTTTGAATCGCGATTTCAAGACGGGATACGGCGAGAGGATATTCGGCGCGGACATAGATATAGCCATTATGTGCTTTTGTTGCGATAGCGGCGATGAGCATACCTTCGATGACCCGGTGCGGGTCGCCTTCCATCATACTCCGATCCATAAAGGCTCCCGGATCGCCTTCATCACCATTACAGACAACGTATCTGCTTTCTTCGTCCTGCTTAAGAACCTGTCCCCATTTGCGTCCGGTAGGGAAACCGCCGCCGCCCCGACCACGCAGAGAAGAATCAGAAATTTCATTTACAATCTGCTCAGGGGTCATATCAAAAAGAGCCTTGGAGGCAGCATGATAACCGCCGACGGCAATATATTCTTTAATGGATTCCGCATTAATATGGCCGCAATGCTCCAATGCCACCCGGGTCTGCTGTCTATAAAAAGGGATTTCATCTTGCTTTTGGTAGGACCTGGATTCTTTATCTTGATAGACCAATCTGTCGATCACTTCATTTCCGAGAATACTTTTCTTGATAATTTCTTCACAATCTTCAACTTTTACTTTTATGTACAACCAGCCCATAGGCTCAATCCTAAGCAGGGGACCCATTTCACAAAAACCATGGCAGCCGCTTTTCTTCAAACCGATGGTATCATGAGGTTCTTTTTCCAGAACAACCGAACAGGCAATATCGTTTTCTTCCATTAGTTCTTTAAGCTTCTCATAAATATCCAGGGAACCGCCGGCAACACAACCGGTACCTGCACAAATGAGAATTTGCTTTGACTGGCTGTCTAAAGAAGCTTTAAATTCCCCTCGTCTTAATTCTAATTCTTCCCGACTATTGATTCGCATGAGCTTCCTCCTTTAACTTCTCGATAAGATCACGGGCTTTCACCGGTGTCATTGCCGGGTAGACCTTATCGTTGACAGTACAAACAGGAGCCAGACCGCAGGCACCGAGACAGGAGACAGTCTCAACCGTAAAAAGCATATCATCTGTCGTTGGTTTCGCTTCAGAAAGCTTTAGCTGTTTGCGGAATTCTTCCAGTATCGGGATAGACTTACGGACATGACAGGCCGTTCCGTCACATATTTTAATGAGATACTTTCCTTTTGGATCCAGTGAGAAGTTTTCATAAAATGTAGCCACACCATACACTTTAGCTTCGCTGATTTTTAACTGCCTGGCAATATAGCAGAGCAGTTCTTCGGGGAGATAGCGGTAATCCTTTTGAACCTCCTGCATGATTGCAATAACTAAAGCAGGGTCATAGTTGTAATCATCGAGGATACGATTAATTTTTATTTGTTCATTACTTTCCAAAACATTAACCTCCTTTTATAATTGAAATAAAACATATGAAAATACATTCACATAATGATTGATAAAAAAATATCAAACAAAGTCAGAATAACATAAAATAATTGTCAAATCAAGAGAATGCAGAAAATCAATGTACTTAAAGAGATACAATCCAAATTTATTGAAAATAAGGGCAATGTCTGTTAATATGAATAGAATAATATAATGTTTAGCAAAAGAGGGAGGGATTATTATTACTATAGAAAGATTTAGAGAAATCCTTGATGAATTGATAGAAGAGTTGCCGGAAGATTTGTTTCGTGAATTAAATGGCGGGATTTTACTGCAGGAAATAAAGAAAACACATCCTGAAAGCATAGGAGAAAACTTATATATCATGGGTGAGTACCATAACAGTCATGCCATGGGAAGATATATCATCATATATTACGGTTCATTTATGCATGTATACGGTCGTTTCTCAGAAGACAAGCTAAAGGCTCAGATAAGTAAAACTTTAAGACATGAATTTCGCCATCATTTAGAATCGTTAGCCGGCGAGGATGATTTGGAAGTAGAAGATGCAATTCAAATGATGCGATATAAACAGAGAAATCATACAAATAGGGGTGATGCTGATGGAAATTCTAAATGATTTAAACATGCTGTCAATTACCGTAAGAATATTGTTATCTTTAGTCATTGGCGGAGTCCTTGGTCTGGAACGGGGAAGAAAACGGCATCCGGCAGGCTTTAGGACATATATGCTGGTTTGCCTTGGGGCAGCGATGGTGATGATGACCAATCAGTATATTGTAGACATGTATGGAGGCGGTGATCCGGCACGCCTTGGAGCCCAGGTGATAAGCGGTATTGGTTTTTTAGGTGCAGGGACAATTATTGTTACAAGAAGAAATCAGGTTAAGGGATTAACAACGGCAGCCGGATTGTGGACAGCCGCCTGTGTAGGTCTGGCCATAGGCATAGGCTTTTATGAAGGCGCCGTCATTGTCGGACTGGTCGTATTTCTTATCATGACTGCATTTCAGAAGCTTGATAACTGGGTTATCGGCAATTCAAAATACATCCATATATATGTGTCTTTTGAAACGATACAAAATTTTGATGAATTTATGGATTACTGTCAAACCTTGGATATCCAGGTCAGAGACATAGAATTGACAAAGAGTAAGGTGCCTAAAGAATCTGGGATTTTTGCGGTTTTAATGTTGGTCAGTCAGACACGATGTGACCACGCTAAGGTCATTAAGAATCTTAGCTCACTGGAAGGCTTAAATCATATTGAGGAGATTTAAGCACAATTAATCCCCAGCAATCGCCATCCTTTAAAATAATAAAGGGTGTAGCGTCCGTGGGATTGATTTTTAGATAGTTTAGAATTTAAATAGGTTAAATACATTGTTCGTATAATGTAAAAATTTAAGTAAGGCTGAATTTTATTTGATAATATCATAGACTCACTCCTTAATAATGATGATATTAAATTATATGAACACTTGGACATGTATAGAACTAAAAGAAGTTGTTTCAAATATAAAAGAATTCCCGCAGCTTAACGGGAATTCTTTTGGTTATTACTTATCGTTGCTTCCATAAAGATTCAATTTGAATAATTTGGATTCATCATCCAGATTATCACAGGAAATAACAGCATCTTTTAAATGACCGCCCTGGATAATGTTAACCAGACCGATTAACTGACAAAATTTACTCTTGAGATTCAAACGGTCTCCTTCTTCTGTAACTAAGTAAACATTCCCTTTACATTCATCAACTGCTTTCATGAATGTTTCGGCATCCAGATTATTCATAACGATAGTTTCAAGTTTGTTGTTAGCCATATATATCTCTCCTCTCCATTTCTTACTTCGTTCGGCATAATCTTAACATACGGCTTTTAGATTATCAATCCGCAAAGTGCCAGATTTTTTTTGACTTTATTGTTGAATATTTAACGTAATGTATATATGATACAAAACAAATGATTAAGGATATGGTAAAAAAATGAAAAATGTCTATAAGTTTATAATTTTTCTTTAATTTTACATACTAACTGGTATCAATGTAAATTAAAGGAGTATGCGATGAATCAGGAAGAAATAGATGATAAAAAGAAAGATGTTGAAAAGGAAAAAACAGGTAAAGAGGTAGCGGAAATCAAGAGTGAGCGTATTAAAGAGACCGGAGAAGTAACCTTAGATAAAAACGAAAAAAAACACAAAATTCATTTAATGACGATTATCGGTGAGGTTGAAGGGCATGAAACGCTATCTTCCCAGTCAAAAACAACAAAATACGAGCATGTGTTGCCACAGTTAGCGTCTGTGGAGGATAGTAGTGATATTGACGGTGTACTTATACTTCTTAATACAGTTGGCGGCGATGTGGAAGCAGGACTTGCTATCGCTGAGATGATTTCTTCCTTAAGTAAGCCGAGCGTCTCCCTTGTCCTTGGCGGCAGCCATTCTATCGGTGTACCGCTGGCAGTATCTTCTGACTATTCGTTTATTGTGCCGAGCGGAACAATGATTATCCATCCGGTCAGGATGAATGGTATGGTGATAGGGGTTATCCAAACTTATGAATATTTCGAACGTATTCAAGATCGGATTTTGAATTTTATCGTGAGGAATTCTAAAATCGATAAAAATAGTTTGAGAAAATTAATGTTAGATACCAGTAAGCTGGCAAAGGATGTAGGTACTATTTTAGATGGAAGTGAAGCTGTTAAGGCAGGAATTATTGATGAAGTGGGCGGTATAAAACAAGCCCTTGATAAATTAAATCAGATGATAGAAAATAGGGAATCGGATTTTGACAAAGGTGGAGAAATGTAGTAGTATAGAGGATAAGTTTTATAAAACACCAAAGAAAATATTGCATCATAAAATGCAATAGAAGGAGAACTTGTATGAATTTGTTTGAGGCGATTTTATTAGGTCTGGTTCAGGGCTTGACAGAATTCCTGCCAGTAAGTAGTTCCGGTCATTTAGCAATCTTACAGCAATTATTGAAGGTGAATACAGATACCGGTATTTTGTTTGAGACATTGCTGCATTTAGGGACATTAGTTGCTGTTTGTCTTGTGTTCTGGAAGGATGTAAAGAATCTTTTGATTCATGGTATTGGACTTATAGGTGCCGTTTTTTACAATGGATATGTCTTTGTAAGAAACAAGATTAAGAAAGAGAACAAGCCCTATAAGCGGCTGATAATTAATGCCTATAGAAAGTTTGCTGCATTAATTATTGTGACCTCTGTGCCGACGGCCATTTTAGGATTTGCCTTAAGCTCGTTTACAGAAATGGCCGCTAAAACATTAATTATGCCCGGCATTGGTCTGGTGATTACGGCAATCCTTTTATTACTTATGGATGGTAAGGAAGGCGGAAAGAAGAAAGTAAAAGCCACTACATATACAGATGCCGGAGTCATCGGCATTGTTCAGGGGATCGCCACATTTCCCGGTATTTCCCGCTCAGGTTCAACGATTGCAGCATGTCTGTTTTTAGGACTCGATCGTTCCTTCGCCGTCAAATATTCTTTCCTGGCTTCCGTACCGGCAATTGTTGGCGCCAATCTGCTTGAATTAAGACATATTGGCGGGAGTGAAATTAACGGAACATTGATTGCTTATTATCTGGTAGGAATGGTTGTTTCCGGTGTTGTTGGTTATGTCTGTGTCCGGTTTATGATTAACATCGTCAAAAAGAGCAAATATCAATATTTTGCTTACTATTGTGCCGGAATAGGCATTATTTCGATAGTAGGTTACTTCTTAATAAAGTAAACGGCAAATTTTAATTGACAAGAACATGTGTTGCTTTGTCGATAGAAGGGGAGAGGGAGTAGAGTTAATGGCTACTAAAGCAACAAATAAAAGAAAGACGACTGGAAGCAGAAGGAGTACCACTAAAAAAACATCTGCTAAAAGCACCGCTAAAAAAAGTACAGCTAAGAATGGAAAAGTTGAAAGTACAATGGGCGATGAGATTTTGCTGATCATTGCCTTGGGCATTTCCATTATAATGATCCTCAGTACATTCGATTTGTGCGGTAAAGTGGGCTACTTAATTGCATATTTTATTTTTGGCGTATTTGGTCTGATGGCTTATTTAATTCCATATATGCTATTTTTAGGGACAGCATTTTATGTATCAAATAAACAAAATAAAGTAGCTAAGTTTAAAATATTTGCAGCAGTTATTATAAGTGTTGCCTTGATGGCATTTATACAGTTGATCAGTAATTCTTCTGACGGGGTTTCAAAGCTTCTGGATTATTACCGTGAAAGTGCACTTTACAGAAATGGCGGGGGAATTATCGGAGGCTTAGTTGTACGTGGTCTGCACCCACTTTTTGGAATTGCCGGAACATATGTTATTGTCATTTTGCTTTTCTTAATAGGTATTATTCTTGTTACGGAAAAAGCTGTTTTTGCAAGCCTCGGAAAGAAAAGCAAGGAAGCATATCAAAATGCAGCAAATAACATAAGAGAACGAAGGATTTTAAAAGAGAAAGAAAAGGAAGAACTGCAGAAAGAAAAAGAAGAGGAACGTATTCGTCTGACAAAATTAGAAGCAGATCATAATATCGTTATACCAAAGGTTGAATTACCAAAAGAATACGAAACAGAAATATTACCGGATAATAATTCGCAAGATGATTTTGAAATTACGGTGACCCACATGGAACCGATAACTGAGCCGCTGAATATTGATAGACCAATCAGCATGCCGACGGATATAGATATACCTATGGAGGTTAAGGAAGATTCTAAAAAGAAGACAAAGAAAGAATCTGCGCTACCGCTTACGTCTGATGAGATTACAGAACCTATAAAGCAATATGTATTTCCGCCAATTGCACTCTTGAGACGGGGTAAATCGTCAGGACGCAGCCTGACATCAGATGTCTATTTAAAAGAGACAGCCATGAAGCTGCAAAGTACATTGGATAGTTTTGGGGTCCGGGTTCAGGTGACCAATGTCAGCTGCGGACCATCAGTGACTCGTTATGAATTGCAGCCGGAACAAGGGGTAAAGGTTAGTAAGATCGTATCGCTGGCAGATGACATTAAACTGAATCTGGCGGTAGCCGATATCCGCATCGAGGCACCAATACCGGGGAAAGCTGCCGTAGGTATCGAAGTGCCCAACAAAGAAAATACAACGGTTATGCTAAGAGATTTACTTGAGACTCCAGAATTTAAAAATCATAAGTCAGAGATTGCCTTTGCGGCCGGCCGGGATATCGGCGGCCAGGTTATCGTAGCCGATATTGCCAAGATGCCTCATTTATTGATAGCAGGTGCTACCGGTTCAGGTAAGTCGGTTTGTATCAATACGTTAATTATGAGCATCATTTATAAGGCAAAACCGGAAGATGTAAGGCTTATCATGATTGACCCTAAGGTTGTGGAATTGAGCATATACAACGATATTCCTCATCTTTTAATTCCGGTTGTCACAGATCCTAAAAAAGCGGCAGGTGCGCTGAATTGGGCTGTGGCCGAAATGGAAGATAGATATAAAAAGTTTGCCCAGTTAAATGTGCGTGATTTAAAAGGCTATAATGATAAAATCAAAAAAAGCGGATATGAAAGCGAAGAACACAAGAAAATGCCTCAAATCGTGATTATTATAGACGAGCTGGCAGATTTAATGATGGTGGCTCCCGGTGAGGTTGAGGATGCCATCTGCCGCCTGGCTCAATTAGCCAGAGCTGCCGGCTTACATCTTGTTATAGCTACTCAGAGACCTTCGGTTAATGTTATTACAGGTCTTATTAAAGCCAACATCCCTTCAAGAATCGCTTTTTCCGTGTCTTCCGGTGTGGATTCCCGAACTATTATTGATATGAATGGTGCTGAAAAGCTCTTAGGCAAAGGGGATATGCTCTTTTATCCGGCAGGTCACCAAAAACCCCAGAGAGTTCAAGGGGCTTTTGTTTCCGATAAAGAGGTCAATGACGTTGTAGAATTTTTAAAGGCTCAGTCGTTGGCACCTCAATACAATGAAGAAATAACCGACAAGATTACGACTTCGGCCAAAGCGTCTGATAACAATGATGCCAGCAATGACAGAGATGTCTATTTCACAGAAGCGGGCAGGTTTATTATAGAAAAAGATAAAGCTTCCATCGGTATGCTTCAGCGGGTTTATAAAATTGGCTTTAACAGAGCCGCAAGAATTATGGATCAGTTAAGTGAAGCAGGTGTTGTTGGTCCGGAAGAAGGAACGAAACCCAGGAAGATTTTAATGTCGGAAGAAGAATTTGAACGTTTTATTGAAGAAAGTGTGTAATTTAACTAAAGGAGGTTCCACTGATGAAGAGTGATATTCAAATTGCACATGAGGCGAAGCTGCTCCCTGTTAAGGATATTGCAATGAATTTCGGTATTGAAGAAGATGAATTAGAGTTATATGGAAAATATAAAGCCAAGTTTGCAGATGGACTATGGGATAAAGTTAAAGACAATCAAGATGGAAAATTAGTCTTAGTCACTGCCATCAATCCCACACCGGCGGGTGAGGGAAAAACGACAACGACGGTTGGTCTTGGACAAGCCCTTGGCCTAATGGGAAAGAAAGCATGTATCGCCCTTAGAGAACCATCATTAGGTCCATGCTTTGGAATTAAAGGGGGAGCAGCCGGCGGCGGGTATGCCCAGGTCGTGCCCATGGAGGATTTGAATTTACATTTTACGGGGGATTTCCATGCGATTACCTCTGCTAATAATCTGCTGGCCGCTTTACTGGATAATCATATTCAACAAGGGAATACGCTGCAAATAGATACGAAACAGATAGCATGGAAGCGCTGTCTGGACATGAATGATCGTGTTTTGAGAAATGTAGTGGTAGGCATGGGCAGTAAAATGGATGGCGTGACAAGAGAAGATCATTTTGTTATCTCTGTTGCATCGGAGATTATGGCGATCCTCTGTCTGGCTGATGATATGGAAGATTTGAAGGACAGGCTGGGGAAAATTATTGTGGCTTATAATTTCCAGGGAAAACCGGTCACTGCCAGTGACTTAAAAGCAGTAGGCGCAATGGCCGCTTTATTAAAGGATGCGATCAAACCCAATTTGATTCAAACCTTAGAGCATACACCGGCCATTGTTCATGGTGGTCCTTTTGCTAATATTGCTCATGGATGCAATAGTGTAAGAGCCACTAAGCTGGCATTGAAAATGTTTGATATCGTTGTGACTGAGGCTGGTTTCGGGGCGGATTTAGGTGCTGAGAAGTTTTTTAATATTAAATGCCGCAAGGCCGGCCTTAAGCCGGAGGCTGTGGTACTGGTAGCTACGGTGAGGGCTTTAAAGTATAATGGCGGTGTTCCTAAAGCCGAGTTAAATACAGAAAATCTTGCCGCTCTTCAAAGAGGTATCGTGAATCTGGAAAAACATATTGAAAACCTTCAGAAGTTCAAAGTTCCGATTATTGTCACCTTAAATGCCTTTACGGCGGATACCCAGGCCGAGCTTGATTATATCAAAGCCTTTTGCGAAGAGAGAAATTGTTCGTTTGCATTATCAAAGGTATGGGAAAGCGGTGGGGCCGGCGGTATCGCTCTGGCAGAAAAGGTAGTTGAAACTCTCGAAACAAAACCAAGCGATTTTGAACTTCTTTATGATGATGCGATGCCTTTGAAAGAAAAGATTGAAACAATTGCCGGCTCTATTTATGGAGCCGGCGGCGTAACTTTTAGCACAGCAGCACTAAAAACCCTTAAGAAAATTGAAGACCTGGGTTTTGGTCACTTTCCGGTATGCATGGCGAAAACACAGTATTCTCTGTCTGATGATGAGACATTGCTTGGCCGGCCGGAGAATTTCAAAATAAATATCAGGGAAGTGTATGTGTCCGCCGGTGCCGGCTTTGTTGTGGCAATTACCGGTGCAGTGATGACTATGCCGGGACTGCCTAAAAGGCCTGCGGCAGAGAATATTGATATTGATGAGAACGGAATGATTACAGGACTTTTTTGAATGGAGAATATGAATATGGCATATATAATCGATGGGAAATTGATTTCCGGTTTAATTAAAGATGAATTGAAAGAAAAGGTGGCAGTGCTTAATCAAGATATCACACTGGCAGTCATACAGGTAGGTAATGACCCTGCTTCTAGTGTTTATGTGGGGAATAAGAAAAAGGCATGTGCCTATATTGGCATTAAATCTCTTTCCTATGAGCTTCCGGAGGATATAACGGAAGAAGCTTTAATCACCTTAATAGAATCATTAAATACAAGGCCGGATGTCCATGGAATTTTAGTTCAGCTACCGCTTCCGGGGCATATTGATGAAGATTCAGTGATTAAAGCGATTTCACCGGTAAAGGATGTTGATGGTTTTCATCCTCAGAATGTAGGTAAACTTTGTATTGGACAGAAAGGGTTTATCTCTTGTACGCCTGCAGGTATTATTCAATTACTCAAACGCAGCAACATCGAAATTGTAGGTAAGGAGTGCGTCGTCGTAGGGCGAAGTAATATTGTTGGAAAGCCTATGGCATTGCTGTTATTAAGAGAAAATGCGACGGTGACCATTTGTCATTCGAAAACGAAAGATTTAAAGGAAGTCTGCAAAAGAGCAGATATTTTAGTTGCCGCTATTGGGAAACCTAAATTTATTACCAAGGAATATGTTAAAGAGGGTGCCGTAATCATTGATGTAGGGATGAACAGGGATGAAAACAACAAGCTTTGCGGAGACGTAGATTATAGCGATGTGCTGGAAGTTGTCAGTGCCATCACACCGGTTCCCGGAGGTGTCGGTCCGATGACCATTGCCATGCTAATGAACAATTGTCTTGAAGCGCTTAACTTACAGCAATGATTGAGTAGAGTAGGAGTATTTATGAACATATTATTTGTTTCCCTAGGTTGTGATAAAAATCTTGTAGATTCGGAAGTGATGTTGGGTCTGCTTAAAGACAGCGGCCATACATTAACTAATGATGAGGAAATGGCCGAGGTTATTGTTGTGAACACATGTAGCTTTATCCATGATGCGAAGGAAGAGAGTATTACAACAATTCTTGAAATGGCTGAACTTAAGAAAGAAGGCAGATGCAAGATTTTGATTGTAACCGGTTGCCTGGCACAGCGCTATCAAGCTGAAATTTTAGAAGAAATCCCGGAAGTTGATGCTATTTTAGGGACGTCAAGCTATCATAGAATACGTGAGGCCATTGATGAAGTTTTAGACGGCAGGAAAAGTATTCACTTCGATTCCATAGATGACCTGCCTAAAGTTGATATAAGCCGAGTGGTGACAACCGGAGGATACGTAAGCTATTTGAAAATTGCCGAAGGCTGCGATAAACATTGTACTTATTGTATTATTCCTAAAATCAGAGGGAATTACCGAAGCTTTCCGAAAGAGGATATTCTAAGAGATGCCGGCAGACTGGCAGAAGCCGGTGTCAGGGAACTAAATATTGTTGCCCAGGAAACAACCATGTATGGAAAAGATTTATATGGCCGGAAGGTTTTTCATGAACTGTTGCAGGATTTGTGTAAAATAGATGGAATCCAATGGATTCGTATCCTCTACTGTTATCCGGAAGAAATCACCGATGAACTGATACAGGTCATTAAAAGTGAGTCTAAAATCTGCAATTATTTAGATATACCGATACAACATGCTTCCGATACTATTTTGAAAAAAATGGGTCGGCGAACGAATTGTCAGGAACTATTATCAATTATCCAAAAACTGCGTCAGGAAATCCCAGATATTGCTTTAAGAACCACGCTAATTACCGGATTTCCCGGAGAAACGCAAAAAGACCACGAAGCGCTGGTTTCTTTTGTTCAAAAGGTTCGTTTTGATCGTCTGGGGGTATTTACCTATTCTCAAGAGGAAGATACACCTGCTGCCGACATGAAAGACCAGATTGATGAAGCAGTAAAAATCAGCCGTAAAGATGAACTTATGCAAGTGCAGCAGAAGATTGCTTTTGAGCTGGCCAAAAAAATGATAGGCAAAGAAGTGGAAGTGCTAGTAGAAGGAAAGCTTCCTGAGGATAATGTGTATATTGGCAGAACCTATAAAGATGCACCGGATGTTGATGGTTATATTTTTATTAGCAACACCAAAGAGCTATCTTCAGGAGACATCATTCACGTTAAAGTCGTCGGTGCCAACGAGTATGATTTGATAGGAGAGATAAATGATGAATTTACCGAATAAACTGACCCTTTTGCGGGTGGCGATGATTCCTTTTTTTGTGTTCTTTTTATTAACTGATGATGTGGCATATTCATCTTATATTGCTTTATTGATATTTGTTGTCGCCAGCCTGACCGATTTGCTGGATGGCAAGATAGCCCGCAAGCACAATTTAGTAACCAATTTTGGAAAGTTCATGGATCCGTTGGCAGACAAGCTTTTAGTGACATCTGCTTTGATTTGCTTTATTGAAATGGGAAGAATTTCAGCAGTCATTGTATTGATTATTATTGCGAGAGAGTTTATTATCAGCGGGTTCCGCCTGATTGCGGCAGAAGCCGGTATCGTCATTGCTGCCGGATATCTGGGGAAAATAAAAACGACCGTCCAAATGATTACAATAATTTTTATGATTCCTGATTTTGGCGGGCATACTGTATATATCATAGAACAGGTACTTATCTATGCCTCACTTATCTTGACCGTTGTGTCGTTGGCAGATTATCTGTATAAGAATAAAAATATTTTATTAGATGGAGGAAATCTTTAATGGTTGTAGAATTTATTTCCGTTGGTACTGAAATTTTACTGGGGAATATTGTTAATACAAATACACAATATCTGGCTGAAAAATGCGCCGGACTGGGGCTGTCAAATTATTATCAGGTATCTGTTGGTGATAATGAGGAACGACTGTCAGCGGCAATAGCTCAGGCGCTTTCAAGAGCAGATATCATCATGTTAACCGGCGGCTTAGGTCCCACGGAAGATGACTTGACAAAAGAAGTTGCGTCAAAGGTTCTTGGCCTTGAATTAAAAGAGGATGCCCATACGAAAACACGTATTGAAGAATATTTTTCCAACCGGGGAATCAATCGGACACTGACGAAAAACAATTGGAAGCAGGCATTGATTCCAGAAGGCGCCAAGGTTGTCGACAATCATAATGGAACCGCACCGGGACTCATTATTCATACAAAGGATAATAAACATCTTATATTGATGCCCGGTCCGCCTAATGAACTATACCCCATGTTTGAAAATGATATTGCCCCCTATTTAAAACAGTTGGAGCCGGAAGTTATTTATTCAAAAACCATAAAAATAACCGGTTTGGGCGAAAGCTTTGTGGAAACTGAGATTAAAGATATCATTGAATCCCAGTCGAATCCCACGATTGCTCCCTATGCCAAAACCGGAGAAGTGCATTTAAGAATTACTGCCAAAGCCAATTCCGAAGAAGAAGCCGAAAAACTTATTTTACCCGTAGCCAAAGAACTTAAAAAGAGATTTGGCCAAAATGTATATACCACAGATGAAAATATAACGCTGGAAGAATGTGTGATTAACCTCTTAAAGAAAAATCATTTAACCCTGGCAACAGCAGAATCCTGTAGCGGCGGACTATTTGCGGGCCGGATTGTTAATGTGGCAGGTGCCTCGGATATATTTAGTGAAGGGGTCATCACCTATTCTAATGAGGTTAAAAAAGATCTTATTGGTGTTCGTGCCGAAACCTTGCAGAAATTCGGTGCCGTAAGCCGGCAGACCGCTCAGGAAATGGCCATCGGTGTCAGGAAATTATCAGGTGCCGGCGCAGCGATTTCTATTACCGGAATAGCAGGTCCCGGAGGCGGCAGCGATGAAAAGCCGGTGGGGCTTGTATATATCGGATGCAGCATCAATGATCAAACAGATGTAAGAGAATATCGTTTAAGAGGCAACCGTCAGAAAATAAGGGAATACTCTGTCGTCTATGCCCTGGATTTTCTCAGGAACTGTATGCTTAAGAATTGTCAATAGCAAAGGAATCATATAATGTCACATTTGCCTGAAAAGTAAGGAAGTATGCGTATGAAGAAAAATCTAATATTCTGGTTGCTGCTGGTATCTTCGCTGATGATTATAGGACTAAGCAGCTGTGATAAAACAGAATCATTAAATATTGAAACAACTTTATCGTTTGATGAGAATTTTAAAGGCCAGAGAGTTATGACGGCGACAATTGAACAGAAAATATTTAAAAACTATTTTGACGGTGAAATAGTGCAGTTGGAAAATATGCTGGATACTTATTCACCTGAGGATATCTATTGCTTTGCAGAAGAAACCGATAATGGCGTGAAAATTACTGCCAATTTAAGTTTTGCTTCATACACCGACTATGCTAATAAAATCAGCCAGATACTTTCGGGAAACACCGGCTTAGAGGAGACCATAACGCCGGCAATCTATTTTGAATATGCCGACAGTACTTTTAAAAACGGTTATGCCATTGAAGAGAACTTTACATCGTTAGATTTACTATACTGGTTAGAAAATGGCATCCTTAAGGTGTTTCCCGATGCCGAAAAAATAGATATGGAAGCTTTTTTTAATCTTAAGCGAACAACGGTAGAAATTGATGGGGAAGTCATTGAAACCGGAGAGAAAATCAAAGCCTCGACAATGGAATCCAATGCCTTTGAAAATATTCGGATAGAAACTATTTTAAATGATGATGATACTTTGGATGTGAGAATAGACTATGCGATTGGTCTTGAAACTGTGCAGACACTAGGGAGCAAGCTGACTAGTTTTATGAAAACGCTGACGCCTGATGGCGGAACCCAAACATCGCTGCAAGAGGGTGAATATAAAACCTATACTATTACATTTACAGCCGAGGATACAGCACAATATGCCGCTATGATGAATCAAGCTTTAAACAGTGAAAATACAGTCTTTGATATCCACGATGAAAGCGATGAATCAGATACAATGAAAGCAAGGAAGCAGATGACACTGTTTTTAGATGGTGCCTATTTTCTGGATTATAGCAATGAAAATACAAAAATGACTTATATTGTAAGAGTCTCCCCGGAATATTCTTTTGAAAGCTGTGTCAGCAAAAATCAGTTTATGAGCAATTATGAATATGAATACACGGAAGAATATTGCAGTATATATATTGAAGTAAGTCCTGCAGACGAAATAACGTTGAGCCTCGGCTTTAGCGTCAATGTAGAGCAGATTGATGTTAGTACAGTGGTTGCCAATGAAATTGATATTACCAGGGAAATAGCATTTACTTTAACCAATGACCAGGAGACTATCATTGGCGAGAGTCTTGAAGAAGAGATAAAAAGCAAAATCAACGATGATATTACCTACAAAAAAGAAGAGAAAAGCAACAAAGTCCGGTATATTGTCACGATTAGGGGAAGCAGCGCTGATGATATCACGTCTATAACAACAGCTTTTCTTGATAAATCAGATGCCGAAGGACCATCTTCCATATTAACGGGGGGCAAGACGGAGAAAAAGGATATTAATAAAGTTGTTTATGAATATTCAGATAAAATCAGTTTTATGAACTTTCTAAGCGGAGCTAAGACAAACAATGGGATATATTATCAATTCACATATCCGCAAGGATTTACGGCCTCATTTGTGGAAGCCGAAAATTATGAAGAGGTTGTTGAGGAAAATAATGTATTAAGCTGCGTAACCTATAATAAAGTGATTGACATCAGCTCAACAGCGTATAGAACCAATTATGTAGGCATCATTCAAAGATTCCTATGTATTGCTTCATTTCTGGGAATGGCAATTATCATTGTATTGAATCTGGGAACGATTACCCGGATGCTAAAAGGAACATCGATAGATGCTAAAGCAGAAGGTCTATTTTCGAAAAAGAGCTATGCAATGTTGTCTGTTTTTATGTTGTGCGCCGTGCTATTTTTAGTATCGCTGATTAGAATTATATTCAAAGTATATTGATGATATAAAAGGCATCCCCTTCTACGAAAAGGGATGCCTTTTATATCTGCGAAAAATGAAATAGCACAGTGCGCTTCCCAACAAGGCAATGAATAAAATCATAACCGCACTATGAAAAAAGAATGTATCAGGAAGTATGGTGATAACCGGGTCTGTGGCAGCATCAAATATCCAGTAATCATTATTAAAAAAGATTTGATGAAAAATAACAAAGCTTTTTTCCCAGTTTAATCCGATAACCGTCCCTAAAACGGCAGGGATAACAAGTGTCAATATCGCAGTATATTTCAGATATAGAAAATCTTTTTGCCGACGTTTATAAATAATGCCGATAGTACCCAATACGAGTGTAACGACGAATATAATCTGTACCGCAACAAATATATTTTTGACTTCAATAAAATGTATTTCACCACTTTCTGACATAATCAGGCTGGGGAATTCAAGACGGCCCGAGTGAAAGATAGAATTATAATCAATCAGAGCATCATAATTTGCTTTAATGATGTCCTCAGATAATCCGGAGGACTCAGGAATATTCAGATAATCAATATCAAAGTAATAAAGAGGTCTGAAATTCAAAGTAAAAACAACTGAAAATGAAATAATTAAAAATGCCAGAATCGTGGCTAAAACAATATGAGAGATCAAACCATGTCCTTTTCTATTCTTCATCATTAATGCTCCTTTGCATGTCAATATTCTGTATTATATCATAGGGCAGACTATGTCCGCAACCTGACGAAGAAACATTGCCATATATGTAAAATTATGTTATATTCAAATAGTTAATAAAAATGAATCTTGGGAGAGCATGAATGGCTTATGTGGAGAAAGAAGCGAAAAAATTAGATGTTTATGTAAATAATTATGATTACGGTGATGCGGTGTATATTGCACTTAATATAAAATGTGGCTTTTGCTATCGTTATATACATTATGACGGAGAAAATCAGATTAAAGAATTGAATCTGGCCTGTGCCAATGTATTTTGTAATTATATCACTTTATTTATCAAAAAAAAATTCTTTAAAGTAATCAAAATAAATATAACACAAAATGTGATTACGATGGCATTGAGGTCTAATGTCAAAAAATTCTCTGAAGATATCAAGATGATATATCAAGTCTTATTTGATTCGGAATTTGAAGATGAACTTTTTACAAAAGCATTAGCCACATCAATTAAGAACTTCAAAAAGAATTATAATGACATTGAATTTCGTGGATTATATCATATGCTAGAGTTTACAGAATCAGGGAAAGGATTTGCGTTCGGTAAACTGACTGACGATTTTTTGAAGTTGGATAATAAAATATTTACCGAATACTGGGAATCATTGATTATACCCGGCAACAGTATATTATTGGTTTCGGGAAATGTTGAGGATGTCAGTGCATTAACGCATCTGAGCACTAACCGATTGATGAATCACAATGCTGTCCCGAGGGTTGCCTCAAAAGTGAAAAACACTACATTGCAATCAGATAAAAAATTAACGCTGAATTTGACATCAAAATATGAATTAGGAGCAATGAAGTTTTATTTTATAAATGAGCAAGTTACCATGGAGGAAAAATATTTTTTTCTAAACATTTTAGGAGAAAGATTATTCTCAAAGTGTAATATACATATTGACTATTTTGACACAAGCATTATCTATCATGGTGAAATAAAAAAGTATAAAGAAAATATTGTCTCATTCATAGAAACGGATAAGGTTGAATTAAGTGCACAAAAGCTGTTGAGGCTGCTGGCATTTTGGCAGAAAGACTATCCTATTGGATTTCATTTTTTCTGGGGTGCTCTTGTGGCTGAGAATATTAATTTGAATACATATATAGATTTATTAAGTGCATGCACTTCGCAACAGTTGGTTGAAATATATACCAAATCCAATATGATGATTACTGAAGCGCAGATTACATGTTTAAATAAAACAAGGAGATAAAAGAATGAGTGATTTACTTATTAAACCGAAGGAACTAGAGGCCGAAATCAAAAAGTATGAAGGCCTAATTGGAACCGTGAAATCACTAAGTTGTGAAGTCAGTGTTTCTAAAACAGATTTGACTTGCATCGGTAAGTATCTAGAATGCATCGAAAAATTGCAAGAAGCGATTGATCATTTTGTAGAATTATCTGAATCTGATGCGAAAAATTTGGAGTTAATCAAGGCAGATTGGCTAGGGATTGATAATAAAATTGCAAATCAAATGATCCAGACATCAACGCCATAAAAACAGGGAGGGCATAAAATGGCAACTTTAGTTAATGATGAATTGGATGATATGCTAGATCAAATCAAACAATTTAAAATCAAAATGCAGGATGCATTTTATGAACAATATAAAGGTGCATATATATTGTCTCAAAGTACTAATTTTAGAGGAGATACTGCAGATGCCTATAAAAATTATATAACGACAGTCCCAATCAACTTTATTAATGCATTTATAAATATTTCTGAGGAAATAACGACATCACTGGAAGAAATCAAGAGCGATTTTTTAACATATGAAGGCTCTGAAACAGGTATTGTTGATGAAATAACCTTGGATGATATAGCATCGGAACTACAATTAAAAAAGAATGATTATGTAACTTTATTATCTGAAATTGCAACCGTTACCTCAAGAGCAGGTGAATATATCGCAACGACAGCATTAAGTGGAGAAACGATTATTGACGACTACGATGTGGTTATGCAAAATGTCAGAGATACACAGGAAAACTTACTGGATACGGATGACAGGGCTTTGGAAAAGGCCGAGAAATTGTATGATAGGATAGGGGAATTGCTAAATAATATGGTGGTAGTCAGCTAAACCGTTGATAATCTTAACATTGCTCCCCTTATATGATAAAATATAATTAGAAGGGGATGGTGTGATGAACACACTACGTAATGATTTGGTCAACAAGATTAAAAAG
>Ga0153922_1000208_pt1 | contig 23963 bp, 22 predicted proteins | sample TSNJ006MetaG_FD_104723 | JGI IMG/M metagenome (GOLD analysis project Ga0153922, IMG submission 104723) | Attine ant fungus gardens microbial communities from New Jersey, USA - TSNJ006 MetaG | ecosystem: Host-associated > Fungi > Mycelium > Unclassified | place: USA: New Jersey, Brendon T. Byrne... | reverse complement strand
GAAAAGATTGATTTAATAACACAGATTGGGCTTTCCACCATGTATGCTGTCAATGTTATACCGTTGATAATTTGTTTTTGGTTTTTAAGTCGCGTGTTCAATAATGTAAGTAAAGGTCGGATATTCACAGATCAAAACGCTTCCTATTTGTTGTATTACGGGCTAATGCAAATGGCGGTGGCTGCTCTTGTTCCATTCATAAAACTATTCATCAGCTATCTTGCGAATCAGTTTAGCAGTAGTGAAATTTCTATTGCCACAGGACAGAATCTTTTGAATAACTTGATTCCCAATATTGCCTTTATCGTTGCCGCGTATATTATCCACTATGGGGTACATTTACAGGATGAGGCGGATCATACCTTATGATTATTATTCGATTGGATAGAGTCTTAGCAGACAGAAAAATGCGGTTGAACGATTTGGCGGCAGAGGTCGGAATATCAAATGTAAACCTGTCCTACCTAAAAACAGGAAAAGTAAGGGCTGTCCGCTTTTCCACATTAGATGCTATCTGTAAAGCTCTAAAATGCCAACCCGGCGATATTCTTGAGTATGTCGAAGGAGAAGATGAAAAAGATTAACTTGATTTTGAATAAATAAAAGTCGTTTTTCAAACTTCTCCGATTATATCACTACTATACAGGCAAAAATGTTTATTCAATTCTGCTCTTTGGACGAGGCCGGGGCGCGGGACAGAACCCCGCAAAACTTCCGATAACCGCCGCGCCAGTGGAGCCGGTTTTGCCGTAAAATGAAGCAGACGGAAGCGGGAACAGGATTGTTTTTTATCCTGTTCCGCTTTTTGCGCTTTGCGCTCCGCGCCGAACCCTCCCTAAGTTTTCACAAAGCCCCAGAAAACAACTATACATATCACCAAAATATTTGCCAGCATCTTCACCCCTGCAAAGCATTACATCGTGCCTTGCAGGGGATTTATACAGGTGTTCCGAAAATAACCCTAACTATATAAGGAGAAACCCGTTGCAGGATTTGCCTGCAACGGGTTTCATGTCGGATGGAACCCGCCTATTCCTGCCTTTATCATGGAGTCAGAACGGCATGACGTTCTGACTCCATTTCTCAGTTTTGGAAAGGCGGTAAAAAGAAGTAACGAGTGCATCGATCAAGCCTCCTTTTTTTACAGTGTATCGTATTTGAATAACAGTGGTTTTTTATTGGTGTTTATGTTAAAATAACCGCATATGCACAAGGATAAAAGTTGGCGTTGTGGCCAGTGTTGTAGAGTACTTGGAGGCGTTTTCCTGTTTAATCAGGCTGCGGAACTGGGGCTGGCCCACGGCGGCGCGGAACCTAAAATTGACCCATACAAGGAGGCGTGGAAGCCGTGGCATGGACGAAACCGTCGAGAAACTACATGATAGTTGCACTTACGCGCGACCGGATGATACTTGACACTCTGTCTGGGTATTTCTCCGCCAGGGAAGGCGTAACGATATTCGACCTCCTCGGTCTGCGGGAAGATTTGGCTGGAAAGTTCATAGGTACGTACGATATAGACATCGTCTTTATAGAAAAGGATGCGGTTGAAAACGGACAAGACGGTCTGTTATATGAGATTATTAACAAGGTGGAAGCGGAACGCAATGGCGTGATAACACATTTTGTAATCAGGTATGACCATGAGTGCCCTGACAAAATGGCGGGGCTGGGTAACGCCCTGCTCAAAAAGAAACTCCCCGTCACCATGTTCAGGCTGGTTAACAAGGACGACTGCTTAATACTGGCTCAATCTATGCACGGCATTATAAACGAGAGGGAACACGCGAAGATCAGGGGAATGAAAATGCTTGAGCAGGAGCTTACGAATTGAGAAGCTGGAAGAAAAGCTATGCCCTAGGCCAGGGCGTGATGTACTACTCCAAGTCCGATAGAGGAGGAGTAAAATATGTATACTCGAGACATGTATTATAACGACATAAATAGAATAATGTATTCGCGATATTATAGTGCGTTAAATGAAAAACAACATGGTTGTGGTATTATTACAGAATCAGATTTTTTAGATTCAAAAGAGATAATTGCCTCATCGATTTTAAGTGGTTTAGGTCGAGATGACAATAGCTATTTAAAAGTACTTTTGTACGCAGATAGCTTAGCAGTACCTCCTTATGGAACAGGTGGAGCCGAAGTTTTTCGAGAGCAGTTTGGATATAACCAAGAGGAACAAACGCTTAAAATAATACAAGAGCTAGGTTTGTCTGAAGAGGTAATTTCTGAAATGCAAAATGCTGCTTCATCATATGTAACTACTGAAATGGGTATTGTTAGAGCTTTAAGAGCAATATTAGCAAACTCACAAGGTATGACTGAAGAAATGGAACAAGTTATAAGTTTAGATATGACAAGACGTTCAACAACTACTAAAATTGGTATTGCAAAAGACTTATATTTGGAATTAAATTCTCCAACATTAAGTCCAAAACAACAAGCAGATATTGAAAAACAAAAAATTGATATGCAAAGAGCAATTACAGCATTGAGAGAAAGAGGTTTTCAAGGTGATATTGTTAAACATATTTTAGGCAAGAAGGAAAGTAGCCTAATTTAACGTCTAAAGTGGATAAAATGGTGTGTCTAAACTGTGTGACAGCAGAGGAGTATTTAGCGCTGCGGGAATTGTACGCTTGATACCGGTTGCGGCGTAAAGATAAATCGGGGAAGAATTGGCGCAATATGACAAAGCGGAGCAGCGCATGATACAGCGCGGCGCTATCGCCGAAAAGATTGAAAAACGGAGGTTATTATTATGGGATTGTTTGGCATCAAGAAGAAAAAGGGCGAGAAGGAATACCGTATGGCTTATGAAGCCATGGAAAGCGGAAATAAGTCCGAAACCATAAGACTTTTTACCATCTCCGCGGAAAAGGGCGAATATAAGTCGCAATACAGGCTTGCCGAGTTTTATTACTTTGGCGATGGCGTTGCGAAAAACCTTGACGAGGCGGAAAAATGGTACAATAAGTCACTAAAGGCATACGGGAATGATAGTTTTGCCGCCGAGAAGGCAAGACGAATCGCCGATAAAAAAGCGCGGATTGCGATGGGAAATCAGGAAAGTGAAGCCGAGGTGCTGTTTGAGAGAGGCCTGAGACTTGAATATACAGGTAAAAATGAAAACAACCCCGAACGCGCCGAAGAGTTCAAAAGCGAAGCCTTTGCTTGTTTTGAACAATCCGCCGGGCTTGGCTGTACGGACGCTCTTTTGTACTTGGGCTACCAACAAGCCGACACAGCCAAGGCGAGGGAATTTCTCCGGAAAGCAATCGAGGCCGGAGCCGGCAAGACCCGTGTGGCAGCCCTTGAGTCTTTTATAACTAATAAGCTTAAAGAAGGTGAAGAAAAGTATTTAGAAGCGCAGAAAGAGCTTAAAAAGAAACTGTATTATACATATGGCCTGCGCTTAGCTTGGGCGGCTGACTCGGATCATACCGAGGCGCAGTATGAACTTGGAAAAGCACTTTGCGAAGGAACCGTCGGAAAATTTGATCTTAACGCGGGACGCGGCTGGTTGCAGAGAGCCGCGGGAAAAGGACATAAGAGCGCGGAGGAATTTCTGCAATCGGAATACATAAGCACAATAGCTAATTGGGAAGGCAAGGTTCAAAGCGACGCGAAGGTTCAAAGCGCTATATTTAATATTGCGGTAAACGTAATCAAGGCTGGGCTATTGGACGACAAGGATCAGGGGATCAAGCTTGTTGAAAAACTAACGGAATATGGACATTTGGATTCAATGTGCTGTCTCGGGCAACTGTACCGGGGCGAATTTGACGGAGCCAGGGCATGGGTTGACAAGGACATAAACCTGGCGCTTTCGTGGCTTAATAAAGCCGCTAAGCTCGGTTCGGCAGAGGCGTATTATCATCTGGCAAATATGTATTGGTATGGCAATGGCGTTAAGGCAAATAACTACAGAGCGCAAAATTTCTACAAGGAGGCGGCAAAAGATACGGGTGATATTGGCAGGTTAGCAAGCGACAGGCTTAAATATGTAAACTCGGTAATCAGGCGGGATCAGGAGCGGCGAGCTAATAATAACGCAACTACTTACAATACGGATTATTCTGCAGGATCGGAGTCGGAAGATAAATACGAATCCGGATTAGTGCGCGGAGCCGGCAGCGATACGCAATACGGGTTTGGCAGAAACATTGATGGAACGACAATGTTTGTAACCGATGAAAATGGAAACCGAAGGGTTGTGCGTTACAGCGATTACGGAGATTTGGTGGACGACGACGGCAACCATTATAAATAATAGTGGTAAACTTCAGCCGCGTTATTCGCGGAGGGCCTTGCCCATTTGAAAACGAGGTGTAACGTTAGCGACAAAAACACGTTCAAGGTGGGGGCTTACGGTATGGTCACGACAAAAAGCGCCTAGACGCCGCCGTTATGCGAAAAACGGCGGCGTTTGAGGTTTATCTTCCGCAGCCTTGCCCGGGTTGGCTATAGAGCTTTCACACTCCGCCATTTGCGCCACACCAACACGCACAGGATGCCTAATACCGAAGTCAGCATGATCACAATCCACAGCATCATATTGCCGCTGTCGCCCGTATTCGGCAAGCCAGCCGCGTCCGTAACGGTGACCTTGCACGCCGCAGTATAGCCGCCGTCGTCGGTGGTGACGGTTATCGTAGCGGTTCCCGCTTTCACGCCCGTAACTTTGCCGTTATCGTCCACCGTGGCGATGGAGGTATCGCTGCTGCTCCACGTCACGCCCTTGTCCGTGGCATTAGTTGGCGATACCGTCGCGGTCAGCGTAGCGTTGTTGCCCACAGCCGGCGTGAGCTTTGCTATATCCAGCTTGACGCCGGTGACGGAAACCGTATCGTCCGTCGAAGGCGTTGGCGTGGGGCCACCGCGGTTGACGGTAAACGAACTCTCCGCGTAGCCGTCCGTGAACACCGCGCGAACGGTATATGTTCCGTTGGCAAGTGTATCGAGGTAAGATGGGTGCAATGTGATGATGGTGCTTCCGGCATCCGTGCTGTAGTTTGAGCCGTGAAGCGTTTCGCCGTTTATCTCCAGCCCCTCAAACGCGGCGATGCTTGCGTCGATGACGCCGGTCAGCCCTTTCACCTGCCCGGTGTAGGTTCCGAAGTTCGAGGTGAAGTGATAGACGACATCCTGTGGCGGCGAGTCGTCTTCTACCGTAACGGCGCACGTCGCGGTATGGTTGCCGTCGTCGGTGGTGACGGTAATTGTGGCGGTTCCGGTTTTCACGCCCGTTACCTTGCCGTTTGTGTCCATCGTGGCAACGGAGGTATCGCTGCTGCTCCACGTCACGCCTTTGTTTGTGGCGTTAGTTGGCGATACTGTCGCGGTCAGCATAGCGTTGCCGCCCACGGCCAGCGTGAGCTTTGACTTATCCAGCGTTACGCCGGTGACGGGTGTAATCACCGTCACCATCGCGCTTCCAGATTTGGTACTGTCAAACGTGGACGTTGCCGTAACAATCAGCGTGGTGGCTGTTTCGTCCGCGTCCACGGTCAAAAGGCCGCCTGTTGTAATATTCGTGCCCGACGACGCGCCCGTTACTGTCCAATCCACCGTCTGCGGCGCATTACCCGTAGAAACGACCGTTGCCGCGAACTGTTGCGAATTTCTGCTTTGCACCGTGGCAGACGGGGGCGTAACCGTTACGCCGGTGACGGCTATGGGGGTCACCGTAATGGTAAAGTCCATATCGTTTGAGCTGGTGTCATTGCTGGCCGTCACCGTGATGACCGTTTCTCCGGCAGCCTGTACCGCCGTGGGCGAAGCCGTAATGAGACCGAGTGATGTGACGGTGATCCAGCTGGGCAGAGCGCCGCCGCCCTGCAAGGTCGCTGAAAAAGTAGGCATAGGGATACCTTTCGCCGTAACCATCAATGTATTGGATGCGCCTTGCTCCACGCTCAAGGTCGTCGTTGTATTGGTGATGACAGGCGCCTGGTTAAGGCTAAAGTTCGCGGTAAGGGCGACATTTCCGCTGGAGGCGGGCAAAGTATAGATCGTACTATTAGCCGCAGTATTGGTAATGTCGGAAGTCGCGCCGCTCCAATGGTCAAACGAGAACGCGGCATAAGCGGAGGCGATAATGGCCATTTCATTGGGCGCTGTGGGCTGGAGCCGCACACTGCCGCCCGCCGTTGGTGAGGCCTCTACCGTAACCGTTCCATTTGGCAGTTCTGCTTCTTTGAGATCGGTGCAGCCAGAAAATGCGTTATTCCCGATGGACGCCACGTTGGGTATGGTAACAGCAGTCAGGCCGGTGCAACCATTAAACGCAGAATCCCCAATGGAGGTAACGCTATAGTTCTCAGTACCATTGGAAACGGTTGCTGGGATAATGAGTTTCCCTGTCGTTGCAATAGCAATGGCGGTGTTTGTTCCACCCTTGCGGTTTTGAGGTCTGAGGAAAATGGTTTCTCCAATGTAGAACTAGGAAGAGGTGTTATCTCATCGATGTTGGATAGCGCCTCTTTATTTTCGTTTTTTTCGTTTGATTGCCTGCTTAATTCGTCGGAAGACTCCGCCTCATCCGTGGGCGATTCCTCCGGCATAGGCGTCACTTCATCCGTTGGCGTTGGCGTGTCGGTGAGCGTGGCCTCCGGCGTGGGCGAGACTTCGTCCGCCTGCATCACGCTTGGCGTCGGCTCCGGCGTGCTGCCTTCGGCCATCGTCATACCCAGGCTAGAAAAGCACAATGCCACGATAAGCAGTATGGTTAAGATTTTGTTTTTTCCCTTGTTCATCGGTAAAATTCCCCCTGTTTTCGTATAAATACGGTTTTGTTGTATAGCTTTTGCCTTCTGTTCTAAATCACGCTTTTCAACCTCCGCAGCCCTCCAATAAACGCCGAAACCGGCTGGATAATTACTTATCCATCCGGTTTTTGCGGGGTTTTTGCTGCTTTATTCAATTATAACATGCATTGCTCACAACTCGCAGGTATGAAAGGGTTAAATTTTGCATACCCTTATGTCTGTATTTTTTTAAGCCGGTATCCCTTACCCTGTTCGGAATCTATGGCAACAGGCCCGTTATCCCCTAATTTATGCTTATCGTATATCAGGCGTGAGCTTGCCCACCACCACATACCGGGCGTCCTTAAAATCATAGGCGCTGGTGGACAGCGTGACCACACGGTCTCTAGCAGTTAGCTCTACATTGCTTTGGAAGGTGGATTTGCCGCGGGCGTTCCCGATCCAATCCATGAATTCCTCATCGTCCGCAAAATCCAGCTTCCACGCCGTATCGCCCGCGCCCGCCGTGTATCCCGCGAACAGCTCCAGCGTGTAATTGCCCTCCGGCGTCAGCAGCAGCATAACCGGGTGGTCTTCATAGTATGCCTGCTCCCGGTATTTCGTCAATATATGGAACATGGAGCCGTCCTTCATGTTGTGACCGTAAATCATCGTATTCTTATCCGTAAAGCCCGGCGCGTTATGTTCCACATTTTCCTATACTATTGCATATTCTCCTATTGCAAGTACCGCATAAATAATTTATGGTAAACATATAAAATATATGCGGTCATAACACAAGGAGAACTGATGGCCTAGTTCCATCCTTGTCCCTGGAAAAAATAGATGCATTACTGAACTGAAATAAAAACCCATTTTGTCCTTGACAAAGGGTACACTTTAGAAAGACGGGTATCCCGTAGACTGTACAGGCTGTAAAACCATAGCAAGAGCTATGCACCACACGGCAAGTATCTTGATTGATACCCGCTTATTTGATCTAAACATTCTATCGCCCCCACCATTTGACATTACAGTTTTATTATACCATAATACTGTATAATGCTTCAAAACAATACCTCTCATTATGCAGGAGTGGATAAACGTATTGCTCATAAAAAATCTACACCACCAAATGGAACTTTCCCCTTCCAACAAATATGAAAGAAATTGCTTATAAGGCAATCTGTTTGGGAAACGGGTGTTCGAATGCCATTGGTATATTTTTTTCACTAAGTAAAATTGATGTTTTTGCAAAGGCTTGTCTAATAATTAAAATAACAAAAAATACTAGATATCCCGGCATCAAGGCATTTCTGGAAAAGGAAAACGGTCGAAACTGGATACAAGGGTTCAGGTTTCAACCGTTATTCTCAAAAAAGATGCCACGATGCGGGGCATAAAAATATCGCGAACCATAAAAAGATGGTTCGCGATATTGGCCGCGGGTCCTTGCCCGCTGTCTTGTGTTTACAAAAAAGATGCCATCAGTCGGCTTGAAATTAAGGGTCTGAAAATCATAGGTTTACTGCTCGCAATTAGCTCGTTCCAATAATCTAATACATAAAAAAGATAGATAAGGCGATACTGCTTTTTTCTGCCCAAAATCCCAACTCTTACCTTTTTGATAAATGGATTCGGGGGTAAACAAACCGTTTTCGTCTTGCTTCGCTTTTATGATGTCAACCATTTGACGAAATCTCGGATCAGCTTTTGCATATTCAAATTTACTAAGGCAATCGGTAACGCTTACGATATCATACCAAATAGCAGGTGCTTTTAATTTTCGGAAATCAGTGCCCATGTAAAACATATACGGATGCCTTTCCAAGTTATTTTCCCATAAGGAAAGGAGGACGTCAATTCCTTTTGTGGCAATATCGCTATTTTTATATTCATCAATGTATGAGAGCAGATTTAGCATAATATGGGTTGCATAGGGGCAACAATCGTCCTTTCGTCCCGGGCCTCTGAATTTTCCGAACTCTTCCGATACCGAACAGGGGAAGCCTTGTTCTTTGTTTAATGCCACTAAATAATCCACACCCTGCTTTATATGCTGTTGGTAGTCTACTTTCGCTTTAATCAATGCTAAAAGCAATAAAGGAGCGTCACACAGGCACCAACCGAATATATCTGTACCAGTTCCGCCAAAGTGCTTAGGTATGTTGGTTAAGGATTGGTATATTCCATATTTGTCCTTATGGCTCATAAGTTGGCTCACAGCGCATTCAATTTCAGGTGTGTCCCTACCAAAGCCAATATCAAGCAGGAATAAGAGCTTGTGAATAGGCAATTCGGGATTTTTGTGGTTGCTTACCAACATGCTGTGAAAGTTGGAAATATCACTTAAATGCGCTTGGATTTTATTGTCCTTCAAAGCCTCATTTTTCAGGTCTACAAGATTCCCTTTGCTTTCATTGAGCAGATTTATTCTAATGGCATATTGTAACCACGGTTCACTTATGGATAATAGCCTTTCAATCATTTGATTCCCCTCCGCACTTTCGCCTTGGCATTTTGAGTTAAGCTATACCAATTACAATTATATCACAGAGATCGTATTCTAAAGCACTAGTTGTTCGTTGCAATACAAGACTCCAGATAAAAGAGGAAGAACTCGCCTTTGCTAAACTAAATTGATTTGGACAAGGGGGTTCGAAAGTCGGCGGTAAAGATTTTTCACTACGTCAAACCCGAGTTTTTGTAAAAGTTTGTCCAATAAATCTAAAATCGATGTGATGGCTATAAATAACTAAATGAAGCCATTCTTGGCAAAAGAAAACGGTCGAAACTGGACACGGGGTTCAGATTTCGTCCGTCGTTCAGCCTTTGGCTCGGGTATAAAAATACAGAAAATGCCTATTAAGCATAATTGCTAAAATATTTATCTTTTATAAATACTGGTATAGAAAGCATTAATACCTGGCCAATGAACGTGATAAGAATATCATATATATCAAATGAGCTATTTAAAAATAAATCATGTATAATTTCAGATCCTAAAACTAAAGCAAAAATCCCCATGCAAATGAATAGATGTGTCTTTACAGTAAGGCTTCGCTTCCATACAAAAATTACAAGCCACTTTCCAAACATAGTAGCCGCCCATGCTGCTCCTAAATTAGGTAATATCCCCAGAAAAAACAAATATACACTGTTATCTGACAAATTATATTCTCGTAAAAAAATAACTGCTACCCAGATAATAATCCCAATGTATCCTAAAGTCTCAATACTGCCTACTCTTATTTTTTTCATACTACCTCCTATTAGCGGAAAACTACAAATGCTCTCCATTCAAAACTATATCAAAAACCGCTCACAGGTTCAAATCCTGTAAGCGGTTTTAATGATTAATACTTACAAAAAAGACGCAGCGCTGGATACGCAGTATGCTTATAATTCTATCTTCCAAGCATTTTTTTAAGTATCCTTCATTGAGCAAATGCACCGTTTCAAATTTACCATCATAAAACACCGCCCAGTTATTAAAAACACACGGAAGAGCCTTTGCCTTTTCCAGCGCATCAACCTTAATCAATGCAAGCGGAATACCATTTGCCTTGCAATAGGATTCCATTTGCTCAATGCAGTTAGGTATATACGGACACTGCAACCCATAGTAAATCGTAAGGGTCTTACTTTCAATAGTTTGCTTTTTTGCGCCTTCTGTAAATTTAGGATTTGTGCCGTCAAACGACAACGTTAAAAGCTCATATTCGGCGCCAATGGTATCAACCGTTTCAAACCCATATTTTTGCATAAATTTCTTTTCCGCAAGAAATGGTTTTTTCTTTTTAGAGCTGATAACACAAACGCCGGATTTACCTTGTCTTTTGGCATTGTCTATGCAATAGCTAAGAAGTTCCTGCCCATAGCCTTTTCCCTTAAAGCTACCCGAAACCCAGAGACAATAGATATAAATATAGTTAGCTCCGACAACAGGAACCCAAGCATATGCAAGCGGCGCGTATTCAATGAACACCTTGCCCTTTCCGTTTAATTTTCTAAAAATATGCCCTTCTTGAATCCGATTGGACAGCCACGTTCTTTTTATATCAACGCCACATTGATGCTTTTTATCCGAAATAGCACAGCATAAATGTTCGTCAGCAAGATTATCCAATGTCAAATTGATAAAATCGCTACTCATTGTAACCCCCCGTATTACATAAATAATCTTAGCTCTGAGCATAACACAAAACCGCTTAAAGGTTCAAATCCTGTAAGCGGTTTTTTTGATGGTGGGGGCGGGTGCAGTCATGAGCGAACACGCAAACTCCGCGTTATTGGCCTCTATTTCATCAAGCAATATATCATCAATCGTGATCGGCCTATCCCCACCATTCAGGAGTAGTGTCATTCGTTCATCATACAGATAAATCGCCCGTAGGAAGATATTGATGATGCCGCGCCGATTGTTCTCGTCATTAACATTACCTTTTTTGAGCGCATACAGGAAAGCGCGGATCTGTGGGGCTGTAAACACAATCTGCTTATTCATCTCGATTGCGATTTGCGCCTGTAATTCCTCTTTTTCCTTTTTTCGCTTCTCAATACGTTCGGTTATCATCTCAACGGACTGTCCGCTCTCCAAAGCCTTCCATAGATTTTCAACGGCTGTGTCGGCTTCTTTCAGCGCCGTCTTTCATCTCTTAACCGCTGCGCTATCGTAATCCGCTTCACATGCGGTGGCCATGGAAGCCGCAATATGCTCAATGTTTTTCTCGGTCAATAGTTTGCGGCATCCCAAAATCATGCGGTCCTCAATATGCTGTTTCCGAACAATCTTTTTCTTGCACTTCTGCTTTTTCGCCTTGTTGCAAGCATAATAGCGATACATAGTTCCTGTTTTAGAGGTGCCGCCGTAGCCGGTCATCATCTCGCGGCAGTACCCACGGAAAAGTTTGGTGGTCAGCAGATATTCTTCCCGGCCTCGCGTTCGCGCAGGGGCTTTTTTATTACGGTCAAGAATGTACTGTACCCGCTCAAACAATTCATCATCAATAATGCGGGGCATCCCGTCCGGCGTTTCGGTGTTCTTATATATGTAATACCCTATATACCGCTTATTTCTCAAAAGACGATGCAAGCTGTTTTTGTTGAACCTCTTGCCAAGAGAAGTCTTAACCTTTTTGTCGTTCAGGCGCTTCACACTTTCTGCTTATGATAAAACACTGTCAGCCAATCAGCTTTTCTACGTCCTCTTTTCTGGGGATCGAGGATATTCCTCCACGTTTCTGTATGCACAGCGTCGCCACAGCATTACCGGTTTTAGCGAACTCGCAGAGGTCGTCCAGGCTCACTTCACTAATCTTTTGACCCGATTGAATAAGCCGTGCTAAAAAACCGCCTGTAAAGCTGTCACCAGCCCCCGTGGTATCAATAACATTTCCCACAAATGCGGGTACGAACGTAAATCCGTCACGGCTTCTTACAAGCGCGCCATCTTTTCCGAGTGTTACGAGCGCTGCTTTTATCCCTGACTCGACCAGCCTTTTCGATGCGTCTACTGGATCCTCTACACCTGTCACGAGAAGAGTCTCCTCATCGCTTATCTTCACAATATCCGCATAGGGGAGGGCCTCACGCACCGCCTGTGCAGCAGCTTCAAAGCTCGGCCACAACGGCGCTCTGTAGTTGGGATCAAAGCAAATCGTAACCCCGCTTTCCTTTGCTGCATTCAGCGCCGCATAGGTTGCGCTCTTTGCCGGTTCGTCAGTGAGGGAGAGCGACCCAAAATGGAAAATCTTAGAAGTTTTTATTAGTTCTTTATCCAACTCATCAGGTCTGAGGCAGGTGTCCGCTCCGGGCTTTCTTGCAAACGAGAAGTTCCTTTCTCCATCTGGCGATATGTTTACAAAGGCCAAGGTTGTGAACGCATTGCGGTCAAAGATGACACTTGACGTATCCACACCGTGTTCATCCAGTACCGCCTTGAGAAAGCGGCCGTGCATATCGTCGCCGACCTTCGCGATCATGGCTGTACTGCAACCAAGGTTCCCCGCCGCGACGAGCATATTTGCCGGAGCGCCGCCGGGGTTGCGTTCATACTCGTTCATCCCCTGCGCGGAAACACCGTCCTGCGTAAAGTCTATAAGCAATTCTCCAAGTGCAACGATATCTTTCATAATATTTGCCCAAATTCCACCTTTTCTTTATTAAAACCAAGTGTTGTAAAGAATCTTACGCCCTTATCCCAAAACGGAAGATGCTGGGTTTCTGTATCCAGGAGTATCAAACTTCATTTCCTTTACCCATGTGCGTTCTATTTCGCCCACATCGATACACACCTGGTCGATAGCACCGGGCTTTGCGTCAACGTTTCCTTCCTCGTAGGCCTCTATCACAAGGTTTTCGAGTTTTAGCAATACAACTCTGTCGCATCCATGAAAGGGATCAAGCACGTTTTGGAATCCGATGGCATGGTAAAATGCAAGCGTCCGATCCATGTCCGAGGTAGGAAGTCCAATATGCCAAATCCCATTCAGCTTGCTCCTTGTACCACCATCAGTCCTGAACGTTAACAATGACCTTCATGGTTGTTTCGCGGTTTGCATCGATGTACTCGTATGATTTCAGATAATCTGCGAAAGCGAAGTGCTTTGTCATGAGGGGCTTGAGCTGAATTTTCCCCTCGCTGACCCACCGGATGGCATCCACATAGTCCTCGTGACGGTACATCATAGTTGTGTCAAGATCCAATTCGTGGTCATTGAGAACAGCCAGATCGACTGTTGCCATCTTTGCAAACACGGCGACAAGAATGATTTTCGAACCCTTTCTGGCACAACGAATAGCCTGATTGATAGTTGTGTCGTTTCCGGCGCAGTCATAATAGTAATCGCACTTATCCGGCCCGAAGCAATCAATCAGAGCCTCGTTAAAGTCAACCTTTGTGGTATTTGCCACATAATCGGCCCCCACGGACTTTGCAAGCGCAAGCCGCTGGTCAGAAACATCCGTCATCATGACCTTTGCGGCGCCGGCTGCTTTGCAAGCCTGGCAGACGAGAATGCCGATTGGGCCGGCGCCAAGAATTACAACGGTTGCGCCCCCCATCTCGCATCTGTTTGCGGCATGTACGGCAACGGCAAGGGGCTCAATCATGGCGCCCTCGTCCGGGCTCATGCCCTCAGGGAGAACAACCACCTTCGACTGATCTACAGCGAAGTATTCGCTGGCGGCTCCGGGGGCCTGAAAACCCATTACCTTAAGATCCTCACAAAGGTTATACTTGCCATGCGTGCAGGGATAGCATTTCCCGCAGAACACCTGGGGCTCGAAGGTAACGAGTTGGCCTACCTTGAATTTCTCGTCTACCCCTTCACCAAGCGCTTCGATCACACCGGAAACCTCATGGCCCTGTGTAATGGGATACGAGGTGAAAGGATGGGTACCGTGATAGACGTGGATATCTGTGCCGCAGATTCCAATACGGCACACTTTTATGAGCACCTCGCCCTTTCTGGGTTCCGGCTTGTCTATATTACGAAACAGTATTTCCTTGGGTTTGGTCATTACTTGCTGTATCATTTTTTTGCTCATTGCTTTTCTCCTAAAGTTGTTGTTGCAAGGGTGTTATTTGCTTTTATGCTATTTTTTGATTGGAACAGTCCTGCAATGTTGCCCTTGTTTGTCATAATAATGATGATGGCCAAGAAAACTACACCTTTGATTGCCTCTTGTATGGTGGTACTTACGTTCAGAATTGCAAGCCCGTTAGTAAGCACCTGAAGCATGAAGCTTCCGATGATTGGGGCGGAAATATTGGACTTGGTGCCTCCGCCAACAGGGAAACCGCCGAGTACCAGAGTGATCATGGTGTTGAACATCATGCCCTGTCCGGACTGGACGGAAGCGGTTCCGGACCTTACTGCGGTGAGAAAGCCGGCTATAGAGCAGAGGATTCCGCACAGAACAAAGGCAATGATCTTCACCTTGTTTACACTGATGCCTGTATAGATAGCAGCCTGCTCCTGCGAGCCTACCATTCGCACATGATGGCCGAATTTCGTCCTTGTTGAAATGAGCCAACATACGGCAAGAACTACGATTAGAAGAGGAAGCTTAAACGAAAAATCGTCCATGTCATATAGCGCGAAAGGAATGCTTTCTGCTTGAGACGCGATGAGCTGTATGATAAGTCCATCAATAATGTACGAAACGCAGAGGGTCGCAAGGAAGGATGGAACCTTAAGTATGGCTACCGAAACGCCGGTGAGAAAACCGATAAAAGTGCCGGTGGCGATCATACAGAGGATGCCGAGCGGAATATTGATCTTGCCCACTTTGGCGAGCACGTAACAACAGATGCATATGATACCACCTGTAGAGAGGTTCATCATGCCCATGCTCATGATAAAGTAAACGCCGACTGAGCTTATCATCAGGATGATTGACTGGCCAATAACCGTTTTGATATTCAACATCGTCAGGGAAGTGCCCTTTGTGAGTATGGCGAAGAGCGCCACAAGCAGAATGAGTCCTATCAGAGAGCTTAATTGGGAAAAAACTCTGGTAAGCTTCTTGCTTTTCATCATTTTATCCTCCTTAAACCACCTTCTGGACGATGTCTTCTTCCCTCAGGTTCTCGTTTCTGAAGAATTCGCCCGATATTCTTCCGTCTCTCATAACAAGTATCCTGTCGCAGCAACCAATCAGCTCCAAAAGCTCCTCAGATATAACGATCATAGACTTGCCTTGCTTGTTCAGCTGCACGAGCAGGGCATAGATGACCGCTTTAACGCCGACATCGATACCTCTCGTTGGGCTATCCATGACGAATATCTCGGTGCCTCTTGCGATCCACTTCGTTACAGCGACCTTCTGCTTATTGCCTCCGCTGAGCTCACTGACGTTTTGCCCGACCTCGCGCATCTTTACTTCAAGAGTTTTGGCATTCTCCTCAGCAAACTTTTTCATTTTAGACGGGGAAACAAAGATACTCTTACTCAGGACATCCATACAGTGAACAGCGATATTGTCGGAGATTGATGCTGCCTGGAATAGAGACTCCGTGTCTCTGTTCTTGGAAATATAGCCAATCTTTTCACCGATCGACTCCTGAATCGTCTTTACAGACTTGCCGCTTTCCACTACCTTGACATCGCCGGCAACGTCATACTCGATACCAAATATTGCTCTTCCGATCTCATGCATACCGGAGTCACTCAGGCCCGCAATGCCGAGTATCTCGCCCTTGTGGAGGTCAAAGCTGACTCCCCCAAGTCCTTTGCACTTTAAGTCGCGCACTTGCAGGACGACATCATCGGAAATCTTCGCATCGTAATCCGTTCTGTAGAAGCTGCCCACAAGTTCACGTCCGACCATGAGGGTCTTGAGCTGATCTTCGTCAACTTCATCCGCCATCTTGCTGGTGACTATCTTGCCGTCACGGAGGATCGTGATGCGGTCGCAGACCCTGAGGACCTCCTGCAGGTCGTGCGAAATAAAAATAACGGAATTTCCGGCCTCCTTTGTGGCATTGATGAGTTTATAAAGTTCATCGCGTCCCACATGGGAAAGGGCGGTAGAGGTCTCATCGATCATAAGAAGGCGCGGTTTTATAAAGAAGGATCTGACAAGCTCTATCATCTTTCTCTGCTCGATGGAATAATGCCTCACGTCATCCTCTGGGGCAATATCCGTTATACCAGAGGCGACCAGAACATCCAGTGCCATCTGGTGCATCTTTTTCAGGTTGATGAACCCGTGCTTTGAAAAGTTCTCCTCAAGGCCGAGAAAGATATTTTCCGCCACAGACAGGCCCTCGAGCGTATTTATTTCCTGGGCGATAAGGCTAACGCCGCTTTTGATACCCTCTGCCTGGCTGGCAGGCGTATAAGGCTTTGCATCCAACTCGAAGGTGCCGGAATCCGGCTTCAGCATACCGGATATTATGGAGAGTATCGTACTTTTTCCGGAGCCGTTTTCACCGATGAAACCCAGCACTTCGCCGGGATAGACGTCCATGCTGGCGCCGTCAACAGCGTGAGTAGCGCCAAAGTATTTGTATAGTTCGTTGATTCTGAATAATACTTCGCTCATGTTGCTCTCCTCACTTGACGATGTCGTATTTACGGCTCTTGTTGGAGGCTCTGACAATCAATATCATCGCAAAGCCAATGATAATGTTCTGCAGAGAGGACTCAAGTCCATTGGCCAGCAGGCCGTTGGAAATGAGATTCAGGAACAATATGCCTATGAACATTCCGATAATCGGATGCAGGTATTTTTTAAAGGAATTGGCAAACATACAGGCCATCATCGGTCTGAAAGCAGCAGTGGCAGAACTCATACCAGTAGCCTGGGCGACTCTGGTGGAGTAGCACAAGTTCACAACTCCATAGAGCGCAGCACAGAGGCCGCAGAGCACAAAAGCAATTGTGGTATATTTTGCCACATTCAGGCCGAATTTCCCGGCTATCTCCTTTTCAGAGCCGATTGCCCTTATGTACACGCCGAGCACCGTATATTTGTAAATAATCATAGAAGCGACCATCACCGCCAGGCTGATGATAACATTCCATGGAAATGCGCCAATCACGCGGAAACTGTTATCAATCTGCAGGGATGAATTGGAGCCTGTGAGGAGTTGGGTCACGGCCTCAAACAGCAAGATGAAGCCTACGGAGATAATCATTGGGTTCACAGGCAGCCGCTGCATAAACTGGCTCAGTGTAAAGGAAACGGCAAGACCACAAAGGATTGCTCCTATAAAAAGGCCAAAACCACCCAGATAATTGGAAAGCACCTGACCAATCATGGCGCTGATCACGGCGTTAATACCCACAGAGAGATCGAATATACCAAGGCTCAGAAGGAAATAAATACCGCAGCCAAGGATAGAAAGCAGCAGGCTCTGCTGTACAAACAGCCACATATTTGGAAGGCTGCCGAAACGGGCTGGCTGCAGTATTTTGAATACTGCATATACCACGACCAACGCCAAAAAGGGCATCAGTGCGTGTAGTATGTTTTTTGCTCTGCTCATGTATCATTCCTCGTTTTTAAGTGGAGAGGGCTTTTATTTCAAGGCCCTCTCGTGTTCCGGTGTGCACCGTATCGTATGATTTTCATTGCTGTTGATTTTATTTGCCGTGACGGGTCCTCACATCTTCAAGGGACAGATTGGAGGCAGCCGCAGCAATGTCCTCCCACTTGGCATTAGGATTCGAGGTAATGGCGAACTGCTTGAGTTCTTCAGCGTTAAACGCCTGACCGTTCTCGAAGTCCACATCCCAGCCAGCAACCAGGTTCTTGAACTCGGTATACTCCTGCGCGCTGGTAACGATGAACATGTTGTTCAGTATATCGATGGGGTATTCAGACTGGTCATAGGCACCGTTCAGCGCGTTGTAAACCAGGAGCATTGCGAAGGTGGTATCGCAGTGGTGACCGCCGGCAGCAGCGCAGAGCATACCATTCTCCAGATACGCATAAACATCGTCGCCGAAGTCAGTTGCGACCATGACAATGTCGTCAGCGGTCTTGCCCAGGTTCTCAGCAGCAGCGGCAACGTAGGGAACGTAAGAGCAATCATTGAGCAGGAAACCGTCCAGTTCCGGATAGGTCATGATAACGTTGGTGGCGTAGTTCGTCATATCGGAAGTGGCGGTGTTCCATTCCTCTGTAAGGATCGCGATGCCAAGGGCTTCACAGGCATCTCTGTAACCCTGGGCTCTCGCCTCGTTCGTGACATCACCGTGGTTCGTGGAGATCAGAGCGACGTGGGTAGCACCGGTCTTTGCCAGTTCCTCAGCCAGCTTATAAGCTGTGCCGTACTCGTCCTCATGAACGCGGCCGACATAATAGGGATTGTTCTGAACCTGTGCAGCAACCTCTTTGTCGTTAATCGTTCTGTACTGCTGTGCAAAGTAAACGCCGTTCGTCTCGCAGATCTTTGCGATCTGAACAAGGCAGCTCTCGGAATAGTTGATAACAACAATACCGTCGCATCCTGCTGCGATCAGATCCTCAACCGCCGCAATGGCTCCCTCGCCGGAGGCTTCAATAGCGCCGGAATTAAAGGCCACATCAAAGCCGATGGACTGACCGGCCAGCTTAGCGGTCTCGGCAGCGTCACCGACAACACCGTGCGTACCCCAGTCCCACCACGTAGAGCCGATCTTGAAGGTCTTGCCGGAATTATTTGTCACATTGGGGGCTTCCGTGTTTGCTTCGTTGTTCTGCTGTGCGTTGTTTCCGTTTGCCGGTTTCTCCGTGCTGCATGCTGCAAACATTACAGCAAGCGCTGCTGTGAGTAGGATTGCTAAGAACTTTTTCATTATTTTCCCTCCAGACGAATTTTATTTTGTTTTTAAATGCTTGTCTAAGAATCTGATGACCCTGTCCTTGACGACTGGCTGGAAAAAATGCTGATCCGCATGTCCCGCACCCCTAACGAGGCACAGATCGCATTCATTACCTGCCTTCCCCATCCCGTCATAGAATTTTTCACCGTTCGTATCGGAAAGCAGCTTGTCATTGGTACCGAAGAGCACGAAGAATGGCGGCGTCCCGGGCTTGATCATCTTCATCATATCCGGCATCGATTCAAATACATTCTGGGAGCCCGTAGATCTCGTATCGGGGTCAGTATCCTGAGAGTGATCTTCCTTACTTTCGACCTCCCCGGCTATGCCGTAAAACGGGACAACCGCCTGTACGTCGCTTGCATATTCAAGATTCGTCCCCTTATCGTACGCTTTCTCACCGTTGGTAAGCGCAACCAGCGTGGCCAGTATTCCTCCTGCGCTCTCGCCCATGATCGCGATATTAACAGCGTCAAGGTTCAGTTCATCGGCGTTTGCACGCACAAAGCGAATAGCCTCTTTAACGTCGATGATGGGCTCCGGGAAACGCATTCTCTGGTTCACCGTGTACTCTACCAATGCTACAGCGTAACCACGCTTCGCATAATAGACCATCTCCGGCGCCCAAATGTTTCGCTTCATCTCGGAAAATGCACCGCCACACAGCCAGATGATGACCGGCAGCTTATCATGGTTGTCATATGAGTAGAACTGGCGGTATTTCATAAGCCCTAGGCTGAGCTGTCTCATACCGGTATCGCACCACTCTCTACGCTGCGCGTATACAATTTTGTCGGCAAGAAGGACGACCTGACTTTCAATATTGACCTCAATTAATTCTTTCATCTGTGCGCTATCTCCTTTCCTGTATTCCAAGTTTCCAAACAAACTTTATTAAGTAGCTTTATAATAACAATGTGCATGCACATTGTCAAGCCAAATTTTGAAATATTTTACTACTTTTAACAAAGCTGCTGGTATGAATTTTATAGAAAGCAATAAAACTTGATTTTTTGGAGGTGGGAATGTATAATATAATTGCGTTTTCATAATCCAACTTTATAAAGAACACTTTTTATCAGGAAGGCTATAAAAGTCCTCGCGGCTGCTCACGTAATACGGGTATCGGTTTTTGGTTCATGCGAGGCTTCGGCCACTGTTTTTACTCAGGTACAAAGCCTGATGCGCAGAAGCATGGCTGCAGAGACTATTTCGCATCCGGAAGCCTATGGCTTTTTCCTTCATGAAAAGCAAAAACCAGATTCAGAAAGGGTGGCAGTCAATTGCAAGATAAGAATAATCGCATCACTGTACTCCGAACCATTTTGGAAGCCGAAAATATTACAAAACCAGAGCTTGCCGCAGCGGCCGGGCTCAGCTTACCAACGGTAACACAGATGACAAATGCACTTTGTGAGAAGGGGCTTGTTCAGGAATCCGGCATCATCGCCTCAACCGGAGGCAGACGGCCTCAGGCGTATAGGGCGCTTGGCAACGCCGTCCTTGCTGTCGGTATCGATGTCACGCGGAATCATATAAGGTTTTCTGTTGCAAATCTGAAAAAGGAAGTGCTTATCACCGAGCACTTTGAGTTCAACGCACATGTTATGAGCGAAGAAACCGAGAATGATATATTCCGTATGTATAATGCCTTCCTGCTTGAGCACAACCTGGATGAGGCAAGGATAATAGGCGTAGGTATTTCTCTTCCCGGAATATTGGAGCGAGGAAACAGGATCTTGCGCTATTCACACGTGCTGGAATTAAAACAGCCGTATTCACTGACTCGGTTGGAAAGTATGTTTTCGGTTCCCGTTTATTTCCAGAATGACGCAAATTCTGGCTGCCTATCCGAATGCTACTACAAGGATACCCCGGACTCCTTTGTTTACGTTTCTCTCAGCAATTCTATCGGTGGCGCTTATTTCTCTCATGGGTATCTGTCTGAAGGCAGCAACCACAAGGCCTTGGAGATCGGCCATATGTGCATCATCCCCGGAGGGAAGGAGTGCTACTGCGGCCACAGGGGGCATTTTGATGCCTACTGCTCTGCCCTGATTCTTTCCCGTGCTGCCAACGGCTCCCTTCCAATCTTTTTCTCTGAATTATCCAGGGGGAATAAAGAGTACGCCGCGCTGATGGAAGAATATATCGATCATCTTGCGCTTCTCATCAGCAACTTAAGAATATGCTTTGATGAGCACATTGTCCTTGGTGGTTATGTGGGCGGATATCTGGGGCCATATCTTGAAGCGATCCGCCAAAAGGTTCGCCAGCGCGACCTCTTTGATGAATCCGGTGATTACCTCACTATAAGCCAATATCACTTTGAAGCTGCCACTGTTGGCATAGCGAAATTCCTAATCGAGCAATACATCAAGGAATTAAAATAAACCCAGAGAAGCAGACTCTGGTTGAAACCGAGTTACCCAGAAGCGATTTTTCCCGCAGACCGAAGAGCGCTGTTTGTACGTTGCAGAAAAAGAGGCACTACCCCAGATTCACGAATCGTTTGGGGCAGTGCCTTTTTGTTTAGCCTAAAACAGCAAGCACTTTAGTATATAAAAATAATTTATAAAGTACATTAAAAAAGTATTGACATCTAGTTTGTGATCATTTATTATTAAATCATAGGAAGCCTTGTTCTAAGAAATGTCAGGAGGAAAACATTTATGGAAACTTCAAAATATTGGTTAGAAAAAATCATTTCGAAAACGCAGTTTGAAAACTATATCGGCTATATGTGGAAATCGGGAAACAATGAATTTGATCTGAAGAGTTTTATGGAGACCGAATACTGTGCGGAACTGACCCGCAGACTCAAACGCGAGTATACATACGAAATAGAGCCGATGGGAAAAGAAACTTTAGAGTATATTTCCGACCTCGGGCTTAACAAGGAGCTTTTTGAGAATGAGAGCTTCTACACAAGATGGACGATATATACACCTCTTGAGCCAATTCCCGATAAAAAGTACCCGGTAATATTTGTCCTTCATGGCGGCGGAGATGCAATTGAAGCAGCGGAATTTATTCCCGGATACCTTGAAATCGCTGTGCAGGAAGGATTCATTCCGATTTTTCCGCAAAACCACAATACAGACAATATCTTGAGGATCCTCAATATTGTGTCAAAAAAATATCCGGTAGATCTGGAGAGGGTTTATGTAACCGGACACTCTCAGGGTGGCATGAAGTCCTTCCAGGCCGCATACAGGGCACCGGAGGTATTTGCGGCAATGGGGCCGTGCAATTTCATGTTTCACTTTGATGAGGACGACAACGGACAGCGATTCCCCCAAGAGGTTTTTGACAAATTCAAAGAGAAAGTCGTTCCGTGCATCCAGATAGTCGGATGCGCGGAAATGCTCAATTTGGTTCCTCTGAATTTTTACAGGCCGGAGATCAATAGCGTACATCTTTTCGATGGATGGAAGGATGATCCGCGATGTAGTAGACCGAGTTTTACTCCGGAGCTTGGGAATTATTGGATAGGTTATATGAATTGGGAGGCAACCAGATCGCCTGATCCGAGAAGATATACGGAACAGGATCCAACTGTTAGCAAATGGGAAGGTTTTAAGGCCATACCCTATGGTACCGATGCTGACAGGACATTCCTTGAGGGCGTAAACACGTTCCTGGCGCTGGAAGGAGTTGCGCCGAGAGATATTGAAAAGTGCCTTTCCTACCGTAATACGCCCGAAGATGAGCTGCACCATGAAGTCGGTATCTATGCGGATGAGGAGTATACAGACCGCTATTACGGGTACAAGCACTACACGCTGAACTTCAATAACAGCGAAGGCGTAAATACATTTCGATTCATTGCTGTGGAGAATTGTTATCACACATATATGACGACACAGGCTCAGCTTACATGGAACTTCTTCAAAAACTTCCGCCGCGACCAAAAGACAGGTAAGCTTGTGGTAGACGAATACGAAAAATAGCCTTGTGTATGCCATGTACATGTTTTGCAGGCATGCAATGAAACCGGCGGCGAGGATGTAAGTCAAAGAGCAATGCGTAACTTAGACAAACAAAACACGTGGGCGGAAATAATGCTGCGAGACCATTCCTTCCCGGATCAGCCGAGTATGACGTGGCCGGGGATTCTCTGCCTACAGCTATTTCCAAGGTGGTCAGCTTTAGTATCCTGATCGTCCCGTACCTGATCGACCAGAGTATGTTGCGGCTATCGGTACGAGGGCGCTGGGGCGTATATTGGTATTGAAAGGGATCATGGATGTGCATATTCTGCCATGTTTTACATATATCTATCGCTCGACACCAAAACATTGGCAGTGTTGCATTCCTTCTTATCAAAAAATCCAGCCCTTCTACTTTCTTAGATAGTTCGGCTGGATTTTTGGCGTACTTTAATAACAATTGCTCATTGTCATGTTCTTCTAGGCTGTTTTTAAATCGTATAAGTGGCTCTGCAGTTTTTCACGCTGGATTTTTGAATGCAGTTCATTGATGTTATAACCCAGGCACAGCAGAAGAAACTCGATTTTTACATGGTTTTTCCCACATGTTAAAAATCTCTTGAAACCATAATCGTGTTTCAGAACTCCAAATGCCCCCTCCACTTGGATCGAACGGTTCATACGGTATCGGATTCCCTCTTTACTCATGATGTTTTTCAACGACACGTCCCGCCTTTCAATCAACACTCTCGATACATACATCTGCTTGCTCTTTTTTGACCGGGTACATTTCCCTCCGAAATGAGGGCAGCCGCTACAATCCTCGCATGGGTAGATTTCCTGCTTCGATTCATAGCCGGTGACGCTGGTCTTCTTTTTCTTTCCAACATGCCATAAGATTCTTCCGTAGTCGCAGACGTAGCAGTCACCTTCTTCGATATAGGTCATATTTT
>Ga0153922_1000206_pt1 | contig 24052 bp, 24 predicted proteins | sample TSNJ006MetaG_FD_104723 | JGI IMG/M metagenome (GOLD analysis project Ga0153922, IMG submission 104723) | Attine ant fungus gardens microbial communities from New Jersey, USA - TSNJ006 MetaG | ecosystem: Host-associated > Fungi > Mycelium > Unclassified | place: USA: New Jersey, Brendon T. Byrne... | reverse complement strand
TGATCAAAGTCACCAAACGTGACAAAAAAACCACACCCAACCACGGGGACGGCCAGATGCGGCAAAAACAAACAACAAACAAAAACCACCAAACACACTATTGAGTTCTCAAACAACACACCCGTTCGACAGGCAACCCTGCCACTATACTCCAGGTCAGGACAGTGGTCAAACCCGCGCATTCACGCGAAACTGACGCGCACAGCCCTGCCGACGCCTGCCTCTGCTACGAGCTTACCCGCTCGATTCCCGCGCCCAGACTCACCAGGTTTTCGACAAAGAGCGGATAGCCGCGGTCGATATGGAAAACGTCGTGGACCTCGGTGTCGCCGTCGGCCACCAGGCCCGCGAGCACCAAACCAGCGCCCGCCCTGATGTCCGACGACCACACCGGCGCGCTGGACAGCTGCGGGATGCCCCGCACAACCGCGTGATGACCGTCGGTGCGAGCGTCGGCGCCCAGCCGGATCATCTCCTCAACGAAGCGGAACCGGGCCTCGAACACGTTCTCCGTGATCATCGATGTGCCGTCCGCGATCGCTGCCAGGCCGATGGCCATCGGCTGAAGGTCCGTCGGAAATCCGGGGAACGGCAGCGTCGCCACGTTCACCGCCTTCGGCCTCTCGTACTGCACGACCCGGAATCCGTTGTCGTGCTGGGTGACTGTCGCTCCTGCGGCATGCAGTTTGTGCAGGACAAGCTGTACGTGGGCGGGATCCACCCCGGTCACAGAGATATCCCCGCGCGTCATCGCGGCCGCAATGCCCCAAGTGGCGCCGACGATCCGGTCACCGATAACGCGGTGCTCGGTCGGATGGAGCCGCTCGACGCCAGTGATGGTCAACGTCGGCGTGCCGGCACCGTCGATCTCCGCACCCATCTGCGACAACATCGTGCACAGATCGACGACGTCGGGCTCGCGTGCGGCGTTGTGGATCGTCGTCACACCCTGCGCCAGGACCGCGGCCATCAAGATGTTCTCGGTAGCACCCACGGACGGAAACTCCAGCTGAATTTCCGCGCCGTGCAAGTGTTCTGCCGACGCGACCACGCATCCGTGTTCGATGTTGCAGTTGGCACCCAACTGCCTTAAGCCGGCCTGGTGCATGTCCAACGGTCGGGATCCGATGGCGTCGCCGCCCGGCAGTGCCACACGAGCCCGCTTACACCTGCCGACCAGTGGCCCCAGCACGCACACCGATGCCCGGAACTGGCGGACAGCAGCAAAGTCCGCGTCGTATTTGGGTTCATCCGGCCCCGTCACCCGCACCACCGGCCCGTCGAGCTCCACGGTGGCGCCCAGACCGCGCAACACCTCGGCCATCAGCGGGACGTCGAGAATGTCGGGGCAGTTGGTGATCGTGCTGGTGCCCTCGGCGAGCAGGGCCGCTGCCATCAGCTTGAGGACGCTGTTCTTGGCGCCGGTGACGGCCACTTCCCCCGATAACCGGCTGCCGCCCGTCACGACAAAGCGCTCGCTCACGCGGGCTAGTGTAGACAGCAGAGATAACCATGGCAGTTCACCTAACCCGCATATACACCCGGACCGGTGATGATGGCACCACCGGTTTGAGCGACTTCTCGCGCGTGACCAAGAACGATCCACGGCTGGTGGCGTACGCCGACTGTGACGAAGCAAACGCCGCGATCGGCTCAGCCATTGCCCTGGGATCGCCCGCCGAACCGCTCACGCGGGTGCTGCGGCAGGTACAAAATGATTTGTTCGACGCGGGCGCCGACCTTTCCACACCTGTGGTCGACAATCCGAAGCATCCGCCGCTTCGCATCACGCAGAGCTATATTGACCGGCTCGAGGCATGGTGCGACCGGTACAACGAGTCGCTGCCTGCACTCAATTCCTTTGTCCTGCCGGGTGGCTCACCGCTTTCGGCCCTTCTGCATGTCGCTCGCACGCTTACCCGGCGCGCAGAACGGTCCGCGTGGGCAGCGGTTGAAGCACATCCCCAAAGCGTCAGCCCGCTCCCGGCCAAGTACCTCAACAGACTGTCCGACCTGTTGTTCATCCTGTCCCGCACGGCAAATCCAGACGGCGATGTGCTGTGGCAGCCCGGCGGCCAACCGCCGCAGTAGCAAGCGCCGTAGCAAGCGCCGTAGTAGCAAGTCCCGCAATAGGTTACGTCGTTCGCCGCTCCGCACGGGGCGACGGCCGCGATTCGAACCAGGACAGGAACGCGGTCAACGCTCCTCGATCGAGTGCAACTTCATAACCCCGCCGGCGTTGCTGTCCCGCATCGCGCAACTCGAGAATCGCAATCTCGGCGATCATGATGTCGAACTCGTCGCCGCGCGGCGCCCGCCGGGACACGATCTCGATGCCGTGGCGACTCAGTCGGCGATCGGGCCACAACCGCAGGCTCGACAACCGATAAAACCCGGCTTCTCCTCCGCGGTAACGGATCACGCCGTGCCGCCAGCCATGGCCACCCACCGCGGGGATGTCCCGCAGGATTGCGGCCGTGCCGCCCTGTCGCAGCTTCCAGAGCCGATACGTCAGCGCCGTCACGGCCAACAGGAGGATGGCAACCAGCGCGACCATTGTTGCCATCGTCGCGCTCATCGGCGGCGATCTCCTAGTCGATTTCGCCCAGCACGCGCAACCTGGCCCGACCCCACGCGGCGACCCGAGCGTCGTCCGACTCGGCGTCCTGTCTTGCCTGATCGGCGTTGATCTCCGATTCGAACTCGGCCGACTCCGCCAAGATGATGACGCCCTCGTCGGTCACTGTCATGAAACCGCCGTCAACGGCGATGCGCAGGTCGTCGTCATCGTCCCGTTCGACGCGCACCATCGCGTCGTCGACCAGCTGTGCCACCAACGGAATGTGCCGCGGCAGAATGCCGATCTCACCGGAGGTGGTCCGGGTGAAGACGAAAGTTCCTTTCCCCGACCACATCTTGCGCTCGACCGCGACGATGTCGATACTCATGTCCGCCATTGCTCAGGCCGAATCCTCGTCCGAGGACGTCGGAGCACCGTCGCCCTTGGATTTATCGAGCTTGACGCCGAGACTCTCAGCCTTCTTCTCCAGGTCCTCCAGACCGCCGATCAAGAAGAACGCCTGCTCGGGCAGATGGTCGAACTCACCCTTGGTCAACCGGTCGAACGCGTCGATGGTTTCCTTGAGCGGCACGTTGGATCCCGGCTGCCCGGTGAACTGCTCGGCGGCCATCATGTTCTGGGACAGGAACCGCTCGATGCGGCGGGCGCGGTTGACCAGCTGCTTGTCTTCCTCGGACAGCTCGTCGACACCCAGAATCGCAATGATGTCCTGAAGGTCCTTGTACCGCTGCAGGATTCGGATGACCTCTTGGGCAACGCGGTAGTGCTCGTCACCGACGATCGAGGGGTCGAGAATCGTCGAGCTGGAGGAGAGCGGATCCACCGCGGGGAAAATGCCCTTCGAGAACACCGCCCGACTGAGTTCCGTTGTGGCGTCCAGGTGTGCGAAGGTGGTCGCCGGCGCCGGGTCGGTGTAGTCGTCGGCCGGCACGTAGACCGCTTGCATCGACGTGATCGACCGCCCCCGAGTGGACGTGATGCGCTCCTGAAGCTCGCCCATCTCGTCGGCGAGCGTCGGCTGGTATCCCACGGCCGACGGCATGCGGCCGAGAAGCGTCGACACCTCCGAGCCGGCCTGAGTGAACCGGAAAATGTTGTCGATGAACAGCAGCACGTCCTGGCCCTGCTCGTCACGGAAGTACTCCGCCATGGTCAGGCCGGATAGGGCCACCCGCATACGGGTGCCGGGTGGCTCGTCCATCTGGCCGAAGACCAGCGCGGTGTCCTTCAGCACGTTGGCCTCGGCAAGTTCAACCCACAGGTCGTTGCCCTCGCGCGTCCGCTCGCCCACACCGGCGAAAACCGAAGTTCCACCGAAGTTTCGCGCGATACGGTTGATCATCTCCTGGATCAACACGGTTTTGCCGACGCCGGCCCCGCCGAACAGCGCGATCTTCCCGCCCCGTACGTAGGGAGTGAGCAGGTCGACCACCTTCAGACCCGTTTCCAGCATTTCGGTCCGCGGCTCGAGTTCGTCGAACGCCGGCGGCTTACGGTGGATCCCCCAGCGTTCGAGGTCGGAGCCGTAGCCCGTCTCATCCAGGCACACACCGAGCGCATTCCACACGTGCCCCTTCGTACCGTCGCCCACCGGCACTGAGATCGACCCACCGGTGTCGACCACTTCGGCCCCGCGGACCAGGCCGTCAGTCGGCTGCATCGAGATGCACCGGACCAGGCTGTCGCCCAGGTACTGAGCGACCTCCAGAGTCAGCGTCTTCGCCAGCTCCGCGAACGTGATGTCCGCGTGCAGCGCGTTGAACAACTCCGGCAGCGCGCCGCGCGGGAACTCCACGTCGACGACCGGGCCGGTGACCCGCACCACCCGGCCATTGGCCCCCTTGCCCTTACTGGTGGTCGCGCGTTCAGCAGTTGCGGTCATGTCCTCTTCGCTTTCCTATAGGTGCTATTTGGCCGCGTCGGCCAACGCGTTTGCACCGCCGACGATTTCACTGATTTCCTGGGTTATCTGCGCCTGCCGTTCCCGGTTGGCCTGCAGCGTGAGGTCGCGGATGAGGTCGTCTGCGTTGTCGCTGGCCGACTTCATCGCCCGTCGCCTCGACGCCGACTCCGACGCCGCGGACTCCAGCAGCGCGGCGAAGATCCGGGTGGTCACGTACCGCGGAAGCAAGGTTTCGAACAGCTTCGTCGCCTCCGGCTCGAACGAGAACAGTGTGTGCGGTCCGGTGTCCTCGACATACTCGACGACCATTGGTGCGATGCGGTGCGCGACGGCTACCTGAGACATCATCGACTTGAATTCGGTGTAGACCAGGTGCAGTTCGTCGACGCCGAGAACACCATCGGGACCTGGGTCGTCGCCCTCGTCGTCCTCGCCTGCCAGGAACGCATCCACCAGCGTCCCGGCGATCGTCTCAGCGTTGTCGTAAGCGGGCTTCTCCGAGAATCCGGTCCACGATTCGGTGACCTTCCAGTTCCGGAAGCTGAAGTAACTCAATGCTTTACGCCCGACCACGTAAAGGACCGGCGTCGTCCCCTCCGCGCGAAGCAGCGAGAACAGCTCCTCCGATCGCCGGAATACATTGGCGTTGTATGCACCGCACAGCCCGCGGTCCGACGACACCACCAAAACGGCGGCGCGTCGCCGGTTCTCGCGCTCGACGAGCAGCGGGTGGTCGAGCGCGGATTCCTCGGCGAGATTCGTCAGCATGGTGGTGATCTCGGACGCGTACGGCCGGGCGGCCTCCAGCCGGGCCTGAGCCTTGGCGATGCGCGATGTCGCGATCATCTCCTGGGCCTTGGTGATCTTCTTGATCGACCCAGCGGAGCGAATGCGCCCGCGCAGCTCGCGAAGTGTGGCAGCCATCGAGACCTAGCTCTTCTTCTGCGGCGCAGGCTTACGCACCTTCACCGATTCCTTCTCGAGGTCTTCTTCATTCATGGCGTCGATGTGCTCGTCGGGAACCATGGAGCTGCCGTCGGAAGTGCCGAAGCCCTTCTTGAACTGGTTGATCACCTCTTCGAGCTTGCCGGAGGTCTCATCGGACAGCGCCTTCGACTCTCGGATGTCCGTGAGGATCTCGTCGTGGGAGCCCTTCAGATGGTCGAGGAACTCGGTCTCGAAGCGCCGGACGTCCCCCACCGGTACCGAATCGAGATGTCCCCTCGTGCCGAGGAAGATCGCAACCACCTGCTCCTCGACCGCCATCGGTTGATGCTGCGGCTGTTTGAGGACTTCGACGAGCCGCGCACCCCGGTCAAGCAGCTTCCTGGAGTTCTCGTCGAGGTCGGAGGCGAAGGCGGCGAACGCCTCCAGCTCACGGTATTGCGAAAGGTCGAGACGCAACGACCCGGCGACCTCTTTCATCGCCTTGATCTGCGCGGCGCCACCCACCCGCGAAACCGAGACGCCGACGTTGATCGCCGGCCGTACGCCCTGATTGAACAGGTCGCTCTCCAGGAAGCACTGGCCGTCAGTGATCGAGATGACGTTGGTGGGAATGTACGCCGAGATGTCGTTGGCTTTGGTCTCGATGATCGGCAGGCCGGTAAGCGAGCCGCCGCCCAAGTCGTCGGACAGCTTCGCGCAGCGCTCGAGCAGCCGGGAGTGCAGATAGAACACGTCGCCCGGATACGCTTCGCGCCCCGGTGGCCGGCGTAGCAGCAGCGAGATCGCACGATACGCCTCGGCCTGCTTGGACAGGTCGTCGAACACGATCAACACGTGCTTGCCCTGATACATCCAGTGCTGGGCCACCGCCGAACCGGTGTACGGCGCAAGCCATTTGAAACCGGCCGAATCCGATGCGGGTGCCGCCACGATCGTGGTGTAGTCCATTGCGCCACCCTCTTCCAGGGCGTTGTGGACGCTGGCGATCGTGGTTCCCTTCTGGCCGATCGCGACGTAGACGCAGCGGACCTGCTGCTTGGGATCACCGCTCTCCCAGGCCTGTCGCTGGTTGAGAATGGTGTCCACACAAATCGACGTCTTGCCGGTCTTGCGGTCACCGATGATGAGCTGACGCTGCCCCCTGCCGATCGGCGTCTGCGAGTCGATCGCCTTGATGCCTGTCTGCAACGGCTCCTTCACGCCCTGCCGCTGCACCACGGACGGGGCCTGAACCTCCAGTGCCCGACGGGTTTCCGCCGCGACATCGCCGCGGCCGTCGATCGGCTGGGCGAGCGGATTGACGACGCGGCCCAGGAACGCGTCTCCAACCGGGACCGACAGCACCTCTCCTGTGCGCTTGACCTGTTGGCCCTCTGCGATCTTCTCGAAATCGCCCAGAATAACCGCGCCCACGTTATGCTCGTCGAGATTGAGCGCTACGCCGAGCACACCGCCCTCGAACTCGAGCAGCTCCTGCGTCATCACGGACGGCAGGCCCTCGACGTGCGCGATACCGTCACCGGCGTCGATGACGGTACCGACCTCCTCACGCGCCGTGTCGGCGATGAAGCTGGAGACATACTCCTCGATCGCACCCTGGATGTCGTCGGGCGAAATCGTTAACTCTGCCATGGCTTTTCGTCTTCCTGCCTTCGGTGGGTCAATCTGGATCAAAAGTTTCAGTCGGGCAAATGGTTTCGGGCTGCGGCCAACCGGGACGACAATGCTCCGTCGACCACCTCATCGCCCACAGCGATCGTCAGACCGCCCAGCAGCCTGGGATCGATCTGCAACTGCACCGCCACAGGTCGGCCATAGATCCGACCGAGCAGCCGGCCGAGCCGATCCCGTTGCGCGGCGCTGAGCGGTGCAGCTGCCGTGGCGTACGCTACGACTTCGCCGCGGCGCGCGACCGCCAGTTGTGCCAGCGCCGTGACTTCCTCGTCCGCCCGGTGGTTGCCGCGGAGCAGTTCGACCGTCTGCGAAAGCAGATCTTCCGTGACGGGATTCACGCCCTGACTGCGGCCGAGCAGGTTCTTGAGCAGCCGTACCCGTCCTTCGGCGGGCCGCGCGTAATCACTCAGCAGGGTCGACAGTTGCGGCTCCGCGTCGAGAATCCGGCCGAACCGGAACAGCTGCTCTTCGAGCTCGTCCGCATCGCCGGCCCGCTCGGCGCGAACCAGCAGTGCCAGTCGTGCAGCATGCTCGATCGCGTCCAACAGGCTGGCGTCGGAGGACCATCGTCCGGACACTGCCACGTTGAGCACCTCGAGCGCGGGATCACCGACCCGACCGCGCAGCAGCGACTCCACCATCAGCACCTTGGGCGCGGGATCGTCCGCCGGGTCGGCGAGATGCCTGGTCAGGATCATTTCACGGGTGAGCAGCTTGGTTACGGCAGCCAGATCCTGTGCCAGACTTGTCAACTGCGATTCGCCGAGGTTGGCGGTGACTTCGTCGAACCGCGCGACCAATCGGCTCAGCGCCTCTCGGCTGGCGGCCCGCAGATTGGCGGTCGCCGGATCCTCGATGACGATGGTTGACGGCGCCATCGCATCCAGCTCGTCGAGGAAGCGGTCGACGGTTTCCGACTGTGCATCCGGATCGGAAACGTGGTTACGGACCAGCTCGCCGGCACGCCGCACCGCTTCGACGCCCAGGTCTTGTCGCAGCTGGCGGATTAACTGAGCGCGTAGTAGTTGAATGTGCTGCTGTCCCTGCACTTTCACGCGCTCGACCTCCGCGTCGGCCTGCGCGCGTAGCTGTTCGGCGATGCTCTTCGCGTCGGCGCGCGCCTCCGCGACGACGCTCTTGGCCTCCTCTTCGGCATCCCGCAGCGCCTTCGCGTGAGCCCGCTTGGATTCCTCCAGCCGCTTCTGGGCGGCCGCGCTGTCCTCGAGTTGCTTGCGCACCGTCTCCTGGCGGGCCGCCATCAACTTGCGCACCGGCGGAACAACGTAGCGCCAGACCAGAAACACAATGGCCGCAAACCCGATCAGCTGCCCGATGAACGTCAACATGGTGCCATCACCCCGTTTTCGCGGCTTCCCGCGCAATGTCGACGCGCAATACGCGGCTGGCCAATGTCGCCGCCAGCCTCTCCTTCGAGGACCTCAGGTCGGCCGCGATCATGTCCGACTGCTCCTTGAGGACTCCACCCGCCGTCTGCAGCGCCAAGCCCGATTCCTCGGTCGCGCGCGCCTTCATCTCCTCGAGGATTTTGCGGCCGTCGGCGCGTGCTTCGTCGCGAATGCCGGAAGCCTCCCGTCGGGCATTCGCCATCGCCGCAAGGTAGTCGGACTGGGCAGCGGCGAACTGTTTGTCCGATTCCCGATTGTTTTCAAGGGTTTTCGCGACCATCTGATCGCGCTCGTTCAGCACCTGCATGATCGGCGGTACAACGAACGTGCCGATCACGCCGAGCACGATCAGGAAGATGAGCAGCACGACGAAGAACGTGCCGTTCGGAACGAGGAAGTTGTTCGTCCCGCCGCCTTCCCCGGCCGCGACCAACGTCATGGTCCCATGACCCATCGCGGCGGACTACTTGACCGGAGTGGCGAACACGAACAGCGCCATGAACGCCAGGTTGATGAAGTAGGCGGCCTCGACAAGACCCACCGTGATGAAGAACGGAGTGAACAGCCGGCCTTGGGCCTCGGGCTGCCGCGCGATGCCCGAGATCAGCGCGTTGCCGGCGACACCGTCACCGATGCCGGCGCCGATTGCGCCGCCGGCCATGATCAACCCGCCGCCGATGAGAGCGCCGGCAGCGATTGTGGCATCCATAGATATCCTCCTTGATAACTGGTACTGGACTTGCGGCTTAGTCGTGATGCTCCTCAAGCTCCATTGACTGGCTGAAGTAAAGAACCGTCAGCAGGGCGAAGATGAACGCCTGGATGGCCCCGACGAACAGGTCGAAACTCTTCCAGATCGCGTTGGGCAGCCACATGATCCACCAGGGGAACAGCGAGATCAGAGCGACCAGGATCCCGCCGGCGAACATGTTGCCGAAAAGTCGCAGGGACAGCGAGATCGGCTTGGCAATCTCCTCGACGATGTTGATCGGCGCGAGGAATGCGACGTGGCCCTTCAGCACTGCTAGCGGGTGGCCGACGATGCCGCGGCGCCGGATTCCGGCCGCGTGATAGCCGACGAAGACGAACAACGCGAGCGCGAGCACGAAGTTGATGTCAGATGCGGGAGGTGCGAGCAGTTCGTGTGCTTTGCCAGCATCCTCGTATTGGACGGGAAGAACCGACAGCCAGTTCGCGACCAGGATGAAGACGAACAACGTCACCGCAAGCGGCAGCACGAACGGGGCGATGCGCATGCCGATCGTTGTTTCGATCTGGTCGCGCATCTGGATGGTGACGGCCTCGAAGAATAACTGCACGCCGTTGGGGACGCCGGACGATGTGACCTTCGCGCGCAGGAAGAACGCCAGCGCGATCACGACCACCGCAGCTATCGCGGTGGCGAGAACGGTGTCGGTGTTGACGGTCAGGCCGAACCAGTTGGCGGTCTCGTGGTGACCGACCTCGATCGCGGCCTCGGAGAGCAGAGTCTCGGTCATGACGTCGTGCCACTCCCTTCGATCTCGCCGTTGGCGGGCTTGCGCAGCGCGGTCATCACCGGCACCGCCGTCGTCAGCACCAGCAGCACTTGAAACAGCGCCAGCCCGAACAGCACACCCAACCCCGCGGGCCGGAACAAGAACGCGATCGTCAAACCGGTCACGGTGATGACCAAGAGTCGGGTCGCCGAATTGAGCGCCATCTTGCGCTTCAGTGGATGCGCTTCGGCGGTGATCGATTCCACCGAGCGCTGTACCAGCACGCCGTTGAGCAAACCCAGACCGAGCCCGATCCCGAAGAACCCTCCGATCCACACATGCCCCATCGCCGCGGCCGCGGCGATGGCGACGGCGGTCAGCACAAGGCAGATGAGGAGCAGACGAAGTGGCCGGAAAGCAACGGAGGGGAACACCAACGGCGCGCCCTGCGCTGGCGTCGTCACCTTGCTACCTCAATCCCGCGTGTCTGAAAGATGCCTGGCCTGGGGTCAGTGAATCCGCCGAGCGTATCGGAGGTGGCAGGCACGCCGGAATCACCCAAGGGGGCATCTCCCTATGTCGGTCGTTCCCGGGTTGTCGGAGGCGGCTCCGACTACCCGGGGGGCCGGCAACCCGCGGTGGTACTTTCGGGTTCTACCAGCACCGTACCATATGGTGGGCGGCCCGAAAGGGCCAATTACTACTTGCCGTCGTACAGCTACTACTTGTCGTCGTACAGCTCTGCTCCGCGCCGCAGAAGCGGGATCACAGTCACCACGATCGCCACGACGATGGCCGCCAGCATCACCGCACCGGCGTACCGCGGATTGACGAAGATCGTGCTGGCGGTGCCGAACGCTACGATGCTCACCCACAGGTAGATCAGTAGCACCACTCGCCGGTGGGAGTGCCCGATCTGCAACAGCCGATGGTGCAAATGCATCTTGTCGGGGCTGAATGCGCTGCGGCCGGCGCGGGTGCGTCGCACGATCGCGAGCAGAAGGTCGAGCATCGGCACGAACATGACCGCGATGACCAGCAGGAACGGCGATAGCAGAACGAATACGTCGCGTGCGCCGTACGCGTTCTGTGAGATGGGTCCGGCCGCGGTCGTCGAGGCGGCGGCCAGCATCAGCCCGATCAGCATCGAGCCCGAATCACCCATGAAGATCCGGGCGCGGTGGAAGTTGTGCGGCAGGAACCCCAGGCATGCGCCGGCGAGCACCACCGAGATGACCGCGGGCGGGTAGTACAGCACATCGCCGCCGTGATCGCGCAGCAAACCGACCGAGAAGATGCAGATAGCCAACGCGGTGATCAACCCTAGGCCGGCGGCGAGTCCGTCGAGCCCGTCGACGAAATTCATCGCGTTGACGATGGCGACCGTGAGAGCGAGCGTCAGCAGGATCGACGAGGCCTGGTCGAGCACGATCGTCCCGACTCCGCCGACGGGAATGTAGAGCACGCTCCATGCCACGCCCATCGTCACGAGCACACTGGCCGCGGTGATCTGACCGGCGAATTTCGTCAGTGCGTCCAGGCCCCACTTGTCGTCGATCAGTCCGATTCCCATGATGATTCCGCCTGCGACGAGCACCGCGGGCAGACCCGAGGAATAGACGAAACCCCGGGTCAGCGCCGGCAGTTGCGACGCGAGCAGCACTGCCGCAAGCACGCCGATGTACATCGCCAGCCCGCCCATTCGGGGTGTCGGATCCAGATGCACGTCGCGCTCTCGCGGGATGGCGACGGCGCCGAGCCGGGTGGCCAGCACACGGACCCATCCGGTGCAGAAGTAGGTGATGATGGCGGCGGTCAACCCGACGAGCGCGAGCTCGCGCAGCGGGACGCCCGCGCCTCGTTCGGAGAGGGCGAGCACGCCGTCGGCCAGAATCCCCACTTCGCTCACCACTGAATGCACCGTACTGGAGAGCCCCCGAGAGCCCCGTCAGGCCCGCAGCGTCGCAGCGGAGACCGCGAGTACGCCGGCGATCTCGTCGGTGCTCACGGGGCCTTCGCGGAGAATGCGCGGCGTTGCCCCCGTGAGGTCGATGATGGTCGAGGCCGCCTGCTGCTGTGATGGCCCCGCGTCCAGGTAGACCTCGACGAGCCCGCCGAGCTGGAGGTAAGCGTCCTGCGCGGTGACTGCGGGCGGACGGCCCGAGACGTTCGCGCTGGACACCGCCATCGGGCCGACTTCGCGAAGTACCTCGATGGCCACCGGGTGCAGCGGCATCCGCACCATCACGGTGCCCCGGCCCTCACCGAGATCCCACTGCAGCGAGGGCGCCTGGTGCACGACGATGCTCAGCGCACCCGGCCAGAACGCATGAATCAGTTCACGGGCCGCGTCGGAAACCGCGAACGCCAGCCCGTCAATGGTCTGCCACGAACCGACCAACACCGGAACTGGCATGTCGCGACCGCGGCCCTTCGCCGCCAGGAGGGACGCGACGGCGATCGGGTCGAACGCGTCGGCGCCGACCCCGTATACGGTGTCGGTCGGCAGCACGACCAGCCGCCCCCCCTTCACCGCACTGACCGCGGCGGCGATGCCGGTGGGGCGCTGAGCCTCGTCGGCACACGCGAAAATCTGTGTCACTGCGTGATCTTCCTGCGCGCGGTCACGAAACGAGGTCGTCCGGCGAAGTCATTGTGCGCGGTGACGTCCGCAAACAACCCGCTGCACTCCAACATTGCGACCACAGCCGCCGACGCGGCGTCGTCGTGCTCAACCGCGATCAACCCGCCACCCTTGAGCCAACGGCCCGCGAGCACCGAGATCGCGGGGATGAACGACGTGCCGTCCGGGCCGCCGAACAGCGCCTCGGGCGGATCATGTTCTGCGACTTCGGGTTCCAGCACGGTGCCGTCCGGCAGATACGGAGGGTTGCCGACAACGAGATCGACGTGTCCGTCGAGATCGCCGAACAGCAGCCGATCACGGACATCGCCGTGCCGAAGCTCGACCGAGGTGCCCACGGTGTTACGCCGGGCGTAGGCCAGCGCTTCGGCCGAGATGTCGACGCCGATCACCCGGGCCACTGGCTCATGACGGGCCAGCGCCGCGGCGAGCGCGCCCGAGCCGGTGCACACATCGACGATCAGGGGTTCGCCAACCAGCCGTTGCGCCATTGCCCATTCGAGAAGAGCTTCGGTCTCGGGGCGCGGGATGAACACACCCGGCCCGACGTCGAGGGTGAGCGGGCCAAACCCTGTCGTTCCGGTGAGGTGTTGCAACGGAATTCGCTGTGCGCGCGCGGCGATCAGATCCGCGTAGCGGCTGAAGAAATCAGCGCCCACGCCGTCGAGGAGCGCCAGGCGACCGCGGCTCGTCCCGGCCGCATGCGCGGCGAGTACCTCCGCGTCGATTCGCGCAGACGCGACGTGGGCGTCGGTCAGCACACGGGTGGCTTCGTCGATCGCCTTCCGCAACCGCGCCATCACGCCTGCTGCAGACGAGATTGCTTGTCGGCGACCGCAAGTGCGTCGAACAATGTGTCCAGGTCCCCGTCGAGCACTTGATCCAGATTGTGCGCCTTGAATCCGATGCGGTGATCGGTGATCCGGTTCTCGGGGAAGTTGTAGGTGCGGATACGTTCACTGCGATCCACCGTGCGGATCTGGCTGGCCCGGTCCGCCGACGCGTCGGCGAGAGCCTGCTCCTCGGCCAGCGCCTGCAGCCGGGCCGCGAGCACCTGTAGCGCACGAGTCTTGTTCTGCAGCTGAGACCGCTCGTTCTGACAAGTGACGACGATCCCGGTGGGCAGGTGCGTGATCCGCACCGCCGAGTCGGTGGTGTTGACGCCCTGGCCGCCCTTGCCCGACGACCGGTACACATCGATGCGCAAGTCGGACTCGTCGATCTCGACTTGGCCGACTTCCTCCGGCTCCGGGTAGACCAGCACGCCTGCGGCCGAGGTGTGCACCCGACCCTGCGACTCGGTGACCGGCACCCGTTGGACGCGGTGCACGCCGCCCTCGAATTTCAGCCTGGACCAGACGCCGTCGGCCGAATCGCCCTTGCTGGTGATCGACAACGTGGCCTCCTTGTAACCGCCGAGGTCCGACGTTGTCTCGTCGAGCACCGTGACGGTCCACCCGTGCCGCTCCGCGTAGCGGATGTACATCCGCGCCAGGTCGGCGGCGAACAACGCCGACTCCTCCCCGCCCTCGCCAGACTTGACCTCGAGGACGATGTCGTCGGCGTCATGCGGATCGCGTGGCGCGAGCATGTCCGTCAGCTGCGTGTCGAGATCGCCGACCTGCGTTTCGAGTTGGCTGACCTCAACGGCAAATGAATCGTCGTCAGCCGCCAGCTCCCGTGCCGCCCCCAGGTCGCCGCGGGCGGCCTCGAGCTTGCGGTACGTCGCCACGATGGGCGCGAGCTGCGCGAACCGGCGCCCGACTTTGCGGGCCACGGCTTGGTCGGCGTGCAACTCCGGGTCGGAAAGGCGACGCTCGAGTTCGGCGTGCTCGGTTAGCAGCGCATCAATAGCGGGCGCTGTGTCTGTCACCTTCGCCTCCTTCCCCGGAACGCAAACCGACGCCCGTCCTGCGCTCGCGCAACAGATCGGGCGTCGGATGAGTCGCTATTTGCCGGCGCCGGCCTTGTCGTCCGAAGCGCCCTTCCGCTTGCCGTAGCGCTTCTCGAAGCGAGCGACGCGCCCGCCGCTGTCGAGAATCTTCTGCTTGCCCGTGTAGAAGGGGTGGCATTGAGAGCAGACCTCGACGGCGATCTGTCCGCTCTTCTTGGTGCTGCGCGTGGTGAACGTGTTGCCACAGCCGCAGTGCACCGTCGTCTCGACGTAGTCAGGGTGAATACCCGTTTTCATGGTGTCCTCTTCGTTGGGTGTCGGCGACCTATTATGCCAGGTCAGCCCCCAACACAGCCAAACGCCCCGAAACGCCGAGCTATTCCGGGGTAACGGTCGGACGACTTCCGTCGATAGTCGGGATGAGGAGGACATGTGAAGCTGAAAAAGATAGTGATTACTGCAACGATCACGAGCGCGCTGGGCCTCAGCGCCCTTGCGATGGGAGGCGTGGCCGGAGCCGACCCCGCAGCGCCCATGCCGATGGGGCCGGGACTGTGTGGTCCAGGCTGGAACTGCCAGCCGGGCCCAGGGGGCTGGAACCGCGGTGACGGGAACTGGAACGGCGGTGACGGCGACTGGGATCGCGGGCGCGACTGGAGTGTCGGCAGCGTCGACTGGTGGCGTGGTCGGCAGTGGTGGCGCGACGGCGATCGTCCGCCGTGGGGCTCCTGGGGGCAGCCGCCGGCGTACCAGTGGTCCGGCCCGCCGCCGTGGGTGGACCCGCACCCATTCAATTACTGGGGCTACAACGCAAACCCGGTGTGGGATCCCGGCTACAACCAGTGGGGTTTCTGGTTGTTCGGTACCTGGATTCCGATCAACGTGTAGTCAGGAGGCGAACTCCTCGTTCACTGGGCCGGGCGCGTTCTTGGACACCTGAACCAGGAACTCGTAGTTGCTCTTCGTCTTTCGCAACTGCGACATGAGCAGGTCGATCGCTTGATGCGAATCCAGGCCGCTCAACACCCTGCGCAGCTTGTGCACGACCGCGAACTCGTCGGGCGATAACAGCAGCTCGTCCTTGCGGGTGCCCGACGGGTTGACGTCGACAGCGGGGAACACCCGCCGCTCGGCAATCTTGCGGTCGAGCTTCAGCTCGGCATTGCCGGTGCCCTTGAACTCCTCGAAGATCACGGTGTCGCCGGTGGACCCGGTCTCGACCATCGCGGTCGCGACGATCGTCAGCGAGCCGCCCTCCTCGATGTTGCGCGCCGCGCCAAGGAACCGCTTGGGCGGATAGAGCGCAGTGGAGTCGACACCACCGGAGAGGATGCGGCCGGAGGCCGGCGACGCGTTGTTGTACGCGCGGCCCAGGCGCGTGATCGAGTCGAGCAGCACGACGACATCCTTGCCCTGCTCGACCAGGCGCTTGGCCCGCTCGATCGCGAGCTCCGCCACCGAGGTGTGGTCTGACGGTGGCCGGTCGAAGGTCGACGCGATGACCTCACCCTTCACCGAGCGCTGCATGTCGGTCACCTCTTCAGGGCGCTCGTCAACGAGCACCACCATTAGGTGGCATTCAGGGTTGTTGCGGGTGATCGCGTTGGCGATGTCCTGCAGGATCGTCGTCTTGCCCGCCTTTGGCGGCGACACGATCAGCGCACGCTGACCCTTGCCGACCGGCATGATCAGGTCGATGACGCGCGTGGTCAGCCGGTCGGGTCCCGTCTCCAGACGCAGTCGCTGATTGGGGTACAGGGGCGTCAGCTTGCCGAAGTCCGGACGCTTCTTGGCGTCCTCGACCGACCCGCCGTTGACCGCGTCGATGCGCACCAGCGGGTTGAACTTCTGTCTGGGGTTTTGGTTTCCCCCGTCGCCTTCTCGGGGCAGGCGCACCGCGCCGGTGATGTGGTCGCCGCGGCGCAGGCCGTTCTTGCGGACCATGTTCATCGACACGTACACATCGTTGGGGCCGGCCAGGTAGCCGGACGTGCGGACGAACGCGTAGTTGTCCAGCACGTCCAGGATGCCTGCGACGGGCTGCACCACGTCGTCTTCGCGCAGTTCGGCCTCGCCGGTGCTGTCGCCACCCCGTTCCCGCCGCCTGCGGTCACGGAATCGGCGCCCGCCCCGCCGACCCTGCCGGCCTTCGCCGTCGTCGTCGCCGCGGTTCTGGCCGCCCTGGCCTTGGTCGCCCCCTACCGGCGTGTCCGATGACTCGCCGGAGTCGGGCTGGCCGGCGTCCTTGGGTGGCGCGTCGGCCGCACCGTCGGCGGGTACGTCGCCGGTGATTTCGGCGGTTCCGGTGGTTTCGGCGGTGCCGGTGGTGCCGGTGGTGTCGATGGTGTCAGCGGTGTCGGCCTTATTGCCTCCCCCGTTTCGCAACTTGCTGATTGGCTCTCCACGACGTTCGCGGATAGCGGCGATCAGCTCGTTCTTACGCATGCCCGAGGTGCCTTTGACGCCGACCTCGCTGGCCAGCGCACGCAGTTCTGGCAGCACCATGGTCGTCAACGCGCCATCGCCTTGGGCAGTGCTCTCCTGGGCGGCGTGCACCTCGACGTCCGCCGGCGTGTTTGAGACTTCAGCTGTCTCAGATATCACGGTGGTGCGCAGATTCGGTTCTTCGGCGCCATTACCAGCCGCTATGAGGTCCGTATCAGTCACGGATGTCCTTTCTCTCCCTCGCAGGTTTCGTCATACGAGGGGTCTGTTGCACTCAGCCGATCCGCCGAGCGCCCGTGTCCCACCGTCGGCTTCGCCACGGTGATCGCTTTGGTTCGCAGCTAGCAGGCGAACCGTCATCCCCGAGAAGAATTTGTGATCGTCCTACTGTCGGCGCAGGTAGAAGCTGCGACTTCTGGACGGCACCGAGAATAACCCGCTTCCGGACCGGAAGCAAGAAAGCAAAACCCGGGGTGTCACTGTTGGGTGTCTTCGCGCAATGCTCACGAGCGTGGGCGCTCCGCCACCACAGCCCACCGCGCCCCCTCCCCGACCGACATCTCGCGGACGGTGAAACCGTTGGCAGCGCCGAACTCGAGAACTGAGGCAGGCAGTTCAACGCGGGTCGTCAACGCAATAATCGCTGGTCCTGCGCCAGAAAGCGCCGCCGCGAGACCACAACGCCGCAGCATTTGCAGATATTCCGCCGAGGTCGGCATGGCCGTCGCACGGTGCGGCTGATGGAGTGCGTCCTCCGTCGCGGCAAGTAACAGATCCGGCCGCTGCGTCAGTGCGACAACGAGCAACGCCACGCGACTGACGTTGAAGCGTGCGTCCTCGTGGCTGACGTAGCCCGGCAGGAGCACCCGGGTGGCCGAAGTGAGCGACCGCTCCTCGGGAATCGCCGAGAAGATCCTGATGTCAGGGTGCAGCCGCAACGGTACCGCCGAGAACCTCGTAGCCTCGCCGTCGACCTCGGTCCACGACACAACGGCACCACCGAGCACGGCCGCCGACGCATTGTCGGGGTGTCCCTCGAACTCGGAGGCGATCTCGATGAGTTGCCCTGTGGTCAGGGGTGTCGAACCGGCTTGGGTCAGAACGCCGTTGGCGGCGGCGAGCCCCCCGACCACAGCCGCGGCCGATGATCCAAGGCCACGCGAATGCGGAATATCATTGCGACAACGCACCGCCAGCCCGGAAACCGTCGCCCCAGCGGCCGCAAGACCACGTTCCACGGCGCGCACAACCAGATGCTCACGATTGAGCGGAACCTGCCCCGCACCCTCGCCCTCGACTTCGACCTGCAGACCGGAATCCATTGTCGTGACCACGATTTCGTCGTAAAGACTGAGCGCAAGACCGAGGCTGTCGAACCCGGGGCCGAGATTCGCGGCGGAGGCAGGCGCCACGGCGCTGGCGGTGAGCCCAGCGGGCAGTGCCGGACTCATACCAGGCCGAGCTTCGCGACGACCGCCAGCGGATCCACCGGGATGGCCGACACCGTCGGCACGCCTTTCAGCGCGGTGTCGGGGTCCTTCAACCCGTTCCCGGTGACCGTGCACACCACAGTGGACCTCCGGGCGACCCACCCGTCTTCCACCGACTTCAGCAGCCCCGCGATGCTTGCCGCCGACGCCGGTTCGACGAACACTCCCTCAGCGCGCGCCACCAGCTGGTAGGCCGCCAGAATCTCCTCGTCCGTCGCCGCCACGAACCGCCCGTGGGACTGCTGCTGAGCCTCGACCGCGGAGCCCCACGACGCCGGAGAGCCGATCCGGATCGCTGTGGCGATGGTCTCGGGCTCCTTCACGGGTTTGCCGAGCACCAGTGGTGCTGCACCTGCGGCCTGCGTGCCAAGCATCCGCGGCAGCCTGTCGGACAGCCCATCGCTGTGATATTCGGTGTACCCGCGCCAGTAGGCGGTGATGTTGCCCGCATTACCGACCGGCAGTGAGTGCACATCCGGCGCGGTGCCGAGCGCGTCGACGATCTCGAACGCGGCGGTCTTCTGGCCCTCGATGCGAACCGGATTCACGGAATTCACCAGCGCGACCGAAGGGAAGTCGGCGGTCGTCTTGCGGGCGAGCTCGAGGCAGTCGTCGAAGTTGCCGTCGACTTGGATGATCTTGGCGCCGTGCATGACGGCCTGGGCGAGCTTGCCCATCGCGATCTTGCCCTGTGGCACCAGCACGGCACACGTGATCCGGCCGCGTGCCGCGTACGCGGCCGCAGACGCCGACGTGTTGCCCGTCGATGCGCACAGCACCGCCTGCTGCCCGCGGGCCAGGGCGTCGGTCACGGCCATGGTCATGCCGCGGTCCTTGAAGGAGCCCGTCGGGTTGGCGCCTTCGACCTTGAGATGAACTGTGCATCCGGTCAATTCCGACAACCTCGGCGCGGGCACCAGCGGCGTGCCGCCCTCCAACAGCGTGACCGGGGTCCAGTCGTCGCCGACCGGCAGCCGGTCGCGGTAAGCGGCGATCAGTCCCGGCCAGGGATGGTGCACGCGGCCGGGTTTGGTCGCGGTCATTCGCTGGATCCCTCCAATCGCAGCACGCTGGCAACGTTCTGCACCACGTCGAGCCCGGCCAGTGCGGCCACGGTGTCCGACAGCGCGGCATCGGTCGCCATGTGGGTGACCACGACGACGCGCGCCCCGACCCGTTGGCCGTCCTCGTCGACGACGCCCTCCTGGCGCACCTCGGCGATGCTGACTTCGCGTTTCGCGAATTCTGTTGCCACCGTCGCCAATACGCCGGGAAGGTCGGCGACGTTCATGCTGACGTAGTAGCGGGTGGTGATCATTCCGATCGGCGAGATCGGCAGTTGTGCGTACTTCGACTCGCGCGGCCCGCGCCCGCCCTGCACCCGGTTGCGGGCCGCCATCACCACGTCACCCATCACAGCCGATGCGGTGGGCGCCCCTCCCGCGCCCTGGCCGTAGAACATCAGCCGGCCCGCCGCCGCGGCCTCTACCACAACAGCATTGAATGCGCCGTTCACCGCCGCCAGCGGATGAGTTAGCGGCACCAACGCCGGGTACACCCGCGCCGAGACCCGTTCCTGGCCGCCGTCGGTGGTGACCCGCTCGCAGATCGCCAGCAGCTTGATGGTTCTGCCAAGGGCCCGCGCCGACACGAAGTCGGCGGGCGTGACCTTCGTGATGCCCTCGCGGTAGACGTCATCGGCGGAAACGCGCGTGTGGAACGCGATGGATGCCAGAATGGCGGCCTTCGCGGCCGCGTCGTAGCCCTCGACATCGGCGGTCGGGTCGGCCTCGGCGTACCCGAGCGCGCCGGCGTCGGCGAGCGCAGTCTCGTAATCTTCTCCGGTGCTGTCCATTTCGGACAGGATGTAGTTGGTCGTCCCGTTGACGATGCCGGCCACCCGCAGCACGGTGTCTCCGGCCAGCGACTGCGTGAGCGGGCGAATCACGGGAATGGCTCCGGCGACGGCCGCTTCGAAGTACAAGTCGACGTGCGCGCGCTCGGCCGCCTGGGCGAGCTCTCCCGTGGACTGAGCAAGCAGCGCCTTGTTCGCGGTTACGACGGATTTGCCGCCCTGCAGCGCGCCCAGAATCGCCTTGTGCGCCGGTTCGACGGGACCCATCAGCTCGACTACGATGTCGATGTCGTCCCGCGACACCAGCGCATCGATGTCGCTCGTCAGCAACTCGATCGGTACGCCGCGGTCGGGAGCCACCCGGCGCACGCCGACGCCGCGCAGCTCAAGCGGCGCACCGATGCGGGCGGCCAGGTCGGCGGCAGTGTCCTCGATGATGCGCACCACATGGCTGCCCACGTTGCCCAGTCCCAACACCGCTACACCCACAGGCTTTTCGTCGCCGGTCATGCGCTCGTCACCTCCAAACTCAACAGATCGTCGATGGTCTCCCGGCGCAGGACCAGGCGGGCCTGCCCGCCGCGGACCGCCACCACGGCGGGGCGGCCGATGAGGTTGTAACGGCTCGACATCGAATAGCAATACGCACCTGTCGCCGCGACCGCAAGCAGATCACCGGGCCGGACGTCCCCGTTGACCCATGTGTCCCTGACAACGATATCGCCGCTTTCACAGTGCTTTCCGACGATCCGGGCCAACGTCGGGACAGCGTCGCTGGAGCGCGATACCAGCCTCACGTCGTACTCGGCTCCGTAGAGCGCGGTGCGGATGTTGTCGCTGATCCCGCCGTCGACGCTCACATAGCGCCGCTGGACATTGGATGCGATCGCCACGTCTTTGATCGTGCCCACTTCGTAGAGCGTGATCGTTCCCGGGCCCGCGATCGCTCGGCCGGGCTCCACCATCAGCCGCGGTTCGGGCAGCCCGGCGAGAGCCGACTCGTTGCGGACAATAACGGACAGCTTCGCGGCGAGTTCCTCCACAGGCGGCGGGTCGTCGTGTGGCACATACGAGATGCCAAGCCCGCCTCCCAGGTCGATCGTCGAGATCTGGGCGGTCTTCGCTGCCCCGAATTCCTCGACGACGTCGTGCAGAAGCCCGATCACACGGTGGGCCGCGAGCTCGAAACCGGCGACGTCGAAGATTTGTGAACCGATGTGGCTGTGCAGGCCGACCAACCGCAGGTGATCGGTCTCGAACACCCGGCGAATCGCGGCCATCGCCTGTCCGTTCGCCGCCGACAGGCCGAACTTCTGGTCCTCGTGAGCGGTCGAAATGAATTCGTGGGTGTGGGCCTCCACCCCGACCGTCACGCGCACGAGGACGTCTTGCACGGTGCCCAGTTGGCCGGCGATCGCGTCGAGGCGCTCGATCTCGATCATCGAATCCAGCACCACGTGGCCGATACCGGCCCGCACGGCATCTGTCAGTTCATCCAAAGATTTGTTGTTGCCGTGCAATGCCATTCGTTCCGGCGGAAAGCCAGCGTGCAGCGCGACCGCCAATTCTCCGCCGGAACAGACGTCCAGCGAAAGCCCTTCCTCTTCGATCCAGCGCGCAACTTCTGTGCACAGGAACGCCTTGGCGGCGTAGCGGACGTTCGCGCCGCCTCCGAAGGCATCTGCCATGAGGCGGCACCGCGCGCGGAAATCGTCCTCGTCGATGACGAACAGCGGGGTGCCGAACTCGCCGGCCAGCTTCGACACGCCAACGCCCGCAACGCGCACCTCTCCGCTGTCGCCTCGTATCACATTGCGCGGCCAGACGTTTGATGCCAACCGGACCAGTTCCTGAGGGGACTGTGGTCTCGCCGGTGCGGTAGCGGGATGGGCGATCACATGCGCTCCGGAGCGGTGACGCCGAGGATTCCGAGACCGTTGGAGATGACTTGGCGGGTGGATTGGCACAGCGCTAAGCGCGCGGTATGCAATTCGTTGGGCGCCTCGTCGCCCTGCGGCAACACGCGGCACGTGTCGTAGAACCGGTGATAGTCGCCGGCCAGGTCTTCCAGGTACCGCGAAATGCGATGCGGTTCCCGCTGTGCGGCGGCGGTTTTCAGCACACGCGGAAACTCGCCGATGTTGCGGATCAGGGTGCCTTCGCGTTCGTGGGTGAGCAGATCGAGATGACTGGTGTCGGGGATGAGACCGAGCTCGGCGGCGTTGCGCGCGAGGGCCGACAGCCGTGCATGCGCGTATTGCACGTAGTAGACCGGGTTCTCGTTGGATGCAGACGACCACAGCGCGAGGTCGATATCGATCGGCGTGTCGACGGACGACCGGATCAGCGAATACCGGGCGGCGTCAACGCCGATCGCCTCGACCAAGTCGTCGAGCGTGATGACCGTGCCGGCCCGCTTGCTCATCCGCACCGGCTGGCCGTCGCGGACCAGGTTCACCATTTGGCCGATCAGTACCTCGACGGTGGCTGGGTCGTCGCCGAGTGCGGCCGCGGCTGCCTTGAGCCGGGCAATGTAGCCGTGGTGGTCGGCGCCGAGCATGTAAATACACAGGTCGAACCCGCGCTGTCGCTTGTCGAGGTAGTACGCGAGGTCGGCGGCGATGTAGGCCGGTTGCCCGTCGCTCTTGATCACGACGCGGTCCTTGTCGTCACCGAACTCGGTGGTGCGCAACCATGTTGCGCCGTCCTTCTCGTAGATGTTGCCGGCCTCGCGCAGCCGTGCGATGACGTGTTCGACCCGCCCGGAGCTGTGCATCGATTCCTCGTGCGTGTAAACGTCGAAGTCGGTGCCGAAGTCGTGTAGTGACTGCTTGATATGGCCGAACATCAGGTCGACCCCGATCGACCGGAACGTCTCGCGCTGCTGCGGCTCGGGCTGGCTGAGGGCGTCGGGCGCCTTCTCGAGCACGTGCGCGGCGATGTCGCTGATGTAGCTGCCGGCGTAGCCGTCCTCGGGGGTGGGGTCTAGCCTGGCCGCGGCGATCAGCGAGCTTGTGAACCGGTCGATTTGCGCGCCGTGGTCGTTGAAGTAGTACTCTCGTACCACATCGGCGCCCTGGGTGGTCAGCAGTCGGCCGAGTGCGTCACCGACGGCTGCCCATCGGGTGCCGCCGATGTGGATGGGTCCGGTGGGATTTGCGGAAACGAACTCGAGGTTGATCCGCTGACCGCGCAGTTCATCCGAATGCCCGTAGTTCGCACCCGCGTCGATGACGTCGTTGATGATGACGCCCTGTGCGGATGCCGCGATCCGAAGATTCACGAAGCCGGGCCCGGCGATCTCGGCCGAAGCGATGCCATCGACACCGGCGAGTGCGTCAGCGAGCCAGCCCGCGAGGTCGCGCGGGTTGACGCCGACCTTCTTGCCAACCTGTAGCGCCAGATTCGTGGCGTAGTCGCCGTGCTCGGGGTTGCGGGGCCGCTCGACCGTGGCCGTCGCGGGCAGCGCGGCGGTGTCAAGGCCATGCTCGGTGAGCACCGCGGCCGCGGTGTTGCGCACCAGCTCGGCGAGGTCGGCGGGGGTCACGAGGGTCCATCCTATGGGTTCGGCCTGGTCCGCCCGAATTCATTCCGGTGGGCTGGCAGCCGCCAAGATGCGCTACTCTGGGCGAGCCCAACGGCGCACGATCATGGCTTTGCGCCCCCGTAGCTCAGGGGATAGAGCGTCTGCCTCCGGAGCAGAAGGCCGCAGGTTCGAATCCTGTCGGGGGCAC
>Ga0153922_1000205_pt1 | contig 24148 bp, 23 predicted proteins | sample TSNJ006MetaG_FD_104723 | JGI IMG/M metagenome (GOLD analysis project Ga0153922, IMG submission 104723) | Attine ant fungus gardens microbial communities from New Jersey, USA - TSNJ006 MetaG | ecosystem: Host-associated > Fungi > Mycelium > Unclassified | place: USA: New Jersey, Brendon T. Byrne... | reverse complement strand
CGACAAACAACTGCGCGACGCAGTCACCGACTTCGCCGGCGACTCCCGCCACGCCAACGTCTGGGCGGCCGATCTCTACAACCGCGCCATCGCCCGCGGCCACGACCATCCCCACGCCGTACGCATCCTCGCGCGCGCCTGGCTCTACATCATCTGGCGGTGCTGGCACGACGGCGTCGCCTACGACCCCACCAAACACCGGGCCCTCCAGGCCCTTCTGCAAACACATCAACATCCCGCGGCTTGACACAGGGCTTGACACAGGGCTACTCATGCCAGGTCAGCGCGCGGCCGTCGTGCGGAAAGAAAGCAGATGCGTTGAGGTCGTGCTCTGTTCCAAGCACTGGCCATGCGTCCTTCCACAGCATGGCCCCGGCAAGAAGCACAAAAGGCCGATCCGTCTCGAACCCTGGCAGCAAGCCCTTGTCAACGAGGCGACCGAAGACTTCGTCCGCGGCCTGATCCACAGCGACGGTTGCCGGGTCGTCGCGAACGATCGCGGGGTCAAAAGCGTTCGCTACCACTTCTCGAACAGGTCAGAAGACATCCTCGGCCTCTTCACCAGCGCCCTCGACGATCTCGGGATCCCGTGGACTCGCCCGGACAAGTATCAGGTCGCGGTCTACCGCAAGGCCGCGACCGCCCGCCTCGACGAGTTCGTCGGGCCGAAGTGCGCAGCGGTACCGTCAATGCGTGTCCACCACCCGGCGTCGCAGACCCGCGCTGATCGGGCTGGTGATCGTCGCCGCGCTGACGTGCCTGGCGCTCGGTTGGTGGCAGTGGCAACGGTACGCGTCGGTGTCCGGCACCGGCCAGAACCTCGGCTACGCGCTGCAGTGGCCGCTGTTCGCGGCGTTCTTCGTCTACGCCTACCGCAAGTTCGTTCGCTACGAGGAAGAGCCGCCGCAGCTGCACAAGCCCGGCACCATCACCGAAATCCCCGAAGGGATACTCCCGCAGCGCCCCAGACCCGCGCCGCAGGAACCCGGTCCCGCGCTCGCCGAATACAACGCTTACCTCGCTGAGCTCGCCGAAGCCGACAGGAAGCAGGACAGGACAACCACATGACATCGGAAAGTTCAACGGAGACAAGAAAAGTCCGCACCGCGCTGACTGCTTACCGGGTGATGGCCTGGACGACGGGTCTCTGGCTCATCGCGCTGTGCGTCGAGGTCGTCCTGCACTACGTCCTCCACAACGAAATTCGCTGGGTCGGCGTCGTGCACGGCTGGGTGTATTTCGTGTATCTCCTGGCCACGCTGAACCTGGCGGTCAAGGCCCGCTGGCCCCTGGGGACCACTATCGGCACCCTGCTCGCCGGAACTGTCCCCCTCCTGGGCATCATCCTGGAGCATTTCCGCACGAGACAGGTCAAGCAGCAGTTCAATCTGGACGCGCCGGAAGTGCCCGCAACGCGGGAAGCAAAAGCGCCAGCGCCCGGCCCCGATGCGACATCGAGTCCTTCCGCTCAGGAGTGAGCTCCGCGGCGCTGCACTCGAGACCCTCGGGAATGAACACCGGGTCGTAGCCGAAGCCGCGGTCTCCGCGGGGCGCCGACGCGATGCGGCCCGGCCATCGCCCGCGCACGACCACCTCACCCGAATCCGAGACGAGCGCGCTTGCCGACACAAAAGCCGCACCGCGCCGCTCGCCGGGCACATCGCGCAGCTGGGCCAGCAGCAGCGCGATGTTGGCGCTGTCGTCCCCGTGCACCCCTGCCCATCGCGCCGACAGCACCCCCGGCATGCCGTTCAGCGCGTCGACTTCGAGCCCGGAGTCGTCGGCGACCGACGGCAGTCCACTGGCGGCGAACGCGTCGCGGGCCTTCGCCATCGCGTTCTCCTCGAAGGTCGCGCCGGTTTCGGGCGCCTCGTCGAACGGCTCGACGTCATCCAGAGACAGCAGTGCCAGACCGGTTAGCCCCGCAGCATCGAGCACCCGCCGCATCTCGGCCAATTTCTTGCGGTTGCGGCTCGCCACCAGCAGGCGGGTCACCTCAGCTGCCGAACGCCTTTTTCGCTGGCGGCCCCTCGGGCAACACCCCCGGATACGGCGCCTCCAAAGCCGCGCGCTGGATGTCGAACAGCTTCTCGGTGGCCCCTAACGCCGCATCCAGCAGCTTGTCCAGCGTCGACCGCGGGAACGTCGCTCCCTCGCCGGTGCCCTGAACCTCGACCAGCGTTCCGGTGTCGGTGGCCACCACGTTCATGTCGACCTCGGCCCGGGCATCCTCCTCGTACGGCAGATCCACGCGGATCCGGCCATCGACGACGCCGACGCTCACCGCGGCGATCATGCATGACAGCGGTCGCGGATCGGACAGCCTACGGGCCGCCGACAGGTAAGTCACCGCGTCGGCCAGTGCGACATATGCGCCTGTGATCGCAGCGGTGCGGGTGCCGCCATCGGCCTGCAGGACATCGCAGTCGATCGTGACCGTGTTCTCGCCCAGCGCCGCCAGGTCGATGCACGCCCGAAGAGAGCGCCCGACCAGCCTGCTGATCTCCTGTGTCCGCCCGCCGATGCGGCCCTTTACCGACTCGCGGTCCGATCGCGTGTGAGTGGCCGCAGGCAGCATCGCGTACTCCGCCGTGAGCCACCCCTCACCGGTCCCCTTGCGCCAGCGCGGCACTCCGTCGCTCACGCTGGCCGTGCACATCACCCGGGTCTGGCCGAATTCAACGAGCACCGAGCCCGCCGGGTGGGATGTGAATCCACGGGTGACTGTCACCGGCCGCAGCTCATCGTCGAGGCGGCCGTCTTCTCGACTGGACACTCCGTCAACCCTAGTGGGTGACTTCAAACGTCTCCTGGCACACCACGGCCCGCACCGGCCCGTTGAACTCGGCCTTGGCCTCGGTGATGACGTCTTCGCGCGACGTCCACGGCGGGATGTGGGTCAGTAGCAACTCGCCGACACCGGCCTGCTTGGCAATCTGGCCCGCCTCGGTGCCGGACAGGTGCAAGTGCTCGGGGCGCTCGCCGGGCGCATGGGTCCACGACGCCTCACACAGGAACACGTCGGCGTCGCGGGCCAGGTCGACGATCGCGTCGCAGATGCCCGTGTCGCCGCTGAAGGTGAACACCGCACCCGACGCGTCGGTGATCCGCATCCCGTACGCCTCGGTCGGATGCGACACCGCGCGCGGCAGCACCCGAAGCGACCCGAACTGGACCTCCTCCCCGTCGGTCCAGTGCCGCACATCGAAGATGTCGGAGAAGTCGTCGAGCTCCCCGCCGAACGGCGACGAGGCTTGCGCGAGCCGCGCCCACGTGTCGCTCGGCCCGTACATAAGCGCCCTCCCGACGGCCGGGATGGGGTGATAGCGCCGCCACACGAACAACGACGCCAAATCAATGCAATGGTCGGTGTGCAGATGGCTGAGAAGCACGTGCACCGAGTTCGGGTCGGCATGCCGCTGCAACGAGCCCAGGACGCCATTGCCGAAATCAATTACCAACGGAGGCGCGCCCGGCGCTGTCAGCAGATAACCGGACGCCGGCGAATCAGGTCCGGTGACGCTGCCCGAACATCCGAGCACGGTGATTCGCACAACCCTAGCTTGCCACGCGTGATGTCGTGTTGACCGAAACATCCAGCAAAACGCCCAGACTAGTGCGGAGCGTCATGTTGAGGTTGAAACGTGACGCCGGACCGGTCGCACACCGTCCAGCGCCGGACCCAGAAATCGCGACGCGAGCCGGACGAACGCCTCCGGATCACCTGTCGCTTCGAACGCTCGGGTGGCGGGCGGCGCGTCGTGGGGACGCAGCAGGTCGAGCTCGGTAAGCACCCTGACTAGGTCCTTCGCGGTCTCCTCGGCGCTGGACACTAACGCCACCGTCTCGCCCATCGCCAACTGGATGAGCCCCGAAAGCAGCGGGTAGTGGGTGCAGCCCAGCACCAGCGTGTCGACGCCGGCCCGTTGCATCGGCTCGAGATAACCCTCCGCCAGCCCGAGCACCTGCCGCCCGCTGGTGACGCCACGCTCGACGAAATCGACGAACCGCGGGCAGGCCACACCGGTGATCACCGTGTCGCGCGCCGCGGCGAACGCGTCTTGGTAGGCACCCGACGCGATGGTGGCCTCCGTGCCGATGACGCCGATGCGCCCGTTGCGTGTGGTGGCGACTGCCCTGCGCACGGCCGGCAGGATCACCTCCACGACAGGCACCGGGTACCGTTCTCGGGCGTCGCGCAGGCAGGCCGACGAGGCGGTGTTGCAGGCGATCACCAGAGCCTTCACGTCGCGGTCGACCAGGTCATCGCCGATGGCGAGCGCGTGTGCGCGCACCTCGGGGATGGTCAACGGACCGTACGGACCGTTCGCGGTGTCGCCGACATAGATAACGTCCTCGTCGGGCAGCTGGTCGATGATCGCGCGGGCGACGGTCAGGCCGCCGACACCGGAATCGAAGATGCCGACGGGTGCCAATCGTGATCTCACGACGTCAGCGATCGCGGCGCTCCGCGTCGGCGCAATTCCCGTGCCTTGCGTTCGGGTCCGGACAACACGTATGCGGCGATCACGCCCGCGATGGCCCCGCACAGATGTCCCTGCCAGGAGATTCCGGTGCATCCGACCTGGGGAAGGGCGCCGAACAGGACGGTGCCGTAGACGAAAAGCACGATCAGCCCGACGACGATCTGCCAGATCGTCCGGGTGAAGAACCCGAAGACCAGCAGGAACGTCAGCCATCCGAAGATCAGGCCCGAGGCGCCGATGATGTCCGGCTCACCTCCGCAGGTGTTTCCCACGTTGCCGATCAGCCACGTGCCAAAGCCGCCGAGGATCCAGATGATTGCCGTCGCGAAGACGAATCGTGACAGCCCGGCCAGCGTCATCAGGAAGCCGAGCACGAGAGCGGGCACGGTGTTGGCGATCAGGTGCTCCCAGCTCGCGTGCAGCAGGGGCGCGAACACAATCCCCATCAGGCCGTCGGTCTCCAGCGGCTTGATCCCGTTGTTGTCGAGGCGGTCCCCGCTGAGCTGGTTGAACACCTCGACGATGTAGAGCACCGCGACGAAGGTCAGGATCGTCACACCGCCGGTCACCCACCCCGGCCGCTTCTTGCGTTCGGGCGTTGCCGGATACCCAACCGGCCCGATCATGCCCATAGTTGCCCTTCCAAAGCGTCCTCTGCTTCATCCAGGCTACCGGCGTAAGCACCGGTTGACAGATACTTCCATCCGGCGTCGGCGACCACCAACGCGACGTCGGCACGCCGCCCCGCTTTCATCGCCTTACCGGCGATCGCGAGCGCGGCGTGCAGCACCGCCCCGGTGGAGATTCCCGCGAAAATTCCCTCGGCCGATATCAGCTCGCGGGTGCGCCGGACCGCGTCCGCGGAACCGACCGAATAGCGACTTGTCAGCACATCCGGGTCGTACAGCTCGGGGATGAAGCCCTCGTCGATGTTGCGCAACGCGTAAACGCCCTCGCCGTAGCGCGGTTCCGCGGCGATGATCTGGACGCCGGGGACATGCTCGCGAAGGAACCGGCCGGTACCCATCAGCGTGCCGGTGGTGCCCAACCCCGCGACGAAGTGTGTGATCTCGGGAAGGTCGGCGAGCAGTTCCGGACCGGTGCCGTCATAGTGCGCCGCCGTGTTCGCGGGGTTGCCGTACTGGTACAGCATTACCCAGGACGGGTTCTGCGCGGCCAGGTCCTTGGCGTGCGCCACTGCGGTGTTCGAGCCGCCCTCGGCGGGCGAGTAGATGATCCGCGCGCCGTACAGCTCGAGCAGCTGGCGCCGCTCGATCGATGTGTTCTCGGGCATCACGCAGATCAGCGAGTAGCCCTTGAGCAGGGCAGCCATGGCTAGCGAGATGCCGGTGTTGCCGCTTGTCGGCTCCAGGATCGTCGCGCCGGGTTTCAGCAGGCCCGAGTGCTCGGCCTCCTCGATCATCCGCAGCGCCGGGCGGTCCTTGATGGACCCGGTGGGGTTGCGGTCCTCGAGCTTGGCCCACAGCCGCACGTGCTCAGCGCCGTCTCCCGGGCCGTCCCAGCTCGGCGACAATCGCTGCAACCCGACCAGCGGCGTGTTCCCCAGGGCATGCAGCAGGGAGTCGTAGCGTGTCAAGCGTTCCCACCCGCGACGGCAGGCAGGATCGTCACCGTGTCGCCGTCGTTGATCTCGGTGTCCAGGCCACCGGAAAATCGCACGTCCTCGTCGTTGACGTAGATGTTGACGAAGCGGTGCAGCTTGCCGGGAGAAGCCCGGTCGACGAGTCGTTCGGAGATGCCGGAGTAGTTGGATTCCAGGTCGGAGATCACCGCTGCCAACGTCTCGCCGGTTGCGTCGACGCGCTTCTCACCGCTGGTGTGACTTCTCAGGATCGTCGGGATCGACACGCTGACGGTCATTTCGGTGCTCCTTCACAGAGGTTGTCGTAGCGGTCGACGACGGTCACCGGCTCCTCGGTGACGACACCGTCGACGATGCGGTAGCTGCGCACTTCGTGGTTGTCGGGGTCGCGGGTGGACAGCAGCACGTAATGAGCGTCGGGCTCGGCGGCGTACGACACATCTGTGCGGCTTGGGTACGCCTCGGTCGCGGTGTGCGAGTGGTAGATCACCACCGGACCCTCGTCGGCGTCGTCCATCTGGCGCCACACCTTCAGTTGTTCGCCGGAGTCGAAACGATAGAACGTCGGCGAACGCTCGGCGTTGATCATCGGGATGTGCCGCTCAGGACGGTCGGAGCCCTCGGGTCCGGCGATCACCCCGCACGCTTCGTCCGGGTGGTCGGCCCTGGCGTGCGCCACCATGGCGTCGACCAGGTCGGCGCGGATCACCAGCACCTGTGCGCTCCCTTCACGCGAATGCTCCCGGCAACACGTCACGATATGTGGGTATTCCAGCGGCCGCGCTCGCGGTGGCGACTGCGACCAGCACCGCGCGGGCCAGGCAGTCGGCGGCCGCGGCGCCGACCGCGGCGGTGAGCTCGGTTTCCGTCGACATCGACGCGGGCAGCTTCCCGCTCGCCGGCACCTCGACCGCGCCCGTGGCGACCGCGAACACGGTGTCGCCGTCCAGCGGCGTGTGCGACGGCCGGATCGCGCGGGCCAGGCCGTCGTGCGCGGCCACGGCGACCCGCCGGCACGACGACGGGCTCAACGCCGCATCGGTGGCGACGACCGCGACGGTCGTGTTCAGCGGCTCACGCTGCGCCGCCTCGGCGACCAGCGCAGCAAACGCCGCAACCTGAACGGGCGGCGGCGGGCTGAGACCCAGATCAGCGGCCAAGAAGTTCATCCACGGCAGCCCTGTGGCCGGGTCGACGACATCACCGAACGAGTTGACGACGACGAGTGCCCCGACGGTGACACCCGAGTCGAGAACGATCGACGCGGTACCCACGCCACCCTTGAGGACCCCGGCACGAGCGCCCGTGCCGGCACCAACGGTTCCCGCCACGACGTCGGTGCCGGCGTTTCGCGCTGCGGTGTAACCGAATTCGGCAGTCGGGCGGCACGCCCACCCACCGACCGGCAGGTCAAAGATCACCGCGGCGGGGACGATCGGCACGAGTTTCTCTCCCGCCCCGTCGTCGTCCATGACCACGCCCCTGCCCTGCTCTTCGAGCCAGCGCATGACGCCGTCGGCGGCGGCCAACCCGTAGGCGCTCCCACCGGTCAGCAGCACCGCGTCGACGAAGCGAACCGAGTTCGCTGGGTCGAGCAGATCGGTTTCCCGGGTGCCGGGTGCGCCCCCGCGGACGTCGACGGCCCCGACCGTCCCCGGCGGCGTGAGCAGCACCGTGGCTCCGGTGGCCCACCCCGAGCCGAGCGCGGCGTCGGCGTCCAGCCGGTGATGCTGGCCGACCTTGATGCCGCCGACATCGGTGATCGCGCCGTGATCGGTCACCGCCGCCCCATCAATGCGAGCACGAGATACTCCTGCATGACCGTGAGCCACTGGTACACGTCGTAGTGCCCGGCCATCGGGTGATCATCGGGAACCGGCTCCGGACCTCCGGGCCCGATGCCCAGCATGGTGCCCAGCGCCAGCCGGATGTCGTTGACCGCGGAGATCCAGGCGTTCGCGTCGTCGCCCGTGAGCTCGAAACGGCCGCCACCTGCCGGCATCGTGCGCAACATCCGCTCACAGGCTTCGCGCTTGGCCTCGATGATTTCCGGCTCGTGCAGGCTGCGCAGCGCAGCATTGAGGCTTTCCGCGGCCGCCGAACCCGCGGGATGGTTGCGTTCGGAGCGGTAGAAGTCCGGCAGCAGCCGGCGCATCGTCGCATCCTGAGGGCGCTGCGGGTTTCCCGCCTTGATGCCGGTGATCTCCTCCAGTTCGTCTGCCGGAGCCGAGGATCCGCGGTCGTTGAGCATGTTCAGCATCGACTTCACCAGGTTGTGCAGCATCGACGCCTCGTGCGCGGCCAAGGCGGAGCGAAACCGCGGGCCATCGGCGGTATCGACCCGCTTCCATTTACGCACCGTCGCGTCCGTCTCCCGCGCCGGTCAGCGGTCCTGCTGCAGCGTTGCCCACAGTCCGGCGGCGTGAAGCTTGGAAACATCGGTTTCCATCGCTTCGCGACTGCCCGCGGACACCACGGCCTTGCCCTCGTGGTGCACTTGAAGCATCAGCTTGGTGGCGTGCGGTTCGCTGTAGCCGAATAGTTTCTGAAACACATAGCTGACGTACGTCATCAAATTCACCGGGTCATCCCACACGATCGTGACCCAGGGCGTATCCGTGGCCTCGACGGCAGCGACGTCGGCCTCCTCGCGAGTCCCGTGACGGGTCCGCGCCGACGTAGCCATGTGCCAAGAATACCGACGGCCGCCGACACCGTTTCCTTCAGACCTGTCGGCCCGAGCCGATACCGTTAGCCCTGTGAGCACTCGGGCGGAGCCCACTGCGCTTCTGACCGACAAGTACGAGCTGACCATGCTCTCGGCGGCGCTGCGCGACGGCACCGCGCAGCGGCGGACCACATTCGAGTTGTTCGCCCGGCGGCTGCCGGATGGTCGCCGTTACGGCGTGGTCGCGGGCACCGGGCGGCTCCTGGAAGCGTTGGCGTCGTTCGAATTTGACACACCAGCGCTCGACTCCGTGCGCGGTTTCCTCGACCCGGACACCGTTGACTACCTCGCCCGGTACCGCTTCCGCGGCGACATCGACGGTTACGCCGAAGGCGAGCTGTACTTCCCGGGGTCGCCGGTGTTGACCGTGCGGGGCACGTTCGCCGAGTGTGTGGTTCTGGAAACGTTGTCACTGTCAATCCTCAACCACGACAGCGCAATTGCCTCCGCGGCGGCGCGGATGGTCAGTGCCGCCGACGGCCGGCCGATCATCGAGATGGGTTCACGTCGAACGCATGAGCAGGCGGCAATCGCCGCGGCGCGGGCCGCATACATCGCGGGGTTCGCCGGCTCGTCCAGCCTTGCGGCCCAGCGCCACTACGGCGTGCCCGCGCTGGGCACCAGCGCACACGCGTTCACGTTGCTGCACACGACCGCCGACGGTCCAGACGAGTGTGCGGCGTTTCGTGCCCAGGTGGACGCGCTCGGGGTGAACACGACGCTGCTGGTCGACACCTACGACGTCACCACCGGCGTGGCCAGCGCGGTCGCGGTCGCCGGCACGGGGTTGGGCGGTGTCCGAATTGACTCGGGGGACCTGCCCGCGCTGGCCCGCCAGGTCCGCCGCCAGCTTGACGATCTTGGTGCCAGACACACCCGGATAGTCGTCTCCGGCGACCTCGATGAATTCGCGATCGCTGCGCTGCGCGCCGAGCCGATCGACAGCTACGGTGTCGGCACCTCGTTGGTCACCGGGTCGGGAGCACCCACCGCGCACATGGTGTACAAACTCGTCGAGGTCGACGGGATGCCGGTGGAAAAACGCAGTACCCGCAAGGAATCTCACGGTGGCTACAAGCACGCGCTGCGGCTGGCGCGGCCGACGGGAACCGTTCTCGAGGAGATCGTCTACCCGGCCGGTCGGCCGCCCGCGACCGACGACGCCGTCCGGATACTCACCGTGCCGTTGGTTCGCGGCGGTGAACCGGTTGTCGCCGGGGACCTGTCGGCCGCGCGTGCCCGGGTCGCCGCTGGTCTGAAAAGCCTGCCGTGGGACGGCCTGAAGCTCTCCCGCGGCGAGCCGGCCATCCCCACCACGATGATCGCAGCGGCCGATCACGCCGAGGAGTGGTCACGCCAAACTCCACGGTAAAGAAGATGCTCGCCGCGGCCGTCGATGCCCTGGGGGGCAGCGAGCGCGCCGGCCAGGTCGCGATGGCCGAGGCCGTCGCGCAGGCGTTCGACACCGGCGAGCACCTGGCCGTCCAGGCGGGCACCGGCACCGGCAAGTCGCTGGCCTACCTTGTTCCTGCGCTCGCCCGTGCGGTGGAAACGGATTGTCCCGTCGTCGTTTCCACGGCCACGATCGCGCTGCAGCGCCAACTCGTCGAGCGGGACCTGCCCCGGCTGGCCGATTCACTTCAGCCGTACCTGCCGCGCCGCCCCCGCTTCGCGATCCTCAAGGGTCGCGGCAACTACCTGTGCCTGAACAAGATCCATAACGGTTCGAGTGCTGACCCACACGATGGGGACGCTTCGGGGGAGGCTCGGTCAGCAGCACTGTTTGAACCCACACCCACCACCGCGGTGGGCCGCGACGTTCAGCGGCTGACGACGTGGGCGTCCACCACCGACACCGGCGACCGCGATGAACTGACGCCCGGTGTGCCCGATCGGTCCTGGTCCCAAGTGAGCGTTTCCGCGCGGGAATGCCTCGGCGTGGCTCGCTGCCCGTTCGGCGCCGAATGTTTCGCGGAGAAGGCCCGCAACGTGGCAGGCCGCGCGGACGTGATCGTCACCAACCATGCGCTGCTGGCCATCGACGCGATCTCGGACGCGCCGGTCCTACCCGAACACGACCTGCTGATCGTCGACGAAGCGCACGAGTTGGTGGATCGGGTCACTACCGTTGCGACGCAGGAACTCTCGCCGACACCGCTGGCCGTCGCCGCCCGGCGGATCGGGAGGCTGGTGGAACCCGAACTCGTAGACCGGTTCGAAGCGGCAGGCACCGCGCTCGGCTCCGCGATTCGAGAGGCGCCACCCGGCCGCATCGACCACCTCGACAACGGGCTCGGCGCCTTGTTGGCCGCGTTGCGGGATGCCACCCTCGCGGCCCGTCGCGCCGTCCCGACCGCCGCCGGCGACGCCCGAGCGGGCGCCGCCCGCACAGAGGCCATCGCAGCGCTGGACGACATCGCCGACACCTGCTCGCGGATCCTGGAGTCGTTTCGGCCCGACATCCCCGATCGCACCGACGTCGTGTGGCTCGCGCGAGCCGACAACCGAGGCTCGGCACAGCTGCGGGTCGCGCCGCTGTCGGTGGCCGCGCTGCTGCGCCGCGGCGTGTTCGACCGCGCCACCACGATACTGACGTCGGCGACGCTGACGCCTGGTGGTTCGTTCGACGCAATCGCATCGCAATGCGGGCTGGCCGGGGACGTCAAGTGGCGCGGCGTCGACGTGGGATCGCCTTTCCAGCACGCCAAGTCGGGCATTCTGTACGTGGCGCGACACCTGCCACCCCCTGGCCGGGACGGCACCGGCTCGGCCGAGCAATTGGCCGAGATCGCCGCGCTGATATCCGCCGCCCGCGGCCGCACCCTCGGGCTGTTCTCCTCGACGCGGGCGGCCACCACCGCGGCCGAAGAGATGCGCGAACGCCTCGCCACACCGGTGCTCTGCCAGGGCGACGACGCGACCGCAGCACTCGTGGGCCAGTTCGCCGCCGATCCCGAAACCTCGTTGTTCGGCACGCTCTCGCTGTGGCAGGGCGTGGATGTCCCCGGCCCGTCATTGTCGCTCGTGATCATCGACCGGATTCCGTTTCCTCGGCCCGATGACCCGCTCCTGACGGCACGGCAGCGTGCCGTAACCGCACACGGCGGCAACGGTTTCATGGCCGTCGCGGCCAGTCACGCCGCGCTCCTGCTCGCGCAGGGCGCGGGCCGGCTGCTCCGCCGAGTGGACGACAGAGGCGTGGTGGCCGTGCTCGATTCGCGGATGGCGACCGCGCGGTACGGCCGCTTTCTCCGAGACTCGTTGCCGCCCTTCTGGTTCACCACCGACCGCCAAACTGTGCTGGCGGCACTTGACCGACTCACCGCCGGCTAGGCCAGCGTGACCAAGCCCAGCTCGCTGTCCCCTGCCAGCAGCGGATGGTGCGGCAACACTCGGACCGTATATCCCACCGAGCCGGCCACCGGCAGCGCCGTGGTGGCGGCGAAGATCTCGTCGCCGCCATCCGTTGTGCCGGTGTGCGCCATCGGCACATGCACGGGCTCGAGCAGCGTGTCATCCATGTCGACACGACCAACGACGGCTTGCACCGTCACCTGATCGGGCGCCAGCCCGGCCAGCGTGATGGTCGCAGTCAGCGTCAACTGCGAACCCAGTAGCGGAGTGTCGGGTAGCCCGGTGCTGTCCACTTCGGTGATTCGTATCTTCGGCCACGCGTTGGATACCTCGCGCCGGTATTCGGCCAGCCGCCGGGCACTGCCGAATTCCTCGCCGTCGAGCGGCGCGACTGTCCGACGGAACGATTCGGCCGCGGCCGCGTAGTACCGCTCGGTGTATTCGCGAACCATTCTGGATGCGAGCGCCTTCGGCCCCAACACCTGCAGCGTGTGCCGCACCATCTCCACCCACCGACGCGGGACTGCCCCGTCGCGTTCGTAGAACTTCGGCGCCAGGGTGGTTTCCAAAAGGCTGTACATCGCCCCGGCCTCCAGGTCGTCGCGTCGGTCGTCGGAAACGCCGTCGGCAGTGGGGATTTCCCACCCGTTTTCGCCGTCGTACCACTCGTCCCACCAGCCGTCGCGGATGGACAGGTTGAGACCACCGTTGAGGGCGCTCTTCATCCCCGAGGTGCCGCACGCCTCCAGCGGACGCAGCGGATTGTTCAGCCACACGTCGCAGCCCCAATACAACTGGCGAGCCATCGACATGTCGTAGTCGGGCAGAAACGCGATCCGGTGCCGTACCTCCGGGCGGTCGGCGAATCGCACCACCTGCTGGATCAGCGCCTTACCGCCGTCGTCGGCGGGGTGTGATTTTCCGGCGACGATCATCTGAATCGGCCGCTCCCTGTCCAGCAACAGACGCTGCAGGCGCTCGGGGTCACGCAACATCAAGGTGAGTCGCTTGTATGTGGGTACCCGGCGCGCAAAGCCGATCGTCAACACGTTCGGATCGAAAGCCGCCGCGATCCAGCCTAATTCCGCCTCCGGCGCGCCGCGCTCCAGCCAGGACAGCCGTAGCCGGCGACGCACGTCCTCAACGAGTTGCTCACGCAGCTGGCAGCGGATCCACCACATGTGACCGGGGTCCACCTGCTGAAGTCGCTCCCAGACGGCCGGCTCGCCCGGCGAGTCGGAGCCCAGAAGTTCGCGGCCGAGCGTAAGCCATTGCGGTGCGGCCCACGTGGACCCGTGGACACCGTTCGTCACCGATCCGATCGGCACCTCGTCGGGGTCGAAGCCGGGCCAGAGCTCGTTGAACATCGACCTGCTCACCCGGCCGTGCAGCAGCGAGACGCCGTTGGCTCGCTGGGCCAGACGCAGACCCATGTGGGCCATATTGAACTTCGTCTCGTCGTCCTCGGCGCCGAGCGCGATGATGCGGTCCACCGGCACACCGGGTAGCAGACCCGATACCTCCCCACGGTCATCACCGGCGAAGTAGTGACGAACCATGTCAACCGGGAACCGGTCGATACCCGCCGGCACCGGGGTGTGCGTGGTGAACACCGTGCTCGACCGCACCACGGCCAGCGCGGTGTCGAAGTCCAGCCCCGAACCGGTCATCAGCTCCCTGATCCGCTCCAGCCCGAGGAACCCGGCGTGGCCCTCGTTCATGTGGAATACCTCGGGCGCGTCGATACCCTCAATGGCTGTGAACGCCCGGATCGCCCGCACGCCTCCGATGCCTGCCAGAATCTCCTGTCTGATCCGGTGGTCCTGGTCGCCGCCGTAGAGCCGGTCGGTGACACCACGTATGTCGTGTTCGTTCTCCGGCACGTCGGAGTCGAGCAGCAGCAATGGAATTCGGCCCACCTGGGCAACCCAGACCCGGGCCCGTAGCTCCTGCCCGCCGGCGCGCGCCAGCTCCACCAGCACGGGCTCGCCCGACGGGCCGGTCAGCAGCCGCAACGGCAGTCCCTGAGGATCGAACGACGGATAGGTTTCCTGCTGCCAGCCGTCGGCGGTCAACGACTGACGAAAGTAGCCGGACCGGTAGTAGAGACCCACGGCGATCAACGGCAGACCCAGATCGGATGCGGCCTTGAGATGGTCGCCGGCGAGGATGCCAAGCCCGCCCGAGTAGTTGGGCAGTACCTCCGAGACGCCGAATTCCATCGAAAAGTAGGCAATTCTCGTGGGCAGCACCATGCCGGCAGCCAGCCGTTCCTGGTACCACAGGGGGCGGGTCAGATAGTTCCCGAGGGCGTCGGCCAGCCGGTCCACCCGTTCGAGGAACTGCTCGTCGGCGGCGAGCTCATCAAGACGTTGCGGGGTTACCGCGCCCAGCAGGGCGACGGGATCCTGTTTGCAGCGGTCCCACAACGCCGGATCGATCGCGGCGAACAGATCCTGAGTGGGGTTGTCCCAGGACCATCGCAAATTGACCGCCAGCTGTTCCAGCGCGGCCAAACGGTCAGGTAGATGAGCACGGACGGAAAATCGACGCAGCGCCTTCACGCGCCATAACCTTACGCAGAATTCCTGCTCGTGCGGCGGCGAGCGACCCAAAATGCCCCCGCGGGGGGAATTGCCATATCACCTCGCCCGCGTTTGGGACCGACACTACCGTGGGAACAGGTCTGAGCAGCCGCCTACGAAGGAGTGATGGGTGCCCGGTCGAATCGCAATCGACGACGTGCGACCCGTCGTCTCGTGCGGAACGTATCCGGCCAAGGCCGTGGTGGGCGAGATCGTGCCGGTCTCGGCCACAGTGTGGCGCGAGGGCCACGAGGCCGTCGCCGCGACCCTGGTCGTCCGCTCTCTGGGACGGGAGTATCCGCGGCTCGCCGGTCCGCCGCCGGCCGCCAAGCCACGAGTCAAGCCGATCCTGATCCCGATGTCTTTGGGCACCGAACCCGATGTGTTCCACGGTGAGTTCACCCCCGACAGCGTCGGCCTGTGGACCTTCCGGGTGGACGGCTGGGGCGACCCGATCGGCACGTGGCGTCGCACCGTCACCGCAAAACTTGACGCCGGACAGGGCGAACCCGAGTTGTCCAACGACCTGGTCGTGGGCGCCAAGCTGTTCGAGCGCGCGGCGATGGGTGTGCCTCGCAAATTGCGCGACCCCCTGATGGAAGCCGCGGCCGCACTGCGGACCCCCGGCGACCCGCTGACGCGTGTCGGCGGCGCTTTCGCGGACGACGCCACCGAGCTTCTGGCCCAGTATCCGCTGCGCGAGATGCTGACCCGCGGCGCCGTGTACGGGCTGTGGGTCGACCGCCCGCTCGCGCGGTTCGGGGCGTGGTATGAGATGTTTCCGCGATCCACCGGCGGCTGGGACGCCGGCGGCAAGCCCGCGCACGGCACGTTCGCCACGGCGGCCGAGGCGTTGCCGCGGATCGCGAAGATGGGCTTCGACGTTGTGTATCTGCCGCCTATCCATCCAATCGGCAGGGTGCATCGCAAGGGCCGTAACAACTCGGTGACCGCCGCGCCTGGCGACGTGGGATCGCCGTGGGCCATCGGCAGCAACGAGGGCGGCCACGACGCCGTTCATCCGGATTTGGGCACGATCGACGACTTCGACGCGTTCGTGGCCGCCGCCCGGGCCGAAGGGATGGAAGTGGCACTCGACCTTGCGCTTCAGTGCGCACCGGACCATCCGTGGGCGCGTGGGCACCGCACCTGGTTTACCGTCCTGCCGGACGGCACCATCGCATATGCGGAGAACCCACCGAAGAAGTATCAAGACATCTATCCGCTGAATTTCGACAACGACCCCGACGGGCTCTACCACGAAGTGCTGCGCGTAGTGCGCCACTGGATCGATCACGGCGTCAAGGTGTTTCGCGTCGACAACCCGCACACCAAGCCGCCGGATTTCTGGGAGTGGTTGATCGAACAGGTGAAGACCGCCGACCCGGATGTGCTGTTCTTGTCCGAGGCTTTCACTCGGCCTGCACGCCTCTACGGTCTCGCCAAACTGGGATTCGCGCAGTCCTACACATATTTCACGTGGCGCACCGGCAAGTGGGAGCTCACCGAGTTCGGCAACCAGCTCGCCGAGCACGCCGACTACGCGCGACCCAACCTGTTCGTGAATACCCCGGACATCCTGCACGAGAGCCTGCAGAAGGGCGGCCCGGGAATGTTCGCGATCCGGGCAGTGCTCGCCGCGACGATGAGCCCGTCGTGGGGCGTGTACTCCGGTTACGAGCTCTACGAGCACCGGCCGGTCCGCGAAGGCAGCGAGGAGTACCTGGACTCGGAGAAGTACCAGCTGCGGCCGCGCGACTTCGAGGGCGCACTCGAGAACGGCGAGTCTCTCGAGCCGTTCATTAGCCGTCTCAACGAGATTCGGCGCCTTCATCCCGCGCTTCATCAGCTGCGCACGATCCGTTTCCACCACGTGGACAAGGAGGGGCTGCTGGCCTACAGCAAGTTCGATCCCTCGACGGGCGACGCGGTGCTCGTGGTGGTGACACTGAACCCGTTCGGGCCCGAGGAGGGGACGCTGTGGTTGGAGATGCCCGCGCTGGGTATGGAGTGGTACGACCGATTTTGGATTCGCGACGAGATCACCGGCGAGGAATACCACTGGGGCCAGGCCAATTACGTTCGTCTCGATCCGGCGAAAAGCGTCGCACACATCCTGAACCTGCCGCGCCTCCCGGATCCGGCGCGTGCGCAGCTTTTACGCAGGCGGTGACCCAATGACGCAATCGAAACGATACGCCAGTCGACACTTGGCACCGAGCCGGTCGGACTTCGACCGGCTGCTGGCCGGCGAACATCATGACCCGCATTCCGTCCTTGGCGCGCACGAATACGGTGACCACACCGTCATCCGCGCCTACCGCCCCCATGCGGTCGAAGTCGTCGCCCTGGTCGGTCCCGACCGCTATCCGCTGCGGCACCTGGAGGGCGGCCTGTTCGCCGTCGCCCTCCCGTTCGTCAACTTGGTCGACTACCGCCTCGAGGTGAGCTATCCGGGTGCCGACGGCACGCTCGACGTCCACCGCGTGGCCGACGGTTACCGCTTTTTGCCCACGCTCGGCGAGGTCGATCTGCACCTCTTCAACGAGGGTCGGCACGAGCGGCTCTGGGAGATTCTTGGCGCCCATCAGCGCACGTTCACGACGCCCGATGGCCAGGTGCACGGTGTGTCGTTTGCCGTCTGGGCACCCAACGCCACGGGCGTGAGTTTGATCGGAGAATTCAACCACTGGGACGGCGACGAGGCCCAACTGCGGGTGCTGGGTTCATCCGGGGTGTGGGAACTGTTCTGGCCCGGCTTTCCGGAAGGCGGGCTCTACAAATTCCGCGTGCATGGCGCCGACGGGGTGGTTACCGACCGCGCCGATCCGTTCGCGTTCGCCACCGAGATGCCGCCGCAAACCGCGTCCAAAGTGACGACGAGCAGCTACGTTTGGCACGACGGGGAATGGATGACTCGGCGCGCAGGGAAGAATCCCGTGCTTGAGCCGATGAGCACCTACGAGGTTCATCTGGCCTCGTGGCGGCCGGGGCTGAGCTACCGCCAACTTGCCGACGAGCTCACTGAATACGTTGTTTCCCAGGGCTTCACACACGTCGAGCTGCTTCCCGTCGCGGAGCACCCCTTCGGTGGGTCGTGGGGCTACCAGGTCACGTCTTATTACGCCCCGACATCGCGACTCGGTACTCCCGACGACTTCCGCGCGGTGGTCGATGCGCTGCACCAAGCCGGAATCGGGGTGATCGTGGACTGGGTGCCGGCCCACTTCCCGAAGGACGCATGGGCGCTCGGCCGCTTTGACGGAACGGCCCTCTACGAGCATTCCGATCCCCGTCGCGGCGAGCAACTCGATTGGGGCACATACGTCTTCGACTTCGGTCGGCCCGAGGTTCGCAACTTCTTGGTCGCTAACGCGCTGTACTGGTTGCAGGAGTTCCACGTCGACGGGCTGCGGGTGGACGCGGTGGCGTCGATGCTCTATCTCGACTACTCACGGCCGGAAGGTGGATGGACGCCGAACGTCCACGGTGGCCGCGAGAATCTCGAAGCGGTGCAGTTTATCCAGGAGATGAACGCCACCGTGCACAAGGCCGCCCCCGGCATCGTCACAGTCGCCGAGGAGTCGACGTCATGGCCCGGCGTCACGCGACCGACGAACCTTGGTGGACTTGGCTTTTCGATGAAATGGAACATGGGCTGGATGAATGACACCCTGGGTTACATCGGCCGCGATCCTGTCCACCGCAGCTACCACCACCACGAGATGACGTTCTCAATGCTGTACGCGTTCAGCGAGAACTTCGTGCTGCCGATCAGCCACGACGAGGTGGTGCACGGAAAGGGCTCGCTGTGGCACCGGATGCCGGGCAACGACCACGTGAAGGCCGCGGGGCTGCGCAGTCTGCTGGCCTACCAGTGGGCACACCCGGGCAAAAAGCTGCTGTTCATGGGCCAGGAATTCGGCCAGCGTGCGGAATGGTCGGAAGAGCGCGGCGTCGACTGGTTCCAGCTCGACGAAGGCGGCTTCTCCAACGGCATTCTGCGAATGGTTCACGATCTCAACCAGATCTACCGCAGCCACCCGGCGCTCTGGACACGCGACAGCAGCCCGGAGGGCTACTCGTGGATCGACGCGAACGATTCGGCGAACAACGTGCTGAGCTTTCTGCGATTCGGCAGCGGCGGCTCGACGATGGCCTGCGTGTTCAACTTCTCGGGAAGTGAGCACACCCGCTACCGGCTCGGACTGCCGCGCCCGGGGCGCTGGCGCGAGGTGCTGAACACCGACGCCCAAATCTACAACGGGGCCGGGGTGGGTAATTTCGGCGCCGTCGAGGCCGTCGACGACCCGTGGCATGGTCGGCCGGCCTCAGCCGTGATGGTGCTGCCACCCCTGTCGGCGCTGTGGCTCGCACCTCAGTAGTCCGCGGTCAGTACAGCGCGTTGGCGAGGTTCCGCCGGCCCGCGATGACGGCCGGATCGGCCGGATCGAACAGGTCGAACAGCTCGACCAACCGGGTCCGGACCTTCGTGCGGTCGTCCCCTGAAGTGCGCCTGACCAGGTCGATCAACCGGTTGAACGCCGCGTCGACCAGCTGGTTGAGGATCTCGACGTCGGCGGCCGCGAAGGCCGCCTCGATGTCGTCGGGCGCCGCGTCGGCCACCCGGCTCGCGTCCGGCCGCTGCTTGGTCGCGCGTGCCAGGAAGGAGATCTGACGAACCGCAGCCTTGGCTTCGGGGTGGGCCGGATCCTTGTCCAGGATTGCCCTGTACGCCCCCAATGCCGCGTCGAGATTGCCGGCATCGAGCAGTTCGCGTGCCTTGGCCAGTCCCGGATCGACCTGCTCGGGCTCCAAATCCGCTGCCCCGCTGAGCTTTCCGGCGGTCGCCTCGACGAGTGAATCGATCCATCGGCGCAATTGTTCGGGCGGCTGCAGCCCTTGGAAGCTGGAGATCGGCTGCCCGGCGCCGACTGCGACCACGGTCGGCACGGCCTGGACACCGAAGATCTGCGCGACCCTTGGAGCGGCGTCGACGTTGACTGACGCGAGCGACCATTTCCCGGTATCGGCCGACGCCAGGTTTGCCAGTGATTCGGCCACCTGGCGGGAGGCATCGCTGCGTGGCGACCACAGCACCACGACGACGGGCACCTCGTTGGACCGGGCCAGCACCTCGGCTTCGAAGTTGGCTTCGGTGATGTCGACACCGGCCTGTGCGCCGGGGGTTCTGCCGGCCTCGCCCGGCTGCGTGGCACGCTGCTTCAAGGCAGAAAGATCGACGGCACCCGCCATGGCGGGCGCAACGGGTGGACGCGGACGACTCACATTCTTAAGTCTGTCACGTCGGCCCCGGAGTCTGTCACGTCGGCCCCGGCGCCCCGCGGCGGCATGTATGACCAATGTCACAGCCGAGACTTCCGCGCCGGGCCGCGCCGCCCGCTAGCAATGCTCGAGCGTCAACGCGCCCGCAGAATCAGGGCGTCGCCCTGACCGCCCGCGCCGCACAGCGCAGCTACGCCGTAGCCACCGCCGCGTCGGGCAAGTTCGAGGGCTGCGTGCAGCGCGATCCGGGCACCCGACATCCCGATCGGATGGCCGACGGCGATGGCGCCGCCGTTGACGTTGACCTTCTCGGGATCCACGCCCAGCTCCCGGGTGGACGCGAGAGCGACGGCCGCGAACGCCTCGTTGATCTCGATGACGTCGAGCGCCTCGACCGGGATGCCTTCCCGTGTGATCGCCTTCTTGATCGCGTTGGCCGGCTGCGACTGCAATGTGGAGTCCGGTCCGGCGACGACACCGTGCGCACCGATTTCGACCAGCCAACCCAGCCCGAGCTCCTCGGCCTTCTGCTTGTTCATCACGACCACCGCGGCTGCCCCGTCGGAAATCTGTGATGACGAACCGGCGGTGATGGTGCCGTCGGGCCGGAATGCCGGCTTGAGGCCGGCGAGCGACTCCGCCGTGGTGTTCGCGCGGATGCCCTCGTCCTCGGTGAACTCGATCGGATCGCCTTTGCGCTGCGGAATTTTCACCGCAACGACCTCATCGGCGAACACGCCGTCCTTCCACCCGGCGGCGGCCTTCTGATGGGAACCGGCGGCGTACGAGTCCTGCTCGGCCCGGGTGAACGTGTCGAGGGCATTGCGCTGCTCGGTGAGCGCACCCATCGGCTGGTCGGTGAACACGTCGTGCAGGCCGTCGTAGGCCATGTGATCGAGCACGGTGACGTCGCCGTACTTGTAGCCCGCCCGGCTGCCCATCAGCAGGTGCGGCGCGGCCGTCATCGACTCCTGGCCACCGGCCACCACCACATCGAACTCCCCCGCGCGGACTAGCTGATCGGCCAGCGCGATGGCGTCGATTCCGGACAGACACATCTTGTTGATCGTCAGCGCCGGCACGTCCCATCCGATCCCCGCGGCCACCGCCGCCTGCCGCGCGGGCATCTGGCCGGCGCCCGCGGTGAGCACCTGGCCCATGATCACGTAGTCGACCAGCGAAGCCGGCACCTTCGCTCTCTCCAGGGCCGCCCTGATCGCTATCGCGCCCAGGTCACTGCCCGAAAAGTCCTTCAGAGAACCCATCAGTTTGCCGATCGGTGTGCGCGCTCCAGCAACAATCACCGAAGTTGTCATGAGTACCTCCAAGGGGGTAGTTCGGTGCTCAGGGCAATGCACCGGGGAAGCAGAATCTTTCCCGTCAGGTTACCGTTGCGTTATGTCCACTGAGCAGGTCGATGCCCGCCCCGTCCTCGCCAGCGCGTTGGTGACGGCGCTCGACCATATCGGTGTCGCGGTCGCAGATCTCGACGTTGCCATTGCGTGGTATCACGACCACCTCGGCATGATCGTGTTGCACGAGGAGCTGAACGAGGACCAGGGTATCCGCGAGGCGATGCTCGCGGTGCGCGGCGCGCCGGTCGGCAGCGCTCAGCTCCAGCTGATGGCGCCGATCAACGCCTCGTCACCCATCGCGAAGTTCCTCGACAAGCGCGGGCCCGGTCTGCAGCAGCTCGCGTACCGCGTCAGCGACATGGACCAGCTCACTAAGCGACTGGAAGACCAGGGCGTCCGGCTGCTCTATGACGTGCCGCGGCGCGGCACCGCCAACTCGCGGATCAATTTCATCCATCCCAAGGATTCCGGCGGCGTGCTGATCGAACTGGTCGAGCCGGCGCCCCAGCCGTAAGACCTCAGCCCTAAGACCATCGTCGCGTCGGGCTGCGCGTCCCCCGATGCGTCCAGCACCCGGTGTGCCAGTGCCGCCGGTCCTCCACGCCGTGGTCGCCGGTGTCTGTCGGCCAAACCACCACATGCGCTGTACCGGAACGAATTTCATGGTCACAGCCCGGGCATCGATACGACTTGACGGCGCGGGCGGCGGCGATGGAGCGCACTTCGTAGTCGTGGCCGTCGGGCCCGACTTCCACGCGGCGCGGGTCCACAAACGGCGGCAACGGATTACCCCGGGGTCTCTGCCGGATCCGTCGTGCCATTAAGCCAGTCTAGCGGCCGACCGTCAAAACAGCCGGTAGTCGTCGCTTTCCAGGCCGCGCATCTGATCGTAATCCAGTGTGACGCAACGAATTCCCCGATCAACCGCCAAGGTGCGGGCTTGCGGTTTGATCTGTTGGGCAGCGAATACACCCATGACCGGTGCCAGCAGGCTGTCGCGGTTCAGCAGTTCCAGATACCGGGTCAGCTGCTCGACCCCGTCGATCTCCCCGCGGCGCTTGATTTCCACGGCGACCCAGCGGCCTTGTTCGTCGCGGCACAACAGGTCAACCGGACCGATCGGCGTCATGTGTTCGCGGCGCACCAAGGTGTAACCGGTGCCGAGTAATTCGATGTGTTCGGCCAGCAGTTCCTGCAGATGCGCCTCGACGCCGTCCTTGACCAACCCGGGGTCGACGCCCAGCTCGTGGGAGGAGTCGTGTTCGATCTCCTCGATCGTGATGCGCAACTGCTCGCCGGTCTTGCTCTCGACGACCCACACGGGCGTCGACCCGTCGGTGGTCTCCGTCAGCCGGCACGGCGGGCTCATCCAATTCAGCGGCTTGTACGCCCGGTCGTCGGCATGCACACTGACCGATCCGTCGGCCTTGATCAGCAGCAACCGGCGCGCGGACGGAAGATGTGCGGTGAGTCGCCCGAGATAGTCGACGGTGCACCGGGCGATCACGAGACGCACGGGTCCGCCCTAGAGTCAGCCCGCGGCGCGGCCGACCCGTAGATAAATCTGGACGTGCCGGCAAGTTCTGCGACCCAGCCCAGCCGCTCTAGCTGCCCGGCGAGCCCCTCGGGCTCGTAGAACACCTTGACTACCCGGTGCCCTGAGCCGTCTGCAAGCCGACGCCGCTGCACGTCGTCGGCTTCCTCGATCACGTAGGGATCGGGCACGGCGCGGGCCGGATTGCGCCGGTTGTCGATGAACACTCCCCGTCCTCCCGGACGCAGGCACGAGCCGACCAACGCCCAGAATGATTCGAAGAGGTCTCGGGGGACGTGGGATAGCCAGAACGAGAAGAACACCGTGTCATAGCACCGATTGGGCCGCCAGGTAAAAATGTCCGCCACAACGTAGCTGACATCAGACCGGCCAACCCGACGACGGTTGATCCGCAATGCCTCGGCCGACGAATCGATCACCGTGAGGCTAGCGGCTTTTCGCACAAGGTGCTGGCTCCACCATCCGGTGCCGCCCGCCAACTCCAGGACGTCGCCCATCGGCCCGAGCGCATCTACCGCGTGGGTGACCTGCCAGATCTGCTGATCCCACTGAGCGGCATCATCCGGTCCGCAATCGTAGCGGCCACGTCGTTGCCACCACTCGTCATATTCCGGTGCGCGCGCCTCATAGAAGGCACGCTGATCGGCCAGCAAATCAGCGTAGTTACCCAATTCCTGCCGCATCGTCCAATTCTGCCTCTGCACCTCTCCTGGACTGAGGAGCTCTCCCATACGGCTTGGCGAGAGCCGAATACGGCCGGGGGCCCGAACTGTTCGCCCGTTAAGGTGAATCGCCAGCGCCCACGAAACAAGGGGGGCTATGCCATTCGACATCCTGATCAACGGTGGTGGCATAGCCGGGCCTTGCCTCGCCTTCTGGCTCACCAGGCAAGGCCACGCAGTGACAATTACCGAACAGGCTCGCCAACTGCGCGCCGGTGGGCAGGCCGTCGACTTCCGAGGCTCCTCGCTCGTTGTGCTTGAGAAGATGGGCCTCCTGAACCAGGTGCGAACGAGTGCCACGCAGATGGGGCCGCTCGTCCTGGTCGACGAACGCGGTAAGGAAGTTGGTCGACTACCTGCCGAAGTCATCAGTGGCGAGCTCGAGATCTTCTGGGGTGACCTCGCCCGCATCCTGTACGAAGCCGTGCGCGAGCACGTCAATTACCGGTTCGACGTCCGAGTCACCTCGCTTT
>Ga0153922_1000203_pt1 | contig 24372 bp, 22 predicted proteins | sample TSNJ006MetaG_FD_104723 | JGI IMG/M metagenome (GOLD analysis project Ga0153922, IMG submission 104723) | Attine ant fungus gardens microbial communities from New Jersey, USA - TSNJ006 MetaG | ecosystem: Host-associated > Fungi > Mycelium > Unclassified | place: USA: New Jersey, Brendon T. Byrne... | reverse complement strand
GTCGACGTCTGTACCGGCGACGCGGACCCCGGAGACGGTTTGGTTGAGGCGCGCGACGGCGGCGGTCATCTCGTCGGGCTGGTCCTCCCACAGCCGCGTGGAGCCCTCGACGTCTGCCAACAGCAGCGTCACGGTGCCCGTCGGCAAGAGCCCGCTCACGGCAAGATCGCTCCAGTCCACGAGTGGCGTGTCCGCGCGCCGATCGACCCCGCTCACGCTAGCCAGCATGGCTCGACCACATGGGGCAAAACATCAGCGGAAACGCGTACGACTGCTGGGTTGGCATGCGGAATTTTGCGGGCCAGCCGTCGGACTTCGTCCCGCGGTTGTTACCGGATGCTGACGAAAACGACCCTGCCGCGAGCAGGGTTACCGTGGAAGCCGTGACTTCCCCCACACTCCAAACGCTGACCCGGCGCCGCCTGCTGCTGGGTACCGTCATGGTCGGCGTGCTCGCCGGCTGCGGTTCACTGCGCGAGGCCGCCTCGGCGGGTACGTCGACCGCGCCTGCCGGAAACTTCCAGGTCGTCCACACCGATCAGGAGTGGCGGCAACTCCTGACCGACCAACAGTACGACGTGCTTCGCCACGCGGGCACCGAGCCGCCTTACAGCAGCCCGCTCAACGACGAGCACCGGACGGGCGTGTTCAGTTGTGCAGGTTGCGCATTGGACTTGTTCTCCTCCACCACCAAGTTCGACAGCGGCACCGGCTGGCCGAGTTTCTTCAAGCCTCTGGACAACGCCGTCCTCGAGCAGCAGGACGACACCTTGGGCATGACGCGCACCGAGGTGCTGTGCCACCGCTGCGGCGGACACCTCGGCCACGTCTTCGACGACGGCCCAAAACCGACCGGCCTGCGATACTGCATGAACGGCGTTGCGATGAACTTCCGCGCGACCTAGCGGGGCAGCCCCAACAAGCGCTTCCCGGCGAGCGTCAGCAGGATCTGCTCGGTGCCACCCGCGATCGACAGGCAGCCGCTGTTGAGCAAGCACCGCACGTCCGGTGACTCGACGATGCCAGAGCCGTCGTACGAGTCCATGATGATCTCCGCCAACGCTTGCCGGTACCGCACACCGATCAGCTTTCGCCCGCGAGGTTGGGCGGGATGGTTGCAGTGTTCACCCAGCGCGGCGAGGTGCGCTGGCCGCTACGGGGTTATGTTTCGAGTTCGTGCGCGACGACCGACAGCACTCGGACAATCTCAGTGGTGGACGTTGCCACGCGGGTAGTCGTATGACTACAGTAGCGGCCGTACTAGAATAGTTAGAACGGCTACACATGGTGTGGTCGGTTACGTCAACTTCTCCAAGGACCACAGCAATGACCAGGTCTTCGACCACCCCGATCACCGTCTCGAAGCTGGGTAGCCGTATCGGTGCCCGGATCGAAGGGGTGCAACTCGGCGGCAACCTTGACCAGGCCACGGTCGACGAGATCCGCACGGCGCTGTTAGGCCATCGGGTGATCTTCTTCCGCGGCCAGCACCACCTCGACGATGACCAGCAGCTGGCGTTCGCGACGCTGCTGGGCACGCCGATCGGCCACCCGGCCGCCAAGTATCTCTCCGGCAGCACACCGACTATCACTCCGATCGACTCCGACTACGGCAAGGCCACGCGCTGGCATACCGACGTCACGTTCGTCGCGAACTACCCCGCGGCTTCGATCCTGCGCGCGGTGACCCTGCCCAGCTACGGCGGGTCGACCCTGTGGGCCTCCACCGCCGCGGCCTACACGGCGTTACCGGAACCCCTCAAGTACCTCGCCGAGAACCTATGGGCACTACACAGCAACCGATACGACTACGTGAAGATCGAATCAGTGACCGACGAGCAGCGCGCGTTTCGGGAGGCGTTCGAAAAGCCAGACTTCCGCACCGAGCATCCCGTGGTGCGGGTGCACCCCGAGACCGGTGAACGCACCCTGCTGGCGGGGGATTTCGTGCAGGGGTTCGTCGGCCTGGACAGCCACGAGTCGCATACGCTGCTCGAGTTGCTCCAAAGGCGAATCACCACGCCCGAAAACACCATCCGATGGAACTGGGAGCCGGGTGATGTGGCCATCTGGGACAACCGGGCAACCCAGCACCGAGCAATCGCCGACTACGACGGCCAGTACCGGCTCATGCACCGGGTCACCTTGATGGGCGACGTGCCCGTAGACGTGCACGGGCAACGCAGCCGGGTGATCAGCGGGGCGCCGCTGGAGTCGATCGCGAGCTGACGGCGTCCGCTACTTGAGCAACGGATCTCGCGGCAGTCCGAGAATGCGTTCGGCGATCGTGTTGCGGGAGATCTCCGAGGTGCCGCCGGCAATCGTGATCGCACGCCCGCTCAGGTAGGACCGCGTCAGCTTCGGCATCTGGCCGAGGACTGCCGCCGTCCCCGCCAGCTGCATGCCCAGTTCGGTAAGGCGTTGCGACTGTTCGGCCAGGACCAGCTTGGTGACGTTGCCTTCCGGTCCGGGTTCGGCACCGGCGATCGCACGGCTTGCCCGGCGCAGGTTGAGCAGCCGCAGTGTGTGGAGATCGGCGATCACCGCGCCAACCTGGCGAACATAGGCCTCGGCCTCGGCAGCCGGTGAGCTGTCGACGAGTTTCACGAGGTCGTCGACCCCGAAGGCGACCGTGCCCGACGAGCCGCCGCCGATCGAGATCCGCTCGTTGCCCAGCGTCGCGCGAGCCACCACCCAGCCTCGGTTGACATCGCCAACCACGTCGGAGTCCGGGACAAAAACGTCGTCGAAGAACACCTCGTTGAAGTGCGACTCACCCGTGATTTCCCGCAACGGCTTCACTTGCACGCCAGGGGCATTCATGTCGATGGCCATCATCGTCACCCCTGCATGCTTGGGCGCGTCCGGGTCGGTGCGCACCGTGGCGAGGCCCCACTGGCACTGTCGGGCCAGGCTTGTCCAGACCTTCTGGCCGGTGACCTGCCACCCGCCCGCTACGCGCTTCGCCGAGGTGCGTACGGCCGCCGCGTCGGAGCCGGCACCCGGCTCGGAGAACAGTTGGCACCACATTTCCTTGCCGCGCAGCACCGGCTCCACCCAACGCTCCCGCTGTTCGTCGGTGCCGGCCTGGGCGATCGTCAGCGTCACCCACCCGGTGATCCCGAGGTCCGGAAGGTCGACACCGCGGAATTCCTCCTCGATCACCAGCTGCTCCACGACATCGGCGCCCCTGCCCCACGGCTGGGGCCAATGCGGCACCAAATATCCAGAGTCGACCAGGAAATCCCGCCGCTCCGACTCGGGAAGTGAGCGGACTTTGGTGGCGACCTCGCGGGCCTGCTGCCGATAGTCCTCGGCCTCCGGCGGCAGCGTGAACGACGCGCCGTGCGCCTGGCCGCTGCGCTGCGCGTCGACGACGTCGACCAATGCATCGGCGCCGTCGGCGATGATCGCCGCGAGCGTGCGGGCCCGACGAAGGTACAGGTGCGCATCGTGCTCCCAGGTGAACGCGACGCCGCCATGAAGCTGAATATTGTTCTGCGCATTGAAGATTTGCGTCCTGACGGCCAGCGCCGCAGCCACCGCGGCGGCGAACCAGGTGCTATCGAGATCGTCGCTGCGGGCCGCGTCCCAGGTGGCGGCGGTGGTCTGCTCGGCGTTGACCAGCATGTTGGCCAAGTGGTGCTTGACCGCCTGGAACGTGCCGATCGTCCGACCGAACTGCTCACGCACCTTCGCGTAGTCGCGCGCCATCTCCAGCGACGCCCAGCTGACGCCCACAGCCTCGGCGGCGGCCAGGATGCGGAACACCGTGCGTGCCCGGCGAGCGGCGCCGCGCAGCACACGGTCCTCGGACAGCGTGACGCCGTGCAGAGCGACGGCGCCAATGCTGCGCGTGGTGTCCAACGCCTCCGACGCGGTGACCGTCACACCCTCGGTGCCGGCACCGACCACAACGACGTCGTCGCCGGCGACGATCACCAACACGTCGGCATCGGGTGCACCCAGGACGGCAGGACACTGGCCGCTGACCACCAGGTCCGAGCCCACCGCCACGGTGCTGGTCAGCCCCAGCGCCGCAACCGTGCTGCCGTCGGCCATACCCGGCAGTAGCTGACCACGAAGGGAGTCGGAACCACAACGGTCGATCACAACCGATGCCGCCACGGTGGGCAGGAACGGGCCGGGGCACAGCTCGTGGCCCTGTGCCTCAAGCACGATGGCCAATTCGGACAGCCCGAACCCGGACCCGCCGTGCTGTTCAGCGATCGCCAGGCCGTTCCAGCCCAGCGCCGCCGAGGCCTTCCATATGTCGGCCGGGTGAGCCGATCCACCCTCCAGGGTCGCGCGCGCGGCCGCGCGGCTCTCGACCCTGCTCAGCTGGCCGAGAGCGGAGTCGGCGAGGTCGCGGTGCTCATCGGTGATCGCTAATGCAGAAGTAGTCACACCTAGACCGTAGCGCCGAGGTCTCGGGATCGGACGGTTGCCGTGCGGGTGAGAAGGGGTTTGACAGTTTGGGCATACTTTGTAAATTTTCGGGTTCGGCGTCAAACTCGTGGATAGGCCGTCCGCGCTGTTACACATCTGACTGATGCATAGTTCTGACCATGAGAAAGGACGGGATGTACCGACAATGAGCACCTACACGTTTCTGACCTACGAGACCTTGGACGACGGCAGCATCGCGCGAATCATGCTCAATCGGCCCGAGGCCCGCAACGCGCAGAACCGCGGGATGCTCGCCGAACTGAACGACGCCTTTCTTCGGGCGGAAGCCGACGACCTGGTTCGGGTCGTCATCCTCGGTGGAGTCGGCCCGATGTTCTCCTCGGGTCATGACCTGGGGTCGAAGGTGATGCAGGCCGAGTACACGCCCGGCCCGGATCAGCACCCGAGCTATCGGGTGAACGGTGGCACCCGCGACGCCGCAGAGAAGCTGATGTTGCAGGAGTGGCACCACTTCTTCGACAACACCCGCCGGTGGCGCAACCTGCGCAAGATCACGGTCGCCCAAGTCCACGGAGAGGTGTATGCGGCGGCGCTGATGCTGATGTGGGCGTGCGATCTGATCGTCGCCGCCGAGGGCACGCGCTTCGCCGATGTCGTCGGAACCCGGTTGGGCATGTGCGGTGTCGAGTATTTCGCTCATCCTTGGGAGTTCGGGCCGCGGAAAACCAAAGAGCTGATGCTCACTGGTGATTCGTTGACCGTCGAGGATGCGTATCGACTCGGAATGGTGTCGAAGATCTTCCCGGGGGCCGAGCTAGGCGATAGGACACTGGACTTCGCGCGGCGAATTGCGAAGGTACCGACGATGGCGGCGCTGCTGATGAAGGACGCGGTCAACCAGACCGTCGACAACATGGGCTTCTACAACGCGCTGAACGCGTGCTTCACCTTGCATCAGCTCAACCATGCTCACTGGGCGTGGACGCACGACAACAGATTCCCCGTCGGCCTCGAGGAGGATGGCCTGCCGAACTGGCGGACGGCGCCGCCCGTGGTCTCGGCGGCCAAGGACAAAGTGGGGCCGGAGAGTTAGCACTCGTCCACTGGCGCAGAGATATCGGTGGCTTCGGCACGGCCGCGCAGTACCTCACTACCGCGGGATACCCAGTGCCGGCGTTCGGCCGCGTCGGCGCGCTGGATCGCGCTGGCCGAAGACAGGATCCGCCGATCGGAAGTCTTGGCGAGGTCGGCGAGCCGGGCGGCCTCGTTGACGGCGTCGCCTATCACCGTGTACTCGTAGCGATTTTCCGCACCGATGTTTCCGGCGAAGACCTGGCCCGCCGACACGCCGATGCCGAAGTCGACCATAGGCAGCCGGCGGAGCCGGTCGCACAGGTGACGCGCAGTGGCCAGCGCCGCCGACGCCGCTCCCTCGATTCGCAGCGGCGCGCCGAAGATGGCAAGGGCGGCGTCACCTTCGAACTTGTTGATCGACCCCTGGCGTTCGTCGACGGCATTCACCACTATCCGGAAGAAGTCGTTGAGCACCTCGGCGACCCGTTGCGGCGGATGGCTGGCCGCCAGCCGCGTTGACCCGACCAAGTCGATGTAGAGAATCGCCGCCTCTTGCACGTCTCCCGACAGCGAAGCGCCTTCTTCGATTGCCCGGCGTGCGACATTCGCGCCGACGTGGCGACCGAACAAGTCTCGGACACGTTCCCGTTCTGCGAGTCCTGCGACCATCCGATTGAATCCGTTTTGGAGCCGGCCGATCTCGGAGCGCTCATACACGCCAACCGAAATGTCGAGGCGCCCTTGCTCGACTTTTGCCATGGCGTCGACGATCTCGCGCAGCGGATCGGAAATCGACCGCGACGTCAGCATCATCATCGGCAGGCCGAGAAGCACTGTGCCAATCGCCACCACGAGCACCGGGATCTCGATGGGCGCCGTCTTCGCAATGATCCAGCCATTCCCACGGATGAAAATGATCGCCGCGATGGCGAAGGACGGAAGAGCGCTACAGAGCACCCACATGAGGATCATTCGCGCTTGGACGCTCGGTACCGTCACCCAGCCCTCGGACCCCGGCGTGGCAGCCGTAAGGATCGGGCGCAATCCGTCCTGGGTAAGCAATAGCCCCGTGCCCGTGGCCAGAGACGCACCGAGCACGACACCTATGAAGGTCGGCACCGCAACAGCGGCGCCCGCGTCAACATTCAGCAGTGCAACGATGGTGCCACTGACGGCCCATGTCGCGGCAATAATCGCGGACTGGCGGCCGGCAACTCTTATCGCCGCACGACGTTGATCTGTGTTCGGTTCCTGCCCGGGCACAAACCACCGCAATGTCGGTCGGATGTTCATCACACCGCCAACCGCGATCGCCATCGTTCCGAGAACAACAAGCACCACGGCAGCGATCAGGTTCTTCTCCGTGAAGTAAGCGCGCGCCCCGCGGAGGGTCAAGCCGCCGAGCGGTATCACGATGGCGGTGGATGCCGCGACCGCAAGCAGATGTGCGAGCGCGAGTCGGCCCGCGTAGCGAATCGACAAGCTTCGCATGGTTGTTCCCACGAGAAGACGCTAACCGGTCCAGCGCCTAACAACCCTCAGCGGCTCGGTTCGAATTCCAGGTGCAGCTCGGTCAGGCCCCGCATCTGCCAGGTGGGTTCGTATGTGTAGCGGCGTGCGCCGGTCGAGCCGTGGGCCATATCGGAAACCGTGATGTCGGCCATCTTATCGAGGATTCGGTTGAGCGAGATTCGTCCCTCGGCGCGGGCGAGAGGTGCGCCGGGGCACGAGTGGCTGCCGCGTCCGAAGGCCACGTGCTCGCGAACATTGGGCCGATCCACGCGGAACTCGTTGGGCTCCTCGAACTTCCGCGCGTCCCGATTGCTAGCCCCGGGCAGGAGCATAACGGTGGCACCGGCCGAGATCGGGCAGTCACCGACGGCTGTCGACGTTCGCGCCATCCGGAAGTGGGACTTGACGGGGCTCTCCATCCGCAGCGTCTCCTCGATGAACACCGGGATACGACTGCGGTCCTCACGGAGGCGTTTCTGGATGTCGGGTCGTTCACCGAGAACCTGCAGGGCGGCGCTGAGCAGCTTCGTAGTGGTCTCTTGCCCGGCAGCGAACACAAACGTGGCCAGCCGAACGACGTCGATGATCTCCGGGGTTGATCCGTCCGGATACTTTGCCAGGGCCAGTTCGGTCAGCACGTCGGCTCGGGGCTCTCTCCGGCGGTCGGCGATATAGGTGGAGAACTTGTCGTCGAGCCATTCCAGCGGATTGTGCGCGCGCGTCACCGAATCGTCCTCGATGTCACCCACGACTTGGTCCGAGAACATCGCATCGAACTCTTCGTGATCTGTGGCGGGGATTCCGAGGAGATCCACGATAACCAGGCCGGTAAAGGGCCTCGCGTAGTCGGCGAGGAACTCGCACTCGCGTCGGGAGACGAACTTGTCAAGCTGCTGATCGGCCAGCCGCCACATGAAGTCTTCGTTCTCCTTGAGCCGCTTGGGCGTCAGTAGGCGGCTCAGCAGACCCCGCGTCCGCGTGTGATCCGGGGGGTCCTGCGTGACGATGTGTTCGCTCATCGGGATCTGGTCGCGATGGCGCTCGATCAGCGCACCGACGTCGTCGCCCCCGGCGTCAAAGCGCAACCCGGAGAACGGGCCCGCCACGGAGACGCACGCCGAGAATGCGCTGTCCTTGTAAACGGCGAGCGCTTCCTCATGTCCAGTCACGGCCACCACGCCATGACTGGATCCCGGCAGCACCGGGCATTTCGAACGTAGGTGGTCGAAGTAGGGATACGGGTCCGGAATAAGGGACTGGTCGGTGAAGAAGTCAACCGTCTCGAAATCACCCACGAAACCTCCTAGTGCTCGATGGCAGTTGTGTCGGTCACGCGGGCTTCGGCGGCGTCCATGATCGCATCGATGTTGTCGGCGATGTCCTCAGCGGTGAGAGGCGATTTCGCTATCCCGGGCGTATGCACGACCGCAATCCGTGACACGCCGCCCATGCCCGTTTGGAGGATCTCGCCGTTGAGTGGGCAAGACTCATGTGCCAGGAATCCCACTGCCGGGGCACACAAGTCCGGAGGCATGCTCGCGTTGATCTGATCGATCACGTCTTCGGGCACGGACAGGTACTCGGCCAGCGCGTGCGAGTGCGAGGCCGACATGCGGGTGTATGCCCGCGGTGCGATCGCATTGACCCGGATCCCGTGGGCGGGGCCCTCTGTCGCCAGATTCCGCGTCAGCCCGAAGACGGCACCTTTAGCCGCCCCGTAACTGGTCAATTCGGGGATGCCTCCGAGCATGGCCTCCGAAACGGTGTTGACGACGCGCCCGTATCCGGCCTTGCTGAAATACGGCCATGCCGCCCGGGTGACAAACAGGGTCCCGAAGAAGTGGACGTCAAACATGGTGCGGAACTGCTCGATTGAGAGTTCATCGAACGGTCCGGGGTCGTGGATCCCGGCGTTGTTGATCACCGCGTCGATGCGACCGAACGCTTCGATCGCGGTGTCGATTATGGATGCGGCCTCATGCTCGTCGGCGACGTTGGCACAGCACGCAACGGCTTCACCGCCGGCCTCGTTAATCTCACGAACGACGTCCTCAGCCGGGGCAGCCGACGAGCCCGCTCCGTCGATTCCGACGCCATAGTCGGCGACGACGACGGCGGCACCCTTCGCGGCCAGATGGAGGGCGTGGCATCGCCCCACACCGCGACCGGCGCCGGTGACGATAACGACACGGCCCTCGAAACGTAACTCCGACATCAGCCGCCCTACACGTCGAAGAGAACTGGCACCGACGTCGGCGAGCGGAAGGCCTGACCCCGGATGTGCGGGTCGTCGGCCGCCGGATCCATCCGCAGGTTCGGCAGGCGGTCGAACAGCAGGTTCAGCGCCACCCGCATCTCCAGCCGCGCCAGATGCATGCCGAGGCAGACGTGAACACCGTGCCCCCACCCGATATTCGGTTTAACCTCGCGGAAGATGTCGAAACGGTCCGGATCGGCAAATCGCTCGTCCTGCCGGTTGGCCGCACCCAACACCGGCATGACTGAGCAGCCGGCCGGGATCGGGACTCCGCCGAGTTCGGTGTCCCTGCTCGCGATGCGTGTGATCATGATCAACGGCGGCTCCCACCGCACGGCCTCCTCGATCGCCTGCGGCACAAGCGAGCGGTCGGCACGTACGGCGTCCAGTTGATCTGGGTCAGACAACAGGGCGAACAGCAGGTTGCCGAGCGCGCGGTAGGTGGTCTCGACGCCGGCGGGAAGCAGCAGCCGCAGGAACGAGAAGATCTCTTCGTCGGAAAGTCGCTCCCCATCGATTTCGGCAGCAGCCAGTCCACTGATCAGATCGCCGCGGGGTTCTGTCCGCCTGGCGGCGAGAATCGGGGTGAAATACTCCGCCAGTGCAAGGGAAGCTGCGCGACCGCGCTCGGGGTTGACGGTGAAGGACAGCAACGAGATCGACCACCGCTGGAACTGCGGATAGTCCTCCTGCGGCAGGCCCAACAAGCCGGCGATGATCTGCGTGGGATAGGGAAATGTGAACTGCTTCACGAGATCCGCAGAACCCCGATCGGCGAACCCGTCGATCAACTCGTTCCCGACCTTCCCCACCAGGTCGTCTTCCCACCGTGCTAATGCCTTCTGCGAGAACGCCTTTGACACGAGAGCTCTGTGCCGGCTGTGCTCCGGCTCATCCATGCCTAGCATTACATGCTCGCCGAAGACGTCGCCGAATGCCTGAATGATGATCGCCGACGAGAACGTCTCGTTGTCCCGCAACATATGCTGGGCGTCTTCGTAGCGATACACCATGAAGATGGGTTTGCCTTCTTCGCCTGGCATTCCCGGGATATCGATGCGCTGCACGGGTTCCTCGCGTCGCAACCGTGCCAGCTCCGTGTACGGGTCCCGTACAGCACCCGATACGAAATTGTCGAATTCTCCGAAATCCTCGAGATCATCGAACAACTGCATGGTGAGCTCCTTAGCCTCCGCTATTTGGTCTTCGCGCAAGCGCTCATCCGGCCGGCAGGGCCACGGTCTTGATCTCGGTGTACTGATCGAAACCCGCGACACCGTTCTGGCGGCCGACTCCGCTGGCCTTGTAGCCACCGAACGGTGAGTCCGCGCCGTAAGCCGCAGTGCCGTTGAGTCCGATGAAGCCGGCGCGCAGTCGTCGCGCAACGGCTATCGAGTGCTCCGCCGAACCCGACATGACGTTGCCCGCCAAGCCGTACACACTGTCGTTGGCGATGCGGATCGCGTCCTCCTCGTCTTCGTACGGAATCACCGCCAGCACCGGACCGAAGATCTCCTCCTGAGCGACCGTCATCTTGTTGTCCACGTCAACGAACAGCGTCGGCCTGACGAAGAATCCCTTGTCGAGCCCCTCGGGCCGCTCCGTACCGCCGACCAGGCATGTGGCGCCCTCGTCTATCCCCTTCTGGATGTAACCGAGCACGCGTTGACGCTGTTTGTCCGAGATCACCGGACCACACAACGTTGCCGGGTCCTGCGGATCGCCGGGCGCGATGCTCTCGTACATCGCTTTCAACATCGCGACGCCTTCGTCGTACTTGGAGCGGGGCAGTAGCAGACGGGTGGGGTTGGCGCAGCCCTGGCCCGCGTGCATGCAAGGTGCGATGCCGATCGCGCAGGCCATCCCGAAGTCGGCGTCTTCCAGCACAATCGTCGCCGACTTCCCGCCGAGTTCCAGGAACAGCCTCTTCAGGGTTGCCGCGCCCTTCTCCATGATCCGCTTACCGACGACGGTCGAGCCTGTGAACGAGATCAGATCGACCTTGGGCGACAGCGTCAGCTCCTCCCCCACAAAGTGATCGGACGCGGTGACGACGTTGGCCACGCCCGCCGGGATGTCGGTCGACTCTGCCATGAGGCGGCCCAGACGGGTGGCGTTGAACGGCGTATTAGGCGCTGCTTTGAGGACCACGGTGTTGCCGGTCGCCAACGCCTGGGCCAGCTTGTGGATGGTGACCTCGAACGGGAAGTTCCAGGGCACTATCGCGCCGACCACGCCAACCGGTTCGCGCCAGACCTTGCGGCGGGTGTTCTGGCCGGTCAGAGATACGAATGCATCGCCGAGGTCGGTCTCCCAGGCATATTCGTCGATCAGCTTGGCCGGAAACTTGAGCGCGTCCTGCAGGGGAGCGTCGAGCTGGGGACCGAAAGTGATTGCGCGCGGGCACCCTACCTCGAGGATGAGCTCCTCGCGCAGCTCTTCCTTCTCTTTCTCCAATGCCTCATGAAGCTGCAGGAGACACCGCTTCCGCAACTCCTTATTGGTCGACCAGTCAGTCTCGTCGAAGGCACGGCGCGCGGCGTCGATGGCGCGGTGCATGTCTGCGTTCGACGCGTCGGCGACCTCGCCGAGCACCTCTTCGGTGGCTGGGTTGATATTCGTAAAGGTGCCGGCCTCGCCGTCGACGAGCTTGCCGCCGATCATCATCTTCTGTTCAAAGCGCACCGTGGCAGTGTCAGTCATCTCTCTCGCTCTCGTGAGTTGTTACGCGGCGGGTAGCACCACCGCGCAAAGCGCCAAACCGTGGGAGCCCCATCATCAACCGCGTCATCTGATGAAGTCCAGCAGCGGGCAGTACCCGGTTGATGGTCAACAGCATTCGCGCATCGGGCCCGACTGGTCGCCGAACGAACGGCGCGGTGCCGTCAAGTGCCCTAGCGAGCCCGGCCGCGAAACGTTCGGGCGAGCGGGCGGTGTATTTCATCGCGAGTCGCCCCCGCCGATCCATTGTCGTGTGATGACGTGCGTATGGTCCGTCGAAGTCACGGCAGTCCGTTGTGCCTGCGTCGGTGATGATGTCGGTGTCGTATGTGCCGGTTACCAGGATCGTGACACCCACACCGAACGGCGCGATCTCGCCGGCCAGCGACTCGGCCCATCGCTCCAAGGCGCCTTTAGCTGCGGAGTACGGCGCCGTGGCCGGCATGCCGCGCACACCGCCCGCGCTCGAAACCACGACGATTCGCCCTCGGCCAGTATCACGCATGCCCGGCAGCAGAGCGTTGGTCAGCACCACCGGCCCAAAGATGGTGGTTTGGAACATCTTCTCCCACAGGCTGATCGGCGTCTCCTCGGCCATTCCGGCAGCGGAGATACCGGCGTTGTGCACCAGTGCATAAGGAGCACCAACCGCCTCTTCAATTACTTTGGCCGCTGCCGCGACCGAGGCGCCGTCCGTAAGGTCCAGCGGGACACCCGTCAGCCGTGGATCATCCTCGCGCGCCCCGGTCGCGCCCCGGAGCCGCGCCATCGCCTGTTCGGGTGTACGCATGGCCGCCACGACGCGCCATCCGCACTTGTAGAGATACGTGGCCGACGCAAAGCCGAGTCCCCTTGAGGCTCCTGTGATGACGACGCTGCGTGATTCACTCATCGCTGAGACGCACACCGCTGACTATCGGCTCCGAGCTGCACGTTCGGCCGCCCGTCCGGTTGCGCACTCATCCAGGTCGACCACATGCCGGCGGAATAAGGCCCTGGCTGCCCGTTCTTCTCGTAGAAGCCCTGTGGGTCATAGACTTTGGCCTCTGGGTACGGCCACGGGCAGGCTACCGAGGTGGCGGTTCTTGTCCACTTGATGATCGCGAATCCGGTGCCATAGGCGAAGTACGCGAGATTGATGATCACGAACATCACAACGAACATCCCGAGTGCCGGGCGGCTCGGGAAAATGCGTGCTCGCCGGGCGAGTTTCTCCGCGACCGTTCGGCCGGTGTCATCGCGGTAGAGCAGCACACCCGCTGGGATCATCACAAACGTCACCATCACCGTTTCCCAGATAAATGGGAATTGATATGGCATTCCGACGAATACGGACCCGAATGGAATGACCTGCGCGTAGATGTAAAAGCCGGTACGCACCAGCGTGCCTTCGAGCATGAAGTCGATGAGGATCCCGATTGGCAGGATGATCAACGCCAGGCTGATGAGCGGATGGCGCCACACGAACGAGTCGACGGGTCGGCGAGCCTGAATCTTGCGAAGAATCCAGATAGCCGGGAAGTAGGGGCCCAGGTAGAACATGATGTATCCGATGACCAGGAACGGCTCCACCGTGGGTGATATCGACACCAGCGGCCAGTCCTCGGGCCAGTGCCAGAGTTGGGGGTTGTAGACCGCATACGGCGACCAGTTCATGATCGGGTCCTGCCAGACGATCAGCGTCGTGACGATGCCCACCAGCAGCAGAGGATGTTTGGGGTGCCGGCGCCACACGACCACGTAGACCGTGATGATGATGGCCATCGAGATGATCGTGAAGATCTGGAACAAACCGAGCCAATGGTCGTAGCCGAACAACGGCTCCACCGGCCGGGGTGCGCCGGTGACTTCGGGATTCCGGATTCGCGGTGAGACAGCGCCCGTGCGCGCGTTTGCTGCAATCAGCGCCAAAAGGATAAGCGCGATGGCGACCCACACGGCGCCGATCCACGACCCCTTCTTCGGTTGTGCCGACGCACTGACGGTAGACGGCGTTGTCTGTTCAGTGGTCATTTGGTTATTCCTCACCAAAGCGGTCGACGAGATGGGAGTTGACGCCGTCGGCATCAAGTTGCCGAGCTACCAGATAGCCGGCGCCCATCCAGGCGCGGCGGGTCCAGTTTCCGAATGAGACGCGGGTCCCGGGTGCGCCGGCCGCGGCGGGCATCATCTTGACTCGTTCGAGTGCTTCTTTGACGCCGCGGGGGCTCAGAGGATGAGCGTCGCTGAACGCGCGCAAAAGTGCGTTCGCGACGTCGTGGTTCACCACCGGCACGCAGTACTGTGGCCGACGGCCGTACGCCGCTTCGTACTTGTCGAGGAATCGTTGCCCGACGATATTGCCTTCGTCATATTGATCGACCCCTGTCCATCCCATGAACGCGCTCCACATAACCGGGTTGATCCATGCATTCTGGAATGCGGTGCTCGTGAACCGCGGCGGATCCCAGCTCAGCGCCTCTAGCACGGCATTGAGGAAAACGATCCCGAATCCGAAGCCGCAGTGCACCAGCGCGCTCGGCTTAGCTTCGTGCACCGCATCCACGACGTCGTTGATGTTCTGGGCTGTCTGCGCTATCCGGCCCTCCGCGACGATACGAATGCCCTTGTGCTGACACGCCTTGCGGAAGTTCCGAAAGTATGTCTCCCCGACCAGTGAATGCTCGATGAGAACTCCGACCTCTTTGTGGCCGCCCTTGGCCAGCAGGTCCGCCCAGAAGATCGGCTCGTCGGTCAGCGATCCCTGCGGGAACGAGAACGTCCACTCTCCCAGCCAGTCGTCGCTACCGGTCACGCTGAGCGCCGGTATCCGAAACCGCTCTTGGATGGCTTCGCGAGTCGGTACCGCATTGTCGGTGATGTGCGGACCGAACACGACGAGGCATCCTTCGTCGACGAGTTCAGCGAATGCGTCGATCACTGCCTTGACCGTGCCTTTCGGCAGACCCTCCACCTCTCGGTACACGATCTCAACGTCTCGATCGATCACTCCCTCTTTGCGAGCCTGCCCAAAGACGAGGTCGAAAGGCTGCGACAGGTCCTCTTTCATCTCCTTGGGATAGAGATCCGGCAGGCGAAAGTCCATGAGATAGCCGATCTTGATCGGCTCGGCGCTGCTTTCGTAGGACATGCCACCTCCACTGGCGGGGCTGCCGAATAGCGAGACCTAATATTTGTTCAGACCCTAGCGCCGGTCATCTCCAGCGTCAATCTCGGTGTCGAGGGAGTCGGTCGGACAGGTATGCATCGACCATCTCCATCAGGCCGGCCGTCACTATGGAATCGTCGGTAAGTGGTCCCACCACGGCCGCCCGAGCAGCGTCGCGCGCGCTGAGCCCCTCAGCGATGAGCCGGCCGGCCGCGATGAGCACCCGCGTCGACGCCACCTCGCGCAAGCCGACCGTTTCCAACCGGCGAATTGCGTGACCGAGACGCACGAGCTCCGCCGCTTTGTCGTGATCGATGCCAGCCTCGCACACGACGACCTTTTCTTCGATGTCCGCTGTCGGAAAACCGAATTCGATTGCAACCATCCGTTGACGTGTTGAGTCTTTGAGGTCCTTCAGCACGCTCTGGTATCCAGGGTTGTAGGAGACCACCAAGCAGAACCCGGGTGCAGCGTCAACGGTGATGCCCAGTCGTTCAATCGGCAGCTGCCGGCGATGATCGGCCAAAGGGTGCAGCACAACCGTCGTGTCCTGACGTGCTTCGACGACTTCATCGAGATAGCAGATCGCCCCCTCACGGACGGCGCGTGTCAGCGGGCCGTCCACCCACTCGGTCTCGCCGCCACGCAGCAAGAACCGCCCGACGAGGTCGGCCGTCGTAAGGTCGTCATGGCAGGCCACGGTAATGAGCGGCCGTTTGAGGTCGTAGGCCATCGCCTCGACGAATCGTGTTTTGCCGCATCCCGTCGGGCCCTTGAGCACAATCGAGAGCCCCCGCCGATAAGCCGCCTTGAACACGTGCTCCTCGTTGCCTACGGGCACGTAGTACGGGCGGACCTCGTTGTCAGGCATCATTTCCCTTCTCTTGCTGTCAGACTCGTCGACGGACCTGCTCGAAGCGAAGCGTCGTGCGGAAGGGACAAGCGGAGCGCTGCCCGGAAAAGTGGCCCGATCATCTCGTTCAGTTGGTCGAGACGAGAAATGGTCGCATGCGAAGCCGTACCGAATACTCGTTGGAGCTCGACGTCGTCGGTTCCGGCGCCGACCGTCAGACACACGCACCCGGTGCCTCGCCGGCGCGCCTCGGCCAGCGCGCGACTGGTATCGGCGGCGCCGTAGAGACGTTCGTAGCCGTGGTCGTAGGCCAGCCCGTCGGACAGCACGACAAGCAACCGCCGCGAAGTACCGCCGTGGCCCTCCAACACCGCTCCACCGTGCCGGATCGCGGCGCCCAGTCTTGAGTACCCGCCGGGAGCCAGCGCTCGGAGACGCCGCATCATCAGCGTGTCGAGCTTGTCGTCGAAGCGCTTCACCGGGATCAGCTGCACGGCGGATCGGCCCTGAGAACGAAAGGCGTAGAGCGCTACGCGATCCCCCAGATCGTGAAGAGCCACGGTCAACGAGGCCGCGGCCGCTCGCTGTTGCTCATGCACGGTATCGGCGACTGCACCGGGCTCGGCGGCAGAGCCGGAGACATCGAGCAGGACCAGCACCGCAAGGTCGCGTCGAAGACGAAGGCTGTCAAGGTAAACGGCCTCGTCGGGCGCCGATCCGGCCATCACCGCGACGCGGGCCTCGACCGCCGCGTCGATGTCGATGTCGTCGCCTTGAGGTTGACGATGGCAACGATCGAGGCCTATGCCGAGCCGGGCGAGAGGTCGACGTAATCCATAGGCCTCTGCCAATCCCATTGCTGTGTCGTCTGGCTTGGGCCGTGTCTCGACCTCTTGGACGGTGCACCAGTTGGTGCGATATCCGCCGCGGTGGACGTCCCATTCGGGATACTTCAGTCCGTCTCGCTCGTCGGCCTCGTCGTCGAGTGTGCCGGCCTCTGCAGATGAGAACACGGCGCTGGCGCGGCCCGCCGGCGCTCCTGAACGGGTCCGGTATGTCGGCGCGTCTGCGCCCGGGGTACCGCCCTCGCCGAGCCGCCGGACCACGCCCAATATCTTCTGGAGAAGCCGACCGGCCACCCCCCCGCCACCGACAGGGCTCGAAAAGACGTCAACATAGTTTTCCGTGTTTTTTGTGTCTTGGTTGTCTTGTCTGATGGCGTTCTCATCGTCGTCAGCGTCAAGTTCATGCAAATGTCTGTCGCGCCGGCCTCGCGGACTGTGTTCACCGCGCGGCGAACTGGCGGCGCGATCCTTTGACACCAATACGTTTCGCGCGCGGATCGCGCCGAAGGCGAGCGGCGGCGCGGCAATCGTCTCGCGGCTCTGCGCCGCGGCCAGCGATGCGGCAGGCGAATCACTTCGAGAAGCGACGTCGCCGTCGCGGAGCGATCGGACCAAGGGCGGCAACAACTCGTCGTTTGCGGCCAGCGCTCGATGGCCTTCAATTGCGAGGTACCGTCTCGCCAGCGCAGGGCGACGCCTGAGCCTGCGCAGGATGTCAGGTTCCAGGCTCCCCGCGGCGAGGAGCGATGCCTGAACGGCGAGCGACTCGAGTTGTTCGCGCTTTGCACCGGACGGATCGACGAATACTGTGCTGCCGTCGGTCCATGCCGGCTGGCCGGGCTCGACTGAACAAACCCGCAATGTGCGGCCGGAAAGCGCGGACGCAAGGAGGTTCAACCGCTCGAGGTCGTCGACCTCTGCGCCGCCTGCCAGAACCGCCGTCACCGTTTCAACGCCCATCCGCTCACATTGACCAAATATCTGTTCCACCGTAGAGTCGGCCTGGGTCTATCGTCAATCACATTGAAATCGGCGGGAAGCATGATCGAGTTCACCGGCCAGGCCGTCATCGTCACCGGGGCGGGCAGAGGTCTGGGCCGCCTGTACGCGATCGAACTCGGGCGGCGCGGCGCCTCAGTTGTGGTCAACGACCTGGGCGGATCGATGCACGGCAGCGGCGCAGACCCCAACGTTGCCGACCAGGTCGTTGCAGAGATTGTGCGGGCCGGCGGAATCGCCGTGGCATCGCACGATTCCGTTGACAGCCCAGAGGGCGGAGCGGCGATTGTTCGCACCGCAGTCGAGAGCTTCGGTCGGCTTGATGCGGTGGTCAGCAACGCGGGCATCTTCAACAGCGCTGCATTCGAGGAACTTTCGGCTGACGACTGGCGACAGATGATCGGCGTGCACCTGGACGGAGCGTTCTATCTGAGTCAGCCCGCGTATCGCGTGATGAAATCGCAGGATTACGGCCGGTTCGTTTTCATCTCCTCGTCGGGAGGAATGTTCGGCCAGCCGCTCGAGGCTCATTACGCCGCGGCCAAGGCGGGATTGGTCGGATTGGCCAACGTCATCGCGATCGAAGGCGCCGCACATGGGATTCGCGCCAACACCGTGCTTCCGTTCGGCTACTCGAGGATGGTCACCGAAACGGTAGGCGACCCGAAAGCTCTTGAAGAGACTGGTTTTCTGAAGGTGATCCGACCCGAACTGGTGGTGCCGATCGTCATATTTTTGGCCAGCCGGGCATGCGAGTTGAGCCATCACAACTACTCGGCGTGCGCGGGGCGCTTCGCGCGAGTGTTCGTCGGACTAGGCGATGGCTGGCTCGCAGAGGCGGACAGCGATCCGACTGCCGACGAGATCGCCTCTCACCTCTCGGAGATTTCAGCGACAGAACCGTTCAGTGTGCCGGCGTCGATCTTCGAGGAAGTGTTCGGCGTCTGTGAACGACTCGGGATTGCGACCTGAACTCAGTCCCACACGACATCGAGGCGCGGCGGCGAGCGGAAGTACATGCCCGCGATGTACGGTTCGTCCGCATCCGGGTCCAGGCGCAGGCCCGGCAGGCGGTCGAACACGGTATTGAAGATTTTCGATCCCTGGGCGGTGAAATTCCGGTACGTCGCCCTCCGGCTGGCCGAGGAGCGCGGCACCGCCGGGTCTGCCATCCTGACGCCTCCCAGCGGCTACCGACCGGTTGACCAAATATCTGTTCCTCAGTAGAGTTTTCCACGGGCACCAGTCCATCGTGCGCTGTCGGTGACACTGCTCGGTCCCGCCTAAGGAGCACAGCGTGAAAGTGGATGACTTCGTCCCGCCGCCCGCGCACCGGCGTGTTCCCGCCGGGTCAGCTACCCAGATTCGCGGTGGTGGTCTGGTAGCCTCGTACCAAAGATTGGTTTGCCGCATTTGCAGGACCGGCCCCGGTGACCAACCGTAAAAGGGGGGCCGAACCTATGACGGATGTGAATCGCCGTGGAGGGGTTGTGGTGCTTGCGCATTCGTCTGAGGCAGCAGACGGCGCGCCATCTGCGCGCGCGGAACGATCCCCGGTGCCAGCCAACGTGGAGCAGACGGACGGGACACGGCGAACGGAAGTGCTCGAGACCGCGGCGTCGCTGATTGCGTCCTCGGGACTGCGCACGTCCCTGCAAGAAATCGCTGACGCGGCAGGCATCCTCCCTGGCAGTTTGTACCATCACTTCGAATCCAAAGAAGCCATCCTGGTCGAGCTGATCAGGCGGTATCACGCCGACCTGGACCGCATCGGCGAAACCGCACTCGACAAGTTGGATAAACCCGACGCGAGGCCGGCGTTTGAAAAGATCGTCGAGCTCGGATCGGCTATCGCACGTTGTGCCGTAAAGCACCGCGCCGCACTGCAGATGTCGTTCTACGAGGCACCGAGTTCGAACCAGGAACTCGTCGGCCTCCTTCAAGAGCGGCCAACCGCGGTTGAGCAGGCGATGCTACAAACGCTGCGGGCCGGCAGGTGGAGTGGCTACATCAGGCCCGATATCGACCTTCCCACTCTGGCCGACCGGATGTGCCAAAGCACGCTGCACGTTGGGCTCGACGTCATTCGACACAACGCTGCACCCGAGCTGGTGGCAACTGTCCTATGCCGAATCATGTTGCAGGGGCTTGCGGTTAGCGCACCAAGTGACGCAGAGTTGGATTCTTCAAATGCGTTTGCCGCCGCAGAGAAGGCGATAAAGTCGTGGTCCGACGAGGCGGCCTCAGGAGCCAACGACAAGGCCGCGCACGTCCGGGCCGTGGCGCGGGCCGAATTCGGCCGTAAGGGTTATGAAGTCACTACCATTCGGGACATCGCGGCCGCGGCGGGTCTCGGGACCGGAACTGTATATCGGCTGATCGGGTCGAAGGACGAACTTCTCGCTTCGATCATGGAGTCGTTCGGGAAGAAAGCCGGCGGCGGGTTCGCCAGCGTTCTTCGCGCGGACGCCTCACCTGTCGAGAAGCTCGATGCGCTCAGCTGGGTCAACATCAACGCATTGGACCAGTTTCCCGACGAGTGGAAGATCCAGCTGGCGTGGATGCGGCAGTCGCCCCCGGACACCCCCAACCCGGGGGCGGCATTCGCCAAGCGAATGCGCCAGCTCAAATCGCTGCTGTCTGAAGGGATTCGGTCCAACGACCTGTGCATTGACGCTCCCTCCATTGACATGCTGTCGCGCTGCGTGATGGACGTCCTGTGGATGCCACAGAACATCGTGCGGGCCCATGGAACTCGCGCTGCACTCGTTCATTCTCGTGACACGGTGGTGCGCGGCGTCGCGGACCGCAACGCCTAGCTCAGGGTGCCAGGCGGTCGCGGCCTGCGCCGTCCGACAGCGTCGACCCCTCTTGAACCAAATACGGTCGCGGCCAGCCCGTCCGACGCCCTCGATCCCTCTTGAACCAAATATATGTTCCCCGTAGAGTGCTCCATGGCCAGCGCGGGTGGATCTAGGAGGAGACAATGTCTGTCATCGAGCAGTTCCGGTACGACAACAAGCGGGTGCTCGTCGTCGGCGGTGCTAGCGGGATGGGTGCTGCGGCCGCCAAGACTGCCGCGGAACTGGGCGCCGAGGTCGTCGTCATGGATTACGCCTCCGTCGCCTATCCGGTGCATCAGGCCTTGACCGTTGACCTTCGGGACCAAGGTTCGATCGACACCGCGATCGACAAACTGGAGGGCCCTGTGAATGCGATCTTCTCCGCCGCCGGCATTGCCGACGGGCCGGACCTGATGCGGATCAACTTCATCGGCCATCGTCACCTCATCGAGCGAATGCTCGCCAACGACCAACTCCCCCGGGGTTCTGCGATCTGTTTTATATCGTCACTGGCCGGGATTGGATGGGAAAACGATCTAGCTCGGATTCAGGAATTCCTGGCCACACCCGACTACCAATCGGCGGAAGCGTGGATTGCCGCCCATGAGGCCGAAGGCTTCATCCACTATGGCTTCAGCAAGCAGGTCATCAACGCTTATGTGGCGTGGCAGGCCTATCCATTCCTGAAGAGGGGCGTGCGCATCAACGCGATTTGTCCCGGTCCGACCGACACGCCGCTCGCCCAGGCGAATGCCGACCTGTGGCTCGCGTTCGCGCAGGATTATCGCGAGGCCACCGGCACCACGGTCCATACACCCGAGGAAATGGCCAGCGTGATGGTCTTTCTCAACAGCGCGGCAGCCCGGGGCGTCAGCGGCGTGAATCTTCTCGTCGACAACGGCCATGCGATGTCGTCCCTAACCGGCTCGTTCGCACCCGGCAAGCCCATCATCGACCTGATCATGGGTCGCGTGTCGCTCACCTAGCACACCCGGAGCGAGTCAGTCGGCCAGCGGCAGACAAGAGGGGCGTTTCTGGTCACGAAAAGGCGTGCCGGGGAAGAGTGATTGGCAGATCCAGAGAACTCAGAAGCCCCGCGGGTGCTTGGACCACATAGGGAACGGCGTTGACGACCCGCATCGCGGTCGCCGCCATCGCAGCTCGGCCCGCACCGTGTCCTTCGGTGTCACCCAACGTCATCTCGCAGTGGATGTCCGGATCGCCCTCGATGTCGACGCGGTACGTGGCGTCGTGCTCCGAACTCGGCCAGCCAGGCGCCACATCGCGCGCCATCCGAATGATGTGCACGATCATGATCGCCTCGCGCCCGTCGACGACTCCGGCGGCGCGTGTACACACTGCGCCGCAGGTACCTGCTTTGACCGTCCCGAAAGCGACGTCGATGTCTCTATCCGTCAGTCGGCGGTCGAGCGTCCCGCGGATCTCCTGTACTTCGACACCGAGCGCCTCGGCTATCAAATGGATCGGCGCATTCCACGCTATCTCGATGAATCCAGGTGTGCTGAGCATCGGCTGGAAGTCGAGCGGTCGGCCGAATCCCATCCCGTCCATCATGATGTCAGCGACGGGATAGTGGTCGTTGAGCGCCACTTCAGTAGCGGTCACGGTGCGGATCGTCTTCGACTGCGTTGTCAGTAGCAGCGCAAGCTGATCTGATCCGAATCCGGGGAAGATGCCGGAGGCATAGAAAGAGGCATTGCCTGATTTCGCCGCGGCCTCCAGCTGATCCCGCCACTCCGTCGCGAAGTACACCGGCGGGTAGACCAGGCTGGTCGATGTCGTGGACACCACATTAATTCCGGCCCTGAGAAGCCGTAGATAGTCAGGTATCGCGCCGGCATCGCGCTGTGGGCCGCTCGCCGCGTACACCACGCAATCCGGCCGTAGCGCGATCAGTGCATCACCGTCGTTTGTTGCAACGATGCCGATCCGGACGCCACCCGCAAGCTCGCCCGCGTCGCGGCCCACCTTCTGCGGCGAATGCACCCACACGCCAACCAGTTCCAGGTCCGGGCGGCGGCGGATCGCGTCGACGGCGATCGAGCCGACCCCGCCGGTCGACCACACGACGACACGAAGGGGATTCGAGACCACTGCGCGACGGTATGCCGGAACAGATTTTTGGTCAACGGTCGCTTTTCGGCGAGAGGAGCGTTTCGCTGCCAAAGTGCGAGTAGCTAGCTGCGAAACGTACGTTTCGCGGGGACTGCGGGGTGCTCGCGTGCCGGTATTCGTAAACGGTCGCGGCATCGATGAGGTTCGCCCTATTCTCATTTGAATGAGCTTTGATGCGCATGTAGGTCGGATCGCTGGTTCACTTTCTGTGGCGACTGTGACGGCCGGAGTCCTGTTGGCCTCACCGATCGGCGTTCCGTCTGCCGCCGCGGCCGGGTGCCCCGATATCGAGGTGGTGTTCGCGCGCGGCACCAACGACCCTCCTGGGGTGGGGAAGACGGGCCAGGCTTTCATCGACTCGCTGCGCTCCAAGGTTGGCGGCAGGTCGGTCGGCACGTACCCGGTCAACTACGCCGCCACGATGAATTTCCTCAGGGTCGCCGACGGCGTCAACGATGCCAACAATCACGTCCAGTACATGATGGGCAACTGCCCGGCCACCCGGTTGGTACTCGGTGGCTACTCCCAGGGCGCGGCCGTCATCGACATGCTCGTAGGTGTCAACCCGGGCGTCGGTGCGATCCCAGGCCTGGGTTCGATACCCGGGCTGAATAACGTGCCCAGCCTCGACCTCAGCGGCATCGCAAACCCGCTACCCCCCGAGGCCGCCGACCATGTCGCCGCCGTTGTGACCTTCGGCAACCCGTTTGACAAAATTATGGGTCCGTTGAACGGACAAGACGGGGTGTATTCGGCCAGGACCTTCGATTTGTGCAATGCCGGTGACCCAATATGCGGCCCGGGCGACGTCTCCAACTCAGGGACGCACCACGATTACGCGCCCGGGGGGACGGACCAGGGCGCGTCGTTTGCGGCGGGTCTGGTCTAGCTGAAGCTGGATGGTGTTCGGGCCCGATGGCCCACCTAGATCGCACTGTGGCTGCGCCTGCCTGCTCAGCAGACCACCAATTCTTTAGGCAATCTCACAGTTAGCTGTATCCGAAACGGCAGGGTGTGGGGGAACACTAAGAAACGTCACGAATAACGAAGCAAATCTAAGTATCTCTATAAACATGGGAGTCCACGCCCCGCCGCGGACGCAGCATTTGCTGGGTACCAGCTCCCATCAGCAGCGTGGCCGCTCATGCGAGTGCACGCGGCGGCGCGCGGGTCGGCGAGGCGGTTGACAGACCGCCTGCTACCCGGACGAGAGGAGTCGCGCCGATGAGTACCGCACTTTGGCTTTGTCGTTGTCGCGGGGTGATGGTTGTGCTGGCTTCCGGGGTGGTCGTCTCGTTGTCCGCCCTCACAGGAGGAATCGCTCCAGCCCTCGCCGATCCCCCCAACGCACCCGTGCCCTCGCCGGTAATCCCGGCGCCCGCCCCGCCGCCTCCCCGTGTGGCACCCCCGCCCCCACCGCCCCCCCGGCCGGTGCCACCGCCGCCGCCGGCGCCGCGGGTGGCGCCACCGCCTCCGCCGGCGCCGCGGGTGGCGCCGCAGGCCCCGGTTCACACCGAAGCGCCGCCCGCTCCGGTTCACACCGAAGCGCCGCCCGCTCCGGTTCACACCGAAGC
>Ga0153922_1000202_pt1 | contig 24380 bp, 40 predicted proteins | sample TSNJ006MetaG_FD_104723 | JGI IMG/M metagenome (GOLD analysis project Ga0153922, IMG submission 104723) | Attine ant fungus gardens microbial communities from New Jersey, USA - TSNJ006 MetaG | ecosystem: Host-associated > Fungi > Mycelium > Unclassified | place: USA: New Jersey, Brendon T. Byrne... | reverse complement strand
TTTTAGACCTTAAAAAGGTTAACGTGAATCTTAAAGAACAGTATTTTGATGTGCTTTTAAGCAAAACAGAAAACGGCATCCGAAAAGTTCCCATTGCAGATAAGGTGTTACTGTTCTTTACAAACTGGTATAACTCCTCAGACTGCGAATATCTTCTGCACACAGAAGACGGGGCACAGTTCAAATACCGTAATTACTATGATAGTTATTTTGTCCCACTTATGGATAACTTAGGTTTGAAGCAAACACCTCATTGTTGCAGACACACTTGCATATCAATGCTTGCCGAAGCAAAAGTTGACCAGACTACCATCAAGAAAATTGTGGGACACTCCGGTGCTATGACGCTCACCGAAAAAGTTTACACGCACTTGGATGTGAAGGAGCTTGTAGATGCTATTAATAAGATATAAAAGGCTGATTGCTATTAAACATAAAAAAGAGATGCCTTCCGAAGTGGAAAACATCTCTTTACATAGTTTGATATTTTTGTATCTTACCTGTCGCTTACTTGTATCTTACGATTAACTTTTGGCGACTTTTCACACACACCCAAATCTCTAAAACCCCGATAGACAGTAGCTTTGAGAAGTTCTCAGCAGTGAACAGATTATCTCTTCGAAAACTGTGGAGCCCTTCTTGCTGCTTTGAGGCCGTATTTTTTTCTTTCTTTCATTCTTGGATCTCTTGTTAAATAGCCTGCTTTTTTCAAAGTAGGTCTGTAGTCGGCATCTGCTTTTAATAATGCTCTTGAAATTCCGTGTCTGATGGCACCTGCTTGTCCTGTGAATCCGCCGCCGTGTACGTTTACAGATACGTCAAATTTGTCAAGGGTTTCTGTGGCAGCCAATGGCTGTCTAACGATAACTTTAAGGGTTTCCAGACCAAAGAAGTCATCAATTGTTCTTTTGTTTATTGTAATATTACCTGTACCAGGCATGATATATACTCTCGCAATACTTTTCTTTCTTCTTCCGGTTCCATAATATTTTACTGAAGCCAATGTTATTCTCTCCTTCCAAATGTTCTAAATTAGTATTTAATTTCCAATACTTCTGGTTTTTGAGCTGCATGTTCATGTTCCGGACCGGCATATACATGTACTTTCTTTAACATCTGTCTGCCAAGAGGTCCTTTTGGAAGCATCCCTTTAACTGCAAGGTAAATAACATCTTCCGGTTTTTTTGCAAGTTTTTCTTTTAAAGTTGTCTCTCTCATACCACCTACATAGTCTGAATGATTATAGTAGATTTTCTGTTCAAGCTTTTTACCTGTAACTTTAATCTTGTCTGCATTGACAACGATAACATAATCACCGGTATCAATATGAGGTGTAAATGTAGGTTTGTGTTTTCCTCTTAAAATTTTAGCAATTTCAGATGATAAACGACCTAATGTATGTCCTGTAGCGTCAACGACGTACCATTTTCTTTCAATTGTTGATGGACTTGCCACATAACTTTTCATGGTGTTTCCTCCTAAATGAATAATTAAATATTGACTTTTCTTAGGTTTATATATTGTAAAATACCATTTCCGGGGCATTGGTAATAGTATTTTTAAACATACCGTCACAATTAAACATTATATGGGATTAAAAGCGGCATGTCAAGTGGATTTCTCAAATTCTGTTAGATTTCTTTTTTGTTTTTTGGTGTCAAAATACCGCAGGGTCTGCCAACAGGCAGAACGACCCTGCCTACGTGGGCATTGACTACAGCCGCACCACCGCCGTAAAAAGAGCATATTGCAATCCCCATTTCTGCAAAGGCGGCTATATTATGAAATACTTGCTCAATGCCATGACTCGTTGTAAGGGTGGAAACAGCTAATCCCAAAAACAGCACATCAATCAAGATGAAGATGGTAAGCAGTACCTTATGGGTCTCCAAAGCTCCTATCGTCAAGAAAATAGTGATCACTAAATACCCTATAAATGCAAAACCCATCTCTGATGTATCTGCCGCAGACTGCAGAGTGCTTCCCAGTGCCCCCATATTAATCATCCACGAGAGAGCCATTCCAAGCCAGAAAAAACCGTACAGACAAAAAGCAGTACCTCCAAATACATTGTTTCTCTTAAAATCTATAATTCCGGCCACTAATTGGGCCAGTGCCCCAAGAAAAACAGCCCAGGGAATTACCAGGGACAAACCACTTGTGAGTCCCAGCTTTTGGCTGGAAGCTACTAATGTTACCATCGCCAGACCAAAAAGCCCTAAAGCTGACGGGTCTGCTATTGTTACTTTGATTTCTTTTGTATCTTTTTTTTCCATTTTTATAATCTCCCTCTTTCTTAATAAGAACTTATCTTATCATATCAAATATTTAATCTCTACAAGTGTCAAACCATGAGCCGGTGCCGTAGGTCCTGCTATTTTTCTATCATTTTCCTCCAGCATTTCTCTAATATGTTCCGGCTTTTTATGGCCATAGCCAACATTTAAAAGGGCTCCCATAATAATACGAACCATATTATAAAGAAAGCCATTCCCAGTGATGGTCAGTAAGATAAAGCCACTGTTTTCATCTATGTTACAGGAATCAATCGTACGTACCGTAGATTGCACCTCAGTTCTTTGAGAGCAGAAATTATGAAAATCATGGGTTCCACATATGTACTTAGCCGCCGCTTTCATTGCCTCAATGTTAATTGTCCTTGGAACAAAGTAGCTATAGAATCGTTCCATAGGCAATGCTCTGCGCCGGTTTAGAATTTTATATTGATAGGTCTTAACACTGTTACAATATCTGGGATGAAATTCATTAGATACCTCTACTGACTCCTGTACTACAATATCTCTTGGCAAACGCTGGTTTATAGCTCCTGTAAACTGCCAGTCGGGAACTTGCATATTCGTATCGAATACGGCCACCTGCCCCAATGCATGGACACCAGAATCAGTACGACTGGCTCCGGTCAGCATAATCTTCTCACAAACCAAATCTTCAATTGCCTTTTGTAAAGTTGACTGTATCGTTATGCCATTGGGCTGAACCTGCCAACCGCAATAATTTGTTCCATCATAGGATATCACCAACTTGATTCTTCGCATATCGCCTCCCCCTTAGAATAAAGTAGATTGATTCAAAAAAATAATGCCTGCAATATATATAAAAATGATAAAATAAGCAATATAATCATAGCGGTAATATTTTAACGGTTTCATCTTCGTTCTCCCATCGCCGCCATGATAACAGCGAGCTTCCATTGCCATGGCCAAATCATTGGCCCGCCTGAAGCAAGATATGAATAATGGTATAAATATGGGAATCAGACTTTTGGCTCTTTTAAAAATATTCCCTGTTTCAAAATCAGCGCCTCTGGCCTGCTGTGCCTTCATGATTTTATCTGTCTCTTCTAAAAGAACCGGTATAAATCGTAATGCAATCGACATCATCATGGAAATTTCATGTACCGGGATTTTAATCTTTTTCAAAGGACTCAGACTCTTTTCCAGACCATCAGTTAAATGATTCGGTGTTGTTGTCAGCGTCATAACAGAAGAACCCATAATTAAGAATATGAACCGTATCGCCATTTTTATAGCAATAGTTATACCTTCCTCGCTGATTCTAATAAACTTATATTCAAAAAGAACTGTTCCCGGTGTAAAAAATATATTAAGTACAGCTGTAAATATCAGGATAAAAAGAATAGCCTTGAGACCTTTGAGCATATATTTAACCGGTACTTTTGACATCCTGATAACACCTGCCAGTGCCATGGCTGTTAAAATATAACCTCCGATATTATTAACTGTAAAAATCATGACAATAAATGCAATCGTGCCAAATAATTTCACTCGTGGATCCAATTTATGGATGATAGAATTTTCTGGATAAAATTGTCCTATTGTGATTTCTCTTATCATTACTTATCCTTCCCCAAAAACTTAAGGATTTCCTCTTTGGCCTCATCTACTGTCATGGCATCTGCAGAAACAGCAAATCCTTTTTTACGTAATCGATCCATGATATAAGTTACCGAAGGAGCTGCAAGTCCAATGGCTTCCAATTCTTGATACCTTTTAAATATGCCTTTCGGCACATCATCAAAATAAATCCTTCCTTGATTCATAACAATCAGCCTATTCGCATACTTTGCAACATCTTCCATGCTGTGGGAAACGAGTATGATTGTGATTTTGAGCTCCTGATGCAGCTTCTTGATTTGCTCCAGAATATCATTTTTACCTCTCGGATCAAGACCCGCCGTCGGTTCATCTAAAATAAGAACCTCCGGCTGCATTGCCAGTACTCCTGCAATGGCCGCACGCCTTTTTTGGCCCCCCGATAATTCAAAGGGGGATTTTTCCCAGTACTTTTCTTTAAGCCCTACCAATCTAAGTGCTTCGCTGGCTTTTTCGATACAGCTTTGCTCGTCAAGCCCTTGATTTTTAGGTCCAAAGCATACATCCTTCAACACTGTCGTTTCAAAAAGCTGATGCTCGGGATACTGAAATACCAGTCCAACTTTTTCCCTCAGAATTTTCAGATTGTAATGCTCCTCAAATATATCGCTCTTATCATAGTAGAGATGCCCGGATGCCGGCCTTAGAAGTCCATTAAAGAGTTGCATCAAAGTGGATTTACCTGATCCGGTATGTCCAATAATTCCCACAAATTCTCCTTCCCGGATCTCTAGATTAATATCTTTGAGCGCATGCTTTCTAAAAGCATTATCCGGACTATAAATGTAATTGATATTTTCTAGCCTAATTGACATAACTCATCCACCAACTCATCTATCGTTAATATACCGTCACTTATAGCAACACCGGCTTGTCTAAGTTCATATGCCAGTTCTGTTACTTGTGGTACTTCAAGACGTAATGTCCTTAATTTTTCAACCTGGGTAAAAATTTCTCTTGGCATGCCTTCCATAACAATTTTTCCATCATCCATTACAAATATACGATCGGCCGAAATCGCTTCCTCCATGTAATGGGTGATTAATATAATAGTTACGCCTGCCGCTTTATTCAACTCAGTAATGGTCCTTATAACATCTTTACGCCCATTAGGGTCTAACATGGCCGTCGGTTCATCCAGAACAATACAATCCGGCTTCATGGCCATAACCCCTGCAATGGCAACCCGCTGCTTTTGTCCGCCTGATAATTTATTAGGCGAATGACTGCGATAATCCAACATCTTTACCGCACTCAGGCTCTCTTCTACCCTTTTCCATATATCATCTGTAGCCACACCTATATTTTCAGGTCCAAACCCCACATCTTCTTCAACTATGCTGCCTATTATCTGATTATCAGGATTTTGGAAGACCATACCTGCCATCCTTCGGATACTTAATAAATTCTCTTCATCCTTCGTATTAATGCCGTTAACCCACAAGCTTCCTCTGGTAGGCTGCAAAATAGCATTCATTTGCTTCGCTAAAGTTGATTTTCCTGATCCGTTATGCCCAAGAATCACGATAAAATCGCCTTTCTCAATATCTATATTAACACCGGCTATTGCTTTATTGACCGACTCTATTTCTCCATCTTCACTATGATTTATATATTCAAATTCTAAATCCTTTGATTTGATGATTCCCATCATATTACCTCTGATTTGTTAACTAGGCCAAAAAGGAGATGCTGCACAATAAATAGATTAACTCTTGTGTCACATCTCCCTTTTAATTCTATACTAATTCAATAAGTACTTCCATTGCAGCATCACCTTTGCGCTGCCCGATTTTAACGATACGTGTATATCCGCCATTGCGGTCTACATACTTAGGGGCGATATCATTAAACAATTTATCTGTCAAATCAACTCTTTTAGTATTCGCTTTCTTACCCGCAACCTTTTCCGGAACTTCTGTGACAGGATAAAGAACCTTTATCATCTGTCTTCTTGCATGCAAGCGTGAAGCATTATCTTTTTGAATTGTTTTTTCGACATTGTCGTAAATATTAACCTTTTTCCCATCTACGACCTCTTTAATTCTTTTCCCGTCTTTATCTTTACGAACTACTTTGGCTTGAACTTTTACTGTCTCATAGTTGTCTTTTTCTTTAACAGCAAGTGCAATCAAGCCTTCAGTAATCTTTCTAATCTCTTTAGCCTTAGCTTCTGTAGTTCTAATCTTACCATGGTAGATAAGATTGGTCACTTGATTTCTAAGCAATGCTTTTCTTTGACTGGAATTTCTTCCAAGTTTTCTATAGCCTGGCATTGGATTTCCTCCTTCTTTACATAGTAATCATATTAGGGATATGCCAAATTACTCATCACTGGGATTCAATTGGAGACCTAACTCTTTCAGTTTAGCCAATACTTCTTCCAGCGACTTCCGTCCCAGATTTCTGACTTTCATCATATCCTCTGCTGTTCTGTTAGTAAGCTCTTCAACCGTATTAATTCCGGCTCTTTTCAAGCAATTATAAGAACGAACAGATAATTCCAACTCATCAATATTCATCTCAAGGACTTTTTCTTTTTCATTGTCCTCTTTTTCAATCATGACTTCTGCAGTCTTGGCGTTCTCTGAAAGATCAATAAACAAACTCAAATGCTCACTTAATACCTTTGCTGCCAGACTGATTGCATCATCAGGCGCCAACGTACCATTTGTATAAACATCCAATGTGAGTTTATCAAAATCGGTAATCTGACCTACACGTGTATTCTCAACTGCTAAATTCACACGTTCTACAGGTGTATAAATCGAATCCACAGGAATAACACCGATAGGTAAATCTTCCTTCTTATTCTTGTCTGAACTCACATAACCTCTGCCCTTAGTAATCGTCAGCTCCATATATAATTTACTGTCTGCACCGCTTAACGTTGCAATTATTTGATCTGGGTTTAAAATCTCAATATCTGAATCTGCCTGAATATCTGCCGCTGTCACGACGCCTTCTCCTTCAAATTCAATATATGCAACCTTTGGTTCTGAAGTCTCACTTGTATTCTTAATGGACAGGCTCTTGATGTTCATAACAATTTCCGTAACATCTTCCTTAACACCTGGTATTGCACTAAATTCATGTACAACGCCATCAATCTTCACATGGCTGACAGCTGCACCCGGTAATGAAGATAACATAATCCTTCTTAGTGAATTACCTAATGTCGTTCCATAACCCCGCTCCAACGGTTCAACGACAAAACGCCCGTACTTATTATCATCTGAAATATGTGCAATCTCTATTTTAGGTTTTTCAAAATCAAACACTCTGTGGCCCTCCTTTATTGGGTTATTATTAATTGAGGGTAGTCTACCTGCCTGAAGAACAGACAGATAAAATTATTTAGAATACAACTCAACGATAAGCGTCTCATTTACAGGAACATCAATTTGTTCTCTTGTAGGTATCTCTTTGATGGTGCCGGTAAGATTTTCATAGTCGGCATCAAGCCACTCAGGTATTAATCTTCCTCCTGTAACTTCCAGGATGTCTTTATATCTCTGAGAGTCTTTATATTTTTCTCTGATTTCGATAACATCACCGACTTTTACTTTGTAAGAAGGGATACTCACCATTTGTCCATTGACACTAACATGCTTATGCCCGACAATTTGCCTGGATTCTTTACGGGTTCTGCCATATCCCAGTCTGAACATGACATTATCCAGTCTCATCTCCAGTAATACCATCAGGTTATCACCAGTAATACCTTTCATCTTACTTGCTTTTTTAAAGTAGTTTCTAAAAGGTTTTTCCAGGACTCCATATATAAATTTAGCCTTTTGCTTTTCAGTTAACTGTAGTCCATATTCACTTTTTTTCTTATTTCCTCTTATAGACTTTCTATAAGATTTCTTATCTATGCCCAGATAAATCGGATCAAGCCCGAGGCTTCTGCATCTCTTTAAAACTGGAACCATATCTCTTGCCATACTTAATTTAACCTCCTAGACTCTTCTACGTTTTGGTGGGCGACATCCGTTATGTGGTACAGGTGTTACATCTTTGATACTGGTCACTTCAATACCACATGCCTGCAGCGCACGTATTGCTGCCTCGCGGCCTGAACCGGGACCCTTAACCATAACTTCAACCGTTTTCAAACCATGTACTAATGCAGCTTTTGCAGCGGTTTCTGCAGCCATCTGAGCTGCATAAGGTGTAGATTTCCTGGAGCCGCGAAAGCCTAATCCGCCGGCACTTGCCCATGATAGTGCATTGCCCTGCGCATCTGTTAGTGTAACAATTGTATTGTTAAAAGATGACTGGATGTGTGCCTGTCCACGTTCAACGTTCTTTTTCACACGTCTTTTCGTCACTTTTTTTGTCACTTTCTTTGCCATTGACTAAAACCTCCTACTAGGTTACTTTTACTTCTTCTTATTTGCTACTGTTCTCTTAGGACCTTTTCTCGTTCTTGCATTGGTCTTTGTGTTCTGTCCTCTGACGGGAAGTCCTTTCCTGTGTCTGATTCCACGGTAACAACCGATTTCCTGCAGACGTTTGATATTAAGGGCAGTCTCCCTGCGCAAATCACCTTCAACTGTCATTGTTGAATCGATGACTTCACGGATTTTTGCTACTTCTTCATCAGTTAAATCTCTAACACGTGTGTCTGGATTAATCTTTGCTTCTTTAAGGATACGGTTTGAACTTGCTCTACCGATACCGTAGATATAAGTAAGACCGATTTCAACACGCTTCTCTCTGGGTAAATCAACACCATTGATACGAGCCATTCAATTACACCTCCACTAGTTGTAATATATTCTATTCGTTTCCTGCCCCTTTCACTCTGAAGGGGTACCTTCATCCTGAAAGGATATATATCATATAGGACTATAATGTTACTTTATGTAGTAAAATTATAGGTTTACATATGGTTGCTAAAGCCATATATTCTATATTAATTGCAATCTTTGATTACAATCATTAAAAGTAACTACAACACGCCCTGGTGTTGCATTACTGCAGCCGCATTAAAATGTGCAGTATACAAAAACCAAGCCTGAATCAAGTTTTGTCTTAATTCAGCCTTGTCTTTGCTTATGCTTAGGGTTCTCACAAATCACCCTGACACTGCCTTTTCTCTTGATAATTTTGCATTTTTCGCAAATCGGTTTTACTGATGATCTAACTTTCACTCTAGATCTCTCCTTTCAAAGCATTCGCTCTATATTGTAACATCTTATTTTAGCTGATGTCAAGGGGATTTTTACTTATCTCTCCAAATAATTCTGCCTTTTGTCAAATCATAGGGAGACAACTCAATAGTAACTTTATCACCTGGCAAAATTTTAATAAAATTCATACGTAATTTACCGCTAATATGGGCCAAAACTTTGTGTCCATTTTCTAATTCAACCTGGAACATGGCATTTGGCAGCTTTTCAATAACAACACCTTCGACTTCAATAACATCTGTTTTTGACATTTTTACCTCCTGTCAACTTAAATACGGGATTTATAAAGCTTAATGGCTCTTTTAATATCTTCATTACTTATGGCTTCATTGTTCTTTTTCTTTCGAACTAACTCCATATCTATCTCATTAATAATTTGAATGTGCCTGACGTTTTTACGTTTTGGCTTTTCCAAAGTTTTTAATCTGCCATCCACGACATATACATAATTGTCTGCTGCATCTAAGATGATATATAACTGGTTCTTATCGCGTCCTGCCTTTGACGAGGCAAACCTTGCAAATTGATAACGTTCACTCATAAATACACCTGCCATCAATCTAATAATGTTAATATTTCGCAGCCATCTTTAGTCACTAATACCGTATTCTCATAATGGGCTGAAAGTGAACCGTCACGTGTAATCACTGTCCAGTCATCATCAAGCCATTCAACATCATAGCTTCCGCCATTTACCATTGGCTCAATAGCCAGAGTCATGCCGGCTTGAAGCTTAATACCTCTTCCCTTTGGCTTGAAATTAGGTATTTGCGGATCCTCGTGAAGATGCGTCCCAATGCCATGACCGACCAAATCCCTTACCACAGAATATCCGTTGCTTTCTACATAATTCTGTATTGTTCCGGAGATTTCATATAGATGATTCCCTTCTTTGACACATTTAATACCTTCAAAAAAACTTTGTCTGGTAACATCGATTAGGCGTCTGGCATCTGATGATATCTCACCAATCCCCCATGTTCTGGCGGCATCTGAATGATAGCCCTGATAAATCAGCCCAGCATCTAAGCTCACGATATCCCCTTCTTTTAAAATACGTTTTGCTGATGGGATCCCATGGACAACCTCATCATTAACCGAGACACAAATTGAAGCCGGATAGCCATTGTAATTCTTAAAATTAGGAATACAGCCAAAATCACGAATAATTTGCTCTCCCAGCCGATCAATATCCATTGTAGACATTCCCGGCTTAAGTGCCTTGCCCAACTCATTATGGGTTATGGCTATCAAACGGCAAGCCTCTTTCATCAATACTATTTGCTTTTCAGACTTTATCGTTACTGCCATCGTATTAAACTCCTAAAATTGCTAGGATATCCTTAAAAACTTCATCCATGCTCTTTGTCCCGTCAACATCTTTTAAGATGTTCTGCTTTTCATAATAGTCTATTAATGGCTGAGTTTGATTATGATAAACATCCAACCTTTTCTTAACCGTTTCCGGTTTATCATCTTCACGGAGAATGAGTTTTTCGCCGCATACATCACAGATATTTTCTATTTTTGGCGGATTATACACTAGATGATATGTTGCTCCACACCCGACACATGCTCTGCGACCTGACATTCTCCTGATTATATTTTCATCTGGAATCTCAATATTAATTGCGTATTCCATCTTTTCGTCAATCGCATTTAGGGCATTTGTTAATGCTTCCGCCTGAGGAATTGTCCTTGGGAAACCATCTAAAATATACCCTTTTTTACAGTCAGGTTGTTGAATTCGATCAACAACGAGATCACAAACTAATTCATCCGGTACAAGTAACCCTTGGTCCATATATTCCTTTGCCTTTTGACCTAGTCCTGTCCCATTCTTAATATTAGCTCTGAAAATATCTCCAGTTGATATATGTGGAATCTTGCATACCTCGGCAATCTTCTTTGCCTGTGTACCTTTACCCGCTCCCGGGGCACCTAACATAATTATTTTCATAATAAATATTCTCCATATGTCCAACAACTTGTTTCATCAACCACCATGTGCCTACTAAGCCTGAACAGAATTAAACGTATTTGGCTTAATAAACAGCAGAGCGGTTTTAGTTTCATTATTCATTCAAAAATCCTTTGTAATGGCGTACCAACATTAAAGATTCGACTTGTTTGAGTGTTTCCAGAATGACACCAACCATGATGATAAGTGAGGTTCCTAAGAAGGATACACTTGCGGTAAATACTCCCGAAAAGAAAAAGGGGATGAAGGCTATGATAACAAGTCCGAGTGCGCCAATAAAAATAATATTGTTTAATATCTTTACTAAATAATCTACAGTTGGCTTACCCGGACGGATTCCCGGTATAAAGCCTCCTTGCTTTTTCATATTGTCTGCAACTTCAATCGGATTAAATGTAATCGAAGTGTAGAAATATGCAAAGAAAACGACAAGTACAATATATACCAACAGACCAATACTATACCACGGGGCCGAAGGTACACACCAATTATTACTGTTCATTGCACTCACAATATGTCCCCAGACACCTGTTGGGGACTTCCCTAAAAGGTTAATGACAATACTGGGTATAGACATTAAGGATGATGCAAAAATAATCGGTATAACACCGGCAGTATTAACTTTTAAAGGAATATGGGTCGATTGACCGCCAAGCATTTTCCTGCCAACAACTTTTTTCGAGTATTGAACGGGTATTCTCCGCTCTCCGCCTTGCAGATAAACAACGAATACCACCATAAACAGCAGTACACATATGATAATAATTGCCGCCATTGTACCGGTTACAATATTGGTTGCTCCGGCAATAAAGATATCATATAATTTTTGGAAATCCTGAGGCAGTCTTGCAATGATATTAAACAAAAGAACCATTGAGATTCCATTGCCCACACCATTTTCCGTGATTTGTTCTCCAGCCCACATCAAAAATGCAGATCCGGCTGTCAAAACAACTGTTACCATTATAACACCCAGAAGGCTATTGAAATATAAATAGCCACTTCTGTAAAAGCTGTAAGCCATAGCTCCACCTTCTAAAAGCGCCAAAGCGACAGTCACATAACGGGTGATTTCACGGATTTTCTTCCTTCCGTCTTCCCCTTCTTTCTGCATCTCTTCCAACTTTGGAATAGCAATCGTTAAAAGCTGCATAATAATGGAAGACGTAATGTACGGATTAATACCCAGTGCCAAAATTGACAGGTTGCCCAAAGAACCACCGGTCATGGCATTGAGGAAATCCAGTGCCCCTCCTGCGTTATCTGTAATAGAAGAAAACCATGAAGAAAAAAGCGCACTGTCAACCCCCGGTGTCGGAAGCTGACTGCCTAAACGTACGACTATCAATATCATAAAAGTAAATATAATCCTTTTACGGATATCTTTAATTTTCAGAGCATTCTTTAGTGTGTTCAGCATTAAACCACCTCTACAGTTCCACCAAGAGCCTTGATTTTTTCTTCTGCGCCTGCACTGAATGCATTAGCCTTAACAGTTAATTTCTTAGTAAGTTCTCCATTCCCAAGAATTTTAACGCCATCTTTAGGGTTCTTGATAATACCTCTTTCAATCAACGTTCCAACGGAAACTACCGCATCATCGTCAAATACATTGAGTGTATCTACGTTGATGCCAACAATCGTCAAGCTATTACGGTTTGTAAATCCACGTTTGGGTATTCTTCTATATAACGGCATCTGTCCGCCTTCAAAACCAGGTCTTGTTCCGCCTGAGCGAGCTTTTTGACCTTTATGACCCTTTCCTGCGGTTTTCCCGTTACCCGAACCATGTCCACGGCCTTTACGGAAACGGTCGCCCTGTTTTGAGCCTTTGGCCGGTCGTAATTCTGATAAATTCATATCGTGCACCTCCTTACTTTACAAATTAAATCTCTTCAACTTTCACTAAATGTTTTACTTGTTGTACCATGCCTCTGATTGCTGCATTATCTGGCATCTCGACAGTTTTATTCAACTTCCGGAGTCCTAATGCCTCAACAGTTTTTTTATGTTTAGGAATTGCACCAATTGTAGACTTAACTAAAGTTATCTTTAATTTATCTGCCATTTCATATGCCTCCTTCTTATGCCAAAATCTCTTCTATGGATTTCCCACGTTTTTTAGCTACTGCTTCAGGCGTCATTAAACTTCCTAAACCTTCAATTGTCGCAAGAACTACGTTTTGTTTATTATTTGATCCTAAAGATTTTGTACGTATATTTTTATAACCCGCAAGCTCCAGTACCGCACGTGCCGGACCTCCTGCGATGATACCTGTACCTTGAGGTGCCCTCTTTAACAAAACAGAAGCACTTCCAAATTTGCCTATATGATCATGCGTGATACTTCCATTATCATCTAATGGCACTGCGATCAGCTTTTTCATGGCATCTTCTTTTCCTTTACGGATTGCTTCCGGGATTTCAGTCGCTTTGCCTAATCCGGCACCAACGTGCCCATTGCCGTCTCCAACAACAACTAAAGCTGCGAATCTGAAGTTACGTCCGCCTTTAACAACTTTAGTAACACGTTTAATTGATACTACTTTTTCAGTTAATTCCAATTGACCAGCATCAATAATTGTACGCTTCATTTATTCTCCTCCTTGCTAGAATTTTAATCCAGCTTCTCTAGCTGCATCTGCTAATGCCTTGACTTTACCTTGATAAATATATCCGCCTCTATCGAATACTACGCTTGTAATACCTTTATCTAATGCTTTCTTTGCGACCTGCGTACCTACAGCTGCTGCGGCGGCAGTATCGTTGGTTTTCTCTACATCAGCTCCCACTTCTTTTTCTAATGTGGAAGCAGCTACGATAGTATTGCCAATCGTATCATCGATAATTTGAGCGTAAATATGATTATTGCTTCTAAACACAGCCAGACGAGGACGCTCGGCAGTTCCTGCCAAATGATTACGTAATCTTCTATGCTTTTTCTCACGAATTGTAGAACTAGCTTCTTTTTTAACCATCTTTTTCACTCCTTTACTTATTTCTTCCCAGTTTTACCGACTTTACGTCTGATAACTTCATCAGCATACTTGATACCTTTGCCCTTGTAAGGTTCCGGCCTTCTTTTATCTCTGATTTCTGCTGCGTATTGGCCGACTTTTTCTTTGTCAATACCGGAAACGATGATTTTATTCTGACCTTCTAATGTTATAGTTAAATCTTTAGGATCTTCCATTTCTACGGGATGGGAATATCCCAGAGATAAAACTAATTTGTTTCCTTGTTTCTGTGCCCTGTAGCCCACACCATTAATTTCAAGAACCTTTGAATAGCCGTTGGTTACGCCCACAACCATGTTATTAATAAGCGTTCTGGTCAAACCATGCAGGGATTTCATTTTCTTAAGATCATTTGGTCGTGTAACAGTTACACTTTCAGCTTCCAGTTTAATTTCCATTTCCATAGGCAACACTCTTTCCAGCGTACCTTTGGGACCTTTTACAGTCACTTTATTATTTTCTGCTATATCTACAGTCACACCTGCAGGTATAGCGATTGGCATTTTTCCTATACGTGACATGCCCGTACCTCCATATTCTTTATTTAATTACCTACCACACAAATGCTAAAACTTCTCCGCCAACTTTTTGATTTCTGGCCTCGTTATCGGTCATTACCCCTTTATTGGTTGAGATAATGGCTACGCCCAAACCGCCAAGTACTTTAGGGATATCGTCGCTCTTTGCATATACACGAAGACCTGGTTTAGAAATTCTTTTAAGGCCTGTGATTGTCTTCTTGTTTTTATCGGCACCGTATTTCAATGTAACTTTAATTGTACGGATGACACCATCTTCTGTTGTTTCATAGTTTTTAATATAACCTTCATCTAAAAGAATTTTTGCAATAGATTCTTTCATCTTTGATGCCGGAATATCTACTGTATCATGTTTTGCAGTGTTTGCATTACGAATTCTAGTAAGCATATCTGCAATTGGATCGCTCATCGTCATTTAAATTGCCTCCTTCCTCAATATCTTACCAGCTCGCTTTTGTAACACCTGGGATTTGTCCTTTATATGCTAATTCGCGGAAACAAATTCTGCAAATTCCATATTTTCTTAAATAAGCATGTGGACGTCCACAAATTCTGCAGCGGTTATAAGCTCTGGTTGAAAACTTTGCAGGACGCTGCTGTTTAATTTTCATTGCTGTTTTAGCCATGAAATTCCCTCCTTACTGCTTTCTGAATGGCATGCCAAACAATCTTAATAATTCACGGGCTTCTTCATCAGTCTTCGCTGTCGTAACGAATACGACATCCATACCTCTGACTTTATCCACTTTATCATACTCAATTTCAGGGAATATCAACTGTTCTTTGATACCCAAAGAATAATTCCCTCTGCCATCGAATGAATTGGGATTAACACCTCTAAAGTCACGGACGCGTGGCAGTGCTAAAGTAATCAGGCGATCCGCGAACTCATACATTCTAACTCCTCTAAGCGTCGTTTTACAGCCGATAGACATGCCCTCTCTTAATTTAAAGTTGGCTATGGATTTTCTGGCTTTAGTCACAACAGCCTTCTGGCCTGTGATGATTTCCATATCTTTAACGGCAGAATCTAAAATTTTAGAATTTTCTTTAGCTTCACCAACACCCATATTGACAACAATTTTGTTTAACTTTGGAACTTCCATCATATTCTTATAACCAAACTTTGAAACCATTGCCGGAACGATTTCATTGGTGTAAATTTCTTGCATTCTACTCAACTTTGGTGACCTCCTTCCACGTATTAATCAATAACATCGCCTGTTGACTTTGCAATACGTACTTTTTTTCCATCGGTTATCTGGTAACCGATTCTTGTAGCTTTATCATTGTAAAGATACATGACGTTTGATACATCAATAGGACCTTCCTGGTGAACAATGCCACCTTGTTGATTCTGAGCCGACGGTTTTGTATGTTTTGTTATCATATTCACCCCTTCTACAACTAAGGTGTTGTCTTTATGATTAACTTTCATAACCTTGCCGTCTTTGCCCTTATCTCTACCGGTGATTACTCTGACTAAATCACCTTTTTTAATTTTAATCTTAGATTTAGTATTAATCTTTGACACAGTCGACACCTCCCTTATAGTACTTCTGGTGCTAATGAAACTATTTTCATGAAATGTTTTTCTCTTAACTCTCTTGCTACAGGTCCAAAGATACGTGTTCCCCTTGGATTATTGTCATCCTTGATAATCACTGCCGCATTCTCATCAAATCTAATATAAGAACCGTCTTTCCTACGGGCACCTTTTACTGTACGAACAACAACCGCCCTGACGACATCGCCTTTTTTGACAACTCCGCCTGGTGTTGCATCTTTAACCGTGGCTACAATGATATCACCGATGCTTGCATATCTTCTGGTCGAACCACCTAATACCCTGATACAAAGTAATTCTTTGGCACCGGTATTGTCAGCAACCCGAAGTCTGCTCTCTTGTTGAATCATGACTTTACCTCCTAAATATACGCTAATTATTTAGCTCTTTCGATAATTTCCACAAGTCTCCATCTTTTATCTTTGGATAATGGTCTTGTCTCCATTACTCTTACTCTATCACCAATCTTGCAATCATTCAACTCATCATGAGCTTTCAACTTATAAGTTCTATTTATAATCTTCTTATAAAGAGGATGTCTTACACGATTTTCTATTGCAACAACAATTGTCTTATCCATCTTGTCACTGACAACTTTGCCTACTCTTGTTTTCCTCAGATTTCTCTCTTCCACAACAATTCCTCCTTTCCAGGCTAATTTGCCGCATTTGCCTTTTCAGTGATCACTGTTTGAATTCTGGCAATATTTTTACGGACATCTTTAATTCTAGATGTGTTCTCTAATTGATTTGTTGCATTTTGGAATCTCAGATTAAAAAGCTCCTTTTTAGCGTTGACTAATTCACCATTTAACTCTTCAACGGATTTAGTCTTTAAATCTTTTACATATTCTTTAGTTTTCACCGTTATCACCGCCTTCTAGGTCTGCGCGAGAAACAATCTTACATTTGATGGGAAGCTTGTGAACCGCAAGACGAAGAGCTTCTTTTGCTACGTCCTCAGGTACGCCCGCAATTTCAAACATTACTCTGCCCGGTTTAACAACTGCTACCCAATATTCCAACGTTCCTTTACCGGAACCCATACGTGTTTCAGCTGGTTTAGTAGTTACTGGTTTGTCAGGGAATATTTTAATCCATACTTTCCCTCCACGTTTGATGTAACGTGTCATGGCAATACGGGCTGCTTCAATCTGATTGGACTTAATCCAGCCTGGTTCCATAGCTACAATACCGTATTCACCATAAGTTATTTTATTGCCACGCAGCGCTTTTCCGGCCATACTGCCGCGAAATTGTTTACGGCGCTTTACTCTCTTCGGCATTAACATTATTTATCTCTCCCTTCCTTACTAGCTTTCTCTGGAAGAATTTCACCATGATAAATCCAGGTTTTAACACCTATTTTCCCGAAAGTCGTGTCTGCTTCTGCAAACCCGTAGTCGATATCTGCTCTGAGTGTTTGCAGCGGAATGGTTCCTTCACTGTAAAATTCCGTACGTGCCATATCAGCACCGCCTAAACGTCCCGACACAGAAGTCTTAATACCCAGACAACCGGCTCTCATGGTTCTTTGCATTGATGATTTCATAGCACGTCTGAAAGAAGTACGGTTTTCCAGTTGAGCAGCAATATTTTCGGCAACTAATTGAGCATCTTTATCAGGTCTTTTTACTTCTTTAATATCTAATAACAATTTCTTATTGGTAAGCTTTTGAACTTCCGCTTTTACTTTATCTATTTCAGAACCGCCTTTTCCAATAACCACGCCTGGCTTTGCTGTATAGATAATGACTTTAAGTCGGTCTGAAGCTCTTTCAATTTCAATTCTTGCAATACCTGAATTATATAATCTCTTTTTAAGGTATGTCCTGATATTATAATCTTCTATCAGATTATCGGCAAAATCTTTTTCCGCATACCACCTAGAGTCCCAATCCTTAATAACTCCGACTCGCAGGCCGTGAGGATTAACTTTTTGTCCCATGATTGTCCTCCTTATCTTTCATTAAGCACAATTGTAATATGGCTCATTCTTTTTTCAATACGGTAAGCCCTTCCTTGTGCCCTGGGTTTTACTCTTTTCATTGTCGGTCCCTTATTTGCATAACACTCTTCAACATATAATCTATCTTTATCCATACCATTATTGACCTCAGCATTTGCAATGGCGGACTTTAACAGCTTCTCTATTAAGCTTGAAGCATATCTTGGATTATATGCCAATATCGCCAATGCGCTCTGCACATCCTTCCCGCGGATTGCGTCCAGAACAAAGCATGCCTTTTGCACAGACACTCTTGCGTAAGATAACTTAGCGCTCGGTCTTGTATCTGCATTGGCATTTCTCTCTCTTTTTATCTGGGATCTATGTCCTTTAGCCATGAATTAGCCTCCTTTCAACCTTTACATCTAACTACGTTTAGATTTCTTCTCGTCTTTACTGTGCCCTCTATAGGTTCTTGTTGCTACAAATTCTCCTAATTTATGTCCAACCATATCTTCTGTAATGTATACAGGCACATGTTTTCTGCCATCATGAACTGCTATTGTATGCCCAACCATCTGAGGGAAGATTGTTGATCGGCGTGACCATGTTTTTATAACGGTTTTATCACCGGCTTTATTCATAGCATCTACTTTTTTCAGCAAATGATCATCTGCAAATGGTCCTTTTTTTAATGATCTGGCCATTAATTTAACCTCCTTAGATTCTTCTATTTAATCAAACTTCCGTCGCGTCTTCTAACAATCAACTTATTTGACTTCTTGTTTTTCTTACGGGTTTTAAGACCAAGCGCCGGTTTACCCCAAGGTGTTACCGGGCCCGTACGGCCGATACCTGTCTTGCCTTCACCACCACCATGAGGATGGTCATTGGGATTCATTACAGAACCACGCACTGTCGGGCGGAAGCCCATGTGACGCTTGCGACCTGCTTTACCTACATTAATCAACTCATGATCAATATTTCCAACTTGTCCTATTGTTGCTCTTGCACCAATCGGAACCATTCTCATCTCGCCTGATGGCAATCTAAGGGTTGCGTATTTTCCTTCTTTAGCCATTAACTGTGCTGAGTTTCCTGCTGAACGTACCAACTGCCCGCCTTTGCCCGGATATAATTCAATATTGTGAACTTGCGTACCAACCGGAATATTTGAAATTTCCAGACAGTTGCCTACTCTGATTTCCGCTTCCGGTCCATTCATTACTTTCTGGCCGACTTTTAATCCGTTAGGGGCTAAAATATATCTTTTTTCGCCGTCTGCATAAATAAGTAATGCGATATTTGCTGTCCTGTTGGGATCATATTCTATGGCTGTTACTGTTGCCGGAACACCGTCTTTTCTACGTTTAAAATCAATCATTCTATATTTGCGTTTTGCACCGCCTCCGCGATGTCTTACAGTGATTTTACCTTGATTGTTACGACCTGCGGTTTTACTTAATGAAACCACCAACGACTTTTCCGGTGTTGTTTTTGTAATTTCTTCAAAGTCAGAGCCCGTCATATGCCTTCTGGAAGGTGTATATGGGTTGTATTTTTTAATACCCACGTTATTCACTCCTTTCAAGTGTCTGATTTATTATCACGCTTATTTGCGTATAAGTTACACGATGTGAAAGATTTATTCTTCACACTCTACAGCCCCTCGAAGATTTCGATATCTTTGCTTTCAGCTGTTAATTTTACAATTGCTTTCTTTCTTTTAGCTGTTTTTCCGGAGGTTGCTCCCCGTCTTTTTGTCTTACCTTCACAGTTCATGGTGTTGACACTGTAAACCTTGGTTCCTTCGAACATTTTTTCAACAGCTTCTTTAACCTGAGCTTTCGTGGCCTGCGGATGAACATAAAAAGTATATTTCTTCTCCGCCATGACATTCATACTCTTTTCAGTTACGACCGGTTTTAATATAACATCGTAATATTTAATATCAGCCATTATGCATACACCTCCTGAATCGTAGCTGCCGAATCCTGAGTAAGCACTAATGTGTCATACTTTAAGATGTCGTAAACATTGATTGTATTTGTATAAGCTGTTTTAACACCAGGTATATTTCTTGCCGACATGGTCACATTCTCGTTTTTATCATTCAGCACTACTAATGCTTTGGATACTTTCAAATTGTCCATCACAGCTTTAAATTGTTTTGTTTTAATTTCATTCAGTTCAAACGAGTCTAAAACAACGATTTTATTTTCATTGACCCTGGAGGTTAATGCGGACTTAAGTGCCGCCCTCTTTTCCTTCTTATTCATCTTGAAGCTGTAATCTCTTGGCTTCGGTGCAAATACCACGCCACCGCCTGTCCACTGGGGAGCCCTGATGGAGCCTTGTCTTGCATGACCGGTTCCCTTTTGCCGCCACGGTTTCTTTCCGCCGCCACGAACTTCTGAGCGTGTTTTTGCACTCTGAGTTCCCTGACGCTTTGCTGCAAGTTGATTAACCACAGCTCTGTGCACGAGATGTTCATTCACATTGACGCCAAACACGGCATCATTAAGCTCTATTTCGCCAACTTGATTGCCTTCGATATTATAAACAGATACCTTTGCCATCTGTATGTCCTCCTTCCTTCAGCAATTATGCTTTCGTTGATTCCTTAATTACTACCATTGATTTCCTTGGTCCCGGTACCGAACCTTTAACCAAGATGAGATTCTTATCTGCATCGATCTGAACAACTTCAAGATTCTGAACTGTTATCTTTACATTTCCCATACGACCTGGCATCTTCTTCCCTTTGAATACTCTGCCCGGGCTTGTCGCCGATCCATTGGAACCGGCATGTCTATGGAATTTAGAACCATGAGTCATCGGACCTCTGGATTGTCCGTGGCGTTTGATGGCTCCCTGGAATCCCTTACCTTTTGATTTCGCAGTAGCATCAATCTTGTCGCCGGCACTGAATATGTCTGCTTTAATTTCCTGACCAGGCTCATAATTTAAGGCATCTTCAAATTTGAATTCTCTTAAAAATCTTTTAACCGGAGAACCTGCTTTGGCAAAATGTCCTTTTAATGGTTTTGTTACAAGCTTCTCTCTGATATCGCCGAAACCAACCTGGACAGCACTATAGCCATCATTCTCTACGGTTTTAATCTGGGTAACCACACACGGGCCTGCCTGTAATACAGTCACAGCTGTTAAAGCACCATCTTCATTGAATATTTGAGTCATTCCGACTTTTGTTGTTAATATTGCTTTCTTCATTACTAAGAATGCACCTCCTACTTTAATCTACAGCGGAACGCTAATGCGTTCATCCTAGACGGTCATACGTACGAGCATTCGGTTTTACCAATGACTTCATATTATATAAACCTTAAAGGATTGTAATTACGTTACTATTTCTTTGCTTTCATCTTGATGTCAATGTAAACACCGGCTGGCATTTCTAATCTTGATAATGCATCTACCGTTTTTTGTGTTGGCATGATAATGTCAATCAATCTTTTATGCGTTCTCTGCTCGAATTGCTCTCTGGAATCTTTGTACTTATGCACAGCTCTAAGAATAGTAACTACTTCTTTCTTAGTTGGCAGTGGTACAGGACCACTCACCTTAGATCCCGTTTTCTTAACAGTTTCGATAATCTTACCCGCACTTTGGTCGATTAACTTGTGATCATACGCCTTTAGTGTAATTCTCATTACTTGACTTGCCATAAAAAAAGCCGCCTCCTTTTCGCACTAATAATTTAAGTACGACAAGCGGTGACTGTACACTTCCCCGTGTGTATCCTGACTGGTCAGGTATCTAAATTCTCACACGTCATCTCTGTCTTTTTTACAGATTGTTTGCTTGTACAGTGACTTGTCGCCAGTTTCATAACTTGACATTCGCTCCACGGAACACCTGCAAAAGCTTGCAGCAACCTCACGTTTCATCGCTATCAATGTCACAACATTTACTAGTATACTATAGTTTCTGGCGTATTTCAAGAATTATTTTAACTTTTTTTATGATATTGTCAATGAAGGGTACTTGTGATATGATATATAATCATTTATAAAGGGGCCAACAAGTTTATGTGGATTGCAAATCAATGGAAAGATTACGAAGTTATCGATACTTCAGACCGTGAAAAATTAGAACGCTGGGGTAAATACCTGCTTATACGTCCCGACCCACAGGTTTTATGGGACACCCCTAAAAAGGCAGCCGGTTGGAAAATCAGAAATGCTCATTATCACCGCAGCTCCAAAGGCGGAGGGGAATGGGAATTCTTTGATTTGCCGGGGCAATGGATTATCAGTTATGAGTCTTTATCTTTAAATTTTAATTTAAAGCCATTTAATTTCAAACACACCGGTCTATTTCCTGAACAAGCTGTTAATTGGGATTGGTTACACACTAAAATCAAAAAAGCCAACCGTCCTATCAAAGTATTAAATCTATTTGCCTATACCGGTGGAGCCACCTGTGCGGCAGCTGCCGCCGGTGCATCTGTCACTCATGTTGATGCTTCTAAGGGTATGGTTAACTGGGCAAAAGAAAATGCCAGATCTTCTGATTTACCGGAAACCTCTATCCGCTGGATTGTTGATGACTGTATAAAATTCGTGGAAAGAGAAATCCGCAGAGGTAATACCTATGATGCCATCATCATGGACCCCCCATCCTATGGAAGGGGACCCAAAGGTGAAATATGGAAAATCGAAGATGCTATTTATCCATTTATACAACTATGTCGGAAGGTTCTAAGTAAGCAGCCTTTATTTTTTCTAATCAACTCATATACGACAGGATTACAGCCGGCCGTTTTGTCTTATATGCTATCACTGGAAATCAAGAAGAAATTTGGCGGTCATGTCTCTGCCGATGAAGTCGGTTTGCCGGTTACCACCAGTGGATTGGTATTGCCCTGCGGTGCTTCCGGACGTTGGGAGATATGTTTTTAAGTTCACCCGATACCTCCCAACCAACATTGGTCTTCTTCAATGCTCTGCTCAAATATCCTGCCCTGGTTGGCTTCATCCTTTGCCTGATGGTATTTAAAAAGCATCTGCCCATTATCAAGACTCCCGACAATTTCAATTTTCCCTGTTTCATGAGACATACAATACTTAAAGCATTTTCCCAAGCCATTTTGCAGACTTTTTGCGGCCTCTACAACGGCATAACCCTCTTTTAACGGTACTTGAAAAATATTCTTGACCCCTTGAACCGGTCTGCACTGGAATATGTAGTAAGGAATAATCCCACAAGCTGTAAGACCTTTTAATAAACTGCTTAAAACCTCTTTATCACTATTGACGCCTTTTAATAAAACCGTTTGATTTTTTACCGGTATGCCCATCTTCCGAAGACAGCATACAGATTTTATGGCTTCTTTGGTCAGTTCCCTTGGGTGATTAAATTGCGTGACCACATAAAGCTGTTTTTTACGGTTATACCGTTTTAAAATATCCTGTAATTCTTCATCTTCAGTAATTCTCATCGGCAAAGTCACCGGTGTCCTTGTCCCAAAACGGATACAGTCTAAATGATCAATCGCCGTCAAGAGCTTTAACAGCTCTTCGATACGCTCATTACTATTTAAAAATGCATCGCCGCCTGAAATCAGCACATTGGAGATTTCTTTATGCGCTTTGACATACTCGGCCATTTGATTAAAATATTGGCCTACCTCTTTGTCAGAAAATCCCACCAGCCTTTTTCTAAAGCAGTGGCGGCAATACATCGCACATCGGTGAGTCGAAAGAATTAACACTGTTTCTTTATATTTATGCTGCATTCCGGTTATCACGGTATTTCCAAATTCTCCGCTGGTATCAAGCTCACCCCTCATATCCGTTTCCGAAATAGATGGTATACACATTTTACGAATGGGGTCGTCGGGGTCCGCAAAGTCAACTAAAGATAAATAATACTCTGTTATCGACATGGGATATCTTTTTAGAATTTCATCAAGGCGCCGGTTTTCTTCTTTAGTCAAATTAAGTTTTTGGGCAAGATCACCTGCCTTACTATAGTTCCTGGCTAACGTTTCCTGCCATTTCAATTGAATCACCCCTTCGTTTTTTATTTACATTATAGCAAAAAACGAAATTTTCAGCAATATATCATCCATTCGAATAATTTCGTTTGTCCCCATTTTTAACTCATTGGTGGCAAAAATAACACATAAAAATCTAAGCTACATTTTGAAAAATGATAATAAATGGAATATTATTGTTTTCAAGATAACTCT
>Ga0153922_1000201_pt1 | contig 24440 bp, 26 predicted proteins | sample TSNJ006MetaG_FD_104723 | JGI IMG/M metagenome (GOLD analysis project Ga0153922, IMG submission 104723) | Attine ant fungus gardens microbial communities from New Jersey, USA - TSNJ006 MetaG | ecosystem: Host-associated > Fungi > Mycelium > Unclassified | place: USA: New Jersey, Brendon T. Byrne... | reverse complement strand
CGCGGCGTGCACGACCTTCGACCTGGAGGGCGATCTGGGGGTGGTCGCGTTCGTGGTGCCGGACGGCGAGCTCACTCCTGTCGCCGTCCGCCAGGCCGCCAGCGAACGGCTCCCGGAAACGATGCTGCCCGATCAATTCGTCTTGGTGGCCAACTTGCCCTTGACGTCTTCCAGCAAGGTCGACGAGCGACGGCTGCTGAAGGAGGCTGGCTTGTCTCCGCCGAACGAAGGGGCGTGAGCACCCCGGACCATCCCCACGACCGAATCGCCGTTCGGTCGGCTCGACCTTAGCGCGGATGGTGGAGAGCCGCCCGCACGGTTTCCGGCGTCTCGCGGGGCGACAGGCGGACTGCGCGATATCGCGAACAGCGTTCAGGCTCGGGCGTTACCGTGCGGTGGTGACCCAGGATGGGACCCCGCCGCCGCCGTCGTCGACACGCGGCCGGTTCGGGCCTGCGCCTGGTGGCGAGGATGGGCCGTTCTCGCGGGCCCGATGGAAGAGCCCGGTGCGTGGGCCGTGGCTGACGTCGGTGTTCGGGCTCGTCCTGCTGATCGGCATCCCGATCGAGTTCCTGACCGGGCTGCTCTCCTACGCCGCGTACAACCCGCGGCTCGGCAACGACCCGAACCCCGACCACGGGCTGTTCGGCTTCTACCTCTTCAACTGGGTAACGTCGCCGAACTGGCTCTACCAGGTGACCGAGGGCATCCACGTCATGCTCGGCCTTGCGCTCGTCCCGGTCGTGCTCGCAAAGCTCTGGTCGGTCATTCCCAAGCTGTTCGTCTGGCCGTCGTGGCGGTCGGTCGCGTCACTGCTCGAGCGACTGAGCCTGGTGCTGGTCGTCGGTGGGGTCATCTTCGAGATGACGACCGGGATCCTCAACATCGAGTACCACGATCCGATCAACTTCTACACCGGTCACTTGTACGGCGCGTGGGCGTTCATGGCCGGCTTCGCGATCCACATCTGCGTGAAGTTCGGCGAGATGGTCCGCGCCCTGCGTTCGAGGCGGTTCCGGACCGAGCTGCGGACCGGGCTCGCCGACACCGTGCCCGAGGCGGTGGACGACGACCTCGTCGCGACCGAGCCTGCTGCGCCGACGATCTCCCGGCGCGGCGTGCTCGCGCTCGTTGCCGGCACGTCACTGACGGTGTTCGCGCTTACCGCGGGTGAGGCCATCGGCGGTGTCGCGCGGCGGGTCGCGTTGTTCGGGACGCACTATCGCTCGCCCGGAGTCGGCGCCAACCGGTTCCCGGTCAACAAGACCGCAGCGCACGCGGGCATCACCGCGGCGCAGACCGGCCCCGCCTGGCGGCTGGAGCTCGTGGGCGCTCAGCGGGTGTCGCTGAGCCGCGAGCAGCTGCTCGCCATGCCGCTCACCACGGCGTACCTGCCGATCGCCTGCACCGAGGGCTGGTCCACGGTTCAGCACTGGACCGGCGTGCCGCTCGCCGACCTTGCCCGGTTGGCCGGCGTGTCGAGCGCGGGTACGTCGGAGCTGACGTCGCTGGACACCGGCTCGGTGCTCCTGTCCGCGGCGCAGGTCGCTGCGCCGCAGTCGCTGCTCGCGTTGAAGGTGAACGGCGCCGACCTGTCGATGGACCACGGCTATCCGGCGCGGGTGATCGTCCCGTCCTTACCGGGAACCCACAACGTGAAGTGGATGAGCCGGATCACCTTCGGGGATCGGGGCTGACTTGCGGTCGTGGCGACGTCACTACGGTGCCGGTCCGTGGCACCTGCTGGGCCTGCTGGTGTGCTTCGCGGTCGCCGCGTACGCCATCACACGGGTCTTCGCGCAGGGCGGGTGGAAGGCGATCCTGGTCTGGTTCGTGATCTGCGTGGTCCTCCACGACGGGGTCGGATGGCCGATCTATGCCTGGGCGGACCGGGTGCTGACCCGGCGCGCGCGCCCAGGCGCTGCACGCGGCGGGCCGGGCGTCACGTGGATCAACCATGTCCGGGTGCCGACCGTGATCTCCGGGTTGCTGTTCGTGATGTTCGCGCCGATGATCTTCCGGCTCGGCAACTCCTACTTCGAGGGAATCACCGGCTTCAGCGAGAACGTCTATCTGTGGAACTGGCTGCTCGTCAGCGCGATCCTGTTCGGCGCCTCGGGGGTGCTCTTCCTGGTGAGGCTCGGCCGGGCGCGCCGGCGGGTCAGACGCGGTTCGCCGGCTGCTGCGGACGCCTGACAGCCCAGGTCGACCCGGCCGACATACTGGACAACATGTACATTCCCGCCCATTTCGCCGCGGACGAGCAGGCCGTCGACGACCTGCTCACTCACCACGGTGCCGCTGACCTGATCACTGCAACACCGGAGGGCGTGGTCGCTACTATGCTGCCGTTCGTCTATGACCCGGGCATGAGGACCCTTCGTGGTCATCTCGCCCGCAATAATGACCAGTGGCGGCGCCGGGTGGTTGGCGAGGCTCTGGTCATCGTGCGGGGACCAGATGCGTACATTTCCCCGGCCTGGTATCCGAGCAAGGCCGAGCACGGACGTGTGGTGCCCACTTGGAACTACGTCACTGCGCACGTCTACGGGCGACTCGCAGTGCACGATGACCCGGCCTGGGTCGAACAGAATGTGCGTGATCTGACCGGACGCCATGAGGCTGGGCGACCGCAATCATGGTCCGTCGACGACGCGCCGCCACAGTTCATCGAGGGTCTACTACGCGCAATTGTGGGAGTGGAATTGCTGATCACCCGCATCGAGGCCACGTTCAAGCTCAGCCAGAATCGACCAGCCGCTGACGTCGATGGCGTGATCTCAGGATTAATCACCAACGGACACGAAGACGCTGCCCAAGCGGTGCAGCGAGCGCGAACGGCATGAGATCGATTTCGCTTCTTAATGATGGCCCGCACGCAACTCCCCAACCTCGCGTTGCCGCGGTCACCTGAGGACGGGTTAGCTGTTCCGGCTCGGCCTTTGACAAGTAGTTCACGGCGGGCACGCGTGCGGTAGGAATCGCCGGTGAGTAGAGGGTCATTCTCAACCTGTCGCCGACACGTCCGCGACTTGTCCCGATCTGCTGGATATCGATGCCATCCAAGGCACGGAGCCGCCCAGGGGGCGCGAGGAGCCGGATACCGTCGCGAATTGCGAAGAGCTCTCGAGTTATGTTCTCCGCGTAGCGCTGCACTCCAGTCACGGGCTGAGAAAGGAACCGCGCGTTGACATAAACGGCCATTTGGCCAGAAATGGTATTGGAGCGCGGTGCCCAGGCTACGATCGCTTGGGTGCAAGCGAGGGGAGCTGGCGAGACGTCGGGGGGACATTACGAGCAGCTGGTCCGGCGCCAGCGTGCCGAATTGCAAGATGCGTACTTGAAGGGGGTGCGCCGGCTGCGATGGGACGCAGGGCGTCTCGCCGCAGAACGCGAACGGCGTCTTCGGGAGCTGCTGGTGTGGGCCGCCGATCGTTCGCCGTTCTGGCGGGAACGACTGGCAGGCCGCGATCTGGCGAGTTTCACCGAGTCCGACCTCCCCTCTCTGCCGGTCCTGACCAGAGCCGAGATGATGGAGGAGTTCGACCGGGTGGTCGCGGTCCCCGGGTTAACACTTGCCCGGGTCCAACAACACGTCGATCAGTTGAACGGAGACCGGTACCTGGACGACGAGTACCGGGCAATCGTCACGTCTGGATATACAGGAACCGAAGCTTTCCATGTCTACGGCTGGGACGCGTTCGTCACCTTCGTGATGCAGGGCTCGCGCTGGACCGGGCGACGCGGCGAAGACCCGGACGCGGTGCTGGCGCAGGCCTTCGCTTGCAGCGCCAGGCATGAATCGGGGGCGTTTCACGCCTTTAGCACCTTCGAAAGCGGAGGGCCAGGATCGCACTGCTTCGCCGGCACGCTCCCCCTGGACGAGATTGTCGACGGTCTCAATAACGCCCGTCCTGCGGTGCAGGCTCTCCAAGGGTGGCCGAGCCTCATCCGGGAGCTCGCTTTAGAGGCGATACAAGGACGACTCACCATCACACCGACCTGGGTTAGCATCGCGGGAGAGGTCTGCACCGCGCCCGTGCGAGAGGCGGTTCGGTCCGCGTGGGGGATCGAGACTTCGGAGTTCTGGGGCTGCTCAGAGGGGACCTATGCCTTTCCATGCGGCGTTGGAGAAGGCATGCACATCGCCGACGATCTGGTAATTCTCGAGCCGGCGGATGCTGATGGCAACGTCGTGCCATATGGGCAACCTGCGGATCGGCTGCTGTTGACCAACCTGTACAACCTGGCGCAGCCGCTGATCCGCTATGACCTCGTAGACGCATTGACGATCTCCGACGAGCCGTGTCCGTGCGGTTGCGCTCATCGCCGCATCACAGCGGTCAGCGGTCGGATCGACGGAGCCTTCCAATACGAAAGCGGTGCTCTGGTGCCCCGGGCGGCCTTCGAGCAGACTGTCCTTGCCACCCCCGGCGTCGTCGACTTCTTCGTGGGCAAGACGCAACGTGGTGTCGACCTGTCCGTGGTGACCGACGGTTCATGCGACCTCGAGCATCTGCGGATGGAACTGATCGACGTGCTCCGCCGGCACGGCGGGCCGGAGTCGGACGTCGGTGTGCAAGAGGTCGGTTCTATCGACCGACTGTGGTCGGGAAAGTCGAAGCAGTTCGACGCCACGTGATCTAGCGAGGTGCTCGCGTTCGGTGGACGTCGTCGTCCCCACCGTGGCGACGGGTGCTGCAAGTGGCGCTTCAGCATGCGGACCGAGGACGACCCTGCATACGTCCCGGAGCTCATCAAGAACCCCCGCGGCAACGAAACCCGCCGTTCCGACTGACGAACCGATCCAGAGCGCGGCCAGCACCCATGCGGGCCGCACACACCCCTGCGGGTGGCTCAGCCGGCTCAGCCGGCCGTGGCCTTGGCCAGGGCCTGGTCGATGTCGGCGATGATGTCGTCGATGTGCTCGATCCCGATGGACAGGCGGATCGTCTCCGGCCGGATACCGGCCTTCACCAGCTCCTCGTCGGACAGCTGGCGGTGGGTGGTGGAGGCCGGATGGATGGCCAGGGTCTTGGCGTCACCCAGATTGAGCAGCCGCTTGACGAGCTGGAGCGCATCGAAGAAGGCCAGTCCCGCCTCGTAGCCCCCCTCGGCCCCGAAGGTGACGATGGACGGCACGCGCCCGCGGAGGTAGCGCTTGACCAGGTGGTGGTAGGGATGGTCGGGGAAGCCGGCGAAGCTCACCCAGGCCACCCGGGGGTCGGCGGCCAGGTAGTCGGCCACGGCCCGGGCGTTGGCCTCGTGGCGCTCGAGCCGCACGGCCATCGTCTCGAGGCCCTGGAGGAGCAGGAAGGCGTTGAAGGGGGAGAGGGTGGCGCCGCTGTTGCGCAGCTGGGTGGAGCGGGCCCGCACGGTGAAGGGCCGCTCGGGGAAGTCGCGGGCGAAGACGACGCCGTGGAAGGCGAGCTCGGGCTGGTTGAACATGGGGAAGCGGTCGGGATGGTCGGCCCACGGGAACCGGCCGCCGTCCACGATGGCCCCACCGATGGTGGTGCCGTGGCCGCCCACGAACTTGGTCAGCGAGTGGACGACCACATCGGCCCCGTGCTCGAAGGGCTTGAGCACGAGCGGCGTGGCCACCGTGTTGTCCACGATGAGGGGCACGCAGGCCGCATGGGCCACGGCGGCCACGGCCTCGAGGTCCACGATGTTGCCGGCCGGGTTGCCGATGGTCTCGCAGAAGACGGCGCGGGTGTTCTCGTCGATGAGGGGGGCGATCGACTCGGCTCGGTCGTCGACGGCGAAGCGGGCCTCGATGCCCAGGGTGGGCAGCACGTGGGCGAAGTAGGTGAAGGTGGCCCCGTAGAGCTGGGGGGCCACCACGAAGTTCGAGCCGGCACTGGCCACCGTCAGGATGGCGTAGCTGACGGCGGCCATGCCCGAAGCCACCACGAGGGCCGCCGTCCCCCCTTCGAGGGCGCAGATGCGCTGCTCGAGGACGTCGCAGGTCGGGTTGTTGAGCCGGTTGTAGTGGAAGCCGGGCGTCTCCAGGTCGAGCACGGCACCGGCGTGGGCGGCGTCGATGAAGTCGTGGGCCACCGTCTGGTAGATGGGCACGGCCACGGCCCGCGTCCCGTCGGGTGTGTAGCCACCATGGATGGCGATGGTCTCGTCGTGCATGGCCTCAGGCGGCGCTCCTCTTCGGGATGGTGCCCAACAGGTTCGCGTACAGACGCAGGGCCGCGCCCCGCCACGGCCAGGGGGCGCGGGCGCCGACCTCGCCGAAGGGGAAGGCGGCCACCAGGGCCGGGTCCCGCTCGCCGCCCACCACCCGCTCGTGCAGCCGGCGGAGCCCGTCCCAGTCCGGGCCGGCCACGCAGTCCCGGGGGAGGCAGGGCAGTTCGTCGCACTCGTGGCCGGCGTAGCGCCGCACGTCCCGACCGTACTCGCGCACGAGGCTCGAGGGATCGTATTCGGGATGGCCCTGGACCAGCACGACCTCGGACCGGCCCACCGTCCTCGTGACCACGCTCCACCCCACCTCCTCCGACTGCAGGGCCACCGCGTAGCCGGCGGCGGCCACCGCCTCTACGGGCACGGCGTTGAGCCGCGAGTGGGGCAGGACGACGGGACCGTCGAACCCGGCGGCCAGAGGGTGGGTCGGGTCGGCTTCCTGGGCGAAGACGCCCGTGCACTTGACCGGCAGGGTGGTCCGTTCGACGCCGTCGAAGACGGCCAGGGCGGCGTGGGCCGACAGGCAGGACAGCACCATGGCGGGCACGTTCTCGCTCCCCCACCGCAGCAGGCCGCACAGATCGGACCAGTAGGGCTCGTCCTCGATGCGGGACTCGATCGGGTTGGAGCCGGTCACCACGAGCAGGTCGGGGGGGTCCGAGGTGATGTCCTCGAGGGGACGGTACTCGGCGGCGATACGGGCCCGGATCCGCTCGCCCCGGGGCACCCCGGCCATGGTGTAGCGGGTCAGGACGACCGTCTCACACCCGGACCCGGCGTCCAGAAGGCCCACGAACTGTCGCTCGGTGGCGCCGAAGGCGGCGTCGGGCATGTTGTTGACCAGGGCGCACCGCACGGGTCCCTCGGCCCCGTCCGGCACCGCCCCCGGGTCGAGGGCCCCGGCCAGTCGAACGCCCACCGCCATCTCAATGCCTCACGTCGGTGTAGATGACCGTGACCTCCTGGTGGAGGAGCCGGTAGGCCGCCTGCAACTGCTCCTCGTCGTCGGTCGAGCCGACCACGGCCACGATGTGGTTGCCGGAGCCGTCCCGCCAGTCGAGGGCGGCCCCCGGGACCTGGTGGACGCTCACCGTGTCCACCCCGGCGTGGTCGCTGAAGTCGTTGATGCCCTCGATGGCCGTCACCGTGGCCGAGACGGTCGGCGGCTGGAGGAAGAAGCGGTAGCCGATGCGGTCGGTGGCCACGGGCCCGTCGACAGACACCGGGTCGCCCAGGGCCACCCGCAGGGTGAGGTCGAGCAGGCTGACGCCGGCGGCCCGCTCCAGCATCTCGGGCACACCGCCGCCCATCCGTCCGTTGACCTCGATGATGCGGGGCCCGTCGGGTGTGAACTTGACCTCGGTGTGCAGGCACCCGGTGCGTACCCCGAGGGCGTCGATGGCCCGGGTGGCCAGGTCCAGGACGGCCGAGCGGCTCCCGGCATCGAGGGAGGCGGGGATGAAGAACCCGGTCTCACGGAAGTTTTCGGCCGGCGGGAAGCGGCCGGTCAGGGCCAGGTGGCTGATGGCGCCGTCGGCCACCACGCTCTCGACCGACACGTAGCCGGCGTAGGGGTCGCCGGCCCGGGCCGGATCGTCGGCCAGGTAACCCTCGAGGACCATGTCGGGGCGGCCCGGGCCGAGGGTGTCGAGCAGCTTCTCGAGCTCGGCACCGTCGCGGGCCAGGAAGGTGTAGCGGCTGCCCTGGGCCGAGCGGGGCTTGAGGACGGCGGGCCACCCCACCTCGGCCTCGACGGCCGAGAGCTCGGGCTCGGACTGGTCGGGGCGGACGAGGTGGCAGGGGGGCATGTCGAGGCCGGCGTCGGCCAGGGCCCGGCGCTGGCGGGCCTTGTCGGTGAGGGCGGCGGCGGTCGCCGGGCTGTGGAAGGGGAGGCCCAGCCCCTGGGCCACACGGGCCAATTCGACCATACCGGCGTCGAGGTAGGTGGTCATGCCGTCGGGCTCCCAGGCGGCCAGGGTCTTGACCGCCTGTGCGGCGCTCATGCCCTCGAGGTCGACAACGCTGCCGAACCGGTTGAGGAGATCGGCCATCTCGCCCATCCCCGGCACGGCCGTGTCGATCATCCACAGCAGGTCGCAGAGGCCGGCGGCCGCTTCGGCCAGCTGCATCACGGGAACGCAACGCGGCCCGTAGCCCACCGCCACCAACGGCCGCGCCCGTCCGGTCGTGGAATCCATCATGTGCTCAGCCGATGACGGCCTCGACGCAGTCCTGGGCGTCGTAGACGGCCCGGAGGCGGCTGCGGGGCGAGGGCAGGTAGTGGGTGAAGTAGCGCACCCCCTCGGTGAGCACGCCCAGTAGGGAGAGGTTGGGCTGGAGCCGGCCCTCGGTGTCGTAGGGGTGGAAGTCCTCATTGATGGCAACGCTGCCCACGGGCGTGTCACCGTAGCTGAGCTGGGTCAGCCTTCCCTTGGCGTAGAGACGGTTGAGCAGGGGCGAGCTCGACCGCGCCAGCGAGGGCAGGTCGAGATGGCCCCGCACCACCCCGTCGACCGTCACGGCCGTCGGCTCGTCGAGGGCCGTGGAGCTCAGGCGGATGCCGTCGGGGCAGGTGGCCAGCTCCGGGTTCGGTCCGAGCGGGATGCGCACCACCCCGGCGTCGAGCAGCGCCAGCAGCTGCTGGGAGCGCATGGGTGGCGGGCCCGCCTCCAGGCGGTTGATGCGGCCCCGGACGTTGGACTGGAAGTCGATGTAGGAGTCGAGGGAGAGACCACCGAACTCGATGACCGAACGCAGCTGGTCCCGGAGGATGCGCAGCACCTCCTCGGCCGCCTTGACCGGGCTCCCCCCGGGTCGCAGGGCCTCGGTGAGATCGGCCTCGATCATGTCGTAGACCTGGCCCTGGTAGTCGGCGTCCGACGTGTAGTGGCGGTCTGACCCGGCGAAGACGTGGGTGACCGGGTCGAAGCGCCCGTAGCGCGGCTCGAGACCGTCGACGGCCTTCTCGTAGTGCCCGTTGACCCAGCCTTGGCGGAGGACGGCGCGGACCTCGGTCGACTCGTCGTCGCCCCCGGCCAGCAAGGCGGCGTGTATGTAGCAGCGCGCCTGCATCTCGGCGAAGATGAGGGGGAGAAGCTCGGCCCGGAAGTCCACGTGCCGCCGCACCGGCGACCCGCCCGGATTTGTCAGCGCCGCGAACTCCTCGGGGGTGCACACCACCGGCTGGTACTGGCCGTAGGGGTCGACGCCCTGGGCCGACTTGGCGCAGTGGGGCATGCCCGAGCGCGAGTAGAGGGTGATGGTCGGCTCCCGGCCCGAGGGCACGTACCGCTTGCGGTCGGCCCGGTCGCACCGGTCCTCGAAGGTCCCGCCTCGTCCGATGGTGAGGGCGGTGAGGACGTCATAGCCGACCAGGCCCATGCCGGCCACGGCCACCGAGGATCCGGCCGGAGCGCTCTGGTCGAGGTACTCGACGGGGTAGGGCCGCAGGTAGTGCGCGCCCCCGCCGGCCCCGGGCTCGTCGTTCCACGTGTGCCCCGAGGTCAGCACCACGTGGTCGACGGTGAGGGTAGTGCCGTTGTCGAGCAGCACCGCCTCGCGCCCCTGGAGGGCCGGCGAGATGTCGACGGCCGCCGCGTAGTGCCGGACGATCTCGAGGTTGGGCGGGGCGTCGGCCACCAGCGTGTCGTAGAACCAGACCAGGTACTCGCCCATCAACCGCCGGGGCAAGTAGTCGGTGGGCAGGATGGGGTCACCCCCAGCGCCGATGCGGCACTCGTAACCCACCCAGCGGTAGCCGCAGCCCACCGCCCACCGGTGCAGGCCCATGGCGTAGGGGGGGAGGGCGTCCCCGTCGGGGGCGGCGTAGAGGGAGAGCTGACCGCAGGCGTTGTTGAGGACCAGGAAGTCGGGCTGCTCGGCGGCGTAAACCCCGCCTCCGAGCTGAGAGGGCTCGACCACGTGCACCCGCACCGGCGTCCCTACCCGCCGGGCCCGGCTCACCGTCCGCTCCATGACGCACAGACCCCACGAGCCGAGCCCCACGATGGCCATCTCGATCATTGGACGCGTCCCATACACGCCACGCGTGCGCCGCTCCTCATCGCTGATAGCGGGGTTGAACAACACCGTCGTCATATTCGGTATCTGCCTTTCGTTTCCAACGCTCGACTGCGCCCGCCTGCTATTGCCCTGTCCAGCCGTTGCCCTGCCACTTCTGGGCCTTCACGGGAGGCTCGGCCTTCGCTACCGACGGCGTCGATGGCGGCCGCGCAACAGTGCTGGTATCGCCGGCTGGTGTAGCCGTGACCTTGGGTGCCTCAGTGCCGCCGAGCGCCGCGGTTATTGCGCCCATTGTCAGGACTGCTCCAGCGGCGGCTACCGCCGCAATCACTTTGGCGCGGGCGCGGATGTTAGCGCCGGAATTTGCAAGAGGCGCACCGTATCTCGTCCTCATCGTCATCTCCTCCTCGTCGTCGGCAATCCAGATTCATCGAGCTCTCCTAGTAGGCGCCCGCTCCGCGCCACACAGCGCCGGCGGTCTTCACGGCTATGCCCAAGTCGTAGATCATCGACCAGTTCTCGACGTACAAGAGATCGAGCCGGACCGCGTCTTCCCAGGCCAGATCCGATCGACCACTCACTTGCCACAGGCCGGTGATGCCCGGTTTCACCAACAGCCGCCGGCGAACGTGGTCGTCATAGGCCTCGACCTCGCCGCGCAAGGGCGGTCGGGGACCGACAACGCTCATGTCACCGCGCAGCACGTTGATGAATTGCGGCAGTTCGTCGACGCTGTAGCGGCGCAGGAATCGTCCCACCCGCGTGATGCGCGGATCGCAGTGGATTTTGAACAGCACTCCGCCTTGGACTTCGTTCCTGTCGGAGAGCTCGGGCAGGCGTTGCTCAGCGTCGGCCACCATGCTGCGAAACTTGATCATCCGAAATGGCTTTCCGCCCAGGCCAATTCGCTCTGAAAGATAGAAGACCGGTCCCCTGCTTGTCAGCTTTATCGCAACCGCTGCAACTAACATGAGCGGCAATACCGCTAGCAGAACCGACAGCGAGAAGCCCACATCAAACGCGCGCTTCTCAAAGCCCTTGGCCCCGTCGTACTGCGGTTTGGCGACATGGATCAGCGGCATGTCCGCCACTTGCCTCACGGTCAGCCGGGGACCAGCGACATCGATCATGCCGGGCGACACAAGAACGTCGACGTCAAGGTTGCCGAGTTGCCACGTCAAGTCACGAATCCCCTGGGGCCCAAGATGATTGGTCGACGCTATGGCCACGGTATCGGCGCCCGAGGCGGCGACGGCGGGCCGGATGTCACGGTCATGCCCGAATATTGGAAGCCGGCCGACACCTGCGACATGCAGCACACCCGTTTTGAAGTGATCCGGCGCGCAGACTCCGACGACCGTGTAGCCCCCTTCGGGGTGTCGAGCCACCGAACGCGCGAAGCTTTGCACCGCCTTTGACTCCCCCACCACCAGAACGCTGCTACGCAGAAGCCCACGCCGGCGCATGGTTGTGACAACCCTTCGCGCCACAACGCGATTCACAGACAATCCAAGAAGGCCCAGCGGCAGCGCAATCGCGAGATAGCCGCGGGCGAATTCGAGCTTGAACACCGCCGACACGATCGCGATGGCGCCGAACAATGAGAGAGTCGCGGTCCACACGCGCCGGAATTCCTCTGAGCCTGTGGCCGCTATGCCGGGCACGCGGGTGCGGTAGATCGTCAAGAACCAAGCCCAGCCGGCGACGATCAGGATCGAGACAAGCGGATAGCCCAGGGAATCGAGCCCGGTGAGACTGGCGTTGGTAGTGCCGAATCGCAGCAGCTGGGCAAGCAGGACAGTGGAGGAGACGACCACAAGGTCGCTGATTTGCAGCGCCACCCCATAGCGGCGTTGCCACACAGCGCGAGGTGGCCGCGGACGCTCTCCCCGGACAGGCTGCAGTTCGGTCGAACGGGCTGGACGGGCGGCTAGCGCCGTCGTGTATACGATCTCAGTCGAGGATGCCCGCGCGTAGGTGACGCAGTCGGCCGCCCGCATCCCGTCGGGGACGGAGGTGCGGCCTCTGTCAAGAACGACTGCCGTCCTGGAACGAGTTTTCATGGCTACCGCTCCGCTCCGACAGCCCACAGCGGCGGCCTGCCGGCAATCGCGTAGATCACCCATGTGGCTTCAACGCCGCAATCGCGACCCACACCAGCGCCGATGAACTCCGCCATCACCTCGTCGTTGACGGTAATGCGGTTTCCGGCAATGCTGGCGCGCCAGCCTGCTTGTACAAGCGCCTCGCAGGCCCTACCTATCACCGGGACCCCAGCAATTACCCCGGCCACTTGCTCAGGTGTGAGCCTCTTCTCCTCGGTCACTTCAGTCGACCCTTGTTGGCCGACGTCGCAAACTGGGTTTGCGCGGCTGAGCACCCCAGAGCGATCGTGCGCAAAGTTTTTCGTGAACGACCCAATATCCTCGGCGGTCATTCTGGCCCCCCGCCATTTTGATGGGGCCGCAGCACCACCCGAGCATCATGGGCTCGTATTCCCCCAAAGTCGTGACCGGGGTGAGATGGATTAAGAACAAGATGCGCCTGTAACGCGTCAGCACTCAGAGCAAGCCCTGCGCCAAGCCGAGGTTGTGAAAACATTCGCGGCCAAGGGGGCAAATTTTGTACCATGGACAAAGCCTTCCTTCGGTGGGAGGTAGGGGGTGGGGTCGGTTTGGTCGCTTACCCCATCCCCGCTTATCAGGGATGAATCTGCTGGTCGCTACGCCATGAACACTCCGTAGGGCTGCCAGGTCCGCGCGAACGCGTTACACCCAGGCCGACGCGGCGTCGTTAGCAACGAAGCACCATTTGCTGCTCGATCGCGCGAAATGTTCTTGCCGAATATCCGCGGGCGCTTTTCGTTTGACGCGCCACGCGGTAAGACGAGAGTGACCGGAAGCCACAGCTTCCAAAGGATTGGCGTTAAGCGGGGCGACGGGCCCCGCAGGAAGTGATGTAATCACGCTGGGCTCTTTTCTGAACTCGTGTGCGTTTTAGGAATATCAAGGTTCGAGGTCTCCGATTGACCCTTCGACGGCTGCCGGCTCTAGCGACAGCAGTGATAGATCTCAACCCCCTTAATCGAAGTAACTCGGCGAGGCCGAAGCGAGGGACTCCGACCCGTGGTGGCGGAACCACCAACTTGCTGTGGTGCAGTTCGGTCCAACACGACGCAAATCACAATCCTGAAATCCGCAAGCTTGTCGAGCGATCCGGCCTGGCTGAGCTGTAAGGCACCGACGTGCGCGTGTTCGGCAGCAATCGACACAGCGGGGGGCTCGCCATGACGGTTCGAACCGACCGGTTCGTTCAGCAAACGTGCTAGCGCTCCGCTGCGGCGCAGAGCATCCGGTCTTTGACCGCTGCACAAGCCAAGACGTACCCCGTTCACTGGGCCTCCTAGTCCATGTCCAATCCGACCAGGCGTTAGCCACCACACCCAAACGGCAACCGAGTTAGCTGGAGGCACCGGCGTCGTACGTGGCACTTACAACCGACCTAAAAGCTGACAACGAAGCTAAAGCTAACAGATCCGTCCTGCTTCGTCTGGCGAATCGAACATTTTTTTCGCAAGTCGGGCCCCAGCAGCAACGCTGCCCCACCAGGAACGTTACCCTAAATTAACTGTCGCGTAAAGCAATTCCGGTAGCGACCCCTGAGCAGCAATACGGCCCGCAGGCCCTAAGCCGCAGATGATCCCGAATTTGCGTACATTTGTCCCAGAAAGTGTCTGGTACAGTACCGATATTATTTACTGCCAGACTACCGGTAGCTTACTGTGCGAACGAGATTAAGCGCTTTGCTGATTTAAACCGTTAGCCGAGCTTTGATATTCATAGTCGGCAAAGAGTCGCAGTGTGGCTAAGCAGCACGCTCAGCGTTCCAGCAATGTCGTTGACACCCGAACGCGGCGGATCGTTGGCTCTGCCGACCGCCGGCGTCATGGTTCCCGATAGCATCGACGACCATGACGAGCGTCTCCGAACACCGTTCTGAACACACCGCGGAACCGGCCGCCGAGCACATCATCGACATCCACACCACCGCGGGCAAGCTGGCCGATCTGCGCAAGCGAACCGAGGAGACGCTGCACCCGGTCGGTGAGGCCGCGGTCGAGAAGGTCCACGCGAAGGGCAAGCTGACCGCCCGCGAGCGGATCTACGCGCTGCTCGACGAGGGGTCGTTCGTTGAGCTGGATGCGCTTGCCAAGCACCGAAGCACAAACTTCGGGCTACAGCAGAATCGGCCGCTGGGAGACGGCGTGGTCACCGGTTACGGCACCATCGACGGCCGCGATGTGTGCATCTTCAGCCAGGACGTCACCGTGTTCGGCGGCAGCCTCGGTGAGGTGTACGGCGAGAAGATCGTGAAGGTGCAGGAGCTGGCCATCAAGACTGGCCGCCCGCTCATCGGCATCAACGACGGCGCGGGCGCGCGCATCCAGGAGGGTGTCGTTTCGCTCGGCCTTTACAGCAAGATCTTCCACAACAACATCCTGGCCTCCGGCGTCATCCCGCAGATCTCGCTGATCATGGGCGCCGCCGCGGGCGGCCACGTGTACTCCCCCGCGTTGACCGACTTCGTCGTCATGGTCGACCAGACCAGCCAGATGTTCATCACCGGTCCGGACGTCATCAAGACCGTCACCGGCGAGGAGGTGACGATGGAGGAGCTCGGCGGTGCGCACACCCACATGGTCAAGTCGGGTCTGGCGCACTACGTCGCGTCCGGTGAGCAGGATGCGTTCGACTGGGTCCGCGATCTGCTCAGTTACCTGCCGCCGAACAACTACGCCGATCCACCGCACTACCCGGTGGCGGTTCCCGAGGGTGCCATCGAGGACAACCTCACAGACGAAGACCTCGAGCTGGACACCTTGATCCCGGACTCGCCGAACCAGCCCTACGACATGCATGAGGTCGTCACCCGGATCCTTGACGAGGACGAGTTCCTCGAGGTGCAGGCCGGTTATGCGACGAACATCATCGTTGGATTCGGGCGCGTCGACGGCCGTCCGGTCGGCGTCGTCGCTAATCAGCCGACTCAGTTCGCCGGCTGCCTGGACATCAACGCCTCGGAGAAAGCTGCCCGCTTCGTGCGAACCTGCGACTGCTTCAACATCCCAATCGTCATGCTGGTCGATGTGCCGGGCTTCCTGCCCGGAACGGATCAGGAATACAACGGGATCATCCGGCGCGGCGCCAAACTCCTGTACGCCTACGGTGAGGCCACGGTCGCGAAGATCACCGTGATCACCCGGAAGGCCTATGGCGGCGCCTACTGTGTGATGGGCTCCAAGGAAATGGGCGCCGACGTCAACGTGGCGTGGCCGACGGCGCAGATCGCGGTCATGGGTGCCTCGGGTGCGGTCGGCTTCGTCTACCGCCAGCAGCTGGCCGAGGCCGCCGAAAACCGCGAGGACGTCGACGCGCTGCGGCTCAAGCTGCAGGAGGACTACGAGGACACGCTCGTCAACCCGTACATCGCCGCCGAGCGTGGCTATGTGGATGCGGTGATTCCGCCCTCGCACACCAGGGGCTACGTGGCCACCGCGCTTCGGCTGCTGGAACGCAAGATCACGCAGATGCCACCGAAGAAGCACGGGAACATTCCGTTATGAGTCAAGACACCAACGGCGCCGTACATCAGCACATCGACATTCACATCGAACGCGGCAATCCCACCCCCGAGGAGGTCGCCGCGCTGGTGGCGGTGCTCGGCGGCGCGGTGGGTGGCACACCCGCGCCGGCCGTCCAGGAGCGCAACCTGTGGGGTCATCCGGTCTCCAACCTGCGCTACGCGGTCTTTTCCTGGCAGCGGGTGACCCTGCTGGAACGGACCTACATGCGGCGATGACCCGGGTCGTGCTCGGGTCCGCCTCTCCCGGGCGGCGCAAGGTGTTGCGGCAGGCCGGAATCGAGCCGCTCATCGTCGTATCGGGTGTCGACGAGGACGCCATCGTCACGCGTCTCCGCGATGTGTCGCCCGTAGCGGTCACCACCGCATTGGCGACGGCCAAGGCGGAGCGGGTGGCCAGCGGTTTGGACCCGTGGGTTGCCGCGGATTGTGTTGTGATCGGCTGTGATTCGATGCTGTACTGCGACGGCGAGCTGCGCGGTAAACCCACGTCCGAGGGGGACGCAAAACGTCAATGGCAAAGGATGGCCGGCCGCGCCGGCGAGCTGCACACAGGTCACTGTGTGATCCGGCTGCGTGACAACGAGATCGTCCATCAAAGTGCCGAATCACTGGCCACCGCGGTTCATTTCGCCGCGCTGTCGGCACCCGAACTGGATGCCTACATTGCCAGCGGCGAACCGTTGAACGTCGCGGGCGGGTTTACACTCGACGGCCTCGGCGGGTGGTTCGTTGAAGCCGTCGACGGCGACCCGTCCAGCGTGATCGGGATCAGCCTGCCGCTCACCCGGCGGCTCTTCGACGCCGCCGGATTGTCGATCCCCGCCTTGTGGGAGGCCAACCCGGTCGCTGAGTAGGCTCAATGACGTGCCGCTGCCTCCCGATCCCAGCCCCGCCCTGCAGTCCTACGCCCACCCCGAGCGCTTGGTCACCGCTGATTGGCTGTCGTCGAATCTCGGCGCGAAGGGCCTCGTGGTGGTCGAGTCCGACGAGGACGTGCTGCTGTACGACGTCGGCCACATCCCCGGCGCAGTGAAGATCGACTGGCACACAGACCTGAATGACCCGCATGTCCGCGACTACATCACCGGCGAGCAGTTCGCCGCGCTCATGGACAGCAAAGGCATCTCGCGCGACGACACCGTGGTCATCTACGGCGACAAGAGCAACTGGTGGGCGGCTTACGCGTTGTGGGTGTTCACGCTGTTCGGCCACCCCGACGTGCGGCTGCTGGACGGCGGGCGCGATCTGTGGATCTCCAGCGGGCGCGACACCACCCTCGATGTCCCCGACCGGCGGTCCAGCGGCTATCCCGCGGTCGAGCGCGACGACAGTGTGATCCGGGCGTTCAAGGACGACGTTCTGGGCATCCTCGGTTCGCAGCCCCTGATCGATGTGCGCTCCCCGCAGGAGTACACCGGCGAGCGCACGCACATGCCCGACTACCCCGAGGAGGGCGCGCTGCGCGGCGGGCACATCCCGACCGCGGTGCACATCCCATGGGGCAAGGCGGCCGACGACAGCGGCCGGTTCCGCGGCCGGGAGGAACTCGAGCAGCTGTACGGTTTTATCCAGCCCGACGACAAGACAGTCGTGTACTGCCGCATCGGGGAGCGGTCCAGCCACACGTGGTTCGTGCTGACTCACCTCCTGGGTCTGCCGGGTGTGCGCAACTACGACGGCTCCTGGACCGAGTGGGGCAACACCGTGCGGGTGCCGATCGCGGTCGGAGACCAGCCGGGAGCACCATGAGCATGCCGTCATCCCTGGCCGAGGTCGTGTCTGACTTTCAAGACATGCAAGGCCAGGACAAGCTCAAGCTGCTGCTTGAGTTCGCCGACGAGCTGCCGCCGCTCCCGGCCGAACTCGAGGAGGCCGCGATGGAGCCGGTGCCCGAATGCCAGTCGCCGCTGTTTCTGCACGTCGATGCAGATGATCGCGCCGACGTCCGGCTGTTCTTCAGCGCGCCGGCCGAGGCGCCCACCACGCGCGGGTTCGCCTCGATCCTGGCCTCCGGCCTGGACCATCAGCCCGCCGACGACATCCTGGCAGTGCCCGACGACTTCTACACCGACCTCGGCCTGGCGACGCTGATCAGTCCGCTGCGCCTGCGCGGCATGGCCGCGATGCTGGCCAGGATCAAGCACCGCCTGCGCACCCCTTAAACTGCCCGTCGGATACATTTCTAAAAACTTCTCTTAATAGACACGCCGGTAAGACAAGCCAGGAGGCGCAGTGCCCACCCACGCCAGCTCTCGGATCTCTAAGGTGCTCGTCGCCAACCGCGCAGAAATCGCGGTACGCGTGATACGGGCGGCGAAGGATGCCGGGCTGGAAAGCGTGGCCGTTTACGCGGAACCCGACGCCGACGCGCCCCACGTCCGGCTGGCCGACGAGGCGTTCGCGCTGGGCGGTCAGACCTCCGCCGAGTCGTACCTGGACTTTGCGAAGATCCTCGACGCCGCCGCCAAGTCGGGCGCCAACGCCATCCACCCCGGCTACGGCTTCCTGTCGGAGAACGCCGACTTCGCGCAGGCCGTCATCGACGCCGGCCTGATCTGGATCGGCCCCAGCCCCCAATCCATTCGCGACCTCGGCGACAAGGTCACCGCCCGCCACATCGCCGCCCGCGCGCAGGCGCCCCTGGTGCCCGGCACCCCCGATCCCGTCAAGAACGCCGACGAGGTCGTGGCTTTCGCCCAGGAGCACGGGCTGCCGATCGCGATCAAGGCGGCGTTCGGCGGCGGCGGTCGCGGCATGAAGGTGGCCCGCACCATCGACGAGATTCCGCAGCTGTACGACTCGGCCGTTCGCGAAGCGGTGTCCGCCTTCGGCCGCGGCGAGTGCTTCGTCGAGCGCTACCTGGACAAGCCCCGTCATGTCGAGGCCCAGGTGATCGCCGACCAGCACGGCAACGTGGTCGTGGCCGGCACCCGCGACTGCTCGCTGCAGCGTCGCTACCAGAAGCTGGTGGAGGAGGCGCCCGCACCCTTCCTGACCGACGCCCAGCGCAAGGAAATCCACGAGTCCGCCAAGCGGATCTGCAAGGAAGCCCACTACTACGGCGCGGGCACCGTCGAATACCTCGTCGCCCAGGACGGCCTCATCTCGTTCCTCGAAGTCAACACCCGGCTCCAGGTGGAGCACCCCGTCACCGAGGAGACCGCGGGCATCGACCTGGTGCTTCAGCAGTTCAAGATCGCCAACGGCGACAAGCTGGACCTCACCGAGGACCCGACACCGCGCGGGCATGCCTTCGAGTTCCGGATCAACGGCGAAGACGCCGGCCGCAACTTCCTGCCCGCCCCCGGTCCCGTTTCCCAATTCTCCCCGCCAAGCGGCCCCGGCGTGCGACTCGACTCCGGCGTTGAGACCGGTTCAGTGATCGGTGGGCAGTTCGACTCGATGCTGGCCAAGCTGATCGTGTACGGCGCCACCCGTGAGGAGGCGCTGGCCCGCGCGCGCCGCGCCCTCAACGAGTTCGTGGTGGAAGGCCTGGCCACGGTGATTCCGTTCCACCGCGCCGTGGTGTCGGATCCGGCGTTCATCGGGGACGGCGAGAGCTTCTCCGTGCATACCCGGTGGATCGAGACGGAGTGGAACAACACGATCGAACCGTTCACCGGCGGCGAGCCTCTCGAGGAGGATGAAACGCTGCCGCGGCAGAAGGTGATCGTCGAGGTGAGCGGCCGCCGGCTCGAGGTTTCGCTGCCAGGCGACCTCGCGCTGGGCAACGGCGCAGCGGCAGCCAGGCCGGACATCATCCGGAAGAAGCCCAAGCCCCGCAAACGCGGTTCGCACGCCGGCGCCGGTGCCGCCTCGGGTGACGCGATCACCGCGCCGATGCAGGGCACCGTTGTGAAGGTTGCCGTCGAGGAGGGCCAGGAGGTCAGCGCCGGCGATCTGGTCGTGGTGCTCGAGGCGATGAAGATGGAGAATCCCGTCACCGCCCACAAAGACGGCACCATCACGGGGCTCGCCGTCGAGACCGGCGCCGCCATCACTCAGGGCACCGTGCTCGCTGAGATCAAATAGCGACGTTCGTGCAGATTCAAACGCTGGAGGAAGCCGTGATCAACGACATTCCCTCCGAGCTCGCTCGCCACATCCGGAAGATCTACGTCGAATTCGACTTTGCCCACAACCCGCTCGCCGCGACGCACACCCACAGCGAGTACGGCCACATCGCACCTTTTCACCTGCAACTCTGACAGTGCCGATGGAGCCGGTCGAAATCAATGCTGGCGCTTGGTATTTACGCGCCCTGCGCCCCGACGACCGCGCCGCGCTGGCCGAGCTCGGCGAAACCGACGTCGGCTACCCCACAGTCCGCGCCGTCGCACCCGGTCCAGGGGAGTCCGACGCCGCGTATTCGTGGGCCGTATGCGAGCCCACGACGGGTGAGCTGCTCGCCGAGATCGTCCTGGATCCCGTCACCGCCACCGTCCGCGGTTGGGCGCGGCCGGGCCACGGCGACGCGGCCGCGGCGGCAGGGGCATCCGTTCGGCGGTTCGCTGCGTCCGCCCTGGGTATTGATGTCGAGCCCTGACGGTTCCTCATGTGTCTCCTTATGTGTCTCCGTATGTGTCGAGCCTCCGACCTCCGGTAGTAGCGCACCATCGGCGCTGGCAGCCACGGCGTTTCGGGTGCGGTCGTGGACGAGAAAACCCTGTTCAGGCCCTGTTCAGCTTGGATTCGAGCCACATGAGAAGACCGTAAGAAGATGGCCGGTCGTCATCATTGACGGTTGTCACCCGCGCGGGCCGGTAGTAGCGTCGAATCAGGGTTGAGTTCACAGCCTCGCGGAGCGTCTCGCTCGCGGGAGCAAGCAACAAGCTTTCTGCTCGGTGGGCTGTCCGATGCATTCCGTAATTAGCGCACGACACATTCGAGCCGATGGGGTCGTCAATGGGTGCTGTACACAACGCAAAATCCACCGAGCTCCGGAGGCCGAGCCAGTCTTGGGGCGACGGCGTGTGCTTGCGCAGACACACTCTCAACGGCACAACCGTGGTGTCCGTCACTGGAGAGTTGGACGCCTCCAACATCCATCATCTGACCGACTACGCGCGGCAGTGCCTCACCCGTGGCAGTTCACTCGTACTGGACCTCAGCCAACTGGACTTCCTTGGTGCGCGAGGCATCCAGAGTCTTTTTGCCATTGCCGACGAATGCGAACGGAGCGGAATCGGATGGGCTCTGGTGCCCTCTCACCCGGTGTCGCGGCTGCTGCGCATCTGCGACGAGCAGGCGCGCCTGCCATCGGTCTTGTCGATTGATGAAGCGCTGGAACGGGTTTCGCCAATGGCACGAATGCGTGGGCTATTGCAACTCGTCACGAAGTCGCGCTAGCGTCCGCGCCAACAGGCGCGAGACGTGCATTTGCGAGATCCCGACCCGTTCGGAGATCTGGCTCTGCGTCAGTGATTCGAAGAATCGCAACACGATGACGGTACGTTCGCGTTCGGGCAGTGCGTTGAGAAGAGGCCGTAGCGCTTCGTGATTCTCAATTCGGTCGAGGTTTGCGTCCTCGGTGCCAAGTGTCTCGGTGAGCGGTGGAGAGTCGTCGGCACCCCCGCCGGTGTCCATTGACAGCGTGCTGTAACCGCTGCCCGCGATGAGAGCCTCCACCACCTCGTCCCGGTCCAGTTCCAGTTCGGCCGCCAGCTCCGAGGCAGTCGGCGCCCGCCCCAGCCGTTGTGACATCTCGGCGGTCGCGGTGCCCAACTGCAAATGCAGTTCCTTCAGCCGGCGCGGCACCTTCACCGCCCAGCTGTTGTCGCGGAAGTGCCTGCGGACCTCGCCCATGATCGTCGGCACGGCGTACGACACGAAATCGCTGCCGCAGTCCACGTCGAAGCGGTTGACCGCGTTGACGAGCCCCAGCCGGGCCACCTGCGCAATGTCTTCGCGCGGCTCGCCGCGGCCATCGAAGCGATGGGCGATGTGCTCTGCGAGCGGCATGCATCTGCGCACGATCTCTTCGCGCGCTCGTTCCCGCTCCAACGAGTCGACGGGCAGTGCGTTCAACTGCCGGAACATCTCCGGCACGTCGGCGTATTCAGAACGGGTTCGCGGGGACGAACTCTCTTTCAAGTGATATCCAGCCGATTTGCTGTCATGGTGATCCCGAAGACGCAGCGAGGGTCACCCACGTCGGCGCCGTCGCGGAATGTCTCCACGCCGTCGGTGAGTGAACTGATCACATGCCAACTGAAGGTGCCCGGCCGCAGCACGTCGTCCTCCACGCACGGTGCCGACACCGCGACCCACAAGTCCAGCTCGCGCGGGCGCACCACGACCGTCAGAAGGGAGTCGGGCGCGGAGCAGCGGATCAGCGCCGTACATGCCTCGTCGATGGCCAGCTTGAGATCGGCCACCGCGTCCATGTCCAGGTCTTCCATCGTGCCGAGCGCCGACACCAGCGTGCGAACGACGGCCAGGCTCTCCAAGCGCGCGGGCACCCGGAACTCGACGGGCTGGCCGTGGAGCACCGGCGCGGAGTGATTGTCAGCCTCGGACATTTGGCCTCCTGGCGTCGGCACGAGAATACCCCTCGCTACCCATTCCCCGGTCATAAATGTCCTCCTGAGCCGGAATGAAACTGCTGGAAAACGGGTATTTCTGCGGCATGCAGAAGCGACCGGTCATGGACCGGACCCCGTCGCAGGCCGTCCGCACCGTCGCGGCCGTGGTGGGTGTCGTCGCGCTGGTGCTCGGGTTGCTGGTGTTGGGCCTCTATTCCGTCGTGGTCCTGGAGCAGCCCCTGTTGCAATGAGCCGCCGCTCTGCTTTCTGCTCTTCGCGTGGGCGCTCATCGCTGCTTTCCGCTCTTCGCGTGGGCGCTCATCGCTGCTTTCCGCTCTTCGCGTGGGCGCTCATCGCTGCTTTCCGCTCTTCGCGTGGGCGCTCATCGCTGCCCTTGTGCTTCGGTCTCGTCCATCGGGAACCGGATACCCGCGGTCAACGTGGCGAAACACCGTTCCGCACGTTGTAGATCGTTTCGCGACGTCGGGCGCGAGGGTACGGTTCCCCCGTGACTTCTCAACTGACCCCCGACGAGCCGATCGACGAGGAAGTTCCGGTCGCCGACGCGGTCGAACAGCGCCTCGAGGTCGGCCAAACTCCCAATCTCTCGGAGAACGTCGAGCCGACCGAGGTGAACGAGATCGCTACCGAGACCGTCCCAGAGGACGCCGATCTCGCCGACTGGCAAGAACAGCACACGACCGCCGCCGACGACGACTGGGGCGACGGTGAGTGACGCCGCATGCCGTCAGGCCGCGGGGCGGGGCGACTTTCTGCGGCGGTGCTCCGCGTGCCAATCGGCCTCGACGCGCCGGATCCGATGACGTTCGACGACGAGCCACGAAACGCCGCCGCCGACAGTCAGGGCGGCGGTCAGACCGGCCCAAACCAGCAATTCCGGATGGTGGTACGCCAGTGCCGCGATGCAGCCGACGACAGCCACCACGCCCACCGCGATCAGGAATAGGCCGGGCAAGAAGTAGACGTCGATCATCGACTCGCCGGCGTGCTGGTGATGTGTACGGGAGTGATCCGTGGGATCTAAGTGCGTGTCTCCCATCACTGTCTCCTTCGTTGAGATAGGAGCAAGTTTACTCAGCCCGCGAAGCGATGGAATCGTTATTTGTGCGGCGGAGTTGGCTACGACAACAGGGCCATGGGCGCGGTCATTGTCAGGACCACAAGCATCAGGACAAGCAGAAACCAGCCGGCGCCCTGCCAGATCCACCATCCGCCACGTGCGCGCCAAACCCGGAGGGTGCGGACGAATGCCCACACGCCGCCGACGAACAGAACGGCGGCCGGGCCGACGGCAAGCGCGTTGCGCTGCAACGCGGTGCAGCTGTCCAGCGCCCCTTGGCCGGTACCTGTCTTGCAGCCGCTCATCCAGCCCATCGCGCCCAGCATGATCACCAGCGCGACCGCCACGAACACGGTGACGAACTTCACCGCCGCGGCGTAGGTCGCGCGGTCGCGCTGCGGGTTGGAAGCATCAGGCGACATCTTCATGGCGCTACCACGACACTACTCGCTGCCGTCGTGCCCGTTTCCATGTCAAAACGGCCTTGGTTGCACCCACGCCGCAGACTCAAACTCCACAAGGCGACGGTCACACCAACAGCACGAGCCTCCAGCCGATCAGAACCGTCAGCGTCAGCAGTTCGCGCCACGGCCGCCACGGCGAGTCCTGGATCGCATACGACATCGACTTGATCGGCGAGACGACCGGCGGCGCCGCGCGGTCTGGCGGCACGGGGACGTGGAACTCATGGAAATAGAGCTGGATCAGCGTGGCCCCGATCCACAGGCCACCAAGAAAGCTCACCGCTTCGATTCCGCGCCAGAGCATCACCGCGGCAACGGCGATGGTGAAGAACAACGCGACGGTGTCCGTCGTCGTCGTCGCGGACGGTTTGTCGCGGTAGCCCTTGTCGAGCGCCGCGCGGCGTTTTCGGTACGGCAACGCGAAGAACACAAACTTCAGCAGGGCGTGCACGCCCAGGGCGGCGACGAGGACGGTGGTGACGGGGTGACGGGGTGACGGGGTGACGG
>Ga0153922_1000197_pt1 | contig 24770 bp, 22 predicted proteins | sample TSNJ006MetaG_FD_104723 | JGI IMG/M metagenome (GOLD analysis project Ga0153922, IMG submission 104723) | Attine ant fungus gardens microbial communities from New Jersey, USA - TSNJ006 MetaG | ecosystem: Host-associated > Fungi > Mycelium > Unclassified | place: USA: New Jersey, Brendon T. Byrne... | reverse complement strand
GGTCCGGATGGCGAAATGGGTGCCTCCATGCGTTACCTCTCCCAGCGTTTCACCGCCCCCAACCGCATCTGCATGGGTATACTAAACGATGTGGGTACTGAAGAACTGGCGCATTTAGAGATGGTAGCAACCATTGTTCACCAGTTGACGTGCAACCTTACCCTAGAAGAAATCGAACGGTCTGGATTTGCTCCGTATTATATTGACCATACGGTTGGCATTTGGCCACAGGCAGCCGGTGGGGTTCCCTTTAATGCAAATCAGTTCCAGTCCAAAGGAGATCCGATTACGGATCTTCACGAGAATTTGGCCGCAGAACAAAAAGCAAGAACTGTCTATGACAATATCCTGCGTCTGGTAAAAGACCCTGAAGTCGCAGATCCGATTCGTTTCCTTCGTGCCCGCGAAATCGTACATTACCAGCGTTTTGGTGAAGCTCTTAGAAGTCTGCAGGAAGAATTGGATGCAAATAACTTCTATGCCTTCAATCCTTCTTTTGATGCACCTATCCCTTGTAAAAGCACGCCAACCTCCCCGACAGTTGCCACCACTCCATCCCGTTTGCAAACGCCCGGCAATAATTCAAATATGAATGCAGGCACTGCCAACAATATGACAGGCAACCGTACTTCTAATCGAAATAATGGACGTGGAAACAACCGAAACACAAGAAGAGGCATGTAATGCACAGTAAAAGGGACGGCAAAACCGTCCCTTTTACTGAAAAATAATACTTTATACTTTTTTTACAGATACTTGCAATTCGGTCATATAGTCTTCCGGCGAACTAACATCACTGGGAGATGCAATAGCAAGTCCGCGAATAAGTCCATCCATTTCAAAACCATTTTTCTCAATCCATGTAGCCAATTTTCCGATGGCTTCATTATATCCCTCATATGGACCGGAAAAGCGAACAGTGGCGGCGGTAGAAATTGCATCCAGTTCTTTAAAAATAAAATCACCTTTGCTTTTGCCAAAACTCTGCACTGGCACGGCAATTTCAACATCAACATCAGTTTCTTTATAATCCTCATCATGATAAATCGAATAGCCGCCCGTTTCGCAGGCAATACTGTTCTCAGCCATGAATTTACCGAGTTTCCCCCAAAGCTCACCTTCTTTGTCGTAAGCCGAGATCTTCTCCCTTAATGATATAACTTTTTGTGCTTTTAATTCTTTAAGTTCAACTTCAAATACCATATTGACACGCTCCTTAATTGTACCGCACATAGCAGCAATTTTTTCGAGCTTGCTTTGTTCATCGGAAATAACAGCATGAATTTCCACACTTTTCTTTTCAAGTGCTTCTTTCATGATGGAAGCATTCTTAAAATTTGGAAGAAGCTCATTTATTTCTTCTACCCCGAAACCCATATCCCGTAGTTGCACAATACGGGAAAGTGTTGAAATCTGTGCGGCACTATACATACGGTATCCAGTGAAACGGTCTGTTTCCGCCGGAACAAGCAGGCCACACTTTTCATAATAGCGAAGCATCCTTGCAGATACACGCACCAACTTTGAAAATTCACCGATTTTGAACAATCAAACTCACCTCTTTTCTTGCAATCCGGTTTGCAATTATAAGCATAAACCTTGACACTATGTTAAAGTCAATAGGGCATCTTGAAGTTTTAATTATTTTTTATTGACTTAATAATTTCATTTCCAAATTTAGCTGCGTTGTTAAGATCTGTTTGGTCTGGGTGATTTCTATTTGCTATAAATCAAGATTGTTGTTCGTTTATTATAGCATATATTATCATGTTTACATAGTGTTGATATTTGTATAAATTAAAGTTATAATGTAAACCTATTGACATTGACGTTGCGTAATAGTTTATACTGCTTTTGTGAGGTGATGACAAGTGGAATACACAGTTAATAAATTGGCAGGAATATCGGGAGTCAGCACCCGTACACTCCGTTATTATGACCAGATTGGATTACTATGCCCCGCGCGCATATCCTCTAATGGTTATCGGATATACGGTCAAAAGGAGATTGACCTGCTGCAACAAATACTTTTCTACCGTGAACTCGGCGTATCATTAGAACAAATCGGCCAAATCCTTAACGCTCCCGACTACGATAAAGAAAAGGCGCTGGCAGGCCACTTGTCTGCACTGAAACAAAAAAAGAATCAAATCGAGCTGCTGATTGACAATGTATCAAAAACGATCAGCATGCTGAAAGGAGAAACTGTTATGCGCGATAAAGAAAAATTTGAGGGCTTCAAGCAAAAGCTGATTGACAATAACGAAGCCGTATACGGTAAAGAAATCCGTGAAAAATACGGCAATGATGCCATCAACGCTTCCAACAGTAAAGTCAAAGGCATGAGCGAGGAGCAATGGAAGAAGGCGCAAGATTTAAGCACTTTAATCAATGAAACTTTGAAAGCTGCTTTTAAACAGGGTGACCCCGCAAGCGAAACCGCACAAAAATCCTGCGATTTACACCGGCAATGGCTTTGCATGTTTTGGCAAGACGACGCGTATTCAAAAGAAGCTCATTTGGGGCTTGCGCAAATGTATTGTGATGATGAAAGATTTAAAAAATACTATGAAGCAATCACTCCCGGAGCAACTGAATTTTTTAACAAAGCAATGAAGATTTACTGTGCAAAATGAATGCAGGCATGACCAATAACATGGGCAACAACTGTCCGTCGTAATACCTATCGGTTTGACAGACCCTGCTCCTAAAGCATGATGATGTCTTTTTTGCCCGCATAAAAGGCCCACCTTGTTTTACCAAGGAAGGGCCTTCTGCTATTTTTCTCAACTTGTCCTTAAATTAAATTTCAGAAATCTTAATCGGACGTCCTTCATCCAATGATTTCTTAGCCGCAATAGCAATCTTAACCGGCATTAATCCATCAATTCCAGTAACCGGTACGTCTTTGCCCTCAGCAACTGCAGTGATGAAAGCTTCTGTCTCAGCGATGAATGCATTGTTATATCTTTCCAGGAAGAACCAGGTTGGCTTAGCACAGGTTACACCGTCAGCTGTGCTGATCATAGCTGTGTCGTTCAGGTCGTTAGCTACCTGCACACAGCCTTTTTTGCAGTGTACTTCTGTTCTCTGGTCATATCCGTATGGAGCTTCGCGGCTGTTATCGATTACACCGATAGCACCATTTTCAAATTTCAGCATAACGATTGCTGTATCAACATCATCATATTTTTTGAAACCTTCGTCTACCATAACTGTTCCATATGTACTAACTTCTGTTACTTCGCTTCCTGCTAAGTAACGAACCATATCAAAGTCATGAATCATCATATCCAAGAAAATACCACCAGATACTTTTACATATTCCATTGGCGGAGCTTCCGGGTCACGGGAAGTAACTTTAACGATTGCCGGAGCACCAAGAATTCCGGATGCAACGGTATCTCTAACTTTTTTATGGTTGTGGTCAAAACGGCGAACGAATCCAACCTGCAGTTTCACACCAGCTTTGTCAACTGCTGCTAATGCATCTTCGATCACTTTAACATCCGTTGCGATTGGTTTTTCGCAGAAAATGTGTTTGCCAGTTTCCGCAGCCTTAACGATGAATTCAGCATGAGTATCTGTAGAAGAACAGATAAATACTGCATCGATAGATGCATCAGCAAAGATTTCTGCTGGATCCTTTGTTGTTTTTGTAATTCCTAGTTCTGCAGCCCATGCTTCTGTAGCATCATTCATAAATGGGTCTGCAATAGCTGCTACTTCTGCGCCTGGAGTGGAGTTAACCAGGTTTGTTACATGAAGTTTTCCAATTCTTCCGACACCTAAAACACCAATTCTCACTTTTTTAGCCATTTCACTTTCTTCCTTTCAAAATGAATATTTGTAAGAATAATTATAAAGCAAATAATACTACTCGTCAATCGAAAGAATTGCCCTGTATTGCCCTTAAAACCTCGATTTTTTAGCTTTTTTGCATTTTTGCGTGCACCAGCCCGCTTTTGTGGAAAAAGATGTATTTCTTACCATCTGCCTTTGCATATGATACAACCCGTCTGGAATATATATCTTAACAGGAGTTGCTGCATATTTTTGATTCCAAATTAAGATATATACCAAAATCTCTTCCTACATAGTTCGGCTCCGATTATCATGATTTTTTCCAAAACTTGCAGAAATCACAATTTCCATGCACCTATCTTCCCGCAGTGGCGTCCTAGTAGCCAAAATGTCAACTATTTCAAAATTCACATAGCGGATCACACCTGTTCAGTTATTGAGTTTTTAAAAGCCATGCTATTTGTAATGTGTGGGCTGTCAGGTCTGCAGATACTTTTTATAGTGACTTTAGAAGAGGACGCTGCCCCCACTAAACACGAGCCGTAACTTTTTTCGAATGTTTGTTCGTTTTCCTCTTGTTCTTTTCTTCATACTATGTTATACTACTCCAAGAACATATGTTCGTTTTTAATTAAGGCAGGTGGGAATATGATGGAATTAAAACAGCAGGGTTTAAATGAAAAATTAAATATTTTGTCGGATGCCGCCAAATATGATGTAGCATGCACTTCCAGTGGTTCAGACCGTAAAGGGAAGAAAGGTTCTTTAGGTAATGCTGTTTCTGCTGGTATCTGTCATAGTTTTGCCGCTGACGGACGCTGTATTTCGCTTCTGAAGGTACTATATAGTAATGAATGTGTCTTCGACTGTAAATACTGCTCTAACCGCAGTTCTAATGACCGTCCTCGTGCTACATTTACACCGGAAGAACTCTGTACACTTACAATAGAATTCTATAAACGGAATTATATCGAAGGCCTTTTCCTGAGTTCGGGTGTCTGCAAGTCACCAGAGTATACTATGGAACGCATCTATCAGGCCATTTATATGCTGCGCAATCAATATCATTTTAATGGATACATCCATGTCAAGGCAATTCCTGGTGCCCCGGATGAACTTCTTAAAAAGGTGGGATTCCTGGTCGACCGTATGAGTATCAATCTGGAATTGCCGACCGAAGAAGGCTTGAAAAAATTAGCCCCGCACAAATCCCACCGCACCATTTTAAAGCCAATGCAGCAGATTACACAGGGGATTTCTGAATATCGGCTTTTAGCCGGTAAGTCAGCGGCGATGGAACGCCATCAGAGTAACCGCTATCTTTCCGGCAGTATCTTCAATCCCGACCTGCTGGAGCAAAAGTCAACTCCGCTTGCTGTTAATGCCGGCAATGGCCTGACTCGAAAGAATGCTGATTTTATTCCTGCCGGTCAGAGTACCCAGATGATAATTGGCGCAACCCCTGAGAACGATTATCAGTTATTGACTACTACTCAGCATCTATATCAGCAATACGACTTAAAGCGGGTATTTTTTTCTGCATATATTCCGTTGAATAACGATTCTGCCCTTCCCTCCCTGGATACTGCGGTACCGCTTCTACGTGAACACCGGCTTTATCAGGCAGACTGGCTGCTGCGGTTCTATGGTTTTCACGCAGATGAATTATTAAGCCCTCAAAAACCAAATTTCAATGTTCTCCTGGATCCCAAATGTGATTGGGCACTGCGTCATCTGGGGCAGTTTCCGGTAGAGATTAATACTGCCAGCTTTGAAACCCTGCTGCGGGTTCCCGGCATTGGCACTAAATCTGCAATGCGTATTGTCAATGCACGCCGATACAGCCATCTGGATTTTCCTCATCTGAAGAAAATTGGTGTGGTCTTAAAGCGGGCACATTACTTTATCACCTGCCTTGGTAAGATGCTTCATAGTACACCAATCGAGGAGAATTTTATTACCCGTCAGCTTACTTGTGATGATGCTAAAAAGAACTGGTCCATAGAGAATCCCCAGACCTATCGGCAGCTTTCACTGTTCGATGATATGCAGATGACCATGCCGCCTACCATTGAGGATACTGCAAAGTCAGTATATGGGCAGATCTGATTTGCCGACTCCAGGGTACTGGAATTTTACGGATGTTGATCTGCAGTTCATGAAATTATGTTATGAAAGATATGAAAATAACGGTGAGGGAATATGACGACGATTTTTACTTGTAAAGATGAATTTGAAGATATGATGACTTGCATTTATGATGCTTGGAATTCCCGCCTGGGACATGCCAATGTTCGGTTGATGATTGAGCCGGTAACAGAACCGGAACTGTTCTGCGAGTATATTCACATTACCGCAGACCCAGAAAAAGTGACAAAAGTTGTACGGTCCGTTCAGAAAAAGATATCTTACTATGCATATCAGACCGTATATAGTGCTGCCATGTCTTTTCGCGCTGATAAGCTGGATATTATCTATCGTTTTTTAATCTTAGGATTTCACTATGGGGCTGCTGTACTGGATATGCTGCATAAATCGGCTGTGATGGCGGCTTTTGAATTGGATCGTAAAGTAGGCCGCGAGGCACATTACTTCAATGAATTTATTCGTTTTTCATCCGTAGATAACCGCTTTTTAGTAAGTCATATCGAGCCGAAATGTAATGTGCTTACTCTGGTAGCTCCGCATTTTTCTGACCGCATGCCCTCGGAAAACTGGATGATCATCGATGACAAAAGACACCTTGCCGCTGTTCAGACTGCCGATGAACCATATTATCTGACTCCTTTAAGCGATGAAGAGTTTATCCAGCTGCTTGAAACAAAGAATCAACCTGACATCTTTATTGACTTATGGAAGGGTTTCTTTCAGTCCATTGCCATTGAAGCAAGAGCCAATTACCGCTGTCAGCGTAATATGATGCCATTATGGTATCGAAAGAACGCTGTTGAATTCTTATAATGCACTAAAAAGCCAGACCGATAACTCCACTGTCGGAGTATCTTTGTTCAGCAGCATCCTTACATAATCTCGATACATTCGTATCACATAATCATTTTCCATGGACATTATCGTATTTCTCCTATCATAACTTGCTTATCTCAGAAAGACCAGACAAAGTGATTCTTCACTTTGTCCGGCCTTTCCGGCTATATCATGTTATAGCTGATATTACTATTCAATATCTCTGATTGCTTTTCGAATTGGCAGCACGAAGGTTGGGGTTACAGAGAGTTCATCTACTCCCATTTCCACAAATCGTTCTGTCAACTCCTGATCCGCACCCAATTCACCACAGATGCCAGCCCAGATTCCTTCTTTATGTGCATTATCTACCACCATCTGAATCATCCGCAATACGGCTTCATGATGGGCATCATAAATTGGATCCAGTTTTGCATTCTGACGGTCAATCGCCAAGGTATACTGGGTCAAATCGTTGGTTCCAATACTGAAGAAATCTACTTCTTTAGCAAGCAGGTCACTGATCATAGCTGCTGCCGGTGTTTCAATCATGATACCCTGTTCTAACTCTTCATCAAATGGGATTCCCGTATCACGAAGTTCGGCTTTTACTGCTTCAACAATTTTCTTGATCTGAAGCACTTCACTCACCGAAATGATCATCGGATACATAATCGCCACTTTACCGAATGCGCTTGCCCGGAACAATGCCCGAAGCTGTGTCTTGAATAAGTCTATGCGGTCTAAGCAGATACGAATAGCACGATACCCCATAGCCGGGTTCTCTTCCTTATCCATATCAAAGTAATCCACCTGCTTGTCCGCACCAATATCCAAAGTCCGGATAATAACTGTTTTACCAGCCATATTCTGAACAGCAGCTTTATAAGCCTGGAACTGTTCTTCCTCTGTTGGATAATTACTCTTATCCAGGTAGATGAATTCACTGCGGAACAATCCAATTCCATCAGCATCATTCTGAAGAACGGATGCTACGTCGGAAGGACTGCCGATATTGGCATACAACTTAATCTTTTTGCCGCTTTTGGTCACCGTTTCTTTACCACGCATCTCCCTGAGAAGTATGCGTTTTTCCTCTTCAAGTCTCTGCTCTTCACGGTAATGTGAAAGAGTTTCCTCATCCGGGTCAATGATCAGCCATCCCGTTTTTCCATCTACCACACCCATTTTTCCGTTGATACTTTCATCGTAATCAACAGTGATCAAAGCCGGTATATTCATCGTTCTGGCTAAAATAGCCGTATGGGAATTAGAAGATCCAAAACGGGTTACAAAAGCAAGCACCTTGCTCTTATCCATCTGTACCGTTTCACTTGGTGCAAGATCTTCTGCTACAACAATGACAGGGTCATCACCATCCATGTTGGCTTGCTCTTTTCCCTGTAACACACGAATCAACCGGCTTGAGATATCCTGAACATCAGCTGCCCGTGCTTTCATATACTCATCATCCATTTCTGCGAACATTGCAGCAAAGTTATCACCGGTAGTTGCTACGGCATATTCTGCGTTAACGTTCTCAAGCGCGATGATGTTCTTGACGGAGTCCAGATAATCATCATCATCCAACATCATCTGATGGACATCGAAGATCATCGCTCCTGCTTCGCCTACTTCCTGAACTGCTTTTTCATACAATGCCTGCAGTTCCTTCTGCGCTTGTTCTTTTGCGGTCATAACACGACTTTGTTCACCTTCCACGTCGTCTATATGAACCCGCTTAATACTCTCATCTTTTTTCGTAAGTACGGAAATTCGCCCAATGGCGGTTCCTGAAAAGACGGGTTTACCTGTGAGTTTTTTCATTGATACCCTCCCTTTCACTTACATTACAGATTCTTTTCGAAAAACGCTTTCATGACTGCTGCGTCAGCTTCTTCTGAATCACCTTCTACCGTTACAGTGATTTCTTCACCGCACTTTACGCCCAGTCCCATGACACCGAAAATTTTCTTAGCGCTTCCTTTCTTGCCAGCTTTATCAAGTGTGATTTCACTTGTCAGAGCACCAGCTTCTTTTACCAGCATTCCTGCCGGCCTTGCATGAATTCCTAATTCATCTTTGATCACATAATTGAATGATACCATTTTGTTGTCCTCCTAAATTCGAATAATATTGTCACAATGCCGGTATATTTCATTCGAAAGCCCGGTTGTAATTACTCTGGCTTCCTCAAATCCTGCAAACGTGACGGAAGAAACCTTACCAATTTTGGAGCTGTCGCATAGTACATAACATTCCTGGCATTGACGCATGGAAAACTGCTTAATCTTTGCTTCACGAATCTCCGGAGTGGTGAACCCGGCGGATATCTCTGCGCCGTTGGTACCCCGGAAACCTTTTGTAAAATGATACTTCGCAAGGCTTTCCATTACTTCTTCACCAATAATTGCTTCTGTCACAGATTTGAACTGACCCCTGGCAGATATACCTTGCACCCTTGCATAGCAAGTTTACGCGCATGCATCACTGCGTTTGTCACAAATACCGCTGGATCATTCTTTAAAAAATCAATCATCATACCCATGGTAATACCGGAATCCATATATACCAAATCATTTGCTTCAATCAGAGAGGCAGCATATTCTGCTATTCTTATCTTTTCTTCACGGTTGATATCCTCCCTGATCTCCACTTGGGAATCCAGGTGCAGCCCACTGTTACGCAAGGCAATCGCACCACCATGGACTTTTGTCAGACGTCCTTTTTGATTCAGAACAGTAAGATCACTCCGGATGGTCGATTCAGAGGCACTCAGGCAGTCAATCAATTCCTGCACCTGAACACTTCCCTTTTCTTCCGCTATCCGGACAATCTCTTCCATTCTTTCCTCGATCAGCATGTTCTTCTCTTTCACACAAACAACATGTACTACTTAACGATTCTTTTTCAATATTCCTAATAATACTACTCCAATTGCAGTTCCTGTCACTAATGATACCACATATTACACCGGATTGCCACCACTGGGAAGACAAAAATTCCACTATGAGGGACCATCATAGTTACTGCTCACTCCGACCAGTAACTATTGGCACACACTAATTTTGCGTGGATGTCAATTGTGCCTGATGTTTGGGTGCATATTTTAAAAGTGTATTGGTTACTATTCAGCCGTACAATTTAAGATGGGATGAATGTGGGTAAGATTAGGCTGACGGACGCGGGCAGAGGGCATGGGATACTTCACGTAAAAGGGACAACGCTCTGGCAATACCTCCCACCGCTTTCGCTTCACTAAGACCGGGGACTTGCTTCGGAGATAAAGAGCTGCAGCTTCATGGATATTACTACTTTTCCATGAAGCCACAGTTCCTCTGCTCTTTTACCTCTATTGCTGTAAAATCCTTTCTAAAACTGCACGCTCTCCTTCAACAACATAAGAACTGCCACCACGTTCCTTCACATCCTCAACCATAGTAACCAGTAATATCGGTGTTGAAATCGTATTGTCCGTAGTGTATACAGCAAACCATCCCAATTCAGTTCCCGTCATGTCTTCTTTTGAGGCTTTAATCTCTGCTGTCCCTGTTTTTCCCGCAAGGGTAACCCCATCCATATGTGCCTTATATCCGCTACCTTCCGGATTATTTATGACCTCTGCTAAATCAGCTGATATGATTCCTGATGCCTCCGGCGAAAATGCTCCTTGAATCCAAATCTCCGGAGCCTTCTCCTCTTCATATTCCAAATATGGTTTTATTATATCGCCGCCATTTAAGAATGCCGTATACATAGAAGCAAGATGCAGAGGATTCACCAGCATCTGCCCCTGTCCGTACCCACTGTCAGCCAACTGGATTTCCGATGCCATGCTTTCACCGTTAGTATATTGGGATGATTTCATCGTGATTGCAAACGGAAGTTCCTGACCAAATCCTGCTTTCTCCAGATTCTTAGTATAAGAATCTTCACCAATCTTCAGTGCTGCCTTGGCAAAATAAATATTGTCCGAATAAATCAGTGCATTTTGTAAGGTTGTTTCTCCTTCATAACTATGCAGGGTGGTAATCTCATAACTCCCCCAACTTTCATCCTTTTTCCAACTTGTAGTACTAGGTCCAAAATCTTCATCCACGGTAAAAGCTTTTGCTCCCAGCCCAATAGCTCCCACAATCGGCTTAATAGAAGAACCAGGACACCACACCTGCCGAAAACGATTTAACAGTGGCTGATTTTCATCCTCATTCAGTGCATCCCATTTCTCCTGGGAAAGCCCCAGAACAAAATCATTACTGTCAAAAGAAGGTGTATTCACCAGTGCAAGCACCTCACCAGTTATCGGATTCATTGCCACTGAGCAGCTTTTATCTGCACTATACTGTTCGTAAAGTGCTGCCTGAACCCCAGCATCGATAGTGGTAGTAATATTTTCACCATTTTCCTCCATCTTTAATGAAAGTACTTCCTTTTCCGCACCATTTTTATCTACGATTGTAATTTTGCATCCGCTTTTACCATGCAGCCGCTCTTCATATAAACTTTCCAGGCCGCTTTTGCCGATAACACTCTGAGCATTATAGCCTTGCCCTTTTCGTTCCTCCAACTCCTCTGCACTAATCCCTTGTACATAACCGGTTAGATGGGCGGCTTTTTCTCCCAAAGGATAAACCCGATCCTGTACATCACTGATCATAACTCCGGGAATTGCAAGAAGCGCCTCCTGCTGCTCATCCGGCACCGCTTCACCCGGAAGCTCCTCAATTGTCTGCTCCTTTTTCTTCAGCTTTTTGATCGGTACAAAAGAATCCTCTTTTACCCATGAGGCATCTAATTTTTTCTCAACATTCTCCACTGGAATCTCCAACAATTCAGCCAATCGCTCAAGATCCTGCTGCTCCCCACTCAACTTCCCGGGAACCAGTCCTACCGAAGACACCAGGCCTTCCCCTGCCAAAAGCTTCCCGGTCCGGTCATAAATCTCACCCCGCTTTGCAAAAAGCGCAGCAACCTTTACTTTATCCTGACTGTTCAACTGAGGAAATATCATTTGATCACTCCAGATAAGATGATATGCTCCCTCTGTTTTCACAAATTCGGCTTCGTTATCAAATACAATTTCACCTGCGGCCGAATCCATTTTCGTGGTATAAAGAACTGTATGTTCACTGCTTTCCTCTTCATTTACCTCAATACGCACATTCGCAGCTTCGATTCCGTCGTAAATTTTCTGATTACGTTCGATAAAGCGCTCTTCATTAATCCCCGCCTTACTCTGCTCCGCCAGCAGATTGTACATTTTTTCATAATCCCCCGTTTCAATACATGCCATGTACTCCACAAGCACTTCATTTGCCGGTACTACCCGATTCTTCTTTATCAAGAAGAGGGCGCACCATACCACCAATGCCGCACTAACGACAATACCTGCAGCTATCACTATTTTTTTCATCCAGCTTCTCCCTGTCAAATTCTCAGTACTCCCCTTATGCCATATCCGGTATATTCCTGTTTCTAATGCCTTGATACGTATGCTCCTGGTATATAGCTTATGTTTGTCTTTGCGCTCTTATCAAAGATTACATCTGTAGTATTTAAAAGTCAAGAGAATTATTGCAACATGATTTGTCTCTGCATCAAATGTATCATCCTCACGCAACTTACAAACTACCAAAACCCAGTCGCTGTGTGCTGGCAGCCAAAATGTCAATTCATAGCTGAACTGTAACTTACCTTCAGGGCTACTTATGCCGGCTCTCTATTTGTTCCGCAAGGTCACTTAAATATACCCAGCGATCCATCTTTTCTTCCAGCTTTGCTTCTAATATCTGTTTTTCTTCCATCAGGCGGTTTAACTCCATATAACTGCTGGCTGATGCGGCAATCTCTGTTTCTTTTTCCTCAATCTTACTTTCCAGTTTAGCTATGTCATCATCAATTGTTTTATATTCCCGTTGTTCCTTAAAAGAGAACTTCAGTTTTTCTTCCTGCACTTTCCAGCTTTTGGCTGACTTTTCGGCCATTTTCTCTTTCTTGTTATCCTGCGCTGGCTGAGAATAATCCCGGCAGGCTAATACATAATCTGAAAACCCACCTTCGTACTGCTTAAGCTGTCCTCCTTCGAAAGCAAAAATCCGCCTTACAATCCGGTCCAGAAAATAGCGGTCATGAGAAACGGTTATAACAATTCCCTCAAAACTATCCAGGTAGTCTTCAAGAATGGAGAGAGTCTGGATATCAAGGTCATTAGTAGGCTCGTCAAGAATCAGGACATTGGGTGCTTCCATAAGGATGCGAAGAAGGTATAGCCTTCTCTTTTCTCCGCCAGACAGCTTTCCGATCACTGACCATTGCATTGCTCCATCAAATAGAAACCGTTCCAGCATCTGCGATGCTGATATCTTTCCGTCGCCGGTATCAATATATTCTGCACCTTCCCGAACATATTCAATGACTTTTAACGACTCATCCATGGATTCATTTTCTTGTGAGAAGTAACCAATCTTAATGGTCTGTCCCACTTCCACACTGCCTGTATCTTGTTCTACTATGCCGTTAATAATTTTTAATAATGTTGATTTACCACATCCGTTTTTTCCAATGATGCCAATCCGGTCATTCTTCAAAAAAATGTATGAGAAATCACGAATCAGTGTACGGTCCCCGTATTTCTTGGAAATATTGTAAAGTTCAACTGTCTTTTTTCCCATCCGAGAAGATACTGATCCCAGTTCTACGAACTGTTCTGCCTCTGGTCCTTGTTGTGAAACCATTTGTTCAATCCGACTGATATGTGCCTTTTGCTTTGTGGAACGGGCTCTGGCTCCCCTGGCCAGCCATTCCAGTTCTTTTTTCAGGATACTTTGACGCTTTCTTTCCGACGCCAGTTCCATATTGATACGAGCATCCTTAAGTCGGACAAATTCAGAATAATTTCCCGGATAACTATAAAGATTCCCTTTATCCACCTCCACAATGCGGTTTGATATACAATCCAGAAGATAGCGGTCATGGGTGACCATGATAAGTGTTCCACGGTAATTGATCAGGAATGCTTCCAGCCATTGTGCCATCTGGTTATCCAAATGGTTCGTTGGTTCGTCCAGGATCAGAATATCCGCATCTTCCAGCAATACCTTTGCCAGGATCACACGCTTTTTCTGCCCGCCGGAAAGCTGCTTTACCGGTGTTTCATAATCATCGATATCCAAGTGGTTCAGGATTGTCTTCGCCTCACTTTCCAACGTCCACTTATTATCATCCGTCACATTTCCAAAAAGAACGGCTTCCAAAACACTCTGCTCATTATCAAAAACCGGATTCTGAGAAAGGTAACGGATTTTCAAATTACGTCCCTGCACCACTTCTCCTTGATCCGGCTCTTCAATGCCCGCCACAATCTTGAGTAAAGTAGTTTTTCCAGCTCCATTAGCGCCTAATACACCAATTTTATCTCCTTCATGAATTCCCAAAGAAGCATTGTTAAAAATGTTTTTTTCACCATAGGTTTTGCTTATATGTTCCGCATTCAAAATATTCATAACCCGTCTTCTATTTGCAAACTGCATTTTTCTTTCTCCTAAACGTTGATTCCAACTTTCTGAAATTCCTCCGGAGGCTGCCTTTGCGCAAAAAAACATGACGAATATAGTAGAGGGTATAATCCTCTCCTTTCTCCGCCAGCATGCGCAGCAGGAATTCCATCTGTGCCTTTGTCTTCTCATGAATAAACCACAGCTGATCCTTACCTTTTTCATAATATTTGATAGCTGCCTGATTGTTATATGTTCCGTTGGCATATACTCTGCATGCGCAGATACGGTCTATAATCATCTCGGCCACATACTTTCTTGGCATTTCCATACCAGTAAGAACCGTGTCACACTGGATTCCATAATCAACCCAGTATTCATAGTGGTGCTTATTCCTGCCTTTATGATGCAGCCAGGAAGTGGATATTCCCGTCGCCTCCCGCTCAGCATTATTAGGACTTCTGCTTCCCTGATAATATCTGTACCCCATCCGAAATTCTGTCCATGAATATTTTGACAGATCATGGAGCAGACCTTGTTTATATAATCCTATTTTAAAACAATACCGCATTACCAGAATTTTATGGGTAGTAATCGTCTTAAAATGTTTCCAAGCATTCATCATTCTTTTTCTGCCTGCCTTCCGATCAATACTATTATTGTTCTGGGGGGAACCTTAAAATGATTGCCGCTTTTCCCCGGCACGCACTTTTCTGACGGATATATCCCCACTTCCTCTTTGGCGGATGAATCAATCGCCAGATTCCATTTCAGGCTTATCGGCAGCTTGGGGAGGTCAAATCCCTGTTCTTCCCAATGCATGTTATAAGCAACGTAAAAATACGCATCTGACTTTTTATCATCATTCAGCACATATTGCCCACAGTACATTACGCCCAGTTGACGGCTGGATACTTCCACATCCGGTACCCAGGCACACTGGCCATGAAAAGAAATCTCCGGTATCCCAATTGCTCGATAATCGGTATCCTGCAGTTCATGCTCGGCATGGAAGATGCGATGTTCTTTTCGGAAAGCAATGACTGCTTTAACAAATGCAGACATTTCTTCACTTCGCTTATTCTTTGTCCAGTCCACCCAGCCAATGGGATTGTCCTGGCAGTATGCGTTATTATTTCCACTCTGGGAATTCCCCAGTTCATCTCCGGCATAAAGCATCGGCGTTCCCTGGCTGAGCATCAGGAAGAGAATGCTGTTTCGCATCTGTTTTTGCCGCAGCTCACGGATCGATACCTTCCTGGTTGGTCCTTCGATACCACAATTCCAGCTGTAATTATAAGCAGTTCCATCCCTGTTTTCTTCTCCATTTGCTTCGTTATGCCGATGATCATAGGTTACTAAATCGGCTAAAGTAAAGCCATCCTGGCAAGTTACATAATTTACTACGCCATGAGTTTTGGGATTGTGCTTTAAATGCCAGATAACGCCCGACACCTGATCCTCATCTCCCTTTAAGAAACGACGCATATTCTCCATAAAACCTTGATGATATTCTGCCAGCACTCTCTTTTTCGGTGTCTGTCTTCCATACAGATGGTTGATGTCAAAGCCGGTGTACAAAATTTTACACTGCTTTAATAACGGTTCTTCAGCAATAATCTCAATGGGAATTCCGGTTCCGGTCAGGTGGAAACCATCTACTCCATACCACAGTTTCCAGAATCGCAACACTTCCAGGATAAAAACCGGACTGGTCTGTGGGGTAAAGTAGAATTCCATCAGAACTTCCATACCTGCCTTGTGAAAAGCTGTTACGGTCTGTCTGAATTCTGCAATGGGATCTTTCCCCGCACAGTAAGCTGATTTCGGCGCAAAGTAATATCCATCGGCATAGCCCCAATAGTTCACCCGCTTCACATCTGCCTGGTAAATCATCGAGGAATACTTTTGTTTTGCCGGATCCGGGCACTCTTCAAATTCATAAGCGGGCATCAACTCCACCGTAGTAATCCCCAAATTGCTCAGATAAGGAATCTTCTCCTGAAGCCCCGTAAAGGTTCCTTTTGCCTTTACTTTGGATGCCTTATGTTTGGTAAACCCCCGCACGTGGAGCTTATATATTATGCTTGTATCATAGGGAATCCATGGCCCTTTCACAAGCTCGCCGGGATTGTCATAAATGCGTCCCCGGATGTGATGTCCTTTAGCATCAGCCGCTGGATCGCCAAATCCTGTCCGCCCTGATAAAGCTCTTGCATATGGGTCACCGATTATTTCCGCTCCAATTCTATAATTATATTCGCATTGCTGTGCCTGCATTCCCTCAATCAGCACTGTCCGGACATCACCTGTACATTCATCCTCAGGCAATGGGATCTCTGCTATTACTTCTGTACTTCCACTTTTATAGAGTAAAAGGCTGGCTGGCTGATCATTTTCAACAGCAACCGCAAAATTATAGCCCTTTTCTGTTTGATATACACCAAGATGCTGCGGATTGCCCCGCTTTATTTGAAACGGGATATTTTTTGTTCTACTCATATATCCTGCCTTTCTTCCCCCAGATGTTTCTATGGTAATTCTATCTCAAGTTCCACCGGACAATGGTCAGAGCCCACGATGTCGGTATGGATTTTGGCACTTTTTATCTTCTTTTCCAATTCTTTGGAAACGCAGAAATAATCAATCCGCCATCCCGCATTCTTTTCCCTTGCCTTAAATCGGTAAGACCACCATGAATAAATTTGTTCCTGATCCGGATAAAAATACCGGAAAGTATCGATAAATCCCCGTTCCAAAACCCGGGAAAAACATTCCCGCTCTTCATCGGTAAACCCTGCATTCTTCCGGTTAGTTTTGGGGTTTTTCAAATCAATCTCCTGATGCGCAACATTTAAATCACCACAGAAAATCACCGGTTTCTTCTCCTTCAACCCCATAATATACGCCAGAAAATCGTTCTCCCACTGCATGCGATACGGCAGACGTGCCAATTCATTCTGTGAGTTAGGCGTGTATACTGTGATCATATAATATTCAGGAAATTCCAGCGTGATCACCCGCCCCTCCTGATCATGCTCATCCTTTCCGATTCCATAGGTTACATTCATCGGCTCTTGCCTGGAAAAAATCGCAGTTCCCGAATACCCCTTTTTCTTTGCGTAATTCCAGTACTGATAATAACCCTGCAGCTCCAGGTCAATCTGTCCTTCCTGCAGTTTACTTTCCTGAATACAAAAAATATCTGCATCCAACTCCTTAAAACTTTCTACAAATCCTTTATTTACACAAGTCCGCAGCCCATTTACATTCCAAGATATCAGCTTCATCTTATGTCCCCCCAAGTTATCGTATTGTTTATCCAATGACTAACCAATTTACTGAGTTTCACTTTAGTATATCACATTTCATACCGAGTTTTCCATTGATTCGTCAATGATTTCCAAGGTATTCAGATTACTGTCAGAAATCCCCTGGAAATGACATTGCTGCCGGCGAAGATCCTCCAGATAACTCCATACTTCTTCATCTATTCGCTCGCCCGGATATATCAGAGGTGTACCTGGCGGATATGGTATTACTGCTTCTCCGGCAATCGTTCCTTTTGCCTCCTGCCAGGAAATACTTCGCTTCTTATGAAAATGTGCCTCTCGCGGTGTCAATATCATATCCGGTATTGATATAATACTGCTTTTCTGCCCTTGCTGTACTTCATCCCTTATGATATTGGTCCGGGCTATCTCCTGCAGTGCATAAACAAGACGCTCTACCTCCTCCCAGATGTTGGCAAATGTAAGAATCACCAATACATTCTGCCCGTCCGCCAACTCAGTATCCACGCCGTATTTTTCCATCAACAGGTCCTTTAGCGCAAATCCGCTGAAACCCAATTGTATTGCTGTAATTGTCAAGCGCGTGCCATCCAGTTCATGCACTGCATTCTGACCAATAATATTCTCATCCATATACTGGATTCCGGGAATCCCCCCTATTTTTCCCTTTATATATGCTGCCAGCTGCAGTGTCCCCTCTATCATATTTTTCCCATTTTGTGCCAATTCAAACCGTGCTGCATCCAGAGATGCCATCAACAGGTAAGAGGGACTGGTACTCTGCACCATCTGAAGATTTTGTTTCAGAACAGAAACCGATATCCTTTCGCTGCCCACATGCAGTATCGAACTCTGCGTCAGGGCTCCCGTCACCTTGTGTAAACTCTGGGCACACATATCCGCATACTGCAAAGCACCTTTTGGAAGCAGCTCCGAGAAATAAACATGGGCACCATGGGCCTCATCTACCAGCAGCAATGCCTGATGAGCTGCGCACACCTCGCTGATCTTATCCAGGTCACTGGTGATACCATAATAGTCAGGACTCACCAGAAGCACACTTCGGCAGTCCGGATGGGCATCCAGAGCGCACTCAATGGTTTGGGGGGATACCCCTCCGCAGATGCCCCACTGCGGTATCCACTCCGGTGTAACATAGACTGGTCTGGCTCCGCTCATGATCAGCCCCATCAAAATAGATTTGTGCGCGTTCCGCGGAATAATAATCTCCTCGCCTGGTCCTGCTGCCGTAAGCACCATCGCTTCATTGCCGCCGGTAGTTCCATTTACCAGAAAAAAGCTCTCTCTGGCACCAAACAGTTCAGCTGCCAGATTTTGGGCTTCTTTTATCGCACCTTCCGGTTGATGCAGATCATCCAGCCCATACGCTTCCGTCAAGTCATACCGCAAAAAGGCTCTGTCCTCCTGGGCAAGCCATGCTTCACTGACACCTATTTCAAACCGATGACCCGGTATGCAAAAGTATGCCGGGCGGTTCTCATTATATTTTTTTAATTTTTCTACCAATGGCATTTTATTTTGTGCCTTCACCATGTTTTCCTTTCCGTCTTTACATCTTAAGAACGCCTCGAATCTCAGCTGATAAAGAGTTAAATGTTAGAAAAACTGCTGCACTTCAAATGTGCAGCAGCTCTGTCATGTTTTATTCATTCATCGTTAACAGACTTCCACAGCCCAGCCATAATTGTCTTCTTGGTCACCCCATTGGATGGTCGTCAGATAGTCATATAACTTCTGTGTTAATTCACCTATCTTAAAACCATTCACAGTAATGGTTTCATCTTTATAAAGGAATTCTCCCACCGGTGAAATAACCGCCGCCGTTCCCGTTCCAAATACTTCTTCCAGAGAGCCCTCCTTACCTGCTGCCATCAGCTCATCAATAGATAGACTGGTTTCATTTACCTTATATCCCCATTCCTTTAAAATATGAATTATGGAATCTCTTGTTACTCCCGGAAGAACAGTTCCCTGAATCGGTGCCGTGTAGATTTCCCCATTCACTTTAAACATAATATTCATAGTTCCTACTTCTTCCACATATTTATGCTCTGCTCCATCCAGCCATAGCACCTGCGCACATCCTTTTTCCTCTGCCTTTACCTGCCCCAATATAGAGCCTGCATAGTTACCTCCGCATTTAGCAAACCCTGTACCGCCTTTAACCGCCCGGACCAGTTCATCTTCTACCAAAATCCTGATCGGATTCACACCTCCCTCATAATACGCCCCTACCGGAGAACAAATAATCATGAATCTATACGAATCCGCCGGATGCACACCTAACGCTGCTTCCGTAGCAAACATAAATGGTCGGATATAAAGAGAAGTTTCCGGCTCTGCAGGTACCCAGTCTTTTTCCACCTTTACCAACGCTTTTACCGCCTCAATATACATATCTTCCGGTATTTCAGGCATACAAAGTCTGATATTTGATTTGGCATGCCGTCTTGCATTCATCTCCGGACGGAACAGCTGAATCTTCCCGCTTTTCGTGCGGTATGCTTTCATTCCTTCAAATGTCTCCTGTGCATAATGCAGGGATACACATGCCGGGTCCATCAATATGGGAGCATTTGGTTCAATTCTGGCATCATGCCACCCCTGCTCTTTATCCCACTCCATCACGAACATATAGTCAGTCATATATTTTCCAAACCCCAGATTATTCCAATCCGGCTTATCTTTCAACTGCTTTCGTTCAATAAATCTGATATTCATCTTACTTCCTCCTCGTCCCGTACCATTTTTTATCCATATCTTATAGTATAGAACCGCGTTGAAAACTCGTCAATAAAAAAATGTCATTGAAACGGTTATTTACACCTATAGGAGGAGCACGAGCCGAAAAGTTAAATATTAATTGCATTTATCCCTACTATCTGTTAAAGTATTCATAACAGATATGGTAGGTATTGCCTTATCAAGTTTCACTCAAAAAGAAAGAGGTAAGTTATGGGTATTGAACATGATGAAAACTGCGGCGGTGACTGCGCTGCGTGCGAAACAGACTGCGAAACAGGATTAGATCAGCAGGATGCTATGGTAACTTTAACACTGGACGATGACACCGAGGTGGACTGCGCGGTATTGACCATTTTCCCAGTAGGTGATAGAGAATATATCGCATTACTTCCTATAGATGAGGAAGGCAATAACGACGATGGAGAAGTATATCTCTACCGCTACACAGAAGTAAATGGTAATCCAATGTTAGACAACATCGAAGATGACGATGAGTATGAACTTGCTGCTGACGCTTTTGATGAACTGCTGGATAGCGCAGAGTTTGATGAAATCGTAGATGGTGAAGATTTATAAAAATTAATCACGCAAAGAAAGAGCCGGTTCTCCGAGACTAAAATCTCAAAATCAACCGGTTCCTTTTTATTTTGTTGTACTGCCAAATCCTCCGTTGCGAACATCAGTCACATCGTCATCCATGGTAATCCCATACTCCAGGAATATCCCCTGCATGAATCCCGTTCCTGCCTCTAATTCCAGCACTTTACCTTCATTAGAGTCATTGGTGATCTTAGCAAAAATATGACCCTCATTGTCAGAATAGAAATAATCACTGTCAATAATTCCTACCGTGTTATTCATCTGAAGGCGGTACTTAAAACCAAGCCCACTTCTCGGGTATAGCTTTAATACCCAGTTACTCTCTATTTCCACACGAATACCGGTCGGAATCTTTATCGTCTCCCCCGGATTCAGCTGAAACGTCAGCGGACTGAAGAAATCATACCCGGCACTGCCGGCAGTAGCACGACGTGGCAGTTGCAAATTCTCATAAACATCTTTTATATCTTTCTCGGGAACATCCCCAAATGTATCTTTCCATCCTTCTTCAAATTGTTCAAAACTGACTTTATGAAACCTGGCAATTCTTTGCATTCTCTTTCTCCCTTGTTCATTGTTCCTCTACGTGTAACACAATATCACCTGTTTTTAGAGATTTCTGTACCTCAATTACCCGCTGATTAGAACTCCCCCTCCATTTCAGATTTTTTTCCAGATTTTCCGCCTGAAATTCACCGTCAACCAACACATCCAGGTACTTCACAATTTCTTCCCGCCGAATAAATTCCCAGGAATCACCGGAATACAGCCAAATTGTCTTATCCGGATACTTTTCCCGGATTTCTTTGGCAAATTCAGTAACCTCCGTAATATTGTTCGCCTGAAGCGGATCGCCGCCGCTGAATGTGATTCCATCAATATAAGAAAGTTCTAATTGTTCAAATATCTCTTTTTTAGTTTTATCATCAAACGGTACTCCACCATTGGGATCCCATGTAAGTGGATTCTGACATCCTTTGCAGCAGTGGGAACATCCTGCTACCCACAATACCACACGCAGTCCGTCTCCATTCAACATATCGTCTTTTGTAATATTATGATATCTCATGTCTGTCTACCTTTCCTTTTAGCACCCCAGCCCTATGATAAAAATAGGGAAGCGTAAAACGCTCCCCATCTCTTTTCTATTACGCTTATGCTTGTTGAGCTTCTGCCGGAACATCCTTTATGCTGAAACTGATTCTGCCCATCTTGTCTTTACCAAGACAGATAACAGTCACTTTATCACCTAATGTCAGCACATCTTCCACGCGGTTGATTCTATCTTTGGAAATCTTAGAAATATGAACCATGCCTTCTTTTCCTGGTGCAAATTCCAAGAACGCGCCAAACTCTTTGATACTGATAACTTTTCCAACAAAAATCTGTCCTGATTCAAAATCAGTAACAATAGTTTTGATATATTCCATGGCTTTATCCATAGCAGTTCCATCAGTCCCGCACACGGATACTGTGCCATCATCGGTAATGTCAATCTTAACCCCTGTCTCTTCGATGATCGCATTGATTGTTTTCCCACGCTGACCCACAACATCCCCAATCTTTACCGGGTCAATCTGAATCTGAACAATCTTTGGTGCATATTTGCCAACTGTCTCTCTTGCCTGTGGAATACAGGGTTCCATAATCTCAGTCAGAATGAACTCTCTTGCTTCTTTTGTCTTTGCAATCGCTTCTTCGATAATCGCTTTTGTCAAACCATGGATCTTAATATCCATCTGAATTGCTGTAATACCATCATGAGTACCAGCTACTTTAAAGTCCATATCACCGAAAAAGTCTTCCAGACCCTGAATATCAGTTAGTACCAGATAATCATCATCACTATCACCAGTTACCAGACCGGTAGAAATTCCTGCTACCGCTTTTTTAATCGGCACACCTGCTGCCATCAGTGACAGAGAGGATGCACAAACACTCGCCTGCGAGGTCGAACCATTAGATTCAAATGTCTCCGATACTGTACGAATTGCATATGGGAATTCTTCCACACTTGGCAGAACCGGCAACAATGCCTTTTCTGCTAACGCACCATGACCAATTTCACGGCGTCCCGGACCTCTGGATGGTCTTGTTTCACCTACTGAATAAGATGGAAAATTATAATGGTGCATATATCTCTTGGATGTTTCGAATTCATCCAGTCCATCAACTCTCTGCGCATCAGAAAGCGGTGCCAGAGTAGTCACCGTACAAATCTGTGTTTGGCCTCTGGTAAACATACCAGAACCATGTACACGCGGAATCAAATCAATCTCAGCTGCCAGCGAACGAATCTCTGTAATTCCTCTTCCATCCGGACGCTTATGGTCTTTTAAGATCATCTTGCGAACAGTTTTCTTCTGATACTGGTAAAGCGCTTCACCCAGTACTTCCAACCACTCTTCTTTTTCTGCAAATGCTTCGGTCAGCTTTTCTTTGATCTGACGGATATTCTCTTCCCGTACCTGCTTTTCATCGGTAAATACAGCTACTTCCATATCTGCCGGCGGTACCAACTCTTTGATAGCATCAAATAATTCTTCCGGAATCGCACAACTTTCATAGGAATGCTTCTCTTTTCCACACTCAGCTACAATCTTATCGATAAAAGCAATAACTTCCTGATTCACTTCATGTGCTTTGAAAATCGCTTCCAGCATCTTATCTTCTTTTACTTCGTTTGCTCCGGCTTCAATCATGATTACTTTTTCTCTGGTAGATGCAACCGTAAGCTGCAGGTCAGAGACTTCTTTTTCCGCCATCGTCGGATTCACAATGAATTCACCGTTAAGCAATCCAATCTGTGTTGTCGCACACGGACCAGCAAACGGAATATCCGATATAGCCGTTGCAATTGCCGATCCCAGCATCGCCGGAATTTCCGGATTACACAGTGGATCCACTGACATGACCATATTATTCAAGGTTACATCATTACGATAATCTTTCGGGAATAACGGTCTCATTGGACGGTCAATAACACGAGATGTCAGCACGGAATGCTCACTTGCTTTTCCCTCACGCTTATTAAATCCTCCCGGAATCTTACCTACGGAATACAATTTCTCTTCATATTCCACACTTAGTGGAAAGAAATCAATACCTTCTCTTGGCTTGTCAGATGCGGTTGCAGTAGATAATACTACTGTCTCTCCATAGTGCATCAAAGCCGCACCGTTCGCCTGCTTAGCCACACGGTCAACATCAACGCGGAGCGTTCTGCCCGCTAAGTCCATAGTAAATGTCTTGTACATATTTCTGTTCTCCTTTTCTTTGTCGACAGAAATGGCCCGAAACAACTGAAAAGCACACTGCTCCAATGTGCTTTTCAGTGGTCCCGGTAAACACTTCCTGTCATATTTTCCATCATCGGCTCTAAGTTTAGAATCCGTAAATGGAATAATGGGGCGGAAATATTCCGCCCCTTGTGTCACTAATATTATTTTCTGATTCCTAATCTTTCAATTAAAGTACGGTATCTTTCAATATCAGTTTTCTTTAGGTAGTCAAGCAATCCACGTCTCTGCCCTACCATTTTCAGAAGGCCTCTTCTGGAATGGTGATCTTTGTGATGTTCTTTTAAATGCTCTGTCAGTTCCTGAATTCTTGCGGTCAGCACTGCAATCTGAACTTCCGGTGAACCTGTATCACCTGGTGTTCTTGCATATTCTTCCATAATACCTTGTTTCTTTTCTTTTGAAATCATAATCATTTCCTCCAAATACTTTTTACAATCGCCGCGAATCAAGAAATGGTCGGAGCGTCCTATTTCCGAATTCGGGCTGTTTTCATACTTGCTAAGTATACCACACGCTTTATATCTTGTAAAGCCACCCTATTGAATTAT